>Michael_p1__coassemble_742_pt1 | contig 98267 bp, 92 predicted proteins | sample Michael_p1__metabat2_high_PE_015 | metagenome-assembled genome bin Michael_p1
AGAAGAAGCTCCCACTTCAAAAATTACAAAGTAATTTTAAGTGGGAGAGGTTCACCTTTTGATTTAAAGATTTCCATACTTCTAATTGTAATCTTCCATTATCACTAGATAATCCTTTTTTTACCCCTACTGCATTTCCAGTTCCATATTTCCAAAATTTTCCACCTTGGATTGCAAATGCCCAGTCATCATATTTCATGTTAACTGTTGTATAAAGTTTTACATCACTTTTATCGTTAGAATTTGTATGTTCATACTCTAACTTTTGATTGATTCCTGTAACTTCCAATTTAGGTGTTGCATATGCAAATCCAGATACAACTCCCATAGCTGCTAATAATAAACCTAATTTTCTCATTGTTCCTCCCTAGTTGTATATTAAGTTTTGTGAAAACTTAATATTTTCATCGTGAAAAAAATTTTCACAATGATGATTATAACTAATATTCATAACAAAAATCAAGCTTTTTTTATAAATAAAGCAAAAAAATTTCACACATTCTATATTTATTTTACACAATCTATATTTACTTCAATACATATATATTTTTTATATCTTATACTATTAAAGTTATATTGTTCTTTATTGATTAAAAGTGTTGACTTTTAAAATTAAAAGTAGTATTATAATATCATAATTAAATTGAACACGAGAACAAATTATTTTTATTACATGGAGGTCTATTATTATGAAGAAAATTTTATTTGCTGCAATTGTATCATCTCTAATTTTAACTGGGTGCTCTGCAGCTCAACCTACATCAAATAGTAATTATAGTGTAAATAAAATTACTTGGGAAACTGCTGGAAAACTTCCTGCACAAAAAGGTTATACAGAAAATATTGGTACTGCTGGTGTTTTAAATGGTGTTCTTGAAGGAAAGTATATTGTTGTTGGTGGAGGGGCTAATTTCCCTGTTAAATCACCTGCTGAAGGTGGACCAAAAGTAACTTACTCAGATGTTTATGTATTAGTAGAAAGTAATGGTAAATTAGATGTTGTTGAACATACAAACTTCCCACATGAAATAGGATATGGTTCATCTGTTACTACAAATGAAGGAATCTATTACATTGGTGGAGCTCCAAATGCAGAAAATAACGATGATATATGGTTTTTATCTATGAAAGATGGAAAATTAAATATGGAAAAAATCGGGGATCTTCCTTTTACTGTTGAAAATGGAAAAGCTGTAGAAAAAGATGGAAAACTTTATATATTTACTGGTAAAATAGCAGGTCAAACTTCTAATGAATTCTATTCATATGATATAAAAACTGGAAAAACTGAAAAATTACCTGATGTTCCAGGTGAAGTTAGAGCACAAGCTATTGCACAAGAATTAAATGGAAATATCTATGTGTTTGGTGGAGGAAATAGCAAAGCATTTACAGATGGTTATAAATATGATTTTACAACTAACCAATGGACTCCTGTAGCTCCAATCCAAATAGATGGTAAGGATATCTCTGTGCTAGGTGGAAACTCTGTTAAATTAAACAATGAAGAACTAATGGTAATAGGTGGATTTAACAAACAAATTTGGAACGATGCTAACCATTATCTTTCTACTTTAAAGGGAAAAGAATTAGATAATTACAAAGCTAATTACTTCTCAACAGATCCAGTTGACTTTAACTGGAACAAAGAAATCTTAATATATAATGCTACTACAGACACATGGAGAACTATTGGGGAAATACCATTTGATGCTCCTTGTGGAGAAGGATTGGTTTTAGTAGGAGATAAAGTATTTTCTATAAATGGAGAAATAAAACCAGGTGTTAGAACTAATAGAATGTACACTGGTCACATTATTAAATAGTATAATCTACTTTAAAAGCTGGTAGTTTTTTCTACCAGTTTTTTTATGTATTTTAAACTTTCTTTGACAAAACAAAAAGATGTAGTCAAAACCACATCTTTTAGGGGGGAGAAATTTTTATTTATATATAAACTTTTAGTTATTCACGACTTCCCTCTAGGGAGTGAGGGATAGGAATTTTATGAAAAAATTACAACTTTTATTATATGGAAGATTTGTAATCTTTTTTTCTTCTTATACTATTTAGACTTATTATTTTATTAAAAAGTTTAAATATTTTTTATTTTTTTAAGATTAATTATCGTTATTTCAAAAATAAAAAGTGATCTATTTATAGTTCATAGATCACTTTTTATTTTAGCTTACTTTTCTCTCTATATATCTTTTACATTGCTGTTCAACATTATAACCTAGTAATACACCTAATATAAAATCTTCTTCTGGAGTAAAATCTTTTAATGAATTCTTTTTAAATCTTTTTAAAACTGCTATACTTTCTGTTTTACCAAAGAATATATTTATATAACCCGATTTTAATTTTTCAATAATATAACTATAATTACACTTTTCTAATCTTTCTTTAATTATCTCAAAGTTTTCTATTGTTGTTGTTAATAAAGCTAAGTTTCTTAAACCTTTATTTAACTCATACATCATATGAAAGAAAACACCTAACTCATTTCTCTTTTGTTCACTCATATTATCTAACCTTTTCAATCCAAGAATTAATTCTTTCTTCTGTTAATTCTCCTTGATTATTTTCATCTATAATTAAACCTAAAAACTCTCCATCTTCAACTGCTCTTGAACTACTAAAATTATATCCATCAGTAGAAGTTTTTCCTACAAGTGTTATTCCTTTATCTTTTATTTCATCATAAATAATACCTATTGCATCAACAAATGTATCTCCAAACCCTTCCTGATCTCCTACACCAATTAAAGCTACTTTTTTTCCAGAAAGATTTAAATTTTTTAATTTTTCAATTCCATCAAGCCATCCATCTTGTAGCTCTCCCATTCCCCATGTAGAAGTAGCTAAAATTATAAAATCATAATTTTCTGCTTTATCAATATCATCTGCAGTAAATACATCTGCATCTAAAAGAACTTTAACTCTATCTACAACACTTTCTGTTGTCCCTGTTGTGCTTCCATAAAAAATTCCTGTTTTCATAGTAATCTCTCCTTTATTTGATTTGATAAAAAAATTATACAATCTTTTATTTTGTTTGTCAAACTATTTTTATAAAAAACAATATAAAAACAAAAGCATCTCCTATTTAGAGATGCCTTAGTATTTTAACTCTTTATTCATAGTTAATATTCGTTGTAATTCAGATACATAATACTTAATTTTTTGTCTATCTTCATTATCATTTTGAGGAATATGCTTTAAAAAACCTGTTGTAGCATATTTTATTATTTCATTAGGCGATGTACATAAAATTCCATTTTGTTTTCTGTATATAATCATCCTAATAAATCTCATTACTACTGCTTGAATTATTTGTAAATTCATTTCTATTTTGTTTTTATCTATTCCAGGTAAATTTAAAATTATGTCTTTTACGTTCGAAAAAATAAAACCTACCTGTTCTTTTAAATTTTGATACTCTTTTTCCAACTACACCACCTTAATTATCTACTTGCTACCTTAGGTTTCAATGGAATATTAGCAACTAATGTTGTTCTTCTATTATTTTCTGTATTTTGTGCAATATCAATATTCAGTTCATTTTTATCAATATCCACATATTTAGAAATAACTTCTATTATTTCATCCTTCATTTGATCAAGCATTCCAGAAGAAAGCATGGCTCTGTCATGAATTAATACTAATTTTAATCTATCTTTTGCAATATTTTTTGATTTATTTGAATCTCTATTAAAAAAACTAAAAATCCCCACACTCTCACCTACTTTCCAAATACTAATTTTATTTTATCAAAGAAGCTTAATTTCACATCCAAATTCAAAAAAGGAATATCATTTCCATCTATTCTTTCTACTATATTTTTATATGCTTGAGCTGCTAATGATTCACCTTTATATACTAAGGGTTCTCCCTTATTAGTCGAAATTACTATATTTTCATCATCTGGAACAACACCCATCAAATCAATAGCTAAAACATCTAACATATCATCTACACTAAGCATATTTCCTGCTTTTACCATATCCATTTTTATACGGTTTACTACAAGTCTTGGATTTTTTATATCATTTGCTTCTAATAGTCCAATTATTCTATCAGCATCTCTTGTTGCTGAGATTTCAGGAGTTGTGACAACAATTGCTTCATCTGCAGCAGCAATAGCATTTTTAAATCCTTGCTCTATTCCTGCAGGACAATCTATTAAAATATAATCGAAATCTTTTCTCAAACTATTAATCAATTTTTTCATTTGTTCTGGATTAATATCATTTTTATCTCTTATTTGAGCTGCAGGAAGCAAACAAAGATTAGAACATCTTTTATCTTTAATTAATGCTTGTGGAATTCTGCATCTTCCTTCTATTACATCAACTAAATCGTACACTATTCTATTTTCAAGCCCCATAACTACATCTAAATTTCTTAATCCAATATCTGTATCTATAAGTAAAACTTTTTTCCCTTTTAAAGCAAGACCTACACCTATATTTGATGTAGTAGTAGTTTTTCCAACTCCACCTTTCCCAGATGTTATAACTATTACCTTCGCCATATTTCTCCACTCCCAATCTCTTGTCTAATCATTTAATAAACGAGAATTAAAATCTTCAATTTGAATTTCTTTATCTCTGATAAAAGCTATTTTAAATCCACCTTTTCTATCAACTCTATTAGTATCAAGAATTTTTTTTTGCATAGGAGGAGCTATTATATGGCCTATCACCATTTGAACCGGGTTCATATAGGTAGCCCCTATAAAGGCATTTCTATCTCCATCTAGACCTGCATACACAGTTCCATTTAAAAATCCTAATACTATTACATTTCCTTTAGCTCTTATCAATGCACCAGGATTTACATCACCTAATATTACAATGTTACCATTATATTCAAGCTTAGTTCCTGATCTTAATGTTCCTCTATAAAACTTTGTAAATCCCTCTTCAGAAATGGACTTTACAAACTTTATTTTTTCTGCTTCTCCTGCACTTTTTTCAGAAAAAACATAGGTAATATTTAGATCACAATTACTCTTTATCAGATCTATCAAAACATTTTCTTCAAGTTCACTTAATTTTCTATTTGTAAACTCTATTGCCATATGGCCATTTCCAATAAAATTTCTTGCTTCCTTAATTTTATCAACAAGACTATCTCTTAACGTCAAAAAATCCACTTCTTCATTTAAGTGAATTAATAATCTATCTTTTTTCCCTTTTAAAATCACGTAGTTATTCATAGAATCACCTTTCCCAGTCCTATACTGCAATTATACCAAATGTTTATAATTTAAGCAATACTTGACTAATTATATTTGTAAGATTTTTAAAAAAATGATATAATTCAAGGAAAAAAACAAGGAGTTAAATAAATGAGCAAAAATATATTTAAAGGTAGTGTTGTTTTAAATCCTGTTCCTGTAGTGCTGGTTACTAGCAGAAACAAAGAACATAAAAACAATGTGTTTACTGTTGCATGGACAGGAACAGTTTGCACAAAGCCTCCAATGCTTTCTATTGCTATTAGACCAGAAAGATTGTCTTATGAATTTATAAAAGAAACTATGGAGTTTACTGTAAATCTACCTACTAGAAAATTAACAAAAGAAACTGACTACTGTGGTGTACGTTCTGGAAGACAAGTAGATAAAATCAAAGAGATGAATTTTACATTAAAAGAAGGAAAAGAAGTTAATTCGCCATATATCGAAGAGTGTCCTGTAAATATTGAATGTAAAGTAAAATCTATAATCCCTTTAGGTACACATGATTTATTTCTTGCCGAAGTTGTATGTTCACATATTGACCAAAGACTTATGGACGAAAATGAAAAAATTCATTTTGAATGGGCAAATTTAATCGCCTACTCTCATGGAGAATATTTTCCAATTCCTAAAACTCCAATTGGAAAATTTGGATATTCTGTTGCCAAAACAAACTCAACTCCAAAAGCAGAAAATAAATCAATAAAAAAGCCAAAAAAATCATTAAAAAATAAATCTGAGAAAAAGAAAAGAAAGAAGGTAAAATAATGTCTGAAAGACTATCTGCTTTGGGACTATATTTAGTTGAACAAACAGGAAAAAACTTTAATTTTAAAGTAATAAAAAGTGACCCTATTTATTACAATATATTATTTTCTGTAGGAAGTGATGATTACTTAGTTTCTGATGATATTCAAGAGTTAAATGCTACTATTGAACTTATGTCACATAGATTAGCACACAAAGATTATCCTCCAAAACAAGTAAAAAAATATACTCATAGAAAGTTCGAAAAAATTCACAAGAAAAAACAAATTAATTTCACTTCTAAGGGAACTAGATTCATAATTATTAAATTATAATTTATTAATGGGGCTGCCAAATTTGACAGCCCCATTTTTTATTTAAATATAAACCTTTTTATAAGTAAAATTATAACTAATATCACTAGTATTAAAACTTTAGTCTTTATCCTCTTAATATTTCCTTCTCTATGTCTCATAATAAATCCTATTTTACAATTAACTCTTGAATGTTGACTTTATTTTTTTGCATACCATTTTGTATTAAAAATTCTTGAGTATCTTCCAAATCTTTTATATCTTCTGGTGTAATTTTAGTATTAAAGTCATATAATGGGTAAAGTTCCATAACTTGATCTTTAGTTAAACCTACATCTTTAGCAACTATATCTATAGTCTCATCAAAATTTGTTCCAATAAAATTAACTGCTTTTTCATTTGTACTTACAAATCTTTTTACCAAATCAGGATTTTCCTTTAGAAATTTTCCGCTTACGGCAGTTACTATAAGCCCTTGTGTCAACCCTTCTCCATCTGTAATAACGTTAGCTCCATTTTTCATAGCTTTTAATGCAACTGGTCCAGCTAATAACGCAGCATCTACATTTCCTGTTTCTAAAGCTGTCATCGCATCAGGAAGTTTCATATTTATAAACTCTACATCGTTCTCTTTATAGCCATTTTTAGTTAAATACCCAACTAATACTTGATGAAGAATTGTTCCTTTTGGCCCTGCAACCTTTTTTCCTACTAAATCAGCTGCTGAATTTATATCGCTATTTTTAGTTAACAACATAAATCCTTTTGGAGATCTACTATAAACATTTGTAATTTTTAAATCTACTCCATTTGATGCAGCTATAATTGCTGAGGTTCCCCCTAAAGCATGTAAGAAATCTAATTCTCCTGCTGCTAGAGCATTAGTTTGCTCAGGACCTGTAGTCAACTCATAAAAATTAACTTTAATATTATCCTTTTCAAATTCCTTATCAAACATATTCATATTTTTTTCAAGAATAGATGGGATATTTAAAGGAGCTTTAACATATGTTATATTTATATTTTCCACTTTCTCCTTTTTTCCACAACCAACTATAAATAAAATACAAAACATCATACCTAATAAAACTTTTTTTATCATTTTTCCTCCTATATTATATCTTTTAATATTTGATTCTTTAATTTTATCATATCTTCATTATCTAAATTCCGAGGATAACTCTCGTTTATTCTATAAGCTTTTATTTTTTTATCTTTCATTACAAATATATTTTTTCCTAATGTAAGTCCTTCTTCTATATTATGTGTTACAAATATTATTCCTTTTTTCGTTTTCAAATATATATTTAAAATCTCATCTAATAATTGCTTTCTAGTAAAATAATCAAGTGCCGAAAATGGCTCATCCATTAATAATGTATCTGGATTGTAACATAAGGCTCGTGCTATTGATACTCTTTGTGCCATTCCCCCTGATAGTTGATCTGGGTACATATTAATATACTCTTTTAATCCTAACATGGTTAATGTTTCTTCAGCTTTACCTTCATTGTGAATCTGTGTGTTTTCTTTTATAGTCAACCAAGGTAATAGTCTGCTTTCTTGAAATACAAAACCAATTTTAGGAGAAGCTACTTCTTCATTACCATCAATAAATTTTATCTCTCCACTAGTTTTATCTTCTAATCCAGCTATCATTCTTAAAAGTGTTGTTTTCCCACAGCCACTTTTTCCAATAATAACTGTTATCTCGTCATTTGGTATTACCAAATCTAAATTTGATAATATAACATTTTCTTTATCAGCTATTTTATATTTTTTAGTTAGTCCTTCTATTTTATAAAGATTACTCATCTTTTACCTCTACTTTATATTTTTTTAAATATAAATTACTAATTTTCGAAAAAATATATTCAGTTATTATACCAAATAATCCTATACTTATAATTCCTACTACTATAATATCAGATCTTGATATCTGTTGGGCATCTAGTATCAAATACCCAATTCCAGAAGATGAAGCTATTAACTCTGCAGCTATAATTGCTCTCCAACTATATCCAATTCCAAGTTTTAAACCCAATACAATATCTGGAACAGCACTTGGAAAAATAATCTTTTTAAATATTTGAAATTTTGTAAGATTAAAAACTTTTCCTACTTCTATATATTTTTTATCACATATTTGTATCCCTTTTAAAGTATTTAAAAATATTGGAAAAAAAGATGCCAATACTATGATTACAATTTTTGAAGTTTCTCCTATTCCAAACCATAATATGATCATAGGGACCATTGCTAAAGGTGGCACATGTCTTAAAAATTCAAATAAATACTCAAAAATATTGTATAGTTTATTTTTTAATCCAAAAATAATCCCTAAGGGAATAGCTAAAATTGAAGAAATAAAAAATCCTATAAAAACTCGTTTCAAACTTATAAATATACTATTAAATAACTTACCATTTTTTAAAAGTTCAAAAGAAGAATTAAATACATTTTCTGGTGAGGGAATAATATAACTATTCCAAATTTTTAATTTTGACCCTAATCCCCAAATGAAAATAATTATTAATAAAATATATACTCTATTGATTTTTTTCATGTTATTCACCTATAATATTATATCAAATATTTAGTAAAATACTATTATTCTTTAAAAATTTAACTGTATAAAAACAAAAAGAGACCAGCTCGTGAGCTAATCTCTTTTGTTTGTTATATCATATAAAATATCTTGGGGAAAGATTTAGTATGGTTTAAATATATCATTTGTTTATGGCAATGTTGTTACAAAAAAAAGATATTTATTTTATTTATTATGCTTATTTTTGAAATGAATAGAGTCTCCCCATTCTCCGTAAACTATCTCATCTCCAACTGCATGAACCTTTTTGTCCATTTCTTCATGAGATTTTTCAACACTATCATTTATCCCTGGTTTATTATCATATAATAAATATTTATTTTTATGTTGTTGAGCAGTTGCAGTTGGCATTAATATATTTGCTCCTGCAGCTAATCCTTTTTCTCTTCCTTTAGGATCTAGACCTTGTAAGGCTGTTGTTGCAGCAATATTAACATCTTTTAAAAATATTCTTGTAATTGCTATCATTTTCAAACCTAGTTCCACTCTTTTTTCTTCAGAAATAACTGTACCTTTCCATTCTTGTCCTAAAGGAGTATCATGGTGTAAAATATATGGCCCCATACCTATCATATCTATATTCATATCTTTATAAAATAAAATATCATTTACAAGGTCCTCTTCTGTTTGACCAGGAAGTCCTATCATTACTCCAGTTCCAACTTGGTATCCAACATCTCTTAAATACTCCAAACATCTTTTTCTTACTTCATAAGTATGGCAATTATCTTGAGGATGTAATTTTTTAAAGAGGCTATCTTTTGTACTTTCTATTCTCAATAAATATCTATGAGCTCCTGCATCAAACCATCTCTTATAAGTTTCTTTTGTTTGCTCACCTAAAGATAGTGTAACTCCTAATTTTCCATTAGAAATCTTTTTTATTTCTTTTAATAAATCTTCAATAAACAAAACAAATTCTTCATCTTGTCTTTCTCCTGATTGTAAAGCTATAGATGCATAATTATGATCATATATCCATTTTACAGCATCCATTATTTCAGAACGTGTCATACTAAAACGTTGTACCTTTGTATTTCCTTTCCTTATTCCACAATAATTACAATTTTTAATGCATATATTACTAATTTCTATAAGTCCTCTATAGTAAACTTTCTTCCCAACATATTTAGCTTTTACTTCATAAGCTTTTTTCATTAAAAGCTCCATGTCAGTATTATTATCAATTTTCATAAGAGCAACTAAATCTTCTTTTGAAAATTCTTCTTGATTTAAAATTTCTACTATACTTTTTTTCATTTTTTCTCCTATCTTATCATCATGGTTTGTTGTCTTTCATCAAATCTATTTTTTCTAAACCCCACATGAAGATGTCCACGATACGGATAATAAATAAGTTGATCATAACTACTCATTTTCTTTTTTACTTTTTCAAACTCACGTTTTCCAGCTTTCCCTTTTTTTAACATCACATCAATAGCTAATCCACTTCTATGTGCTGAAGTAGATGATCCACCTACTGCTTTATTTAATGCTCTACTTCTATACCAACTTGTTACTACAAGAGGTCTTCCTAAAATTCTTCTTACTTCGTCTAATCTCATAGCACTATATTTTATACTCATTTTCTCATATCCGTTTGGTATATTAGGAATTTTTCTTCTCTTTGCAATAGAACTATTCACAGCCTCTCCCATTACAAAATATCTAGATATTTTTTCTTTTTTATCAATAGTTGTTGAAGAACAACCTGAAACAAACAGTACTGTCAAAATTAATATTATATACTTTGCTACTTTATTCATCCTATCTTCCTTTTCTTTTTGGCATATTCCACTGCTAATATTGACTTTGCATCAGCTAGAGAAGATAGTTCTAGTTTATTTAAATCTACTTTTTCTACTTCTAAAAATTCATCTTCATCTAAATTCTGATGTGTTTTTATAAGACTATCAGCATAATATAAATAAAATTTCCCACTATTAACCCCTGGACTCATATAATATTCACAAATTTTCTCTAAATTTTCTGCTCTATATCCTGTTTCTTCTTCTAATTCTCTATTTGCAGCTTCACTTGGAACTTCATTTTTCTCTAAAAGTCCAGCTGGAATCTCAAGAGTAATTTTTCCTACAGCTGGTCTATATTGTTTTACTAACAAAACATTATCTTTTTCTAAAACAGCTATTACCCCTACTGCATCTTGTCTTCCTGTAAAAGTCCATTCAACTACTTTATTATTAGGCAATTGAAGTTTTTTCGAATATACAGTTATATGTGCATTTTTAAATAATTCTTTTTCTTCAAGTTCCTTAAATTTTTCCATTCTATTCCCTCTTTATTTTTTATTTCTTAGTTCTCTTACTTTATATATCATTATTCCAGATGCAATAGCTACGTTTAAAGATTCTGCCGATCCATATATTGGAATAATTACTGTTTCATTGGCAACTTTTAAAAAATCCTTACTTACTCCATTTCCTTCACTTCCAAACACTATTGCATTTTTATCTTTTAATTCTATGTTGGTATATTCTATAGAATCTTTTTCTAAAGCTGTCACTAATAAGTTATATTGTTTTTCTTTCAAAAAGTTTATTATGTCAGTATCCGCAAGATAAATAATATTCATATTAAAAATAGAGCCCATACTACTTCTAACTACTTTTTCATTATAGCAATCTACACTTCCATAGCTAAGTAAAATATCCTTAAATCCAGCTGCATCAGCTACTCTAATAATAGTTCCTAGATTACCAGGATCTTGTATCTTATCTAAAACAATTATATCTGATTGAATATTATTGATATTTGATTCACAATAAGGATAAACTATTATAATTCCCTGTGAATTTTCTTGTGAGCTCAATTGAGTAAATATTTTATTATCTACTACCAATTTTCTACACTGAAATTTCTCTACTTTTTTTATAATAAACTTATCATTTAGAATATCTTCTCTTATCACTATTATTTCAGGACTATATTTAAAATCTAAAAATTTATGTCCTTCTGCTAAAAACATTTTTTCTAATTCTCTATATTTTTTTAACTTTAATTTTTTAATTTTTTTTATAGTTGAATTTTCAATACTATTAATATGTTCCACTTAATCCTCCATGCTATCATTTTTCTATATTATAACATATTTTCATAACTCTACTGTTTATATTTTAACATCTTTTTTATAATTTAATATTATTTTAATTAGTTAGTTTTAACATACAATTTTCTTTAAAAAATCAAAGTCAAAAATATCGTCTATAAATCTTTAAATAAAATATATAAGTCATAAAATTATCAAAAAGACTTTTTATGAAATACTAGACTATTATCTATTCAAAAATTAAACGTTTTAAGAATATTCTCTCTTCACAAAAAAATTATAGACTCTTTTCTTGATAAAACTTGCAAGTTTATTTTATCTATCTTAAGCATACTATATTTTAATATATAGTGATAACTGTCTCTCTTTGTATTTACACATTATAATTTATGTATTATAATCTAATAAAAGAACTTTATAAAGGAGACGGCAAAATGCTTTCAACAAAATTTGTGAAATTTATAAAAAGTTTTAATAACGATAACAACACTAAGCTTAATTGCATATTAGATTTAGGACGTCTAGGAATTAGAATATCTCAAGAATATTCTACAAGATTTGATTTACTATCTATTGATAAATGTCTATATCTTGCTAACTTTCAGACTCCATCTGTAGAGAAAGCTGAAAAACATCTTCTAAATCTTGTACCAAAGTTTGATCCACTTTTTTCATTGATGGAATATTATGATAATTACCCTTATACATATTCAGATATCAATTATTCTTTTAAAGCATGTTTAAAAAGTGGAGTTGAAATAACTATTAAAGCAGTTAATAAAACAGCTAAAAATAATTTTTTTAAAAAAATAAATTCATTGAGAAACAAATTAAAATATCTATCATTTATTTATCCTTGGATGGAAAAAGATTATAAAGTAAAAGAAATCATAGATAATGTAGAAAAAAATAGCTTTCAAAAATCTAATTTATCAAACGAAATTAACTATACTAATAGTCTAAATGAATATTTAAAGCCATTTAGAGATAAATTAAATCTACAAAATGTCTGTTTTCCTAAAATATATGCTTATCTATCTTCAGAAAATATGGTAGTTAGTGAATTTATATATGGTTCTTATTTTTATGAACTTCTAAATATCAAAAAATTACGTTATGAAGATGTATTTCAACTTGTTAAAACTCAATTGTTTTTCATGTTGAAAATTGGTGTTTTTTACAATAATATGCATTCAGGAAACTTAATGCTTAGTGAAGAAGGAAAGATATATTACTTAGATTGTAATAATTTAAGTAGTATGACATCAACTACAAAAGCACAATTTTTTAGATTATTCAAAGCTGTAGCTCTTGGAAATTTTCCATATGCTTCAGTTATTTTAAATGAATTAAGTGAAAAATCACTTAGTACACCACAATTAGAATCTCTTGCTATAACAATGAAAGAAATATTTATAACGGATAAAGATGAATACCAAGAAGTCTTTTTTATAAAACTAATGAAGTGCTTTAGAGCCGCTTCTAAATTGGGTATGGAATTTGAAGAGGAAATTTTTCCAATTTTCAAAAGTCTCATATATTTAGACTCACTTATTTTCCAAACAAAAGATAAAAATTCAAAAGTCAAATCTGATATTTTGAATATTCTTAATGAAATTGAAGAAATTCAAAATGACAATATTCCATTGACTTAAGAAGTAATTCATATTAGAATATAATATATATTATTAAAGAATTGGAGGGCGGTAAATGAAAAAAATACTATCTTTACTTGCTATGGTATTTTTACTAATAGCATGTGGGGACAAACAAACTAATGATAACGTTTTATATCTTTATGGTTGGGCTGACTATATCCCAAAAGAGATTTACGATGAATTTGAAAAAGAAACAGGAATTAAAGTTGTAGAAGATATTTATTCATCTAACGAAGAGATGTTTACAAAATTAAAAGCAGGTGGAAAAGGATACGATATCGTTGTTCCTTCAGCTGACTATGTTGAAATTATGATGAAAGAAAATATGCTTGAAAAACTAGATAAAAACAAGCTTCCTGGACTTAAAAATTTAGATCCAATGGCTCTTGGAAAATTACAATATTTCGATCCAAACAACGATTATGAAGTTCCTTATGTAATGGGAGCTACTATCATTGCTGTTAATAAAAAATATGTAAAAGATTTTCCTAGAGATTATTCAATTTATAATAGATCTGACTTACAAGGAAGAATGACTCTTCTAGATGATATGAGAGAAGTAATGACTTCATCTCTTGGTATGCTTGGATATCCTCAAACTGTAAGCGATGAAAAAGCAATTGCAGAAGCTGCTGAAATGGTAAAAGGGTGGAAGAAGAATATAGCTAAATTTGATTCTGAATCTTTTGGAAAAGGATTTGCAAGTGGTGATTTCTGGGTTGTACAAGGATATCCAGATAACATCTTTAGAGAACTTGATGAAACTGAAAGAGAAAATGTAGAACTTATTATTCCTGAAAAAGGTGGAACTGCATATGTAGATTCATTTGCTATTTTAGCTGATGCACCACATAAAGAAGCAGCATATAAATTTATAGACTTCATATTAAGACCTGATGTTTATGCTCGTATTGCAGATGTTCTTGAAACTCCATCTATAAATGTACCTGCAAGAGAATTAATGAAAGTTAAACCTCTATATGAAATATCTGATTTACAAAATACACAAGTATTAAAAGATATTCAATCTACACTAGATCTACAAAATAAATATTGGCAAGAAATATTAATTTCTAAATAATAAATATGGAGGAAAATATGAAGTTTTCAATTGAGAGAGAGAAGTTAATTTCTATTCTCTCTGAATACAATAATATATTAAGAGATAACCCAATAAAACCTGTTATAGCTGGTTTAAAAATTGTTGCTAAAGATAATCTAGTTACTTTTATAGGAACTAATTTAGAAGTTGAATTAATAAAAAAAATAGAAGCAGTAGTTGATGTACCTGGTGAAATTGTTATAAAACATGCTCTTTTACTAGAGTATATCAAACTTCTTGATGAACAGACTATCCAATTCACATTAGATAAAGGATTTATAAATGTACATCAAGCTGAGTTTTCAATTTTAGATAACGAAAGTTATCCAAGTATTAACGAATTAGAAATACAACCTCTTCTTAAAATTGAAGGAAGTCCTTTTGTACAACTATTAGATAAAACAAAATTTGCTGCATCTCAATCAACGGATAATATCCAAATCAATTGTGTTAGAGTTGTATTTAAAATGGATGAATTAAATCTTGTATCAACAGATTCATATAGACTTCTTTTTCTAAAAGAGGCTATCCCTTGTCTTGAAAATAGAGAAATTTCAGTTCCTATAGAAACTGTTAATATACTATGTAAGTTATTAAAAGATTATCCTAATGAAATTACTGTAGGATATCAAAATGACACATTGATTATTACTTGGAACGATTCTTATTTTTCAAGCAAAACTATTGCTTTACAATATCCAGATTTTAAAACTATCCTAAGAATATCATCTTTTGAAAAAAGCATGGAATTTAATGTTACTGAATTGAAAAGTGCATTAAAAAAAGTAATGACTGTAGCGAAAACAAGTCTTGATGCTAAATTTGGAGCTAAATTTACATTCAGTGGAAAGACATTAGTTATCAATGCTTTTTCTGGAAAAGCTAAAATTAATCAAAAAGTTAATATGATTAAAAATGGAGAAGATTTTAAAGCTTCTTTAAATTGTAAGTTTTTAGCTGAATATATTGATAATTTATCAAAGAATGTTATAATAAGTGGTACTAATTCTTCTTCTATGTTTGAAGTTAAAGAAATAAATAATGACAATTACATATACATATTAATGCCTTTAGCTTTTAGAGAATAAAAAATAAGAACCAGCAAAATTGCTGGTTCTTTTATTTTTAAGCTTCTGCTTATTTTTTATAATTGAAGAATCCTTCTCCAGATTTTCTTCCTAATTTTCCACCTCTTACCATTTTTCTTAGTAAAGGATGAGCTCTATATTTAGGATCTCCAGTTTCAGCTAATAGTACATCCATAATAGCTAGACATACATCTAGTCCTATTAGGTCTCCTAAAGCTAGAGGTCCCATTGGGTGGTTAGCTCCTAATTTCATTGCATTGTCTATTCCTTCTGCAGATGCAACTCCATCAGCTAAAATTCCAACACCTTCATTGATCATAGGTATTAATATTCTGTTTACTACAAATCCTGCTGCTTCTTCTACTTGAACAGGTACTTTTCCGATACTTTCAGATATTTCTTTTATTCTGTCTACCATTTCAGCTGGAGTATTAAGTCCTGCTATAACTTCTACAAGTTTCATAACTGGAGCTGGGTTAAAGAAGTGCATTCCAATTACTGGTCTGTCTAATCCTGCACCAATTTCAGTTATTGATAAAGATGAAGTATTTGTAGCAAACATTGCTTCTGGTTTACAAATTTCTTGTAATTCTTTGAAAGTTTGTTTTTTGATTTCCATATTTTCAATTGCTGCTTCTATAACTAAATCGCAATCTTTACAAATTTCTTTTGTTCCAGTAGTAATTTTTTCTAATATTCCATCAACTGTAGCTTGGTCCATTTTTCCTTTTGCTACCATTTTTCCAAGACCTTTTGCTATTTTAGCTTTTCCGTTTGCTGCAAATTGTTCATTAATGTCACAAAGAGCAACTGTATATCCTTCTGTTTGAGCAAATGCTTGTGCTATTCCAGAACCCATAGTTCCTGCACCAATAATTCCTATTTTCATAATTGAAACCTCCCAATATAATCTTATTTAAAAAAAACAATATAACAATTAAATTGTTTTAATTATCTATTTTTAAATCCGTCCACTTTTCTTTTTTCAAGGAAAGCTTTCATTCCTTCTACTTGATCTTCTGTTTGGAAACAACTTCCAAATAATTTTTCTTCAACCACAATAGCCTCGTCCATTTTTTCATCTAAACCTTTGTTTATAGCTTCTTTACAAGCACGAACAGCGATTGGAGCATTTTTAGCTATTTTAGCTGCAAGTTTTTTAGCTGCTGGTAATAATTCTTCTAAAGGATATACAGCATTTACAAGTCCTATTCTATAAGCTTCATCAGCTTTAATATTAATTGCACCATATATCATTTCTTTAGCTTTTCCAACAGGAACCAAACGAGCTAATCTTTGAGTTCCTCCAAATCCAGGAGTAATTCCTAATCCTACTTCAGGTTGTCCAAATAAAGCTGTGTCAGCACAAAGTCTTATATCACAACTCATTGCAATTTCACATCCTCCACCTAAAGCAAAACCATTAACTGCTGCTATAACTGGAATTGGTAAAGTTTCTATCTTTCTAAATACACGATTTCCTCTTTCACCAAATGCTTCTCCTTCAGCTTTTGTTAAAGTACTCATTTCAGCTATGTCAGCTCCAGCTACAAACGATTTTGATCCTGCACCTGTTAGTACGATAGCTCTTGTTGTTTCTAAATTAATTCCATCTATTGTAGCCTCAAGTTCTTTTAATACTTCACTATTTAGAGCATTTAGAGCTTTTGGACGATTGATAGTTATAATTCCTACAAATCCTTCTTGCTCGTAATTTATAAATTCCATTATGTTAGCTCCTCCTTAATTGTTTTATTACTAAGTTAAGAGTACTTTCGTACTCCTAACTCAGCTATATTTTATATAGTAAACTCTTTATATTTAAGATTAGTCATTCATCTTAACGATAGTAGAGCATCCCATTCCTCCACCTATACATAAAGTAGCAAGTCCTGTTTTTGAATTACGTTTTGCCATTTCATGTAATAAAGTTACAAGGATACGACATCCTGATGCTCCAACTGGATGTCCTAGAGCTATTGCTCCTCCATTTACGTTTAATTTGCTTAAATCAAATTCAAGGTCTCTTCCTACAGCAATTGATTGAGCAGCAAATGCTTCGTTTGCTTCGATAAGATCGAATTCATTTATTTTCATTCCTGTTTTAGCTAATACTTTTCTAGTTGATGCTACTGGTCCATAACCCATGATAGATGGATCTACTCCTCCAAGAGCTCCTGCTACCCAAGTAGCCATTGGTTTAACACCTAATTCTTTAGCTTTTTCTTCTGACATAACAACTATTGCAGCAGCTCCATCGTTTATACTAGAAGCATTTGCAGCTGTAACCATTCCACCATCTCTTTTAAAAGCTGGTTTTAATTTTGAAATTCCTTCTACAGTAGTTCCTGGTCTAGGTCCTTCGTCTGTATCAACGATGATATCTCCTTTTTTACCTCTTATAACTACTGGAACTATTTCATCTTTAAATTTTCCTTCTTCTTGAGCTTTTACAGCTTTTTGTTGACTTTCAGCAGCAAATTTGTCTAACTCTTCACGAGTTAAATTCCATTGATCACAGATATTTTCTGCTGTCATACCCATATGGTAATTGTTGAATGCATCCCATAGAGCATCGTTTACCATTGAGTCTACTAAAACACCATTTCCTAAACGGTATCCGAAACGTCCTTTATTTATTAAATATGGAGCTAGAGACATGTTTTCAGTTCCTCCTGCTACCACGATATCAGCTTCTCCTGATTGAATCATCGCAGCTGCCATATTAACTGAATGTAATCCTGAACCACATACTACGTTGATAGTTACTGCTGGAGTTTCTATTGATAATCCTGCTTTTAATGAAGCTTGACGAGCAACGTTTTGTCCTAGTCCTGCTTGAATAACACACCCGAATAAAACTTGATCTACTTTTTCAGCTGGAATTCCAGCTCTTTTTAAAGCTTCTCTGATTACGATAGATCCTAATTCAGCTGCTGGAACTGTACTTAGGGCTCCTCCCATTGATCCGATTGCTGTACGACATGCACCTGCTAAAACTACTTTTTTTGCCATAACCTATCCTCCATTCAAATTTAATTTGGATTTAGACCTTAAACGATCTATGTTTAAATTTACTTCATATGTAAATATTAGCACAATGTCATTTTAATTGCAATAGTATAAATGCAAAAAAATATATTATGCGTGGTTTTTTGCTATATTGTGTATAATTTTTAAACTATTATGTAGATATCAGTCATAGATTTCTTTCTAAATTGGTGATTTCAACCTATGAAAGTACCAAAACAACATAATATAAACCTATATTTTGTAACAATAAATGTTTATATAATAAAAAAAATCAGTCCATAGATAATAGATTAATTTTTAATCAAAAGGGACTGATCTCTCATATATTTATATTCTATTTTTTACCAAATACAAAAATATCAAAAATATCTTGATATCTATAAGGACTCGGAAGCTTTTTCTTTAGTTTTTCCCAAAGAATATCAAGCTTTGAAATATCCATAGTTTTAACCTGATTGCTCATTTTATCTCTATACAACAATTCTACTCCGCAATGCTCAAAACCATGAACAATTTCTTTCCTTATAAATTCAAAATTTTCTTCTGTTACATTTTCTAGTGAGTAGTAAATAGCTAAAAAATTTTTACTAAAACAATACTCCATTGTCAACATTTTTCTGATAGAACTAGCTAAAAAATCAAGATTAATATCAGAAGAAAAATTCCCTTTATTATCTCCTTGCGTTTCTATAAAGGCTAGAAAAACATCTTCAAAATGAAGATCTTGAATCGATTTAGTAAAAACTTTAAAATTATTTAAAAATGATAATTTTTTATCAGTTTTATTTATAAAATCTTGATCTAAAAGATATGAACTTCCTATGTGCCTAAATAAAGAGTTAGTAAGATCTTGTGAATGTCCATAATTTATTATACTTCTTTCATAACTTTTATTTTTATCAACTTTATTTATAAATTTTTGAGCTCTTAGCAGTAGCTCTTTTAAATTGTCTATTTGAAATATAACTCCAAATAATCTTTGATCTAAAACAATATTTCTTCGTCTTTTTAACGAAAATTTCATAAGACATTCTTCTATATTAGTATTTCTCATAAGTCTTTTTATAAAATCTTCGTTTATATCAATATCTACTTTATCTAATCTATCTTTAATAATTGTAACTTCATCTTTAACTAGACCTATTCTTTTTAATTCTTTAAATAAAAAAGATAGATATGAATTCGTAAAAGTTTTAAAACTTAATAGTTCTTCTTGAGTTAAATCAGTATTTTTCTTTAATATCTCCATTAAATCTATAAACTCAACAACTGAAACAATACCTTTTCTATTTATCCCAATTCCATTCCAAGTATAAGTTTTAGGTATGAAATTTTCTCTTTTATCTATTGACATCGAAACATATTGAGCTATCCCACCACCTAAAGAATGTCCTGTTAGTACTATTTGATTTCTATCAATTTTATAATTTTTAGTGATTTTATCATAAACTTCTATTCCTTCATAAAATTGTAATGGGATCCTTCCCATTCCAATTAATAAATCTGTCTCTATAAAATCCTTATATGCATCTTCTAGGGGAAATTTTTCACTTCCTCTATATGCAATAACATACTCATTATCTTTTTTTAATACTACAGAATAAAACCCTGAAACACTTGAATCCTGTGCAACAACAGTTCTATTATCAACATAAAATACTTTCCATATTTTTAACTCTTGAGTAAAATATTCTAAAAATAACTGTCTATTTTCTAAAAGTAAAACATCAAATGTACTAATTACTACATTATTTATTCTCTTACTTTGAAAAATATCCCAAAGACTTTGTCCATAATCATCCTCAGAAAAATTACAATAAGAAAGAATACTCAAAAGTATATATTCCTTCATAGTAGACATCTGTCACCTCTACATACGAACTAATACTAATATTAGATAAGTAATAGCCCATCCTAAAAAACATCCAACTATAGTTTCAAAAAAAGTATGTATTTTTCCTTCTATTCGAGAATGAACTACCAGAACAGCCAATATTATAGATAACACAAAAATTTTAGGATTATTTGTTAGTGATGTGATTAGTGTAACTATAGAAGCAGCAAGTGCACTATGCCCACTAGGAAATCCACCTCTGAGTGCTGTTCCTTTTTTTACTATACTTTTTATACAAATTACTACAATAATAATTAAAACAAATATTGTAAAAACAGTGTGTTGATATGAATTCTTAAAAAGCATAAACACCTGTTTTACATTTATAACAATCTTTTTTTCAAAAACTATATAGGCTACAAATAAAGCATTAATTGCTGTAACTAAAACTCCACCTGCAGCTATATCTTTAGCTTTTTTAGCAAGAGGGTGATATTGTGTTGTTATCATATCAACACAGCTTTCAATAGCTGTATTAAAAAGCTCCGCTACCCATGTTAAACTTATACTTATAATTACAGCTAACGCTTCATATTTACCAATATCCATAAATAATGACAGTATACAAATAATAATAGTACAAAAACAATGAAACTTCATATGATTTTCTGTACGGATAGTTTCAAAAATACCTTCAAAAGCCACATTAAATTTTTCCGTTATTCCTAAGTGTTTCCATTTATATCTATTCCCCTCAATCTTATCCTTCATAAAATCACATCTCTCTTGTATAACCAAAACTTTGTAATATCTCCTCTTCTTTTGCACGCATTACAACTCTATCTTCTTCTTCTATATGATCATACCCTAAAAGATGTAAAAGTCCATGTGTTAACACATAAAAGAATTCTCTTTTTGGAGAGTGATTGTATTCTTGTGCTTGTTCAAATACTCTTTCTATAGAAATTACTATATCTCCTAATGTATCGTAAGGTCCTATATCAAAGTCTTCTGTCTCATGATAAGCAAATGAAATTACATCAGTAGGCTGATCTTTATCTCTATATTCTCTATTTATAACTTGAATTTCATCATTTCCTGTTAAAAGTAAAGATAAATATACTGGCGATTCACTTTCATACTCTTTTGTTAATACCTTTTCTATATAATCTTTTACCTCTTCTTCATTTAAAAAATCATCTATTCCGTCTATTTCAATTGACATATCTAACATTATTTCCATTTTTCTACTCCTTAGTTTTATTTGTTATTTTTTCCTGTCCAGGATATTTTATTCTTACATGATGAATACTTACTAGTGTTCTTACAAATGTTTTTATTATAACCTCTATTTCTTGAAATGTAAGATTTGCTTCAGATAATTGATTGTCTTCTATTTTACCTGAAATGATTTTTCTAATCATACTTTCCATATTCATTGGCGTCTTTTCATCTAATGATCTTATTGCTGCTTCTATTGAGTCAGCTAACATAATAATAGCAGATTCTTTTGTCTTAGGCTTTGGTCCACTATATCTAAATTCATCTTTTTCTACTGTTGGATCTAATTTTTTAGCTGCATTATAAAAATAAGCTAAAAATGTAGTACCTTGATGTTCATACATTATATCTCTTATTTCTTTTGGAATTTGATACTCTTTTGCAAGTTCTGCTCCATCTCTTGTGTGAGAAGTAATAATTAAAGTACTCATAAATGGTGATATCTTATTATGAGGATTAATTCCATTTTCCTGATTTTCTACATAAAACTTAGGTCTTTTCGTCTTACCTAAGTCATGATAATAAGAAGCGACTCTACAAAATACGGCATTTGCTCCTATAGATGTAGCTGCATTTTCAGAAAGTGTTGCAACCATCATCGAATGTTGAAATGTTCCAGGTGCTTCAATAGAGATTTTCTTTAAAAGTGGATGTGATAAATCTCCAAGCTCTAGCAATCTAAATATTGTCAATATATTAAAAGTTTTCTCAAAATAAGGTAGAAATGCTATTGTAAGCATTCCAGAAAGTAATCCAGCTAATATAATAAATCCAGCATTTATTGCAACACTAAAGTTTTCTGTTTCACTGAAAAATGAAAGTAGCAGATACATTACAACTTTTAATATTGCTAATTGAACTCCTGCTGCTATTATTCCAGATCTTGTATTAACTCTTCCTGTAATATGTGCAGCAAAAGACAAGGCTATAAAATATATTGCTAAAAATTTAAGATCATAATTAAATATCGGCAATAAAAATAATAGCACAAATGAATACAAAGAAACAGCATAATTTTTATTAATTAAAAGTACTAATAAGAAAAATGCTATATCTACTGGAATTAAATATCTAAAATCAATATTTATAAATCTTACTGCTAATAAAATCCCTGTCATAATTAAAAATGACGAACGATAAATATTTTTATTTAAAATTTCTTTCTTATAGTTAGAAAAAAATATTGTATAAAATAGTGCTGATATAATTCCTAGATATAAAAAGTTTGCAATAAAAATTCCAATACTTTTATTATATGAGTAAACACCACAAGCCTCTAGTATTTTCATACGTCGTTCATTTATTACTTCTCCAGTTTTTGCAATCAATGTTCCTGCTTTTATTTCTAAATATTGATCCTTTATTTGAGAAACTTTCTCTTTTATATTCTTTTTAGTTTTAGCTTCATCATAAATATAATTTGGTGATGTAAAGGTATCAACTATTGATTGCTGTAACGGAGTCAATTTCATAAATTTTTCATTATATGGTTCTTTATAATAAACCGTATTTTTCTCTTGTACAATTCCTGCATTATATGCTTTTTCTAAAAATTGTCTTGTTATGTTTTTTATCCTTTTAACCTCTGACGATTTAAGGGATAATAATTCTTGTACCATCATTGGTGATATTTTTTTGTTTGTATTTCTTTCAATACTTGTATAATCAACTGTTTCTGATGTATGATTTTTTATATTTAAAATACTATCGAAAAATTCATCAAAATATTCAAGATAAATTTTTTCTGCATCTGACGAATATATATATTCCTTACCAGATTTTTGAATCATATTTTCTATGATTTTTTCTTTTGCACTATTATCTTTAAAAATTATAGTACTAGGGGCATAAATATCACTTTTAACAATATCTCCAACTTTATAGTTATTATTACTAGATAACAAAAAAAACTTTGACGAAAGTGCCATTACAAACATTATAGCTATAAGATATATAATTTTTTCTCTCAATGAATATTCACTAGAATAAATATTCTCATCACTATTTCTATTTCTTTTTACTTCAAACATCACCTTTAATCCAAAGAGATTGATGTTCTTCATTATCTATCACCCTTTTAACCCTTCATTATATCTTTTAAAATTTCAGATTTAGAAAGAATTTTTATATTTTTAGTTGGTACTGAATCTAGAAAATATTTACCATATTTTTTCGTTATCACTCTATTATCTAGCACAGTAACTGTCCCTTTATCTGTCTTACTTCTTACTAACCGTCCTATTCCTTGTTTAAATTTTATTACAGCTTCTGGAATTTGATATTCTATAAAAGGATTTTTCCCTTGAGCTTGGATATTTTCAATAATAGCTTCAGTTACAGGATCACTTGGTACCTTAAAAGGTAATTTTACTAAAATAACATTGCTCAATTGATCCCCTTTTATATCTACTCCTTCCCAAAAAGAATCAGTTCCAAACAACACTGGATTTTGTCCATTTTTATACATATCTACCATATGACTTCTAGGAGCCATTCCTTGTACAAAAATATCTATTCCATTCTTTTTAAGCTCATCTCTAACTGTATAATATACATAGTTTAATGCTTGATAGGAAGTAAATAACACAAAACTTTTTCCTTTTGATGCAACTAACTGAGCCTTTAAAAATTCTCCTACCTCATCCATAAACTGTTTATCACTTGGATTTGGCATATCTTTTGGCAAATAAACTACCATTTGATTATCATAATCAAATGGTGAATGTATGACTTTATCTAGTGTGTCATTAGGTAGCCCTATAGATTCTTTAAAATATTTAAAACTATCTCCAATAGCAATTGTAGCCGAAGTAAAAATTAAATTATCTAGATTTAAATATAAATTTTCTTCTAATTCATTATTTACTTTTAAAGGTGTTGCCACAAGTTTTGAATTTTTCTTTCTACTATTTACTTCTATCCAATAAATAAACTCATCATCATCAAATTCATGAATAAAGTTAAAGTTATTAAAAAATCCATCAAGTCTATCTATATACCTTGAAAAATCATCTATATATCCCATTTTATCTTCTGTATCTTTAAGTTCTCCAATAAATTTTCTAACTTCTTTTATATAATTTTGATATTTATTTACAAAATTTTCTCTATATTCATTTAAGGTATTTAAAAAAGGTGAGTTCTCCATTTCTTCTTTTTTAGCCCTAAATGTAAATACACCAACTTCACCTCTAGAAAAAATATCAATCAAATGATCAAAATATTCTCTTCCTATTCTATATAAATTTCCATGTTTAATATGGATATCTTCTATATATTTTTTTAAGATTCCTCTTTTATCTGCCATATTTTTTATGATATTTCTATCTACAATTTCTAAAGCTCCACTATTTTTCTTTTTTCCTTCTGTAACATATATTTGGTTCATAATCTTAGTGAAACTATATCTAGAAGCCTCATAGGAAAAATAATCTCTTGCTACTTTTTCTACATTGTGAGCTTCATCAAATACAACTAATCCATATTCTGGTAAAATTGAATATTCGCTATTAAATCCAATCTCTTTTCTAATAGAAAGATCTGAGAAATACATATGATGATTTGTAATTAAAATATCAGCTTTTTTCTTAGCTTCTCTTGATTTCAAAAAAAAGCACTCACTTTTATATGGACACTTATTTCCTGCACACATATCACTTTCACTTTGAAATAATTCCCAAACTGTTCTATCAACTTCAAAATATAACTCTGATCTGTCACCAGTTTCTGTTTCTTGAGCCCAACTTAAAATCTTTTTTATCTGATCTTGCTGTGATGAAGAAAGTTCTTCTCCAACTGATAACTCTCCTTGATTTACCTGGTAATATTTTCTATTACAAAGATAATTTCCTCTTCCTTTTACAAGAATGTAATTAAAATTATCCTGTATAACTTTTTTAGCTATAGGAATATCCTTATTTAATAATTGTTCTTGTAGATTAATAGTATTTGTTGTGATTACTACTCTTTTTTTATTTTTAATAGACCATTCTATTGCTGGAATCAAATATGCTAATGTTTTTCCTGTTCCTGTTCCAGCTTCAACTATTACTGTCTTTTCATTATTTAACCCTTTTTCTATATGTTTTGCCATATCTAATTGCTCATCTCTATATTCAAAACCTTTAAATATCTGAGATAACATACCATTTTTTGCAAAATACGGCTCTATATCTATTTTTACATTTTCTTTATTTATTAATTCTACTATAATATATATCTCTGTCACATCATTATTAACTATGTATGAAGCTCCATCTTGGCTATTAGAATAAATAGAAGCTACCTCAACATCTGCATCTGATGGATATAAATATCCAGATGGATGATTATGAATTATTACTTCTCCTTTTTTCATTCCTTTTAAAATAGCAGGGGTAGATGTCTTATTTCCTCTAGCTAATACAATAACTTCAGTAACTATTCCTTTTTCATCGGGAATTCCACGAAAAAAAACCTCATTTCCATGAGCTTCAGATATCTCATATCTCATAACTTCAATCGCTTCAGAAGAGATCTTTTCTTTTATGTCCATAAACACCCTTTCTATATTTAAATATAAATTTTGATATTATATGATACATCTTTTTTTGTAAAATAGCAAGTTTATCAAAATTATGAAAATTTGCTACTTCACAAAAAAATACTGCCACTAGAACTTGATTCTAATGGCAGTATAAATATTTATAAAAAATTAATGTTTTAATAATTGTTTTCCTGGTATTCCTGGTTTTGTCATTTCAAATGGATTTAAAATAATATCTAATTCTTCTTTTGTTAGAAGTCCTTTTGCTAATACAAGCTCTGCCACAGGAGTTCCAGTTTTTATCGATTCTTTTGCTATTTCAGCTGCATTTTTATATCCAATGTGAGGATTTAATGCTGTTATTATTCCTACACTTCTATCTACCCAATGTTTACAATTAGCTTCTTGTGCTGTTATTCCTTTTAGACAATTTTCTATAAATGTTACTATTCCATTTTTCAATATTTCTATAGATTGAAATAAATTGAAAAATAATACTGGCTCAAATACATTTAATTCTAATTGTCCTGCTTCAGCTGCTTTGGTTATTGTAATATCATTACCGAAAATTTGGAAACATACTTGGTTTAAAACTTCTGGTATAACTGGATTTACTTTTCCTGGCATAATAGAAGATCCTGGTTGTTGTTGTGGAAGTCCTAATTCTGCAAGTCCAGCTTTAGGTCCAGATGCCATAAGTCTTATATCATTAGCAGTTTTAGATAGGTTTACTGCACAAGTTTTTAATGCTGAAGATAACCATACAAAACTATCTAAGTTTCTTGTTCCGTCTACAAGATCAGGAGATTGTTTAAAATTAAATCCTGTTACTTCAGATAAAATTCTAACAACATTTTTTACATATTCAACATCTGCATTTATTCCAGTTCCTACTGCTGTAGCTCCCATATTAACATAAGTCAACTCCTCTACTGCTGATGAAATTCTTTTTAAATCTCTTTTTACTGGTTGTGAAAATGCTTTAAATTCTTGTCCTAATCTAATAGGTACTGCATCTTGTAAGTGAGTTCTTCCCATTTTTATAACATGGTCAAATTCATCACCTTTTTTTTGTAATGTATCATATAAATATTGAAGATCTGCTAATAGATCTTTTATTAACATTTGTACTGTTAATTTTCCAGCTGTAGGCACAACATCATTTGTTGATTGTCCAAAGTTTACATGATCATTAGGATGGCATTTATCATATTTTCCTAATTCTCCACCTAAAATTTCATTTGCTCTATTTGCTATAACTTCATTCATATTCATATTCATAGATGTCCCTGCTCCACCTTGAATAACATCAGTTATAAATTGATCTCTAAATTTTCCTTTTATTATTTCGTCAGCAGCTTGCACCATTGCTTCTGCTACATCTTTTTCAATTAATCCTGCTTCATAGTTTGCTATTGATGTAGCCTTTTTTACATATGCAAGAGCTGTAATAAAAGTTCCGCTTAGTGTATACCCTGTAATATGAAAATTATTTTTTCCTCTTAAAGATTGTACTCCATAATAAGCGTCTGCAGGTACTTCTAATGTTCCTATTGAGTCGCTTTCTAATCTAAATTTTTTCATTTTCCTTCCTCCATGTCCCATTTTTATATTGAATTTATATATAACACACTTCTATTTTACTTCTTACTATATATCATACTTTCATTCTGCTCTTTTTTCAACCATAAAAGCATCAATTGACTTTCAAAAAATATATTATTCGGTATAAAAATGATATATTAGCTAAATTATTATATATTTTATAAATGATTATAAAAAAAACAATTATATTAAATTATGAAATGAAAAAAAATTACCAATTTTTTATGAAAATATTCCTTCATATTAGGATTTATTGAAAAGAATATTTCTGATATGATCATTTTTTAATCATATTATATTAATTAAAAATAATTGTACTGATTATTAATCTTGCTATCTCATCTTAAATTTGTTAAAATTATCTGTGGAGAGTGATATTATGAAAAAAATCTTATCAAGTATTATTATTACAATCTTTACAATACTATGTATAACTGGTTGTAAAGAAGAAAAACCTACTGAAATTACAATTAGTGCAGCAGCTAGTTTGAAAAATTCACTAGAAGAAATTATCCAAAAATTTGAACATGATAATAAAAATATTAAAATAAATGTCAATTTTGGAGGATCAGGAGCACTTAAAAATCAAATAATTGCAGGAGCTCCTGTAGATATAGTATTTTTTGCATCTCAAACTGATTTAGATGATCTTGAAAAAAAAGGAATGATAGATCCTAAGTACCATGGAGATATTTTAAAAAATAGACTTGTTATTGCTGGAAAAAGAGATATATCAACTATGAACGATATTTTAGAAGATAAAATAGCAATGGGGACTCCTGAAACAGTTCCAGCTGGAAGATATGCTAAACAAGCTCTTACAAATGCTGACATTTGGGACAAAATAGAGCCAAACATTATATTTACAAAAGATGTAAGAAGTGCAGCTCAGTATGTTGACTTAAGCGAAGTAGACTATGCTATTATTTATAAGACTGATGCTAAAGTTCTTAAAAATACCAATATAGTATATATTATCCCAGAAGAACTTCACAAACCTATAGTATATAGTTACGGTATTTTAAAAGGACATAATTCAGATACAAATGTTAAATTCTACAACTTTTTATCATCTGATGAAGCTCAAAAAATTTATAAAAAATATAATTTTGAAATTGCAGATAGTAAGGAAAATCTATGAATTCTCTCTCTTTAAGTATAATATTTCTTACACTTAAAATATCTGTAATTTCAACAATAATTGTAACTTTTTTTTCTATATTTTTAGCATGGAAGTTAAAGAATATTTCTGTAAAAATAAAAAACTCTATAGAGATGTTTATAAACATCTCTCTTTTTTTATCACCTTCAGTATTAGGATATATTTTAATTTTAATATTGGGTAAGAAAGGAATTATTGGAGCCTTTTTATATAAATATTTTAATATAACAGTAATGTTTTCATGGTGGGCAGGTATTATTACTGCATTTTTTGTAACCTTACCTCTTATGTACAACAGTATAAAAGCCGGTATGGAATCATTGAATCCAATATATTATGAAGCTGGACTTGAAGCTGGAGCTAGTGAATTTCAAATTTTACGACTAATTATTTTGCCACTTATTAAAAAAAATATTTTGGCTGGTATTTTATTATCTTTTGGAAGAGCTATGGGAGAATTTGGTGCAACACTAATGCTTGCAGGAAATATCCCTGGAAAAACTCAGACTATATCAATGGCTATTTATTCTGCTTCTGAAAGTGGTGATACTTCAAGAGCAAATTTTTTCTTAATTGTTATACTTGCTATAAGCTTACTAGTCATGATATTGTATAACTATCTATTTTTTAAAGAAAGGAAAGACATATGAAACTTATTAAAACAGTTGATGCCGAAGGATACGTTCTTCAACACGATATTACACAAATTCTTCCTGGTGAATTTAAAGGAAGAGCTTTTAAAAAAGGACACATAATTACTAAAGAAGATATTCCTAAGTTATTAAGTCTTGGAAAAGATCACATCTATGTATTTGAACTTGGAGATGTAGGAGTACATGAAAATGATGCTGCTATCATCTTAGGAAATGTAGGTAGAGGAAAATACGTTGCAACATCGTCTGAAATCAAAGAAGGAAAAATAAATTTTACATCTCTTACTGATGGAATACTAAAGATAAATAAAAATAAATTACTTGAACTTAATATGTTAGGTGAGATGTCTTTTGCAACACTGCCTAATAATTATCCTATAAAAAAAGGACAACATATTGCAAGTGCTAGAGTTATCCCACTTGTAATTGATAAGAAAAAAATGGATAAAGTACAAGAAATTATTAAACGTCCACTTGTTAGTGTTAGACCTTTTAGAACATATAAAGTTGGAATTATAATAACAGGTAATGAAGTATTTTATGGTAGAATTGAAGACAAATTTAGTGAAGTTATTAAAAGAAAAGTAGGAGAATATAATTGCTCTATTGTTGGACAACTTTTTTGTCCTGACGATAAGGAAATAATAAAACAAAGTGCTCAGCAACTTCTTCGTCAAGGTGCTGATATGCTTATATTTACTGGTGGAATGTCAGTTGACCCTGATGATCTTACTCCAACTTCTATAATTGAATTAGGTGGAGAGCTTGTTACTTATGGAGCTCCTGTCCTTCCTGGATCTATGTTTTTACTATCTTACTTAGGAGATATTCCTATGATGGGACTTCCAGGTTGTGTAATGTTTGCTGGTAGAACTATTTTTGATCTTGTATTATCAAGAATTATGACTGGTGAAAAACTTACTAAAAAAGATATAATGTCTTATGGTAATGGGGGACTTTGTCAAAATTGTGAGTTATGCACATATCCTAATTGTGGATTTGGAAAGCAGGGATAAAATGGAATTTACGCACTTTAATGAAAATGGACAAGCTAGAATGGTAGATGTAACTGAAAAAAACGAAACTAAAAGATGTGCTATAGCTACAGGATATATTAAAATGAATCCTAATACTATACAAAAAATAATAGAAGGCAAAATGAAAAAAGGAGATGTTTTATCTGTTGCTCAGGTTGGTGGAATATGTGGAGCTAAAAAAACATGGGATTTAATTCCTATGTGCCACAATATTTTATTAACTGGAGCTGATATTTCTTTTGAAATCAAAGAAGATAGAATTTTAATTGAAGCAACTGTTAAAACTACAGGAAAAACAGGCGTTGAAATGGAAGCTCTAACTGCTGTATCTGTTGCTGCTCTTACTATATATGATATGTGTAAAGCAGTAGATAAACATATGGAGATTGGAGATATTAAACTTATTTCTAAAACAGGTGGTAAATCAGATTTTTCTTTAAAATAATAAAAGGGGTGATAGTTTTATCTATCACCTCTTTTATATAGAACTATTTTTTAATTCTTTCTACATATGCATTTGTTCTAGTATCGATTTTGATCCATTCTCCTTGTTCTACGAATAAAGGAACTTGAACCTCATATCCTGTGTTTAATTTAGCAGGTTTTAATACTTTACCTGTAGTATCTCCTCTTAGTCCTGGTTCAGTATAAACTATTTCTCTTTCTACGAAAGTTGGTAATTCTACTGCAACTGGAGTTGATTCATAGTAAACTACTTCTAATTCCATTCCTTCTTCAAGGTAGAACATTGCATCTCCTAAATCTTCTTCTTTTAATTCGATTTGATCCCAAGTTTCTGGGTTAGAGAATACATAGAATGATCCATCATGGTAAGAATAAACTGCTTTTACTTTATCAAGTCTGATATCGTCCATTTTGTCGTCTGCTTTATAAACAGCGTCAGAGATATTTCCTGATATTAAGTTTTTCATTTTGAATTTTACTACTGCAGCATTTCTTCCAGATTTGTTGTATTCAGCTTTTTGGATAATGAATGGATCATTTCCTATTTTAATTGTGCTTCCTGCTCTTAGTTCTTGAGCTATTTTCATTGGTAAACCTCCTCAATATTTTTCTATAAAATATTTTAATTTATTTATAAGATTACATTTTTGTATTAGAAAATCTCTAAAAACTCTATTATTTTTCCCTATATTTTCTAAATTAGTAAAAAAATAAGTATAGTCTTCTTTTCCAATTTCTAGATTATTTTCTCGCCTAAAATTATAATCTTTAAAAAGCTTTTCTATATTTTCAATAAAGATATTATCTTCTTTATCTATAACTCTTTTATACTTGTCTAAAAAACCTTCTAACTTATCCATATGAGCAAGTTCTTCTTGGCAATATATATGCCATAGATACGGTTTTCCAGTAAGTACTGCTCTTATAAAAGAATCTTCCCCTCTTACAAAATTGAAATCTACAACATTTATAAGTTCTTCATATTCTTCTTGATTTAAAAACTGATAAAAGATCACTTCTATTTTACCATATCTAGCTTTATTTCCAAATACTTCTACTGAATTTTTTTTGAAAAATTTTCTCATACTATCTTGTGTTTTTTCACCAAGTGCTAAAATCACTATTTCTCTATCTAGTTTATTTAAATCTCTAAAAAGAGGTTCAAAGTTTTTTTCATAAGAAAAAATAGTTCCAACTATCTTATCTTCTATATGAATAATATCTTTTAAATATTTATCTTGATAGATTTTTTTATTTTCACAAACATCTTTACATCTATCTAAAAAATTAGAATCGGCAACAATTCCACCTGTTTTTTCAGTAAATCCAGGCATAAAAAATATCTTTTTTAATTTTCCTTTTCCAATTGGAGATGATTGTAAATGAAAATCTTCTATCCAATCTTCTGCAGAAAGATATTCTAAATTTATCAAAAGGTCTGAACTGATATATGCTTTCTCCATATATACTTCTGGTATGTTACAACCAAAAGCTTCAATTATAACTTGAGAAGAATCTATTTTTTCTATATTTTTTAATAAATAATCAAAAGTAATATAGTAAATCCCATCAATTTCTTGATAATCGATGTCTTGAGCTTTAGAGTTAATCTTTAAAAACTCTTCTTTTCTATTTATAAATACTCTAATAATTGAATCTTTATATATTTTTTTTATCTCTTTTGCTACTCTATATACTACCCCTATATCTCCATAGTTATCAATAATTTCACAAAATATATCAAGAGTTTTTAATTCCATGTCTAGCATCATACTCCTTTTTAGCAACATTTGCCCAATATGGTCTAGCTATCATCGCTCTTCCAACTGCAACAAAATCCAAAAGATTGTTTTCTATTAACCAGCTAGCATCTTTTTCTTTTTTTATTTTTCTAACTCCTATTACAGGGATATTAACATGTTTTTTTATAACAGTTCCCATATATACAACCCAATCTAAAGGAAAGTCATCTGGGACATCTACTTTTTCTTCTCTTAAATATTCTGGATTAGGAACTCCAGATGATACATGTAAAATATCTACACCTAAAGATTCTAGATATTTTGCAATTTCTATTCCATCTTGTAGTTCAGGCTCATTTCCACCCATTCTATATCCCAATATAAAATTATCATCAAATAAATATCTAGTTTCCTCTATCAATCTTTTTGAAAAATACATTCTTCTTAAGAAATCTCCACCAAATTTATCATCTCTTGTATTCCACAATCTTGAATTTAGTTGAGATATCAGATATGTATGTGCACCGTGAATTTCTATCCCATCAAATCCAGCTTTTTTAGCTCTTATAAAAGCTGATTTAAAATCTTCTAATATTTTTTCAAGAGTTGTTGTAGGCACCTCTTTTATCTTATCTTTAAATCCTGCATGGTGAATTTGAATCATAACTGGCACATTATATTCATGACATTTATCAGCAATTTTAGAAAGTCCATCAGTGAACGAATCATTCCATAAACCCAATTGATTTTCTCTTAACTTTCCATCTTCAGATACACAAGTTGCCTCAACTATGATAAGTCCTGTTCCACCTTGTGCAACATCTTCATACCATTTTATTAAATCATCTGTGACATATCCATCAGTTCCTACAATTGAAAATCTAACTAATGGCGGTAAAACTATTCTATTTTTTATTTCTATATTCCTTATTTTTAAAGGATCAAACAATGAAGTCATACTTCTCTCCTTCTAATAAAACATTCGGCTTATATTATAGAACATTTTACGAAAAAACTCAATTAAATTTATATGTATTTAGATTTATGTAGGCTTTTTATACATGTATATTCCTAGAAGATAATATTCTAGCATAATTTTTTTTAGAAAAAAAGAAATTTTTCTAAATTTTTACAAATAAAAAAAGACATACCTAACCTATGTCTTAATTTAAAAACACCTAGTGTTACTATTCAATCGAGTTTTGTGCATATTTAATTGAAGGAACAATCACATTTAAAAACACCTAGTGTTACTATTCAATAATATAACTTTCAAGCTGTTCTAATCCCTCTAAAGCATTTAAAAACACCTAGTATTACTATTCAATAAAGTCCCGTAGGGACATTTGGGGACAAAACAAAATTTAAAAACACCTAGTGTTACTATTCAATTGAAATACACAATCGCAGCCATAAAGGGCAAATAATTTAAAAACACCTAGTGTTACTATTCAATTTTAAGCTTAAGGACGGACTTTACAATTCTGCACAATTTAAAAACACCTAGTGTTACTATTCAATGGTCATAAAATGGGAGCTCTTAATTTTATTAATCTTTTAAAACTCCCTATTACTAATAAGTATACCACATTTTTTCCAAGTGCGACTAAAAAAATAACTTTTTTAAATAAATTGTCTCTAGTTCCCATAAAATTAGTACTCATATGACATTCTTAAAAATAGAGGTTGGAAAAACTATATTCATGATAGAAATACCTTTTAAAATAGGTTATAATGAAGTGAATCAAAAAATAAAGGAGATACAAAATTGAAAGTTGAACAAAAAACAAAAGCAATTTTTTACATGCTTATATCAGCACTCGGTTTTACTTTAATGAGTGTAGCAGTAAAAGCTATACCTGGAATACCACTTTTTGAAAAAGTATTTCTTCGTAATTTAATTAGTTGTTTAGTAGCAGGATTTTTACTTATCTATCAGAGACGAGGATTTTATGTAAAAAAGGAAAATAGATTTCCAGTATTTGCCAGATCATTTTTAGGATTTCTTGGAGTTATTGCTAATTTCTATGCTGTAGAACGTCTTTTACTAGCCGATTCTAATATGCTAAACAAATTATCACCTATTACAGTCTCTATATTTGCAGTCTTATTTTTAAAGGAAAAGGTAGATAAACAACAAGTAATAGGTATTATTGTATCTTTTATCGGTGCATTATTTGTTGTAAAACCTAGTTTTTCGCTATCTGTTTTACCTAGTCTTGCAGGTCTTGCATCTGTTACATTTGCTGGTCTTGCATATACATTTGTAAGATACTTAAACGATAAAGAAAATCCCAACATAATTGTTTTTTATTTCTCACTTATGTCAGTAGTTTGCTCTGCACCATTAGCTATTTATAATTATGTTAATCCAAATCCTATTCAATGGATATTTCTAATATCAATAGGTCTATTTGCATGTCTTGCACAATTTTTTATGACTTATTCATATAAAAATGCTCCAGCATCTGAAGTTGCTGTCTACAATTATTCTGGTATTCCATATGGAATTATATTAGGATACTTATTATTTAATGAAGTTCCTGATATTTATAGTCTAATTGGTGGGATTATTATAATTGTCGTTGCAATTTATTTATATAATCACAATAAAAAAAGAAAGTAAAGAGAAAGAATCAAATAGATTGTTAATTAATCTGATTTGATTCTTTTTTTATATATAATTTCCTCCTATTCATATTTTTTATAATATCTATTTTTTTATTGACTTATTTTAAAATATAAAGTATGTTTTAAGTAGTTATTATTTTAATTATGTGTATATTATGAGATGATTAGCATTGGAAACAAAACAAAAACATCTATTTTAACAAATTTTATTAACATCATTGAAAAAGGTGGGAACAAATTACCTCATCCATTTATATTATTTACATCATTGGTTATAATAACAATGATTGCTTCTTACATTTTAAGTATTTTTAATCTAAATGTTACTTATTTAAGTGCTTCTAAAGTAGTAGGAGAAAGTAGTAAAGAAGTCACTGTTTCTGTTACTAACTTATTATCAGAAGACAATCTTAAATATCTTTTTGTAAAATTTCCAGATATTTTTGTTTCTTACGTTCCACTAAGACTAGTTTTAATTATGATGATAGCTAGTGCTTTTATTCAAAAAACATGTTTTTTTGAAACATTTATGAAAAAATATTTATTGAAAGTCCCTAGATCATTAATTACTTTTGCTGTTGTTTTTATGGCTATAATGGTAATATCGTATTTAAAAAATAGATTAAACTTAACAGGCCGCAGATAATTTTTATTTGCGACCTGTTTTATTTTATGCCATAAATCTTTAATATATTGTAAAAACTCAAAATTAGTGTTATAATAATATGAAATTTTTTGAACATTTATTTTAGGAGGAAATATTAAATGATAGCAACTAGTAATCTTGGAATGAGATTTTCTGGTCGTAAACTTTTTGAAGATGTAAATGTTAAATTTACTCCTGGAAACTGTTACGGGCTAATCGGTGCTAATGGTGCTGGAAAATCAACATTCGTAAAAATACTTTCTGGAGTTTTAGAACCTACAGAAGGAGAAGTTATTTTTGACAAAAACAAAAGAATGGCAGTTTTAAATCAAAACCACTTTGCCTATGAAAATGACAAAGTTCTTGATGTTGTTTTAATGGGACATAAAAAACTTTGGGATATAATTGTTGAAAAAAATGCAATTTATGCAAAAGCTGATTTCACAGACGAAGATGGAATAAGAGCTGGAGAGCTTGAAGGTGAATTTGCAGAATTAAATGGTTGGGAAGCTGAAACAGAAGCTGAAACTCTACTTATGGGATTAGGAATTGGTGCTGATCTTCACCATAAATATATGAAAGACTTAGGGGAACCAGAAAAGGTTAAAGTGCTACTTGCACAAGCTCTATTTGGACATCCTGATGTTTTATTACTTGACGAGCCTACAAACGGACTTGATATTAAAGCAATTTCATGGCTTGAAAACTTCTTAATGGATCTTGAAGATACAACTGTTATAGTAGTATCTCATGATAGACACTTTCTTAACAAAGTGTGTACTCATATAGCAGACTTAGACTATGGAAAAATTAAAATGTATGTTGGAAACTATGATTTCTGGTATGAATCAAACCAACTTATGGTAAAACTTATCTCTGCTAAGAATAAAAAACTTGAACAAAAAAGACAAGAGTTACAAGAATTTATTGCTAGATTTAGTGCTAACGCATCAAAATCTAAACAAGCTACTTCTAGAAAGAAACTTCTAGAAAAATTACAACTTGAAGATATGCAAGTATCTAATAGAAAATATCCATTTATCGAATTTAAACAAGAAAGAGAAGCTGGAAATAATCTATTAAAAGTTGAAAACTTAACTAAAACTATTGATGGAGTTAAAGTCTTAGATAATCTTTCATTTACTATCTATACTGGGGACAAAGTTGTATTCTTAGCTAAAAATGATCTTGTTAAAACTACACTTTTAAATATTTTAAGTGGTGAAATGGAGCCTGATTCAGGATCTTATACTTGGGGAGTTACTACTAGCCAAGCATATATGCCAAAAGACAATTCAAAATACTTCGAAAATAAAGACTTAAACTTAATCGATTGGTTAAGACCTTACTCACCTGATCAGCATGAAGCTTTCGTTAGAGGATTTTTAGGTAGAATGTTATTTACTGGAGAAGAAACTTTAAAAAGCTCAACTGTTTTATCAGGAGGAGAAAAAGTAAGATGTATGATAGCTAAAATGATGCTTACAAATGCAAATGTTCTTATGTTTGATAACCCTAATGACCATTTAGACCTAGAATCTATTACTTCATTAAACAAAGCTTTAATAAACTTTAAAGGAACTATTTTATTTGGTGCTCATGACCACGAATTTATACAAACAGTAGCTAACAGAATCATAGAAATAACACCAAATGGTATTTTAGATAAAGTAATGACTTATGATGAATACCTAGAAGATGAAAGAGTTCAAGCTCAACTTGATGAACTTTATAACAGATAAAACTAAAAGGAGACCCAGGTCTCCTTTATTTATTTACTTTATCAACTATTCTCATTATATGAGCAGCAGTAAAAATTCCAACTGCCATAGCTCCAGCCATTATAAAGGTTGTTATCCCTTTTTCAAGTGCCATAGGATAATTTTTATCTATCAAATTATACATTGTATAATATATTCCTCCACCTGGTGCTAATGGTATCAATGCTGGAATTAATATAGCTGTAACAGTTGTTTTTATTTTTCTAGATACAATTTCTGCATATAACGACAAAAGCAACGTAGCTAAAAAATAATCAAGTCCAACAGTAAGATTCATTTTCTTACCATAAAGATATACAAACCAACTGATTCCACCTGCTATTGAAGTATGTAACAAATTTTTTCCTTTCACTTTAAATATTATTCCAAATCCAAAAGAGGTTATAACTGCTGCTATAATCTGGATTAACCAGTTATCTACATACATTTCTAACATTAGTATATACCTCCAAATTTTAAAAATATATTTAAAGCAATTCCAGATCCAACCGCAATAGAAGTCCCAACCATAACAACTTCTAAAAATCTTGAAATTCCAGTTACTAAATCTCCAGCAAAAATATCTCTCATAGAATTTATAAAAGGTACTCCTGGAACTAAAATCATAAGAGCTGATATTGTCGTAGTTGACATACAATCTATAAATCCTGTATATCTAAAAAAACAAGCAGCTGATGTTGCAACAAACCCACAGATTAAATTTGTAAAAAATGTTCCTATTTCTAAGCTACTGCATATCTTAATAAATATCCCTATTGCAAGTCCTGCTATAAAAGCAGCAATAAATTCATTTGTATTCCCTAAAAACAATATTGTAAAAAAAGCAGCTCCAATACAATGTCCTGCTAGATCAACAATAGTAGAATAAGATTTTTCTTTATCAATGTTTTTTATTAATTTTTTTAAATCTTTCATATCATAACTATCTATTTGATCTATTAGTCTAGCAACTTTATATACCTTATCCAAATTTGTATCTCTAGAATTTACCCTTCTTACAAGAGAAGTTATTTCCCCATCGTCACTTTCAATACTTATAATAATACATGTAAGAGTTGCAAAGCAATGACCTTCATAACCAAATCTTTTTGCAACTTTACATACATTATATTCAACTCTATAAATTTCCGAGCCATTTTTTAAAAGTGCTTCTCCTACATCAGCAGCTAAATTGAGAAGTTTAAACTCAAACTTTTTTTCCATCCCCCAACTCCATTTAATTATATTCTTATGATAATACTAAACCCTATTTATTAATTTTATTTAATTCTTCTTCTAAAATATCTAAAAGTGCATTAAATTGCACTGCTACTGCTGAAAAACTTTCCTCTTTTTCTAAATCTACACCAGCTTTTTTCAATTGATTCATTGGATGATCATTACCACCTGATTTTAGAAGAGTTAAATATTGAATTTTAGCATTTTCTCTTTCCTCATCAGAATATTTGGTATTTGTGATTCTATCGTAAAGATTTGCTGATGATGCAAAACTCGTTGCATACTGATATACATAATATGGTGAATTAAAGAAGTGAGGTATTCTAGACCAAACAATTTTTTGTAATTCATCCATTGTTAGAGTATCTCCAAAATACTCATTAAATAAATTTTCCATTATTCCACTTAAAACATCAGGAGTAACAGCTTTTCCTTCCTCTACTAATTTATGAGCTTGATATTCATAATCTGCAAATAATGATTGTATGTAGAAAGTTCCAACTATATTTCCTAAAGCTTGTTCTATTAAAGCTATTTTTTCTATTGGATCATTAGTATTTTGTATCATATAATCTAATAGTAATCTTTCATTAAATGTTGATGCTACCTCTGCTACAAAAATTGTATAATCATGTAATGCATATGGCTGTGTTTCACTAGATAACATAGTATGAAGAGTATGCCCTAATTCATGAGCTAATGTAAACACATCATCCATAGTAGATTGATAGTTTAATAACATAAATGGATGTACGTCATAAACACCTATAGAGTATGCTCCACTTCTTTTATTTTCAGTTTCAAAAACATCTATCCAACCTTCACTAAGAGCTATATTCATTTTATTTGAATAATCTTGCCCTAATGGTGCTACTGACTTATATACCATATCTTTTGCTGTATCATAATCAAATTTTTTATTATATTCAACTATATTTATACTATTGTCATAGTAATGATATTCTTTTAAGTTTAATGCTTTTTTTCTTAATTTTACATATCTTTGTAATGGTGCATTATTATCTTTTGCTGATTGAAGTAATGTTTGAAATACTTTTACTGGAACATTTTTTCCTTCTAAAGCTCTTTCTAATGTTGATTTAAAGTTTCTTCCTTGAGCAGATGCAACATCTCTTTGAAGAAGTGCTCTGTAAATTGCCCCATAAGTATTTTTATTATTATTAAATGATCCATAAAGAGCTTCAAATGCTTTCTTTCTATCTTCTTGATTTCTATTTGTTGATAAAACTTTTGAATATATTCCATTTGTAACTGGTCCTTCATATCCATCTGATAATTTAACTTCATTCCATTTCATATCAGAAATTGAAAGTTCTCCATAAATATCACTTGGTGCTCCCATATATTGACCATAATATGATAATAATTTTTCTTTAGGTTCGTCTAATACATGCCCCTGTAATCTATATATTTCCATCATACTAAATCTGTAATCTTCTATTTCAGGATTTTCATCAATCCATTTTTTCATAGTTTCTTGAGGAATTTCAAGTATTTCTGGTGTTATCCAAGCTGTACTTACAGAATATTGTGTGTATACTGACTCTATTTCTTGTAATTTCACAGATGCAACTTCATCTTTTGAATTTATATCCTTTAACATATACACATATATGTATAATTTATCTAATAATCTACTTAACTGTTCTTCTAATTTTATTAGTTCTATAAAGTTTTTACTATTATTTTTTATTTTTCCTCTATATTCAGGAATTTTCTTCATAGTAGATTTTAATTTTTCAAAATCTTTTTCCCATTCATTCCAATCAGAATAAAAGTCTTTCATGTTCCATTTATATTTATCTGCTATTTCATTCCTAGTTAACATTTTTTGTCCCATATTATCTCCTTTTATATCAGTTGATTTTTGAGTCTTAGCAAAACTGTTTACCCCCAGTAATGCAACCATTATTCCAATAAATATAATTTTTTTCACAACACTCTCCTAAATATTAGTCGATTTTTAATTGTAACTCTCTATCAGTTGGTAAAACTTTATTTAATACAACTCCTGCTAATGCTGCTAATGCAAGTCCAGATACAGATACTGTTTTCCAAATAACTATATTATCCACAGCTATTCCTAAAACAAATATTAATGATGCAATAGTTAAATTTCTTGAATTTGAAAAATCAAGTCTTGCATCAACTACAGTTCTTACACCAACTGAAGCTATCATACCAAATAATATAACTGACACTCCTCCCATTACAGGTAATGGAATTGTTTGTAATAATATTCCAAATTTTCCAATAAATCCTAAGATAATTGCATAACAAGCTGCTATTCTTAAAATTGCTGGATCATAAACTTTAGTTACAGCTAAAACTCCTGTATTTTCTCCATATGTAGTATTTGCTGGTCCACCTATAAATCCAGCTGCTATTGTAGCAAGTCCATCTCCTAATAATGTTCTATGTATTCCAGGATCTTTAAAGAAATCTTTTCCAACTACTGCTCCATTTGTTGTAATATCTCCAATATGTTCAATAAATACTACAAGAGCTATAGGAGCTATTGCTATTATTCCTGTTAGTGACATTGAAGGTAAAGTCAAAAGATCTTTTGTTGCTTCATGTGAAAGTCCAATCCATTTTGCTTGCTCTACTAACTCAAAATTTACCATTCCCATAGATGCTGCAACTATGTATCCAACAACAACAGCAATAAGTATTGGTATTAATCTTAAAAATGATTTTTTCATCATTGTTATAAATACCATTACTAATATAACTATAACAGAGACAATTAAACTTTTTCCATCAAATTTACCATTTGCGTATCCTGCCATTCCCAAAGCTGTTGGAGCCATTCTTAGCCCAATTAACATTATAATAGGACCTGTAACAATTGGTGGAAAAAATGATCTTACTCTTTTTACTCCAAATACTTTTACCAAATATGACATAAGTACGTAAATTAATCCAGCTGCAATTACTCCACCTTTTATAGAGCCAATTCCTTCTTCTTTTAAAACTAAAGTTAATGCCCCTATAAATGCAAATGACGATCCTAAAAATACAGGTACTATTTTCTTAGTACATAAATGAAATATCAAAGTTCCTACACCTGCTGATATAAGTGCAAGAGAAGGGTTTAATCCTGTTAGAAATGGTACTAATACTGTTGCTCCAAACATTGCAAGTACATGTTGCATTCCTAGGATATATCTTGCCTTTCCTTTGATTTTTTGACTTTTTTCTTCCATTGTTCCTCCTAATATAATTTATTTACTTTAAACATAAAGAAAAAGAAATATTAGAATTTTCATTCTACATTTCTTTTTTCCATGTCTATTTTAACTTATTTAAAAATTTTTCTTCATTAACAATAAATCTACTGTGTTCTCCTTCACCTATAATTATGTCTCCTTGAGTAACTTTTACATTAAAGTCAAGTCTTCTTCCATCAATATTTACAAGTGTAGCAACACATTTTAATTTGTCTCCAACAAGATTTGCTTTTAAATGTTTGATATTAACTGAAATTCCAACAGTAGTATCTCCATTATCTAATTCATTTTGTGCCAAGTTAAAAGCTGCATTTTCCATTAAAGCTACTAGCATTGGAGTAGCAAATACTTCCATTCCACCAGATCCAACCTTAATAGCTGTTTCTTCTGCTTTTACAACTTTGTCTAAAGATAAAGTCATTCCTTTTTCTAACATGACTGCCTCCCTATTTATATTAATTTGTTTTGCTGCTCTTTCTTATATTAAAACATATCCCAAGTATTATTTTAGCTAATCTTTTTTTAAATTTATTTTTCTCTTTTTCACTTTCATCATAAGTTAAATATCCAAATTTAAAAAAATTTAAAATTATACTATCATCTTCTGACCTTACTGATGAAACTAGTAAAAATATACTATATAGTCCAATTAACACAATAACTATTACAGCAATTAAAATATATTCCATTAAAATCACCTTTACTTTACTATTATTCCTATCAATTTTCCATCTTTATATTCTACTTGACAGTCATTTTCTATAGCTACATTGCTCATACAAATTGAACTTCCTTGAATAAGAGTATAATTATTAAGCGGGAACTTAAATCCTATTAAAGTAAGACCCAAGACTTTTTCAGAAAATGGTATAAAAGAAATAGTTTTTCCTTTTACATTATTTAGTGTAATTTTTTTCTCTATTGAAAACATCTCTTCTGTTTCTGTGATTAAATATAGATTTTTAAATAAAAACAATAAATTTATATTTGAAAGTTCATGATCTCTTCTGCCACCAAGTCCGCCAATTATAATAATTTTATCATAATCCATAGCTGAAACATGCTTTAATATTAATTCTCCATCTGTATAATCTTTATCCTTTGGAAATTTCTTTATAATTGTTCCAGACTTAGCATATTCTTCTAAAATATCTGATGCTACTGAATCTAAATCTCCCCAAATTTCTTTAGGGGTCATATTTAATTTTTTAACAAGATTTGCTCCACCATCGGCACAATACAAATCTCCCGGTTCTTGTTTTAAAAGATTTATATAATACTCTGAGCTTCCTAACAATTCGCCATTAAAAAATACATAAGCTATTTTCATTTATTACCCTTTCACTAATCATCATCAACACTACTATTTAATATAATAAATATCGGTAGATGATCTGATACTCTTTTTTTCATCATTTTATAATTTTCTTTTGTAAAATCAACTGCTCCACTTTTTCCTTCAAATTCCCCTGTATATTTTTTTGAAATAAACATATTGTCATAAGAACTTGCTAGCTTTGAGGCTCCTAAAGTTGTTTTTATTCTAGGGTCTAGTGTATAAGTTATTTCATCTCTATGTTTTAAAAAGTTTTCAAAAGCTTCATCTAAAGCGGATAAGTTAAAATCCCCTGCAATTATAACATCGTTTTCTATTGGATCTAAATCTTGAAAATACTCATATACTTCTTCTATTCTAAAAGCTTCTCTTCTTCTTACTTTTTCTGTTTTCCCAAAAATTGAATGAGCTAAGACAAAAGTAAAATCTATATTATCTATTTTAAAATCAGCACCATATGGTGGTCTTGAAAATATCTTATCTTCATTTGGATAATATCCTCTTACCTTTAATGGTGTTACTCTATCATCTTTCCATACATATGCAAAATATTCTTTATAGCTACTTTTCCCAACTGGATATGGAGATATATGGTAACTCCATTTTGTATTAGTAACTTTTTCTAAAGCTGTTACGAGATCTTCTACTCCCTCTTGATTCATAACTTCTATAAGACCAACCAGATCAAACCCTGCTAATATTTTTGCAGTTAATTCATAATCCTTTTCGTTTTTACCAAGACGTAAAGTATTAAAAGATGCAACATAGGCTTCTTGTGCAAAAATTGATATCCCTAATAGAAGGTATACCATTAATGTCCTTACTATTTTCATTTGTTCACCTCTTTTTTCTTCTGTATATTCTACCACAATTACCCGATTATACAAAATTAATTTCTTATATTTTTTGACAAATTTTGTTCAATTTTTTTTTAATCTTTCACCATAGTTACATTTGACTTTTTATGTTTTTTAAACTATAATTTTCTTAATATAGATATTAATGATTTAGTTTATCCGAAGGTGGTAGAAATTATGATTGCAGCTTTTTTTGATATTGATGGAACAATTTATAGAAATTCTCTTTTGACAGAGCATTTCAAAAAATTAATAAAATACGATCTGTTAGATTTTAGTGAATATGACAGAAGAGTTAAAGAAGCTTTTAAACTATGGGATGAAAGAGTTGGTAACTATGACAACTACCTTGAAGATCTAACTGGAACATATGTAGATGCAATTAAAGGACTCCCTGTAAAATATAATGACTTTGTTGCAGATAAAGTTGTTGAATTAAAAGGTAATAGAGTTTATACATATACAAGAGAAATGATTAAATGGCATAAACGTCAAGGACACTTAGTAATTTTTATATCTGGAAGTCCTGATTTTTTAGTTTCTAGAATGGCTAAAAAATGGGATGCAGATGATTATTGTGGTTCTACATACCATACTAATCCAAATGGAACTCTAACTGGAGAAATATCTCCAATGTGGGATTCTGCTAACAAACTTAAATCTATTCACAAGTTTTGTGAAAAATATGATATTGATTTAGATTCAAGTTATGCTTATGGAGATACTCATGGTGATGTTACTATGCTAGAGCTTGTTGGAAATCCAAAAGCTATTAATCCAAGTCTTGAGTTATTAAACACAATAAAAGCTAATGCTGAATTAAGTAAAAAAACAGAAATCATAGTTGAAAGAAAAGATGTTATTTATTCTCTTTCACCTGATGTCAAGATTTTTTCACCTGAATTTTAGGTTTTTAACTTTTTTGATATATTGAAGGAGGAACGGGGAATGATAAGAACTGTTGTATACTTTATCATTTCAAGTTTTTTACTATTTTTCAGTACTAACGTGAATACTCGTGGTCAGTTTAAAGTTTTTCAAGATAAAACACAAGCTATCTACAGTATTCACAGTTACGATGAAATAGAAAACTATGATGCTATTACTTTAGATAAAATTGAAATACTTCCTAAAACTATTATAAAAACAGGAACGCCAAATACTTTTATCAAAGCAATAAATGTTAAAACTAAATATAAAAATTATACAGAAAAGAGTATTGACTACTCTTTATTTTGTATTGCTTCAATTCTTGAACGATACAAATCTAGAATTCTTCTAATTTAAAATTTTCCTTTATTTTTATCTTTAAAATTTAATATAGGGAGGAAATTATGAAGAAATTTTTAGTTGGTATTGATGTTGGGTCAACTACTGTAAAAATTGTTTGTTTAGATGATAAATTTAATATAGTTTATTCTATTTACCAAAGACATCTATCTAACGTAAGAGAAACAACAAAACTTTTATTTAATAACTTTTTAAAATATATGGAAGAACACTATGGCAAAAATGTAAGTATAAAATTAAATATCACTGGTTCTAGTGGTATGGGAATTGCATCTTGTATTGAAATAGATTTTATTCAAGAGGTAATTGCATGTATAAAAGCTATTGAAACTGTCATTCCACAAACTGACGTAGCTATAGAATTAGGTGGAGAAGATGCAAAAATCACATTTTTAAAAAATGATATGGATCAAAGAATGAACGGTAGTTGTGCTGGAGGTACTGGTGCTTTTATTGATCAAATTGCAGCTCTTTTAAATACAGATGCTACTGGTTTAAATGAAATGGCAAAAAATTATGATACTATTTACCCTATTGCTGCAAGATGTGGAGTATTTGCTAAAACTGATATTCAACCTCTAATCAACGAAGGAGCAAAAAAGGGAAATATTGCTGTTTCAGTTTTTCAAGCAGTTGTAAATCAAACTATTACTGGGCTTGCTTGTGGTAAAAAAATTAGTGGAAAAATTGCTTTTTTAGGTGGACCTCTTTTCTTTTTAAGCGAACTAAGAAAAAGATTTATTGAAACTTTAAATATAAAAGATGAAGATGTTATATTTCCAGATAATTCACAAATTTTTGTTGCTCAAGGAGCAGCTTTTGCTGCACAAGAAAATAAAACCTCTTATATTCTTGAAGAATTAGCTACTAAATTTGAAAATCTAACTAAAAAAGGAAATGACGAAACTTCTAGACTAGATTCACTTTTCAAAGATAAAATTGAATATGATGAATTTATAAATAGACACGCTAATGAAAAAATTGACACAGTTGATATTAATGAATATGAAGGTGACGCGTTTTTAGGAATAGATGCCGGTTCTACTACAATTAAGTTAGTTCTTATCTCTGATGATAATAAGATTCTTTATTCTTTTTATTCACATAATAAGGGAAATCCTTTAGATAATATCATTGAAAATTTAAAAACTCTCTATAAAAAAATGGGGAATAAAATCAAAATAAAAGGATCATGTGTTACAGGATACGGTGAAAATCTTATTAAAGCTGCCCTACAAGTCGATAATGGAATAGTTGAAACTATTGCCCACTATAAAGGAGCATTATTTTTCCAACCAAAAGTAGATTTTATTTTAGATATTGGTGGACAAGATATGAAATGTCTTAAAATAAATGATGGAGTTATATCGTCAATACTACTTAATGAAGCTTGTTCTTCTGGTTGTGGATCATTTTTAGAAACATTTGCAAACTCACTTGGAATGGACATAAAAGAATTTGCAAAACTAGGTTTAAACTCTAAATCACCTGCTGATTTGGGAACTAGATGTACAGTATTTATGAACTCAAAAGTGAAACAAGCTCAAAAAGATGGTGTTGATGTTGGTGATATATCTGCTGGACTTTCTTATTCTGTAGTAAAAAATACACTTTTTAAAGTTATAAAAATTAAAAATAAAGAAGAACTTGGTAAATATATTGTTGTTCAAGGTGGAACATTTTTAAATGATTGTGTTTTAAGAGCCTTTGAAAAAATAGCAAATAGAAATGTTATAAGACCTAATATTGCTGGACTTATGGGAGCATTTGGTGCTGCTATAGTAGCTAAAGAACGTTCTGGAGCAAAATCTACTCTTCTTTCTCTAAAAGAACTTGAAGATTTTTCATGCTCTACTAATTTAACTCGTTGTGGAATGTGTACAAATAGATGCTTACTTACTATCCATAAATTTAAAAGTGGAGAAAACTTCATTTCTGGAAATAGATGTGATAATCCTATTAATAAAGTAAAAAAAGAACAAGCACCAAATATGTTTGAATACAAATATAATAGATTATTTAATTACACTCCATTAGAACTTTCAAAAGCATATAGAGGAGAAATTGGAATTCCTAGAGTTTTAAACTTTTACGACTCTTATCCATTTTGGTTTACTTTACTTACAAATCTGGGATTTAGAGTAGTCATATCTGATGACTCATCTAAAAAACTTTATGAAAGTGGAATAGATACTATAACTTCTGATTCTATATGTTACCCTGCAAAACTTGTTCATGGTCACATAACAAATTTAGTAAATAAAGGGATAAAAAGAATTTTCTATCCGTGTGTTATTTTTGAAGAAAAAGAAGATAAAAATTCTCAAAATCAATATAACTGTCCTATTGTTATGTCTTATCCCGAAGTTATTAAAAATAATATGGATATTTTAAAAGACAATAATATTGATATGATGATTCCAGTTTTTTCATTTGAAAATACAGAAGTTTTATACAAAAGAGTAAGTGAAATATTTGCTAGATTTGGTGTTTCTAAAAACGAAGCTAAAATAGCTGTTGATAAAGCACTTGAAGAAAAATATAGATTTAGAAAAGATATGCAAAATAAAGCTAAAGAAATTATCACAAATCTTGAAACAACAGGAAATATAGGTGTTGTACTATGTGGTAGACCTTATCATTGTGATAAAGAAATACATCATGGCATTCCAAATATTATAAATTCTTTTGGAATTGCTGTATTAACAGGTGATGCTGTTGCAAGTCTTGGATCGTTAGATGATGAATTAAGAGTTATTGATCAATGGACATATCATTCTAGACTTTATCGTGCTGCTACTGTAGTTGGAAAACATCCTAATTTAGAGCTTGTTGAATTAAATAGTTTTAGCTGTGGAATTGATGCTGTAACTACAGATCAAGTTAATGAAATTTTAACAAATTATGGAAAAGTACATACTCTTTTAAAAATAGATGAAATAAGTAATTTAGGAGCTATTAAAATTAGAATTAGAAGTCTTTTAGCTGCTCTTGAATATAAAAAATCTTCTATTACTAATAAAATAAAACATACTATAAAATATAAAAAAGCAGAGTTCACTAAAAGTATGAAAAGTGAATACACTATACTTGCACCACAAATGGCTCCTATGCATTTTGATCTTATAAAACATGCTTTCAGAGCTCAAGGGTATAATCTAGTTGTTTTACCAGAAACAAAAGAAGCTCTAGATTGTGGTTTGAAATATGTTAATAATGATGCCTGCTATCCTTCTATATTAGTCATTGGAGAGCTTATTTCTGCACTTCAATCTGGTAAATATGATTTAGATAAAACTGCTGTTATAATATCACAAACAGGTGGAAGTTGTCGTGCTACTAACTACTTAGGATTCTTAAGAAAAGCAATTAGAGATGCTGGATTTGAAAAAATTCCTATTATCTCTTTAAATACTGCTGGATTTGAAAAACAACCAGGATTTTCTTTATCTCTACCATTTATTCATAAGGCATTAATTGCCGTATCTTACGGCGATTTATTAATGAAACTTTTATATCGTACAAGACCTTATGAGGTAAATTATGGAGAAAGTGATAAAATCTATAAAAAATGGAACCAATTAGTCATTCCAAATATTTATAATGGAAAAATCTCTCAATTTAAGAAAAATATAAAAAGTATCATCAATGATTTTTCAAATATTGAGATTACTAATGAAGAAAAAATAAAAGTTGGAATTGTTGGTGAAATTTTAGTTAAATTTAGCCCTTTTGCCAATAATAATCTTGCTGCTTTTATTGAGCAAGAAGGAGGAGAAGTTTATACATCTTCTCTAATGAATTTTATTAAATACTGTATTTATAGTGATATTTATTTAAATGAAAAATTTAAAGGTAAACTTTCTTCTATCTTTCTTAGAAGTGCATTATGGGTATTAGATAAATATACTAATATTGTCAATTCAGCTCTTTCAGAAAATAGTCGTTTTAGTAAAGAAACTTCTATACAGAAAACTGCTGAAAAAACATCTCGTTTTATATCTATTGGACACCAATCTGGAGAAGGATGGTTTTTAATGGGTGAAATGATTGAATTTATTGAGGAAGGAATTCCAAATATAGTTTGTGTTCAACCTTTTGGTTGCTTACCTAACCATATAACAGGAAAAGGAATGATAAAAAGACTAAAAGAGGAATATGAAAATGTAAATATTACTCCTATTGACTATGATCCAGCCTATTCTGAAGTAAATCAATTAAACAGAATAAAACTTATGCTTTCAGTAGCAAAGAAAAATTTAAAAAAATCATCATAATATGTTAAATATGAACTACACCTGTACTTTATAATAGGTGTAGTTTTTTGTTTGACTTCATACTCTTTTTTTTATTCTAATTATATGATATCATTTAATATAATGACAAAGATAGGGTGAAAATATGAAAATAGAAGAAATTCAATCTCAATTAAACTATTTAAAAGAAATCGGTAATTTAAGAACTCTAAATACACTTGATACAAATCTTATAAATTTATCATCAAATGATTATCTTGGAATAGCTCATAATCTTGAACTAAAAGACAAATTTTATAAGTCATTTAAACCAAACTTATCCTCTAGCTCTTCAAGACTTATAACTGGTTCTTATGATGCTGTTATGGAGTTAGAAAAACAAGCAGAAAGGATATATAAAAAACCTTGTATTATGTTTAATTCTGGATTTGATGCTAATTCTTCAATTATTGAAACGTTTTTTAATAAGGATTCTCTGATTTTAACAGATAGACTAAATCATGCCAGTATATATGATGGTATAATTAATTCAAAAGCTAAGTTTATTCGTTTTAAACATCTTGATTTAAATCATTTAGAAGATCTTTTAAATAAATATTCAGACGAATATGAAGATATCTTAGTTATAACTGAAACAATTTATAGTATGGATGGAGATATTATTAATATTGACAGACTTGCTAAAATGAAAAAACGTTTTAATTTCCAATTAATGGTAGATGAGGCTCATTCTTATGGAGTATTTGGATATGGTATAGTGCATAATCTTAATTTAATCGACTGTGTAGATTTCTTAGTAATCCCTCTAGGAAAAGGTGGCGGATCGGTAGGTGCTATGGTTATATGCGATAAGATTTACAAATCCTATATTATTAATAAAAGTAGAAAATTTATTTTTTCTACATCTCTTCCACCTGTAAATCATCAATGGAATCTATTTGTATTAAATAATATGAATAATTTTGATAAAGAAAGAGCAAAATTAGAGCTTTTAAAAAATTATACTTTAAAGTTATTAAAAGAAAATAATATAGAAACTCAATCTAATACACATATCATAAGTATTGTAATAGGAGATAATCATAAGTTAGCTACTGTTTCAAATAATTTAAAACAAAAGGGATTTTTATTATATGGAGTAAAAGAGCCTACTGTTCCTAAAGGTACAGCAAGATTTAGAATTGGATTAAATCCTTATATTACTAGAGAGCAAATCGAACTTTTTATAAAGGAGCTTAAAAATGAACTTGATACTGTTTTTTAATGGTTGGGGAATGGATGACTCAATTCTAAAAGATATTAATATTCCTCAAGGTTATATTTTAAAAGTAGTTAATTTCCCATATAACATAGATATTAATAAATTAGGTATATATAGTGATATTATATATATAGGTTGGTCTTTTGGCTGTTATTATCTAACTAAATTTATTTGTGAAAATAATCTTATATCAAATAATATCATAGCAATAAATGGTAATTCCCAAACTATTGGAAAATATGGTATTCCTAAAAAAATGTTTGATTTGACATTAAATACCCTAACTCCTGAAACACTTGTAAAGTTTTATGAGAATATGGGAGCACCTAATTTTACACCGTCTAGAGACTTTGAATCTATAAAATCAGAACTTCAATATTTTGGTGATAATTTTGTACCTTTAAAAAATATTTTTAAATATATTTATATAGGAGAAAATGACAGAATTATACCAACTACAAAACAAAAAAAATTCTGTGAAGTAGAAAATATTTTCTCTACTATATTACCTTGTGAACATTACCCTTTTAATGACAAAAATATATTAATTAACATAATAAAGAGGCTGAATCATGAACTTTAACAACAAATTCCACATTTATAATGCAAATGCAGATATACAACGACTTGTTGCTCATAAATTAAATAATTTCATTTCTTATAATTGTAAAGAAAAACAATTTAAAAGTATTTTTGAAATAGGATGTGGAACTGGAATTTTTACTAGTTATATTACTAAAACTTATAATTTTGACAATATTATATTAAATGATTATTTTGATACCCGAAAATATTTAACCAATATCAAATATTCTAATTTCCTTTTTGGAGATATTGAAACAATTGCTATTCCAGAGGTAGATATTGTTGTATCTAGTTCTGTTTTACAATGGATAAAAAATTTTGATTTACTTGTAAATAAAGTTAGTAAAAATACTAATCTATTTGCATTTTCAATTTTTACACTTGGAAATTTGAAAGAAATTAATGATCATTTTAAAATTTCTCTCAATTATATGCAAGCTGATACTATTGAAACTACTTTAAAAAAATACTTTAAAATAGTTAATTCTGAAACGCAAACTTTAAAAAAGAAATTTAATACACCTTTTGATGCTTTAAGACACTTAAAAAATACTGGTGTAACAGGATTTAAAAAAGCTAGTATCTCAAGTATTCGATCTTTTTCTGATACAACATTGACATATGAAGTAGCATATTTTTATTGTTCAAATTAAAAAGGCACCATCAGGTGCCCTTTTCTATCTTTTGCTAATATATTCTTCTATTGAATCTCTGCATATTGTAAGCATTTTATCTATTTCTTCTTCTGTTATTATATATGGTGGCATAAAATATATAGTATTTCCTAATGGTCTTAATAAAGCTCCTTTTTGTAAGGCTATTTTATATATTTCATATCCTGCTCTTTCACTAGCTGGAAAATCTTCTTTTTCCCTATTTTGAACCAGTTCAATAGCTCCTATCATACCTATTTGTCTATATTCACCTACATATTCCTTATCTTTAAAAATTTCCTTTGCTCTTTTATTTAGATACTCTCCTTTTTTATTTATCATATCTAATATATTCTCTTCTTTAAAAATTTTTAAAACTTCTAGGGCAATTCTACAGCCAATAGGATTTCCAGAATAAGAATGTGAATGTAAAAATGATTTTCCTTCTAGATAATCTGCATAAAAGGCATCATATATTTTTTGAGTTATTCCTACAATTGCCATTGGATAATATCCTGCTGTAAGTCCTTTTGAAGTACACATTATATCTGGGCTAACTCCACTATGTTCCATAGCAAACATCTTTCCTGTACGTCCAAATCCCATTGCTATTTCATCTGCTATTAAATGAATATCATATTTTTTGGTTAATTCTCTTAACTTTTGTATATATTTAGGAGAATACATTTTCATTCCTGCAGCTCCCTGAACCATTGGTTCTATAATAACAGCTGCTATATCTTCGTGATTTTCTAAAATTAATTTTTCCATTTTTTCAAAACATTGGGCATCGCAACAATCAAAATTTTTTCCATATGGACATCTATAACAATCAGGACCCTCAGCTTTTAATCCTTCTTTTATAAGAGCCCTATAAGTGTCCGTAAAAATATCAATATCTCCTACTCCTAAAGCTCCTACTGTTTCTCCATGATAAGCATTTTTTAGAGAAATAAATTTTCTTTTCTTAGGATTTCCAGTCTGTTGATGATATTGAAAACTAAGCTTTAAAGCCATTTCAATGCTAGAAGAACCATTGTCTGCAAATAAAAATTTTTCTATCCCTTTAGGAACAACTTTTACTAATTCTTGTACAAGCTCGATAGCTGCTTCATGAGAAAAATTTACAAATATAACATGTTCAACTTTGTCTATTTGCTCTTTAATTGCCTTGTTAATTCTTTTATTACAATGACCAAAAAGATTAACCCACCAACTTGAGACACAATCTAAATATTTTTTCCCATTTTCATCTTCTAAATACATTCCTTCTGCTTTTTTTATAACAATTGGAGGTAATTTTTCATAATCCTTCATTTGTGAACATGGATGAAATATATATTTCATATCTATTTCTTGTAGCTTACTTAACATTTACATTCTTCCTTTCATACCTAAAAATTCTCTAATTCTACTATTTTCTATTTCATTTTCTCCTGATTTGATAATAAGATAATTCTCTAGTTTAGATAACTCTAAAATAACTCTAATATTATCTTCCTCATAATAATTTTTATTATCTCCAGTTACTTTATTAAATACTATACCATGTATGTCTATTCCCATATTTCTTAAATTATTAACAGTTAAAATTACATGATTTATAGAGCCTACCTTGGCACTAGATACTAATATTACAGGCAAATTCATCATCTTTATAACATCATAAATATATAGTTTTCCTCTCACTAAAGGAACATAAAGTCCTCCTGCTCCTTCAACTATCATATATTTATATCTATCTTTTAATAAGTTCCATTTATCCATAATTATTTTAGGATCTATTTCAATATTTTCTAATTCTGCAGCAAGGTGTGGAGATACTTCTGCTTTTAAAGTATAACCTACCATATCTTTATCATATGGAATATTGTTAAATTTACATAAATAATCAACATCTGGAGCTGTTAGTATTCCATTTTTATCAAAACATCCACTTTGAACTGGCTTAAAATATCCTCCATCTAGCTCTTTAATCCCTTTATATAACAATGTACTTACATATGTTTTTCCAATATCTGTATCTGTTCCTATTACAAAAAATCCTTTATTTAATTTCATAGCCATTTCTCCTTATCATCTCTTTATCACTTTCAATAGTTGTTCCTGTTGTTGTTAAAAAATTTCCAGTAAGAGCTGAATTTATACCAGATTGAATTCCTTTTTCTTGTAATTCTTTTAAATTTATTCTTCCACCTGCATATCTTAGATAAGCCTTTGGTAATATAAGACGGTATATAGCTATTGTTCTTAAAATTTCTTTAGGATTTAATGGTTGCATATGACCAAGTGGTGTTCCTTCAATTGGCATTAAAATATTTAAAGGTACTGATTTTATATTTAAATTTTGTAAATCAAATGCCATTTCTATTCTATCTTCTAATGTTTCTCCTAATCCCCAAATTCCACCACTACATACATTTAACCCTACTTTTTGAGCTTTTTTTATTGTATTGATTCTATCATCATATGAATGTGTTGTACATATATTAGGATAAAACTTTCTCGATGTTTCTAAATTGTGATGATATGAACTAACCCCTGAATCATAAAGTTCTTTTAGAGCAAATTCATCACAAATTCCATGAGATGCACAAAGTGAAATATTTGTAGAATTTTTCAAGTCTTTATATATATCACATAACTTCTGTAAATCTTTATCCCCTTGTTTTAACCCTCTTCCACTTGTTACAAGTGAAAATCTATGAGCTCCTTCAGCCTCGACTTTTTTAGCCTCTTCTATGGCTTCACAGCTACTAATTAAATCATATACTTCTGCATTTGTTTTAAAATGTGAAGACTGAGCACAATATTTACAATTTTCACTACATTTCCCAGATTTAGCATTCATAATAGTACAAAGATCAAAATTATTTCCACAAAATCTTTCTCTTATTTCATTTGCACTTTGGCACAATATATCCATTTCCTCTTTATTATCAATAGATACTTCCATTAATTTTTTTGCCTCTTCAATGGTAATATCATGTCCATTTAAAATTTTATTTTTTAATTTTAAAATAATGTCTTTTATCATAAACCCTCCTGATATAATATTATAAAAAAAGCACATCTTGTTAGATGTGCTAATCTACTAAAATGGTGCCTGAAGCCGGACTTGAACCGGCATGGTTATTGCCATAGGATCCTGAATCCTACGCGTCTACCAGTTCCGCCATCCAGGCAACAAATTACTTTCACAACTTTTATAGTCTACTACTTTTAAATACCTTTGTCAATTAAATTCGGTATTTAATTTCCCCTTTAACTATTGTCATTTCTACATTATAATTTTCATCTAGAACTACAAGATCTGCTATTTTTCCCTCTTGTATTTCTCCACAATCAAGTCCAAATTCTCTTGCTGCATTTGTACTTGTCATTTTTACCGCGTCAAATATACTATATCCTAACTCTAATATATTTTTAAATGCTCTATCAAGAGTCAAAACACTTCCAGCAAGGCTATCATTGCTAACAAGTCTAGCTTGTCTATCCTTTACATATACATCTAGTTCTCCTAATTTATACTTTCCATCTTTTAAACCTGTAGCACACATAGCATCTGTTATACACATTACTTTGTCTACTCCTTTTGCCTTAAATAAAAGTCTTACCGCTTCTGGATGTACATGTATTTTATCAAAAATTATTTCTGCATTTATATTATCATTTACTAATACTGCACCTACAACTCCCGGATCTCTATGATTAAATCCTCTCATTCCATTGTAAGTATGAGTAGCATGTGATAATCCTGCTTTTACAGCATTTTGTACTTGTTCAAAAGAAGCTCCAGAATGACCAACAGATACAACTATGTTATTAGATTTTAAAAACTTTATTACATCTTCATCGTGCTCTCCGTTAGCTGCCATTGAAAATAATTTTATAAGACCTGGTTTAATATCTATAAATTCTTTAATTTCGTCAATTCCAGCAGGTTTTATATATTTATCATTTTGAGCTCCTTTAAATTTAGCATCAAAATATGGTCCTTCCATATGGGCTCCAAATATAGTAGCTCCACCTAAATCTTTATCTTGTAATTCCCCTATTTTCTCCAAAACTTCTTTTAAAGTTTTTTTAGAACTTGTCAATGTTGTTGCTAAAAAATTAGTAGTTCCATGCTTTACTACAAAATTAGATATTGTTTTTAAACTTTCAGTTGAGTTATCCATAACATCTGCTCCAGCAGCACCATGAATATGTACATCTATGAATCCAGGAACTATATATTTTCCATTCAAATCTATTCCATCTGGATCTGAAAATATTTTTCCTTGATGAATTTTTTTTATTTTTCCATCAGATATAACTACTGTTCCTTTTCCAATTCTATTTGGTAATACAATTCTAGCATTTTTTAATACAATTTTTCCCATTTTTTAACCCCCCTATATATTGAAAATTTAAATCATTTTATTTTTACCCTTATAATATTTTATTACATTTTTGTTTTTTTCTCAATAGGTTTTTTAATTTATCCCACATAGTCATCTTTTCATACGTGTGTTTGCTATATTTTATCTTTATTCTCTTTTTAGACATTTTATATTTTAATCAAGCTCTTCTATAGCTTCGATCTCCTCGTTTCCTTCCTCTCTTTCAATATGTGTTTTTTCACATTTTCCATCTTTTATTTTTTCAAAAACTCTAGTTTCTATTTCATTTAATAAATCTTTTTCTGTTTCAAGCCTAGTTTTTACATTTTCTTTTCCTTGTCCTAAACTCATATCACCAAAATTAAACCAAGCTCCAGCTTTAGTAACTATATCATTTGCAATTGCAAGATCTAAAACTTCTCCAGCTCTTGTTATACCTTTTCCATACATTATTTGGAAAGAAGCTTCTTTAAATGGAGGTGCTACTTTATTTTTAGTAATCTTTACTACTGTTTCATTTCCAATTACATCTTCACCTTGTTTTATAGACTTAACTCTTTTTACTTCCATTCTAACTGAAGAATAGAATTTTAAAGCTTTTCCACCAGTAGTTGTAGTTTGAGGACCAAAACCAAATCCGCCTATTTTTTCTCTAATCTGATTTATAAATATCATTGTAGTTTTTGATTTATTTAAAGTTGCTGTTAATTTTCTTAGAGCTTTTGACATAAGTCTTGCTTGTAATCCCATTTGTTGATCAGACATTTCACCATCTATTTCAGCTTTAGGTACTAGTGCTGCAACAGAATCTACAACAATTAAATCCACAGCACCTGAACGAACTAGCATATCAGCAATTTCTAAAGCTTGTTCTCCATAGTCAGGTTGTGAAATTAAAAGCTCATCTATATCTACTCCTAATGCTTTAGCATATTCTGGATCTAATGCATGTTCAGCATCAATAAAAGCTACTATTCCACCCATTTTTTGAGCCTCTGCAGCTATATGAAGAGCTATTGTTGTTTTTCCAGAACTTTCTGCCCCATATACTTCTACAACTCTTCCTTTAGGAACTCCACCAACACCTAAAGCCATATCTAAATTAATACTTCCTGTTGGTATAACTTCAACTTCCATATCTAAATTTTCACCAAGTTTCATTATGGAACCTTCTCCGAAATCTTTAGTTATTTTAGCCATCGCTTGTTTTAAACTATTTTGTTTATCACGATCTTCATTTTTTACTGCCATGTCACCATCTCCACAATAATATATTTGTTATTATAATGATTTATCTATTTTTATATATAACACAAATTTTGTATTTTTGCAAATGAATTTTTAATTAAAAGTTAAACCATATATTTTAAAATTACTTCTCTTATAAAGTAATTATGATATAATATCTTTTGGATATAGTGTGTTAAAAATTTGATAAAGGATATGATGAAATGAATGTGAACTATCTTAAAAAATATTCTCTTTGGATACTGACTGTTATTATAAATTCATTTGGTAATTTTTTAATGATAAAAAGTGAAATGGGTAGTGGTCCGTGGATTGCAGCTAGTATGGGTATATCAAAATCTACTAATATCCCAATTGGCCTATGTACTATTATGCTAAATATAGGGATTTATATTCCAATTATGATAATTAGTCGCAAATTTGATATTCCTAGACTTATTGGATCATTTTTTGTAGCTTTTATATTTGGAAAATTTCTTGATTTTTTTCTTGTTGCATTCAATTGGATAGGAACTACCAATATTATTGGACGAATTGTTATTTTCTTATTAGGAGATCTCATACTAACAGCAGGTATTTCAATGTATTTAAGAGTAAATATTGCACTAAATCCATTTGATCAATTTTTACAAACTGTAAATGAGTTTTTAATATCAGATATTAGAAAAGCTAATTTAGTATATTTAGGAGTTCCTCTTCTCATGGCAACTATTTTAGGTATTTATAATGGGTTTTATTTTAGAGGAATTGGCGTTGGTACCATATTTATGTTTTTCTTAAATGGTATTTTTATTAAATTTTATCATAATCACATTGTCATACCTAATCATATATTAAATCCAAGACAATACATAAAAAAATAGTAGGGAATCCTACTATTTTTTATCTGTTAATATATCATTTAATTCCAATTCTAATTTTTTTAATGCCATAGCTCTATGGCTAATTTTATTTTTAATTTCAGGCATTTCAGCTAAAGTTTTACCATATTCTTTAACATTAAAATATGGATCATAGCCAAATCCTTTATTTCCTTTTGGCTCATATAACAGTTCCCCCTCTACTTCACCTCTAAAAGAGTAAACTCTTCCATCTGGCTTACCTAGAGTAACAACACTTACAAATTTACATTTTCTATTTTTTTCATTTTTCATTACTTCCATAAGCTTTTTATTATTAGCTTCATCTGTTCCCTCAGCTGAAAATCTTGCTGAATAAACTCCAGGTGCTCCATTTAAAGCATCAACACATAGTCCAGAATCATCTGCTATTGTAATCATATTAGTATATTTTGCTATTTCCATAGCTTTTTTTGCCGAATTTTCTTCAAATGTTTGCCCATCTTCTACTACTTCTGGAATTTCTATTCCATCTTTAATCGAATAGATTTCTATATCTTTTACTCCTGAAAATATAGCTTTTATTTCATCAACTTTATGTTTATTACCAGTTGCTAAAAATACTTTCATCTTACTCTCCTATTATTTTATTTTGAATTTCAATAATATCTTTTATTCCTTCTTCTGCAAGATCAATTAATTGATTTAATTGTGCTCTCGTATAAGTAGCTTCTTCTCCTGTTCCTTGAACTTCTACAAATTCTCCTTTTCCATTCATTATAATATTCATGTCAACTTCTGCTATTGAATCTTCTGAATATTTTAAATCAAGCATTGGAGTATTATTAACTATACCTACACTGATAGCTGCAACATTTGAAATTATTGGATTTTCTTTTATAATTCCCTCTTTTAATAGTTTTTTCATAGCTAGTGCTAAAGCTATAAATCCACCTGAAATAGATGTAGTTCTTGTTCCACCATCTGCTTGAATAACATCACAATCTATAGTTATAGTTCTCTCACCTAACTTATCAAGATCAATAGCAGCTCTTAAAGCTCTTCCTATTAATCTTTGTATCTCCATAGTTCTTCCACTTAATTTTCCTTTTGCAGCTTCTCTTGTATTTCTTTCTCCAGTTGCTCTTGGAAGCATTGAATATTCAGCTGTAAGCCATCCTTTTCCTTGATTTTTTAAAAATGGAGGAACTTTTTCACTAACACTTGCAGTACAAATTACTTTTGTATTTCCAAACTCCATTAAAACTGAACCTTCTGCATAGATATTAAAATCTTTTGTAACTTTTATCTGTCTTAGCTCATTTGTATTTCTAGCATCTTCTCTCAATTTTAAACTTCTCATGTCTTCTTCAATTATCATTTCTTTTACTTGCATAAACATCTCCTATACCAAAGCTTCTTCTTTGGTTTTTATTTTCTCTTTCTTTCCTGATTGAACATCATAAAGCTGTCTGTATATTCCATTTTTATCTAACAATTCTTGATGTTTTCCAACTTCTTTTATTTCGCCATTTTCCATAACAACTATTTTATCTGCATTTCTAATTGTAGATAGTCTATGTGCTATTACAAATGTAGTTCTATTTACCATTAATTTATCTAAAGCATCTTGTACTAATTTCTCTGATTGAGTGTCTAATGCTGATGTAGCCTCATCTAATATCAAAATCTGTGGATTTTGAATTAGAGCTCTTGCTATTGCAAGTCTTTGTTTTTGACCTCCAGATAGCATTACACCACGCTCTCCAACTTCAGTTTGAAATTTTTCTGGCAATTCATTTATAAAATCATAAGCATTTGCCATTTTAGCTGCATTTTCTATTTCTTCTTCTGTTACATCATGTTTTCCAAAAGATATATTCTCAGCTATTGTCCCAGAAAATAAGAAACTTTCTTGAGGCACAACTGCTATTAAATCTCTATATTTATCTAAAGATATGCTTTTTATATCTTTTCCATTTATAAGAAGTTCTCCTCTTGTTGCTTCAAAAAATCTAGGTATCATATTTACAAGAGTTGTTTTTCCACTTCCACTTTTTCCTACAAATGCAACAATTTCACCAGCTTTTACATCTAAATTTATATGTTTAAGTGTGTTATGTTTACTTCCATCATAAGCAAAATATAAATCTTTAAATTGAATTGTTTCTATATGCTTTTCAAGAATTTGCTCTTGTCCATAAAAATCTTTTTCTACAGGAATATCTAATATTTCTAATACTCTATCAGCTGAAGGAATTGCTTCTTGAAGATCATTATTTTTAGAAATCAATCTTTTTAAAGGTTGACTCATAAGCCCCATTGCCGTTACAAATGAAATTAAATCTCCAGCAGACATTGTCTTAGCTACAATAATTTGATATCCTCCATAAGAAGCTACAATTATAACCATCAAAGTTGTTATAACTTCATTTATAGGAGATACTTTTGCTTTAATTTTAGTACTTCTATACGCTTTTTTAAACTCATCTAAAGAGATATTTTTAAATTTATCAATCATAGAATCACTATTGTTAAAAGCTTTAATTACAAATATTCCTGATAGACTTTCTTGTATAAAAGCTGTAACTTGCCCAGAAGTATCTTGTCTTACACGACCTGATTTTCTAATTTTTTTAGTATATTTTCTCACTGTAGTTATAATAAGAGGCATAACTGTAAGAGATAATATAGCTAATATAAAATCTACCTGAAACATTCTAAACATTAATGCAATAACAGTAATAGATTCCTTTAGCATATCAAATAGAATAAATCCTATTCTTCCTAGCATTGCAGAATCTCCAGAAAGCCTCGCCATTATATCCCCTAATTTATGCTTTCTAAAATAAGATATTGGTAATTTTTGTAAATGGCTAAAAACATCTATTTTTATTTCTCTATTTATAGTCTGAGTAACATAATCAGAAGATATATTTGCATAATATCCTGATACAACTTTAATTATTGTTGCTACGAAAATAGCAACCATTATAAGAACTAACATTCTTACATCTTTATTTACTAACACATCATCTATAAGATACTTACTTAACCATGCAGGTAATGCTCCAGCTCCTGAAGTTAAAAGGGACATAAGGATTACACCTAACATAATCCATTTATATTTTAAGCTATATGTTACAAATGTGCTTAATGATTTATTCTGAAATATCTTTAATTTCATCTTTCTCCTTTCATCAAGAAGTCGCCATAACTTTCAACTATATTTTTTCCTGAAAGTTGTTTTCTTACCTCAAGTATGTTTTTTTCTGTTTCTTCTTTATTGTTTTCAAAATTAACAATTGCTTTACCTATTTCACTAGCATTACATTTATCTTGTAATAGCTCAGGATATACCTCTTTATTTAATGTAAGATTAGGTAATGATACAAAACCTACCTTCAATATATACTTTGCAATAAATGCATTTATAAATCCTGTCTTATATATAACAACGGTAGGAATTCCCATAAGAGCTAATTCTAAAGTAACTGTTCCAGATGCTGCTATAGCAACTTTTGATGCAGAAACACATTTATAAAGAGAGTTTTCTACTTCTACTGTTATATTCTTTTCTATTTTTTCAATCCAATCTAAGTGCCCTTTTGAAGATAATTTCAAAATAAATTTCTCATCAGGATTATTTCTTGCTACTTCACATAAAACAGGCATCAATGATACAATCTCTTGTTTTCTACTTCCTGGTAAAAGTAAAATATTTTCACCAGTTCTTTTAATAATTTCATATTTTTCAACAAACGGATTCCCGTAGTATATTGCATCTATTCCATATTTTTTATAAAAATCTACTTCCCAAGGAAAAATAACCATTATATGATCTGCAAGTCTTAGTTTTTTTATTCTATTTTCTCCCCAAATCCATAATTTAGGTGGTATATAGTAAAACACTTCAACTTCTGGTATTTCTTTCTTTAAAAGTTCTAAAAACTTTAAATTAAATCCACCATAATCAACTAATACAACTTTTTTTATATTTTCTTTTTTTATAAACTCTACATATTCTCTAGCTTTTTCTTTTAAAAAACTATATTTTTTTAATATTTCTGTAAATCCCATAATTGCAAGATCTTTTATATCTTGAACTATATATACTCCAGCTTTTCTACAGTGTTCTCCACCAACACCATAAAATTTTGCATCAGAATATTTTTTTCTTACTGAATTTACAAGATACGACATATGTAAATCTCCAGAAACTTCTCCTGTTGATACAAAAAATTTCATTGCATTCTCCTTGTATTTATTTTATTCCAACTATAAATATTGAATGCTGATCAGCTAACTTAATAGCTTCCTCTCTTTCAATAAATAGCATTTTATTTGCTTCTCCTGCTATTCCTTTTGCTTTTATTTCAATTAGCCTCTTAATTGTATTTACCCCAACTGCTGGTATATCAACTCGCATATCCTGTTGTGGCCTAGACATTTTTACTATAATACAATTATCACCAGCTAATTTCCCACCTCGTTCAATAGTCTTATCAGTTCCTTCTATTCCTTCTAGGGCTATAACAGAAGCATCTTTACATACTACAGTTTGACCTGCATCTACAAGGCTTAAGGCTTTAGCAGCCTCTTTTCCTATCTTTATTGTCTTTAAATCATCATCAGTTGGTTTTAATTTTGTATAACATTTCTTTTCAAACATAAAATTTTTGATCAAATGATTCTGTGGTAAAATTTTTATACCATTTAATCTAAAAAAGGCTATAACTGCAAAAAGGAGAGTCTCATCTTTCCTGTCCGGCAATTTTTTAAGAAGTTCCTCTCCATATCTATCTAATTTTAAATCTTTAAATATTATATCTTTTTCAACTTTTCCCAACATCACAACTTTATTTATATTGTTTAGTAGGAAATATTTAACAATATTTCCTACTTCTCCTATATTAAAAGTTCTAAAATTTTTTATTTTTTTTATTTCTTCGTCTATAGTATCAAAAAGTCCTATTGGAAAAACTTCAATATTTTTTCTTTGGGCTTCTTCTATAAAATAAAGTGGTAATTTTCCATTGCCTACAATTATTCCTATTCTCTCCATTATCTAGTTATTCCTCTTTTACTATTTTTTATAAAATTAAGAAAATAATCTACATTTTTGTCTTTTTCAATTTCTTGTTCAATCTTAGCAACTGCATCTTTTAATGGAAGTCCACTTCTAAATACTATTTTATAAACCTTCTTAAGTCTTGAAATTTCTTCATCAGAAAATCCTCTTCTTCTAAGACCTACGCTATTTAATCCTCTAGCTACTGCTTTATTTCCTTCTGCTAATATAAATGGACAGATATCCTGATTTACAGCACTAGCTCCTCCAATCATAGAATATGACCCAATTTTACAGAACTGATGAACAGGTGTCAGTCCTCCAATAATTGTATGGCTATCTACAACTACATGTCCTGCTAAAGTTACATTGTTAGCTAAAATACAGTCATCTCCTACAATGACATCATGGGCAACATGCACATATGCCATTAAAAGATTTCCATTTCCTATTCTAGTTTCCCATCTATCATCAGTTCCTCTATGAATAGTTACAAACTCTCTTATAGAATTATTATTTCCTATAATAGTTTTAGTTGGTTCTCCTTTGTACTTCAAATCTTGCGAAGCCTTTCCAATAGAGGCAAAGGAGTATATCGTATTATTTTCTCCTATTTCTGTTATCCCTTCTATTACAACATGGGACTGTACAACAGTATTTTTTCCGATTTTTACATCTTTTCCTATAACACAGTAGGGTCCAATTTTAACTCCGTCCTCTATGATAGCTCCCTCTTCTACTATAGCAGTATTATGAATATCTATCAAATTAATTGCCCCCTGTCTTTTATTTGTCCATTATACAGAATGTAAACTCTGCTTCACTTGCAACTTTTCCATCTACATATGCTTTACCTTGAGCTTTTACAAAATTTCTTTTTATTTTGTCAACTCCAACTTCATAAATAATTTGATCTCCTGGTTTTACAGGATTTTTAAATTTTGCTTTTTCTACTCCAACAAAATAAGGAACTTTACCTTCTATTCCGTCCATTACTAATACTCCAAGACATTGAGCCATTCCTTCAACTATTAATACTCCAGGCATAATTGGATGTCCAGGAAAGTGTCCTTGGAAAAATTGTTCATTTATTGTTACATTTTTTAATCCTTTTATAACTTGCTTTTCTTTATCTACTTCAAGTATTCTATCAACAAGTAAAAATGGGTATCTATGTGGTATTTTTTTCATTATTTCTAAAACGTCTAACATAATTGTCCTCCTGAAAAATTTTATTTATATTTTACATATTTTTTAGTAATTTTGCAAATTCTATATCTAATGCATGACCTGCTTTTATAGCAATTATATGAGCTTTTATTGGCCTATTTAAAATTTTTAAATCTCCAATAATATCAAGCATTTTATGTCTTACAAACTCATCTTCAAATCTTAATCCATCTGGATTTAAAACTCCATCTTTAGTTACTACTATTGCATTTTCTAATGTTCCACCTAGGGCTAAGTTATTCTTTTTTAAATATTCAATTTCATAATCAAATCCAAATGTTCTAGCTGGTGCTATTTCTTTTTTATAAGTTTTCATATCTATTTCAAACTCTGCTAATTGAGATTTTAAAAATGTATGTTCAAATCTAATAGCATATGTTATTTTATAGCCATCATATGGCAACGCAACTATGTTTTTATCTCCTACAGTTAAATATACCGGTTTTTTTACAACTATTGGCTCAATTTCTTTATCTAATTCTTTTATTTTAGCTTCTTCAAATAGTTCTAAAAACACTCTAGCACTTCCATCACATATAGGCAGTTCATTTCCATCTAATTCAACTATTAAATCTGTTATCTGTGCTGCTGCTAATGCAGATAAAAAATGCTCTATTGTATATACTTTTGCTCCTGTTTCATTTTGAAGATTTGTACCACGAGTTAAATCAAAAGTATTTATAATATCTAGAGTTATTTCATTTTTGTCTTCTTCTAAATCTACTCTTCTAAAAATAATTCCATCTTCTCCAGGAAGTAATCTCATTTTTATATTTTTTCCTTTATGAAGACCAACACCTATATATTCTATCTCTTTTGCTATTGTCCTTCTCTTCATTTTACCTCCAATTATCAAGCTTTTGTTAAAAACTTGTCAGCCACTGCCATAGCTATTTCTTTTGTTCCATCTACAAAGTTTATAGTAACTTTTTTATCATTTACATCTTTGACTATTCCCATTCCAAATTTTTTGTGTAATACTTTTTCTCCTTTAGAATATAGAAAATCCTTTGCTCTTTTATTTAAATCATCTATTGTTATCATCTTTTTAAAGCCACTATTATCATAACTATTTCTTATAGCAGGTTTTGGCTTTACCTCTGCTTTATTTGTCATAACTAATTGTGTAGGTATTTCTCTAATAAATCTAGACTGAGATCTAAAGTTATCTATTTGACCATACATAAATCTTGAATTAGCATATGTTATGTATAACTTATCTTCAGCACGTGTTATTGCAACATAGCAAAGTCTTCTTTCCTCTTCTTCTTCCTTTGGATCAAATTCTGCTTTTGCTCCTGGAAAAAGTTCATCTTCTGCTCCTACTAAAAATACAACTGGAAATTCAAGTCCTTTTGAATTATGAATTGTCATAAGCTTTACGTAATCTTTTTCTCCATCTAAATCATCAGTAGCACTGATTAAAGAGACATTTTCTAAATAATCTCTCAAAGTCATATTTTCTAAAACTTTCTCTAATTCTACTATTGAGTTTTTAAGTTCTTCTATATTTTCAATTCTATTTTCATAGTCATCATAACTACTAGTTAAATAATCTTTATAACCAATTGTTTTAACTATTTCATCATAAAGCTCCGATACAGGCATCTGCTCACTTAGTATAATAAAATCTTTTAACATATTGTAAAAATCTAAAAGAGTAGTTTTTAAATTAGCACTTAAATCTGCAATTTCATGTGCTCTTCCGATAGCTTCAAAAATAGAAATATTCTGATCTTTTGCAAAATTTTCTATTTTTTCAAATGTTTTATCTCCAATTTTTCTTTTTGGAACATTTAAAATTCTATTTAAATTTAAATTATCGTCAGTATTATTTATAACAGATAAATATCCAATTATATCTTTAATTTCGATTCTTTGATAAAATGAAACTGCTCCAAAAATTTTATATGGAATATTTTCTCTTAAAAACTTTTCTTCAAACATTCTTGATTGAGCATTTGTTCTATAAAGTATAGTAAAATCTCTATATCTTTTTCCTGTAGCTTTTCCCTTTATAATTTCCATTGCTACATACTGAGCTTCTTCTCTAGCGTCATTACACTCTTCTATAATTATTTTTTCTCCAGTACCTCTATTTGTCCAAAGATTTTTATCTTTAGAACTTTTATTATTTTTTATAACTGCATTAGCTGCATCTAAAATTACAGAAGTAGAACGATAGTTTTCTTCTAACTTTACAACTTTAGCATCTTTATAGTCTTTTTCAAAATTTAATATATTTTCAATATTAGCTCCTCTAAAGCCATAAATACTTTGGTTTTCATCTCCAACAACGCAGAGATTTCTATATTTTGATGCTATCTTATTTACTATTTCATATTGAATTTTATTAGTATCCTGATATTCATCAACCATAATATAAATAAATTTTTCTTGAACTTTTGATAAAATATCTTTAAGGTCTAATAATTTATCTGCATTTACTAAAATATCAGAAAAATCCATTGCATTGTTATTTTTAAGTACACTGTTATATCTTCTATAAATCTCTGCAACTATTTTTCCGTTATCATACTGATGAAGAGATTCAAATTCTTCTGGAGTTATCTTATCTTCTTTAGCTTTTGATATCTTACTTGCTATATCTCTTTCTTTTAAATTTTTATCATCTTTTCTTCCAATAGATTTTATTATATCTTTTATCACTTTTTTTTGATCATCAACATCATATATAGTAAAATTTGATGAATATCCAAGTCTATCTCCAAAAATTCTAAGTAATCTTAATGCAAAAGAGTGAAATGTTGATAACATTACTCTTTTTCCATCTTCACCAGCTAAAAACTCAACTCTTTCCTTCATTTCTTTAGCCGCTTTATTTGTAAATGTAACAGCTAAAATATTATAAGGTGATATTCCTAACTCTTTGATCATATACGCTATTCTATGTGTAATTGTTTTAGTTTTACCTGAACCAGCCCCTGCTAATATGAGAACAGGTCCTTCTATTTGTTTAGCAGCTTCACGTTGCCTATCATTTAATATATCTAAAATGCTCATTAATATTTTCAGCTCCTTTTAATTAACAATTATACCATATCTACTATATTCTAATCAATTAAATAGTCTACATGTATCATTACATCTTTAATATTTTCAAAATCTAAAATTAAAGATTCTCTTATTCCATCTGCAAGATTATGTGCATTATAAACTGTCATATCTTTTGGAACTCTAATATGTAATGATAAAAATATCTTATCTCCAGATTTTCTCATATATACATCATGTACATTTTTTACTGGAGTATTTTTTTCAATATAATTCTCAATTTTTTCTATAAATTCATCATCTTGTTTATCTAAAATAATATTAGAAGTTTCAAGTATTATAGAAACACCTTCTTTAAAAATCAATATTCCCACTATAATACTTACAATAATATCAAATACTGGAGATATCCAAATAGATAGTAAAATTCCTATAATAACTCCACCTGAAGAGTAAACATCGCTTTTACTGTCTTTAGCATCTGCAATTAATGCACTATTATCAGTTTCTATTCCAACTCTCATCTTATATCTATACATAAAAAATTTAACAACCATAGATATTGCAGCCCATAAAATAGTAATATATGAAGGTGTTGCTTCAAATTTTCCACTGATTAAAAGCATTACACTTCCCTTTACTAGCTCAAATGCTGTAATTAGAAGAAATAATCCCATCATATTTCCTATAATACTTTCTATTTTTTCATGTCCATATGGATGTTCTTCATCTGCTGGTTGATTACTAAAATAAATACCAAGATAAATGGCTATTGAACTTCCAACATCTGATAGTGAGTTAACTCCATCTGAAATTAATGCTCTTGAACTTCCAAATATCCCACCAGTTATTTTTAATATAGCTAAAAAGATATTTTGAATTATAGAAGACATCACTACTTTTTTGCCTTCTGTAACTCTTTGATTGACACATTGTATATTATCTAATTCTAGGTGTCCATTACATTCTTTAAACCCATATTTTTTTAAAAAATTTTCTATATCTTTATTGTTGCATATTATTTTATTTATTCTTTTTCCTCTACCATGATTAACCACAAATTTCAGAATTTTTGTTCCATTAGACTTATATCTTAATCCCTCTTTTACAAACATCCGTTCTAAAAGATAGTTATTTTCAATTTTTTTAACAAGAGCATAGCCTATTATTTCATCTTCGTCCTTAATACAAAAATAGTCTCCATTTTTGTCATCAATAAAATTTGGATCTATTTCATGCAATTTTACTAACTCATTTTTAATCTCATCAAATTTATAAACTTTATACATAATCTGACCCCCATTTATAAAAAAAGCCATGAAAACCAAAGAGGTAAGATCGTATACCCGTAATGAATGCCTTAGTGCTGCTTCCTCCCGGACCTGACACGGTTCGACACCGTTACGCCATAAGATTCCTCTCAGATTTCCATGACAACTAATTATAACAATAATTTCAATTTTCGTCAACTTTTTTTCTATTCAAATATTTTATCTATAATCTTATTAGTGAAGTCATCTTCACCTTTAATATTGAATTTATTTAAAGTATCCTGTATTTTATCTAAATATCTGCTTTGGTTATCAAATTGATTTTCTAATTCTTCTAATGCTTTTTGATTATCAGTTGTAATCATATTTCTATATCTTTCAAGATTTTCTTTTCCTTCTCTTAACATATCTTGAGTAATTTTATCTCTCATATATCCTTTTTCAGAATTTAAAGCTTTCATAATCTCTTGAGATAAGTTACTTTGAACTTCTAATTTACCAGTAGTTGAACTGTATTTATATTTTATATTTCCTACTTTTACTTCACTTAATAATGGAACTATCATATCTTTAAGGAACGGATTTTTTATTCTAAGTTTTTTATTAATCTCATTTCCATTTAATTTCATCTTATGAATATAAACATTTCCATTTAAATAAATATTATCTCTTGTTAAAATTATAGTTTTCTTTAAACCAGCCTGTCCAGACATAACATATTTATGCAGTGCCTCTAAATCTTGTAAATCTGAAAAATCAAATGTAGAAATATCTATATTTATATCCCCTTCTATTCTTCTTATATTTATAACACCTTTTACTTCTCCATGACTTTTATCTGAGTCTGCTTTTAAAGTAAAAATTATATTATCTAGATTTTTAGAAAGTCTACTTGAAATATTGTTTATTTGTCCTTCTACAACTACTCCATAAATATCTGTTTTCAAATCAATTTCTTCTGCAAAGAATTCCCATTTTTGGATATATTTCATATCCTCATTTCTTCTTAGTTCTAATTCTTTCATTAGGTTTCTATATCTCTCTACAAATTCATCAATACTTTCTCTATAGATTTCATTTAAGTAATAATTTACAATAGAATCTAGATCAAGGACTATAAGTTGTCCTCTATTTACAATTTCATTTACAGCATTTTCTAGATTTTGATCCATGTCTTGACTCATAATTATTTGATTGAAATCATCTCTCATGTTTTCTTTATTTTCTATTAGTTCTTTACTTAAATTTTTAAATGAATGAGCAGCATTTCTGACTACTTTTTCCATTCTCAAAATCTTTAGTGGATTTTTTTCTTTAGATATTTTTTCATAAGAATCCTTTAGTACTTTATAATCTTTTGTATTTTCTAAAGCTCTTATTTTCTTTTCCCAATAAAGCTTTCTTTCTTTTAACATTCCTTCAGTATTTTCATATTTTTCTTGAATAATATCCTTTATTAAAGCTTTATTTACATTAGCTCTTGCTGATATTAACTCTTCTAGATCTTCAACAACACTATCTTTTTTCAAATCTAAGTCATCTGTTATAACTTGTGTTTTATCCTCTTCTCTTATTAAGTTTCCTATATTTCCATCTTTTGTTCGATTAGTCATAAAACTTAGTCCTGAAAATTCGGCTCTACTGATTAAAATTTTCTTATCTTTAAAATAAATATCATAATCAGCTTCAAATTTGTCGATAGATACAAAGTTTTTCAAAGTATTTTTCCTACTTGTAAAATCTATCCCTTTCAAAACTATATTTTTAGTGAAAGGTGAAAATTCTACTTCATCTATATCTACCTTTCCCTTATTAATTTCTGTAAGCTTAACTTCTAGTATCTTTTTTACAATAAAATTCTTTGAAAGATACACTCCAAATACTAATACAATTATAATTAGTATTCCTATAATAAGTCTTTTTTTCATAATTCCCCCCTTAAATGAATCTCTTAACTGAAATTCTTATCTTTCCTTTTTTACTTTCACCTAATTCCTTTCCTATTAAATATTTTCCCTTTTTTCGTACAGTAATAATATCCCCTATTTTTATATCTGTACTTTTATTTTTGCTAACTACATAATTAATTGATACATCTCCGTTTTCAATAATATCTATTCCTTTAGTTCGTGATAAATTTGTAATAGATGCTATTATACTATCTAATCTTAATGATGCTACTGTTATTATTACTTCTTCAAAACTATTTTCAGGAATGTCAAATTTTGATACCTCCTCTATATTTATAGGATTTTTTCCAACAAAGTCAAGATTTTTTATAATATAATCAAAAATTTCTTCTCCTGCAACGCCATAACAACTATCATCATCAATAACTAAATCTCCTAGTAATTCTCTTTTAATTCCAAGTCCCATTATACTTCCTAAATAATCTTTATGTTCTAATTTTTTAAATTTTGATTTATTGACTATTTTGAAATATTTTATTGGAAACTCCAATTGATAATCATAATCTTGTGGGTATATTCCTATCATATTTTTTTCGCAATTTTGATTTAATCCACATAAGCTAAACTTTAATCCACTAAAATTTAAACTACTTATCTTAGCACATAATTGAGGTGGAAAAAAATACCTTGTATATATAGGATACCCTATATCTTCGCATAATTCAATATCATCACATAATGATGCGATTAAAAATTCATCTATTTCAGAAAATATATTCTGAAACTTTTTCCTATCCAAATTCTTTCCTCCAGTATCGTTTATATTCTTTTTATTATACCTTGATTTTATACAAATTTCATCTATTTTTCAATTAATTTTTATTATTATGTCTATTTTCTCACTGTTATATTGAAAAAAACGTCTTTTTATGTTAAAATTCTGTCATACAACAAATGTTAAGGAGATGGAAAATTTATGGTAAAAAGAAAATATATTGCTCCAAATGCAATTACTGCTGCAAATATGTTTTTAGGATATTTAAGTATCACAGCTTCTATTAAAGGAGAATTTATTCAAGCTATTTGGTTTATTATATTAGCTATGGTATGTGATGGTTTAGATGGAAAAACTGCTAGAAAATTAGATGCATTTAGTGAATTTGGGAAAGAATTTGATTCCTTTTGCGATGCTATTTCATTTGGACTTGCACCAAGTATTCTTGTGTATTCTATTTTAAAAGATATGAGTCCTTCTGCAAATGCTTTTATAATGCCTGTTTCATTTTTATATGCACTATGCGGTGTTATGAGACTTGTTAAATTTAATATAGTTACAGTTGCATCAAATGAAAAAGATGATTTCAGTGGTATGCCTATTCCTAATGCTGCTGCTATGGTATGTTCATATATCCTAATTTCACATTATTTAAAACTAAATTACGGAATTGAATTTTTTAACTTAGAAATATTTATGGCAGTAACAGTTGTAGCAGCTATCCTAATGGTTAGTACAATAAAATTTAAAACTCCTGATAGAGCTTTTTCTTTTATTCCTAAAAAGTTTGCTGGTGTGTTTATAATTATAATTATTGCTACACTAAAATATAGCTTATTTGTAGTTTCTTTTTTCTATGTTATCCTAAACCTTTTAAATTTTGTTACAAAAATATTTGATGGTTCTCATGATGACAATGATAGAGAATTAGTTGATGTAATTGAAGAAGAAGAAAAAGAAGAGAAATAACTTATACAAATAAAAAATTAATTTAGGATGGCTAAGCCATCCTTTTTTATCCACTGAAAGGAGCTTATAATGGATTTTAAAATCAATCTAAAAAATGATATAAAGCTTGTCCTTACTCAAGAAATGCAACTTTCTATAAACATTTTACAACTTTCAGGATTTGAATTACAAAAATTTCTAGAAAAAGAAGCTACTGTAAATCCAGCAATTGAAATTGTTTATAATACTCCCCCTAAAATTAAAAAAAATGATTCTGATAACACACTAACTATAGAAGATAATCTAGTAGATGAACCTACCTTAACAGACTTTTTAGAAGAACAAATCAGCTACTTAAAAATAAAACAATCCATAAGAAATATATGTATCTTCATCATAAATAATCTTGATCATAGAGGATATTTAGCAATAAGTAAAAAAGAAATTATGAATATATTAGGTGTTAACCATAAAGAAATAGATGAGGCTTTTACACATATCTATTCTTTAGATCCATGCGGTATTGGAGCTGAAGATCTGTCTCATTGTTTAAAAATACAACTACAAAAAAAAGGTATCAAAGATAAAAATATTTTTCTTATTATTGATAATTATTTAAATGAATTAGCAGAAAAAAAATTTGATGTGATTAGTGAAAAACTTCATATTTCACAAGATCAAGTCATCAATTACTTAACAGAAATTCAAACTTTATCTCCTCTTCCTTCTAGAGGTTATAAAACAACTAGTAATATCGATTATATCATTCCTGATATAAATATTGAAATTGTAGATGGAAAGCTTGTATTTTCAATAAATAAAGATCTTCTACCAAAAGTTTATATAAATTCTAATTATTCTCCTTCAACAGATGCTGAAAAATATTACTTAGATAAAGCAGTAAATATTGCTAAGAGTATTGAAAAACGATTTGAAACTCTTACTAGAATAACATCATCTTTGATAAATATACAAAAAAACTTCTTTTTTAAAGGGAAAAACTATTTAAACTCTCTTACACTTAAAGAAGTTGCAAATGAATTAGAGTTACATGAATCAACTATTTCTAGAGCTATAAAAGATAAATTTATAAACTCTCCACAAGGTATAATTTCTATGAGATCTCTATTTGTTTTAGACGCCTCTGTAAATGAAATTAAAAATAAAATTGAAACTATAATATTAAATGAAGATAAGAAAAAACCATTATCTGACATGGCTATTTGTAATCATTTAAAAGAAATAGGATTTAATATCGCTAGACGAACTGTTGCAAAATATAGAGAAGAACTTGGACTTATGTCTAGTAGAGAACGTAAAAAATAACTATTTTGACACCCACTTTCTTTTGTGTTATGATTAATTATCTACTATAGTTTAATAACATTTTAAAAAAAGGAGTGGTAAATACTATGTTAAAAAAAATATTATTTATATGTTTTTTTATTTTAAGTAGTTTATTTGCTTTTGGTGAAAGAATCGAAGAATATCAAAAGAAAAATGAAAAAGAAATTCAAACATCTATTTCTAATCTCAATAAACAAAATCAACAAATTTCTGTAGTTGTAGCTGATGTTTTTTCAGCAGATGCTTTTTTAAAAGCACTTCCAAATGTCAAAAAAGGTAAAATAAGTGAAGTTTTATTATTACTTCCAGATGCTTCTATATTTAGAGATAATATAAAAGCAATTTCTAACAAAGTTAATAAAATTTATGTTGTCTTTAGTAAGGATCCTCTTTCTGAAGATAATTTAAATAATCGAAGTTATGTTGAATATACAAATCTAGGTATGATTGATAATTTGGATAATGTAATTATTTATCAACTTCCTATTGATCCTACTATAAGAAAACATATTGTAAGTGACTCTATAAATAAAAATGTTTTAGATACTGATCTTTACAGATTAGTTAAAAGTTCTGGAGTATCTATTAAACAGGATTAATTTTTAAATATTGCTGCCATTTAAAATGGTGGCTTTTTTTATAGTATAAAAAAAGGGCTGCAAACTAATGAATTTCATGATGCGTACCCCTTTTACTGGACAAACAGTAAAGGGGGTATTTTTTTATGCGTTACAGTTATGAGTTTAAAAGAATGTGTGTTGAACTTTATCGATTAGGAAGGTATCCAGAAACACCTGATGGAGTACCAACGCAAAAATTTCGTAATGAGATTCGCGCTTGGGTAAGAATGGTTGAAAACAATGGACTGGAAGTATTACGCCATAAACCTCAGAATAAAACCTGGACAGTAGAGGAACGTTTAGAGCTGGTATCACAAGTTTTAGCAGGACAATCCTGTACCTCTATAGCGATCTTAGCGGGGATTCATTCAGGACAACTTTATCAATGGGTTCACAAATATAAACGAATGGGATATAATGGCCTTATAGCTAAGAAAAAAGGAAGGAAATCTAAAGGGGAGGCCAATATGAAGAAAGATATGAAACCCGCACCGCTCACTGAATCAGAACGTGAAGAACTTATTCGTCTTCGTGCTGAAGTAGAATATATTAAAACAGAAAATGAAGTAATAAAAAAAGAAATTGCCTTGAGAGAGGAAAAATGGGCTGCACAACTCAAGGCGAAAAAGCAGCAATCGTTAAAGAACTCAAAGAAAAAGGATACAATTTAAAATATCTATTAAAAACTATTGGGATAGCCAAATCAACTTATTATTACGAGATTAAGAAAGTTGATGCAGTGAAACTAAGAAATATTAAGGTTGCAAAAGAAATACGTATAATATTCCACGAGAATAAACAACGATATGGTGTTAGGCGCGTACATAAAGAACTTGAAAATCGTGGCATAAGAGTTAATCACAAGCGTGTACAAAGACTTATGCATGACATGGGATTAATGGGTAAACGTCCAAAAGTAAAGTATCATTCATACTTAGGAAACATTGGAAAAATTGCGCCAAATATTATCAATAGAGATTTTTCAGCCAGTGCACCACTACAAAAATGGACAACTGATGTATCACAATTTACTTTTTCCTGGGGAAAATGTTACTTTTCGCCAATTCTTGATATGTATAGCAATGAGATAATATCATATGATTTATCAATGAGCCCAAATTTAAAGCAGATAAGGAATATGCTTGAGAATGCTTTTAAAAAATTTCCTACGCTTGAAGGATTAATACTGCATTCTGATCAGGGATGGCAGTATCAGCATGAATACTTTAGGAATAAATTAAAAGAACACGGGATTATTCAGTCTATGTCTAGGAAAGGGAATTGCCTTGATAACTGCATTATGGAAACATTTTTTGGAAGAGTAAAGAATGAAATGTATTTTGGAAATGAAAAGCGCTTTGATTCATTTGATTCCTTCGCAATTGCGCTCAAAGAGTATATAGATTATTACAATAACGACCGAATTCAGAAAAAAACAAAATGGATGCCACCTGTAAAATACAGGAAAGCATCCATAAGTATTTGAGTTTTTATTTAATATGTCCAGAAAACTGGGTACATATCAAATGCTAACCTCTTAAGTTTATTCTATTCTTAATTTTCCATTTCTATCAGCATATCCCTCAATAACATTTATTAAGTGATCACTAACTCTTCTATAAAAATTAATTATGTCTGTATAATTAGTTGTTGAAAGTGTTGTTGCATCTGCTCTAGTACCAAAGTCAATACTTGATTCCTTAGCACTTTTATATAAAGATGTTATCTCTTTTCCAATAATTAAACTCTCTTTTATTCTAGCTGAGTTTCTATTTTGGAATCCAGCATCTATTTTTCTAAAAAACAAATTAGTTTTATCATGTAATTTCAAAATAACATTTAACTCTTGTTCTGTAAGAGGTATTTCTTTATCATGAAGTTTCTTCAAACTGTTTGTTATTCTCATTAAATAATCACTTACTGTTTCATACTCATCTGAAGTAAGTAAATTGTTTCTTATATCTATTCTTAAACTTTCATTTATATCTTTATTATTTAGAATATAAAAGTTTGCATCTGTAATCTCTTTTTGGTATAAGTCTATTTCTTCTTCTATCTTTGACATCTCTTTAACTTTTTCATCTGTAAGTTCTAAAGAGTTCTTATACGCTACAGAAATTTCATCAAACATATTTTGAATCATTTTTCCCATAGTTAAAATCTCTACTCTTGTTTGTTCTACAACAATGTTTGAGTTTTGAAGCATAAGTCTATCAATTTTAGTAACTCTATTATTGATTTTACCATCATCTTTTACAAATCTACATAAGAAATCTGAAAGATATCCTATAAAAGGTGTAAATAACAATACATTTGCAACATTAAATGTTGTATGAGCAGTTGCTATTGCTACAGTCATATTTTTTTCAGGATCGCTTACATATGATAAAAACTTTAAAAAGAATGGAAATAATGCTGTTACCCAAACTACTCCTATCAAATTAATTATAGTATGAGCATAAGCAGCTCTTTTAGCATTTACATTTGCATTTAGTGTAGCTAAGATTGCAGTAATTGTTGTTCCTACATTTTCTCCTAATACTAATGCAACTGCTGTTCTGTAGTCAATAAGTCCTTGTACAGCAAGTGTAATAGTTATTCCTAATGTTGCTGAAGATGATTGAACAACAGCAGTAATTAGTGCACCTATTGCTGCTACTTTAATTACTCCAAAGTAAGAATTTGCTGAAAACATTGCAAACATTCTTACAAATTCAGGCATAGTTCTAACTGGTTTAAGTCCATTACTCATAAGTTCAAGACCAAGAAAAATCATTCCAAGTCCCATAACTGTTAGTGCTCTTGTTTTTGCTTTATCGCTTTTCAAGAACATATGAGCTATTGCCCCAGCTCCAACTATTGGTAATCCATATTTTCCTACATTTAAAGCTAATATCCACCCTGTAACAGTAGTACCTATGTTAGCACCAAATATAACTCCTAAAGCTTGCTTTAATGTTAATAAAGAAGCATTTACAAATCCTATAGTCATTATTGTACTTACTGATGAAGACTGAACAAGCATCGTGATAACTATACCAACAAGAATGGCTACTACACGATTAGTTGTTAACGCAGCTAAAAACTTCTTTAATTTTCTTCCAGCTAATTTTTGCATTCCTGAAGACATATGATCCATTCCATACAGGAAAATTCCCAGACCTCCAAGAACATTAAAAATTATTTCTAGATACATTTTCCCTCCTAAAAAACTAGAATCACGACTTTTCATATATTAAAACACTAATTTTAATATTAAGACGTCATTTTATTATAATATCTAATCCATTAAAATTCAAGTTTTTTAAATTTTAAGGTATTTTTAGAAGTTTTCTTTATTACTTTTCAACAATTATTTCTTTTTATAGACACTTTATTATTTTTTAAGCTCTTTTAATTCTTTTAAAGTTTTTTCTAATGCTCTAAGAGTGTAATCTATTCTAAAATTACGAGCATTTTCACCCATGTGCCCAATACGTAATACCTTGTCAGCTAACTCTCCATACGACTTTCCTAACATTACTTCATGTTTTTCTATCATATGTTTATATATTTTTTCAAGAGTGTACCCTTCTGGAATACAAAAAGCTGTAACAGTTGGAGAGTATCCTCCTCTTAAATATAAATCTATTCCCATATCCATTAGTTTAGTTCTTGTGTATTCAGCTACTTTATAATGTCTATCTATTATTTTATCTAATCCCTCTTCAAACATATTATCAACTGCTAATCCTAAAGCTACAATATCTGCTATAGGCATTGTATAAGGGAATAATTTTTCTTCTACACAATTTTTCCATAACGATAAATTGCAATAAAATGATGGAATTGGTGTTTTTCTATCTTCTATTGCTTTCCATGCCATATCACTTACAGCCATAATAGTAAGTCCTGTGTTAGCTGATAACACCTTTTGTGAAGCTCCTAACGCAATATCGATTCCCCAATCATCTATTTTTACTTCTGTTCCACCAAATGCAGAAACTGTATCTACAACTGTCATTATTCCAGTTGATTTTAACATTTTACAAATAGATTCAATGTCATTTAAAACTCCAGATGGTGTATCACAATGTACTACTGTTGCATATTTAAAACCATAGTCTTTATGTTGCTCTAAAAATACTCTTAAAGCATCTTTATCTATTGTAGTTTTTACATCAGTTTCAAAAACTGTTACTTCTCCACCATAGTTTTCAATAAGTCCTTTAAATCCTCTTCCATATATTCCATTTGAAATTACAAGAACTTTGTCTCCTTTTTCAGTAAGTGCAGCACAAGCTGTGTCAAGTCCAAGCATTCCTTCCCCTGACATAATTATTGTTTGAGCTTTTTTTGCGCCCCAAATTTTACCAATTTTCTTGCATAAATTTCCATAGAATTCAAAAAAATTCTCATCAAAATCAGAATTCCCAAAATAATGTGTATATGTGTGTGTAACATTTTCCCTAACCATTGTAGGCCCTGGTGTCATCATAATATAGTTGGCTCTCTTCAAGACGCCCACCTCCATTTTTTCTTTTGCTATAGTTATTATAGCACATTTAGTCCTTTACTTCAGCTTTTTTTATTAAAATATAACATATATTATATTAAAAAACTGTCATAAAAATTATGAATATAACATTTTTATGACAGTTAATTTACTAAATTATTTTAAATACTGATCAAACCATCTTGTCATTTCTTCAAGTCTTCTCATTCTATGCTTAGGTTTTCCGCTTCTTGAAAGCTCGTGATTTTCTCCTCTAAACATACAAAGTCTAGCAGGAACTCCATTATATTTTAGTGAAGTAAACATTTGTAGCCCTTCAGCTAACCAACATCTATAATCTTGTTCTGAATGAATAAATAAAGTTGGTGTTTTTGCTTTATCAGCATATTTCATAGGAGAATGCCACCATAATTTTTCTGGATTATCCCAAGGAGTTGCTGAATTTTGATCTACATTAAAATAATATCCTATATCTGTTGTTCCAAATTTTGATAACCAGTTAGCAATACTTCTTTGAGAAACTGCACAAGCAAATCTATTAGTATGTCCTATTATCCAGTTTGTCATAAATCCACCATATGATCCACCAGTAACACCTACTCTTTTTTCATCTATTGGATATTTTTTCAATACTTCATCTGTAAATTTCATCAAATCTTCATAGTCAATTGTTCCATATTTTCCTCTAATATCAGCAAATTTATTTCCTCTACCGTCTCCACCACGTGGATTACAGAAAAATACAAAATATCCCATATTAGCCCAAACTTGCATTTCGTGATAAAATACTGTTCCATAAACTGTTTTAGGTCCACCATGAATATCTAAAACTCCAGGATACATTTTTCCTTCCTCATAGTCTACTGGCTTTAATACCCAACCTTCAAGCTCTATTCCATCATTTACTATATTAAATTTTTCTGGCTTTGAAAGCTTTTTATCTTTAAAAACAGATTCATTAAAGTCTGTAATTAAACATTCTTTTTTATCTTTTAAAGTATAAATCTCTTGTAATCTTAAATCTCTTAACCCTACAAAAAATATTTCATTTTTTCCTAAAGCATAGTTATCTACAGAACCATCTAGAGATGTTAATTGTTGCTCGTTTCCATTTATATCTATGGTATTAAGATGCGATGAGTGCATAACAGTAGTTATAAAATATAATTTATCTTCTTTAACTCTAAAAGATTTTCCTCCACCATATCTACAATCAGACCCTACAGTATTTGTCATCCATGTATCATGTTTTTTCAGTAATTCTAACTTTTCATCTCTAATTAGGTAAAAATCTGGATTTTGATTTATTCCATATTCTTTTTGATCATTTAACCCACAAATAATGTTATCACCTAAAAATTCGGCAAAGTTAACAGAATACTCACCAATAGGTAATAAAGTTATAGTTTGTTTATTTTTTATATCATAACAAAAAATTCCTTCACTTGTTCCTTTTTTATTGATAAATGAATTTCCAATATATAATACTTTTCCATCTTTGTATGTGAAGTACTCTACATCCATTATTGTATCTGTTACTGGTGAAATCTCATTTTTTTCTCTGTCATATATAAACAATCTATTTCTTTTTTTATTTGTAAATCCTTTTCCGTTACCCCAAAATGGTATTTCATCTAATACTTCATAATCTTTATTTTCCTTTATTAAAGCAATTGCACGTGCTCTTTCTTCTCCTACTAAACCATTTAATTTTATACCATAGTTACTATAATTAGCTGATATTAAAAATTTATTTCTGTCTATTACTTTTAAAGAAGTTACATTAAGTGGTATTCTCATATATTCACATGCTTCTCCACCTTTAGTGGAAATCTTGTAATAACAAGTCCACTCTTCTCCTTCTTCTATTCTTTTTTTCAATTGCTCATTTCTTATAGTGGAAAAAATAATATTTTCATCATCTAACCACTGAAAATTACTTTCTTCTCCTAATCCAGTAAGTTGGAAGTAATCTTTACTCTCACAATCCATAATCCAAATATATGACTTATAATTATTTGTATCAACATCAGCTCTGTGCACAATAAATGCTACTTTATCTTCATTTGGTGAAGATTCTAATCCTGATAAATAATTGTAATACAAAAAATCATTCAATTGTAATTTTTCCATTTTATCCCCTCCAGATATTTTATGTCTTATATAAACTATAAACTTAAATAAGGAAAAATTCAAGGAATTTATACATTTTTAAAAAAAAGGTACTCAAAAAAGTATTTTACTAGTATAATATATATTATTAATAACAAACTTAAGGTGATTAACAATGGAAAATAATATCAGACAGAGAATCAAAGATTCCAAAAGAATCGTTGTAAAAGTTGGTACATCAACTCTTACATATCCCAATGGAAATCTTAATCTTAATTTAATTAATAGATTATCATGGGTATTAGCAGATCTTAGAAATCAAGATAAAGAAGTTATACTAGTAACTTCTGGAGCAATTGGTGTTGGATCAAAGAGTCTTAATTTTGAAAAAAGACCTACTATAACAAGAGAAAAACAAGCTGCTGCTGCAGTTGGGCAAGTTGAACTTATGCATATTTATCAAAATTTTCTTGGAGAATACAACCAAAGAGTTGCTCAAGTTCTCCTAACTAAAGAAGATTTTAAAGCTGGTGAAAGAAGAACAAATACTAATAATACTTTAGAAACTCTATTAGACTTTGGAGTTATTCCAATAATAAATGCAAATGATACAATTTCAACATTTGAAATTGAATTTAGTGATAATGATAGATTATCAGCTAGTGTTGCAGCATTATTGCAATCTGACTTATTAATCATTCTTACTGACATTGATGCTTTATATGATGCAAATCCTAAAACTCACCCTGAAGCTAAAAGAATTCCTTATGTAGAAAAAGTTACTGATGACATTTTATCTATGGGTGGAGAAAAAGGTAGCGAATTTAGTGTAGGTGGAATGGAAACAAAGCTTTTAGCTGCTAGAACTTGCTATGATCATGGGGTTATTATGGCAATTTTAAATGGTTCTAATCCCCTATTAATACAAGATTTAATGGATCAAAAAGACGTAGGAACAGTTTTTGACTGCAAAAAATAGGAGGTACTTCATGTATATAAAAAACTTATGTTCTGCTGCTAAAGAAGCAGAAATAGAGATAGCACAATTATCAACTAAAATAAAAAATCAAATTCTATTAAAGTCTGCAAAAGCTTTATTAGATAATATGGAAAATATTTTAAAGATAAATGAAATCGATGTTAAAAATGCAAAAGAAAATGGTGTAAAAGCAGCTTTTATAGATAGATTAACTCTTACTCCTGACAGAATAAAAGGTATGGCTCAAGGTTTAGAAGAAATAGCAGCTCTTAATGATCCTGTTGGTGAATTTTTATATGGAAAAACTCTTCCTAACGGACTTATTATTCAACAAAAAAGAGTTCCTCTTGGAGTTATAGCTATAATATTTGAATCTCGTCCAAATGTTACAGCTGATGCTTTTGGGCTTTGTCTAAAAAGCGGAAATGCTGTTGTTTTAAGAGGTGGAAAAGAAGCTATTAATACTAATATTGCAATAGTTAAAATATTTAAAGATGTTTTAAAAAAATGTGGTGTCAATGAAAACGCTGTACAAATTTTAGAAGATACAAGTCATGAAACTGCAAATAAACTTATGAAAGCTCATAAATATGTAGATGTTTTAATCCCTAGAGGTAGTGCAAGACTTATAAATAGTGTTATTGAAAATAGTACTATTCCTTGCATTCAAACTGGTATTGGAAACTGTCATATATTTGTTGATGAAAATGGAAAAATTGAAGATGCAATAAATATAATTATTAATGCTAAAACACAAAGACCTGGAGTTTGTAATGCTGTTGAAACATTACTTATCCATAAAAATATAGCAGGTAATATTCTTCCAGAATTAGGAAAACAACTTATTGCTAAAAATGTTGAAATTAGAGGAGATGAAACTGTTAATCAATATATACCTACTTCTCTTAAAGCAACTGAAGAAGATTGGGCTACTGAATATGAAGATTATATAGTAGCTATAAAAACTGTTGAAAATATAGATGAAGCTATAAAACATATTGGAACATATGGAACTAGACATTCAGAATGTATAATAACTGAAAATTACACAAATGCTCAAAAATTCTTAAATGAAATTGATGCTGCTGCTGTTTATGTAAATGCGTCTACAAGATTTACAGATGGTGGACAATTTGGCTTTGGAGCTGAAATTGGTATCAGTACTCAAAAACTTCATGCTAGAGGTCCTATGGGATTAAAAGAATTAACTACTACTAAATATGTTATTATGGGAAATGGACAAGTTAGAGAATAATTTATACAACAAAAGCAGATCTAAATAATCTGCTTTTGTTTTCTTATTAATATTATTGAGCTTCTAGCTTTTACAACATATGACTTTTCATTTATCTCTTCTAATACAGTTTTAAAACTTTCTTTGCAAGAAGTATCTACTACTCTATGCCATTTTTCATTTTGTAGTTCTGGTAATTCAAATATTAAATCATTATAATATGAATTTAACGCTATGTAGAAGTTTGTATTATTTTTTTTATCTAATAATTCAAAAGCTATACTTAAAGAATGATATGATAAATCAGGTTGATTTAATTTTGTTCCATGTAAAATGATATCTCCATTTCTAGTATCATCGCATTCTAAATAACTAGTACTTTGAAAAATTGGATATTTTTTTCTAAGTTTTATCATATTTTTAATAAATTCATATAGTTCTTTATTTTTTTCTAAAAGATCCCAATCAACCCAAGTAGTTAAATTATCTTGACAATAAGCATTATTATTTCCTCTTTGAGTCCTTCCCATTTCATCTCCCATAAGTATCATAGGTACCCCTTGTGAAATAAATAAAATTAACATAAAATTTTTCATTTGTCTTCTTCTTATCTCTAAGATATTTTCATCATGAGTTTCTCCTTCATCTCCCCAATTGTATGAATTATTAATATTTTCACCATCTTTATTATCTTCACCATTATCTAAGTTATGTTTTGTATTATAGCTAACAAGATCATGTAAAGTAAATCCATCATGACATGTTATAAAATTAATACTTGTATATGGGGTAGATATTTTTCGTCCAAAAATATCAAAACTTCCAAAAATACGCTTTATCAAATCTGAAATTTGATTAAAATCTCCTTTTACAAATTTTCTGACAACATCTCTATATTTGCCATTCCATTCACTCCAACCAGTTGGCATATCTCCAACGTAATATCCTCCTAAATCCCAACTTTCTGAAATAAGTTTTGCATAAGATAAAATAGGATCTTGAGCAATTTCATTTAATATAGATACATCTCCCCATTGACCATTTTCATTTCTACCTAAAATAGAGGCTAAATCAAATCTAAAACCATCAACTCCAACTTCTAGATACCAATACTTTAATGAATCAATTATCATATCTTTACTAACTTTTCTATTACACTTAAATGTATTTCCACATCCTGAGTAATTAGTATAATCACCTGTTATCTGATCAAAAATATAAAATTCTTCTCGTCCTAAGAGCTTAAAATTATACTTTTTACCCCCATGACCACTTTCAGCAGTATGATTATATACTACATCTAAAATTACCTCTATTCCATAGTTATGAAACTCTCTTACAAGATTTTTAAACTCCTGTATCTCAGTAAACGAATATTTATTTTTTACATCAGTATATTTTTTCGTAAGTGCAAAAAAATTAATTGGATTATAACCCCAGACATTTTTTAGTAATTCATTCTTAGAATTATATCTTCCTGTATAACTATCCCATTCATAAACTGGTAATAGTTCCACAGCATTTATTCCAAGACCTTTTAAATAAGGTATTTTTTCAATTAATCCACTAAAAGTTCCAGGTGATTTTACACCTGAATTAAAATGCTTTGTAAACATACCCACATGTAACTCATAGATTATTAATTCATTCCATGGTATATTTAAATGCATTTCTAAATTTTTTTCATCTCTTTTTATTACTATATTCTTCTTTTTATCACACATATCCTCATTTGTAAAAGATAAAGCATATGGATCTAATATATCATGTTCGTCTATTTCCCATAAATATAAACTTCCTTCTGTGCACTCATTTAAAAAAATATGCCATATATCCCCAGTTCTATTAAATTTCGAATCCAAACAAAATCTATATACTAAGTTTTCTTCCTCGTATATTTTTAACGCTACATTTTTACAATTTTTACAATAAATTGAAAAATTAACACCATCTTTTGTAACTGTTACCCCTAATTTTGGAAATCCATATCCTAAATTTGACATAATCTCTCCCCTTGTTTCTATAATTTATACCTTAATTATATAATTTAAAAATATAAAAGTCAAAATCTCATGAAAGCCTCATCAATTAAAGAATTGAATATATATACACTAATTTAACCTTGAATTTATGAGGATAGCAAAAGAAAAAAAGTCAAAAAACCCACAAAAACTATTGAGTTTATTGACAAAACATGCTATTTTAATAGTAGAGGCAACTAAATAAAAGAATGGAGTGATTCTAATGACAAAAAAAGAATTTGTGGAATTATTTGGTAAAAAAGCTGAACTAAAAACTAAATTAGAAGCAGAAAGATTAACTAAAGTTTTTTTAGAAACTCTTGAAGAAGTACTAGTAAAAGGTGATAGTGTTGCATTTATAGGATTTGGAAAATTTGAAGCTGCACAAAGAGCAGAAAGAACTTGTATCAATCCTAAAACAAGAGAACCTATGAAAGTTCCTTCAAAAACAGTTGCTAAATTTAAACCTGGTAAAAATCTTACTGAAAAGATGAATCCTGTAGTAGAAAAAAAAGAAACAAAAAAATCATCAAAAGGGAAAAAGAAAACGAAAAAATAAGAAACAAAATTAGTAACAACCTTCAAAAAATGAAGGTTGTTTTTTTAAAAAAGGGGTAGTTTCATACTACCCCTTTTGACATTATATAATATTATATTTTTCTACCATTGTTTTTATTCTAGCAAGTGTTCTTTCTTTACCTATGATAAATAAAACATTATAAAGATCAGCACCTCTAGCTTGTCCTGTTATTACAGCTCTTAAAGGCATAAATACTTTAGCTGGTCCTTCACCCATTTCATCTAATGTTGAGTGTAAGATCTCTTTTGCTTCATCTACTGTGAAATCTTCTTTTTCCCATGCTTCAAGTTTTTTTACAAAGTGTTTTATTGCTTCTTTACCAATAGGATCTTCTATTGAAGCATTTAGTTTTTCTACACTTTTTCTTTCTTTTTTATTCATTTCTTCTGTTACTACAGGTAGTTCAAATGTATCATTAAAATATACAGCTGATTCTTGTGCTATTTCTTTTAAGTTTTGAGCACTTTCTCTTAAAATTTCAACGATTTTTACTAATGCTCTATATTCATGATCTGATACTTCTTCTCCTACAAATCCTTCTTGTTGGAAGAAAGGAATTGCAAGTTTTGTTAGTTCATCAATATCTTTCATTCTCATATGTTGATTGTTAACCCATCCTAATTTAACAAGGTCAAATACAGGTCCACCAAGAGAAACTTTATCAATATTGAAGTTATCTATAAATTCTTGAAGAGTAAATATTTCTCTATTTTCTCCAAATGAATATCCCATAAGTCCTAAGAAGTTTATCATTCCTTCTTTTAGATATCCTTGTTCTTTATACCAATTTAATGAAACAGGATTTTTTCTTTTAGAGATTTTTGTTCTATCTGCATTTCTAAGAAGTGGCATATGAATAAATTCTGGTTGATCCCAACCAAAAGCTTTATATAATTGAATATGTTTTGGAGTTGAAGCTATCCATTCTTCAGCTCTTATAACATGAGTTATTCCCATTAAATGGTCATCTACAACATTTGCTAGGTGATATGTTGGGAACCCATCTGCTTTTAATAAAACTTGGTCATCTATCTTATTATTTTCAAATACGATATCTCCTCTAAGTCTATCTTTTATAACTGTTTCACCTTCGTAAGGCATTTTAAGTCTAATTACATATGGTTCTCCAGCATCAAGTTTTGCTTGAATTTCTTCAGGAGTTAGTGAACGACAATGTCCATCATACCCTGGAGCTTTTCCCATAGCTTTTTGTCTTTCTCTTAATTTTTCAAGTCTCTCTTGTGAACAAAAGCAATAATATGCTCCACCTTGTTCTACAAGTTTTCTTGCATATTCTCCATAAAGATGGAATCTTTCTGATTGTCTATATGGTCCATATTCTCCACCTACATCTGGTCCTTCTGCATAATTTAAGTCTAACCAGTGCATAGCATCAAATATCATTTGCTCAGATCCTTCAGTATATCTATTTTGATCTGTATCCTCTATTCTTAATATAAAATCACCTTTTTGTGAATTAGCAAATGCTAAGTTAAATAGTGCTATATAAGCAGTTCCCACATGGGGATCTCCAGTAGGTGATGGTGCTATTCTTGTTCTTACTTTCTTTTCCATGATTTAACTCTCCCATCTTATAAATTATTTACTTTAAATTCTATCACAATTTTATCTTTTTTTAAAGTTTTTTATTTGGTTTTGCTCCATCTCAAATATCCATTTATGAAGCTATCTAAATCCCCATCCATCACAGCTCTTATATTTCCTGACTCAACACCTGTTCTATGATCTTTAACAAGTGTATAAGGTTGGAAAACATATGATCTTATTTGATTTCCCCAGCCTATTTCACTTTGCTCTCCCTGAATTTTTTTAAGCTCTTCTTCTTTCTTTTTCATCTCAAGTTCAACAAGTTTAGATTTTAAAAGTTTCATTGCTGTTTCTCTATTGTTAAGTTGTGATCTTTCTTTTTGACAAGTAACTACAATTCCTGTTGGGAAGTGTGTAATTCTAACAGCTGAGTCCGTCATATTTACGTGTTGTCCACCAGCTCCACTAGATCTATATGTATCTATTCTTATATCTCCAGGATCCACATTGATTTCTATTGTATCGTCTACTTCTGGCATCACTTCTACTGAAGCAAAAGAAGTATGCCTTTTTTTATTAGCGTCAAAAGGTGAAATTCTTACAAGTCTATGGACACCTTTTTCATTTTTTAAATATCCAAAAGCATTAGCTCCTTGTACAAGAAAAGTAATAGATTTTATTCCAACACTATCTCCAGGCATAAAGTCAAGCTCTGTTATTTTATATTTTTTTTCTGCACACCATCTTGAATACATTCTATATAACATGTCAGCCCAGTCACAAGCTTCTGTTCCTCCTGCTCCTGAATGAATTGTCACAATAGCATTATTAGAATCATAATCTCCATCTAATAGTAAACTAGTATCAAAGCTATCTATTTCTTTTCCTAAAAATTTGTGTTTTTTCTCTAATTCATCTTGAAAATCAGTTTCTCCAGATTCAACAAAATCTATTAAAACTTCTTCATCTTCTATATCTTTTTCAATTTTTTTAAAAGTTCCTACTATTTCCTTTTCTCCATTCATCTCTTTTATAATAGCAGAACTTTTTCTTTTATCTCCCCAAAATCCATCTTCAGTAGTCTTTTTTTCTAACTCCTGTATCTTTTTTTCTCTTTTTTCTAAGTCAAAGAGACCCCCTGATATGTTTTATTTTTTCATTATATTCAGCAAACTCTCTTTTTATATCAAGTATATCCAAAATTAACCTCCTAAAATTATTTTAGTCCTAATCTTCTTTTGACATCTTGAAGAGTCATAAAGCTATATATCTCTCCATCAATTGAAACATTAGGCCCCTTAGGACATCTTCCAAAACATCGTTTTTTATTAAGGATTATTTTTCCATCTTTTGATAATCCATTTTTATCTACTTCTAAAATTTCCACAAGTGCATTATATATATCTTGACCACCTGCTGGTCCACAATTCATACCTGTACACACTGCAACTTCTTTTATATCACTTACTTTAGTTCTAAATTTAGGATAGAAGTTTATAGTATTTTCTATAGATATCTCCATAAGACCTGTCTTATCAGCAATATGTTTTTGTACATCTTTAGGTATAGAGTCTAATTTTTCAACAACGAAATTAAGTATTTTTACATCATCTTTTTTATCTCTTAATCCATCAATAAATTCATCTAATTCTTTAAAAAATTCTTTCTTATCCATTTAACTTCTCCCCTTTCAGTAATAATGCTACAGCAGTAGCATATTCTTTACAATGTGATATAGAAATTTCAATTTTATTATCTTTCATTTTATTAGCTAACTCACCTTTAAAATATACGTTAGGTTTACCTAGTTTATCAGATAAAATCTCAATATCTTGTAATTTAAAATCTCGTATTCCAGTTCCTAAAGCCTTAGAAATCGCTTCTTTTGCACAAAATTTTCCTGCATAAGTAGCAACACTATTAATTCCTTTATGTTCTGCTTCTATTCTTTCACAATCTGTATATACCTTTTTTAGAAAACTTTCATTTTCTATAGCTTTTTTTATTCTTGATATCTCAATAATATCAGTCCCTACTCCTAATATCATAAGCCCCTCTATGATTTTTTAAATATATCAATATTTACATCTATTGTTATTTCTAGATTATCTAAGGCAAATAATTTTTCTATACCATCTTTTGGACTTCTCCATCTATACGGAGTCATATCAAAAAGATTTCTTATGCTTTCATTACTATCTATTTTCACCTTATCTATACAATTTACAGTTTTTACATGCTCAAAAATATTTAAATCTTCTATTGGAGAATAAAATTCTGTTCTTACATTGTCATATACAACTCTTTTTAATTCAATCAAATGATTTTCTCCTGTTGAAACAACAATTAAATACCCATCTTTTTTTAAAGTTCTCAATTTTTCTTCTGGTATAATTTTAGCAAACATACAAATAATAAAATCAAGAGAGTTATCAGAAAAAGGTATATTAGTTGCACTAGCAACAATCCACTCTATCTCTTTATTACTTTTTGCTGCTGCTAGTATAGCTTCTTTTGATATATCTATTCCTGTAATATTACTAGTGATATTATTATCTTTCAAAGATTTGGCTAATCTTTTTGTATAATAACCTTCTCCACAACCTATATCTAGAATATTTATTTCTTTGCTAGCTATATTTTCTAATACTATATTATTTACAGCATTTGATATAGCATCATAAAATCCTTTTTCTAAAAATCCACGTCTACTCATTACCATATCTTTATCATCACCTGGCATTTTACTATGCTTTTGATTAGATAATAAAAGATTGGTATACCTTTGTTTTGCCATATCAAAACAATGATTATTTTTACATTTAAAAGTTCTTCCCTCTTTAACTAATTCCTCTTTACAAACAGGACATATTATCATTTAATTTCCTCACTTATTCCATATACAATTCTTGTATTTTTATTTGTAATCTCTGCAACTGTTTCAAAATCAATATTTTTTATCTCAGCAATTTTTCTAGCCACATACTCAACATATAAAGGCTCATTTCGTTTTCCTCTAAAAGGAGCTGGAGTCATATATGGACAATCTGTTTCTAGCACTAGTTTTTCTAGGGGAATTTCCTTTACAACTTCTATTAATTTTTTTGCATTTTTAAAAGTTAATACTCCTCCAATTCCTAAATAGAATCTATCTACTAAGCCTTTTGCAGATTCTACTGAGCCAGGATAACAATGAAATATTCCTTTTATATCTGGAAATTCATTTAATATATTAATTGTATCTTCCATAGCTTCTCTTGAATGAATGACTACTGGTTTTCCAATTTTTCTAGCAAAATTTAGTTGTTTTCTAAATATATCTTGTTGCACTTCTTTAGGATGTGTCATCCAGTGATAGTCTAATCCTATTTCTCCTATTGCTACAACTTTAGGATCTTGTGCTAAATCTTCCAATATTTCTAGACTTTCTTGTGAATAACCTGATATTTCATCTGGATGAAATCCAACTGTAGCATAGACAAAGTCATATTTATTTGCATATTCAACACTTTTTTTACTACTTTCTAAATCGTAACCTATATTTACAATGAAATCCATTTTTTCTTCTATTCTTTGGAAAACTTCTTCTCTATCACAATCAAAAGCATCATTATCCATATGTGCATGTGAATCTATAAGCTTCATTAATTCTCACTTCTTTCTAAAACTATTATTTTAAAATATCTTCAAAATCCTTTTTAGTAAACTTATATTTTTTATCGCAGAAATGACATTGAGTTTCTATTTCATCTTTTTCATCAAAAATACTTTTTAACTCATCTTTTCCTAAAGTTATAAGTCCTCTATAAAATTTATCAGCACTGCAGTTACAACTATACTTAACATCTTTTTCTTCTAATATTTTATAATCTTCTACTAATTTATCAGGATCTTCACTGTTCATATCTTCATATAAAAGTTTAGCTATTCTTTCTATACTCATTCCACCTGCCATAAGTTCTGTCATTGGTCTTATAGCTTGTATTTTTTGCTCTAATGCATCAATAAATAATTCTTCTGCTCCTGGTAAAAGTTGTATCATGTATCCACCAGCATACTCAACAGTATGCTCATCTTTTAATTTTACACCTAAAGCTATAACTGTTGGTGTTTGCTCTGAATTATAGTAATAATAAGCAATATCCTGAGCTATTTCTCCAGAATTCATTTCAGATAGACCTACATATGGTTCTTTAAGTCCCATATCTTTTATGATTTTTAAAAATCCTTTTCCTACAAGTCTTCCAACATCTGATTTTCCATTATCTTTAAGAGGGATATCAGCACTAGGATTTGATAAGTAACCTTTTACTCCTCCATTTGAATCAGCAGTTACTACCATATTATTTAAAATTCCATCTGTATCTGTTCTTAATGTTAAAATATCATTTCCTTTTAAAGTAGAACCCATTATTATTCCAGCTGTTAATAATCTTCCAAAGGCATCAATAGCTGTAGGGCTACATTTATGTATATTTAGTGCCTCTTGTACCACATCTGTTGAATCTACAACAAAAAATCTAGCGTTTTTACTTGCACCTCTTATTAATTTTCCCATATTATCACTCTCTTTCTCAAAATTATATTTTCTATTTATCATATTTAATTATTGTTTTATACTTTTCATAAGTACTATTTGGTAAAAGTTTTATAAGTTCCATATTATTTTCAACTCTTCCATATCTATTTATGTGTTTTCTAATCTTTTTTATATATTTTTTATCTAGCCCATATAGCTTCATATCTTCATCTGTAGCTTCATTAATGTATAATGGTTTTCTTTGAGCAGGTTCTTTTATCATAAGAACTAATTTCATTTTATCGTATGTAGCTTGACCTATTCCTTTTATTCTTTTTAACTCTTGAAGGTTTTGAAATCCACCTGTTTTATCTCTATAGTCCATTATTAATTTAGCTTGCCTCATTGTTATTCCACTATTTGAAAGTTCTTCTAAAGTGGCCGTATTTATATCTACATATCTAGTTTCTTCTTTTAAAACATTTGTGCTAATAATAAGATCATAGTTTTCATTGCTTTTTTCTAGTTGGGCTCCATAAGTCAATACACTTAATATTGCCATCACCATTACTATAAGTATACTCTTTTTTAACCTCATTTTTCATCACACTCCTGTTTTAATTTCATAAAAAGTTCTTCTTTTGCTTTCATTCTTTCTTTCATCTCTCTGATATAAAGAGCGGGATCTTTTGGATTTACATATCTTTCTATATAATCTCTATATTCTGTTATAGGTTTTACTATTTTAGTAATAGCTCCTCCACCTAATCCCATTGTAGATTGATTTTCTTCTATCATCTCTATATTAAATATAGACTCTGTTCCTTTTTTTGCAAATCCAATATTTTCTCCCCATTCCATTATATTTTTTTGTCTATACATATAATATGGGAATAACTTTTTACTTTTTGTAAGAGTAGATATTGCCAAATTAATTTTTTTACCATCTAATTCAACTCTATCTTGACTTTCTTTAAAAAGGTTAGAAGCTCTTTTAAAAGCAAGAGTATGGATAGTTAAATTATCTACATCAAATTTCTCTATCTCTTTTAAAGTATTTAATATATCCTCTGTAGTTTCACCTGGCAATCCTATGATAAAGTCCATATTTATAATAAAGCCTAACTCTTTTGCAACATCAAAATATCTATCAAAACTTTCTCTATTAAATTTTCTATTTACTTTTTCAAGTGTTGAAATTTTAAAAGTCTGTGGATTTAAGCTAATTCTATCTACTCCATATTTCTTAGCTATTTCTAACTTTTCAATCGACAAAGAATCTTCTCTTCCTGCTTCGAAAGTAAACTCTTTGATATCTTTCTTATCTATATATTTATCAATAGATTGTAAAACTTTTTCTAAGTCATTTTCTGTTAAGGTACTTGGTGTTCCACCACCTATATAAATTGATGAAATTTTTAACTCTTCCTTCTTTAAAAATTTTCCAGCTAGTTTAATTTCTTCTAACAAAGTTTTAACAAAGTCATTATAATATCTTCCAACTCCTCCATTTATTTCATACGAAGCAAATGAACAATATTTACATTTAGTTGGACAAAATGGAATTCCAATATAAAGATTTATGTGATCTCTATCTAAAAATTCTAATTCTTTTTTTACAACTTCTATTAATAAATCAATTTTCTCATCACTAACTACCATAAATTCTTTTAATATTTTATGAATTTCATCATAATTATAACCTAAATTTAAGTATCTTCTTACTACTTTTGTAGGGCGAACACCCATTAGTCCACCCCAAGAATAGTTTTTATCAAATAATTTAAGTAATAAAATTTTTGTCATTGTGACTTCTTGGTCTTCTATTTTACCATATTGGTCAGGATATATAAATGATTTTTCTCTATTTCCAGCTTTCATATTTACAATTATATTTCCATCTTCTCTAACACAACTTATATCTAAATTTTCTTCTAAAGCTTCAGGAACCATGACTCTCGCAAATTCCTCTATACTTCTATGATTCAATTCAAAATTTGAATTAATTTTCACTTGTTTCCTCCACTACCATAATTATACTATATATTTTTAAATCTTTTAATATCCTATAACTGTATTTTAGCTACAGAACTTCTATTTTATATTATAACATTTTATCCCATTAGATAAAAGATTTTATTTTTCTTAGATAAATGAAAAAAGCTAGAAGTAATATCTAGCTTTTTTACCCACTACATTATTAAATTAGACGTATCTTGGTTTATAAAATTGAGATATTGTTTACTAGCAGCCATATGCTTATGATGATTTTTTTCATTTAATTTTTTAAAATTATCATCATTAAACAAAAGAGTAATTGTTTTTTCACACTCTTCTAATTTTTCATTTCCATATATTTTTCCACTGCCTATTCTATGAGTCTTTACATACTTTTCTGCCTCATCTATAGCTATCATATAATTTTTAGCTATTTTTTTCTCAAATCTTTTTTTGTCTACTAGCCATAAATAAAAAGTAAGTCTCTTATTTTCTTTTTCTAATCCTTGATTTTTTTTCTTTTGTTTTTTTATTTTTTCAAATTCTTTCCCTGAAAATCTCTCATAGTAAATTATTAATTCGTCATGCCTTAAATCACATATTTTTACTAACTGTCTTATTCTTTTTAAAAGTTCATAGGTTCCATAATTAGTTTCAATAAAAACATTATGACTTATACATACTGGTGAAACTAGACTATCTTTGAATTTAATATCAACTATATCAGGTAATGTACTTTCTACTGATCGTAATAATGGCTTACCAACATATATTTCAATTTTTTCTCTATATGTTATCCAAATTAATTTAAAAATTTCTTCGTATAACTCGTTCCATGTTGTAAAATTTTCATATTCTTTACCACAATATATAAATTTTATAGGAAAAGTATATTTCAAACGTCCTAAATTATATAAATTTATCTCTAAAATTTCACGTTCAATATGTTCTGGCAAATACATTATATTTTCTTTATTACTTCTAAAATATATATTGAAATCTTCGTAGGAAATAGAGTACATATCTAATAATAACTTTATTTTATTTACTATCTCATTTGGTATTAATCCATCAACTAATGAAATATTAGTAAGTGTCAATTCATTTTCTGGGTTCTCAATATGATTTTTTATAAAAAAGCCGTATTTATCCCACAAAATAGTTAATACTTCCCTATATAACTCTTGCCAACTACTAAAATTATTATTTTTTATGTCTAAATATTCTACCTCTAAGGGTGTTGAATCTTCTAAATTTAGTATATTATTAAAATCTATTCTCTCATATTTATTATCATCATTTTTCTCTTCTTCTATTTCCTCTATTTTTTTATCATCAATTTTAAATTGAACATATTCTATTTTTATATTTTTATAATCAACACAACAAATATCAAGTACTTGTCTTACTCTTTTTACTATCTCATCATCAGAATAATTAGTCTCAACATATAAATTATTTGCTGTATTTTCAGTAATTATTTCAGGATACCTCATTTTATAGATATTCTTTTCCTCTAATAAATCAATCCCTAATTCTGCATTTCCAGAAAATGATTCTCCAGTCCATTCTGCTATTAAAAATCCATAATCTTTGTATAATTCTTTGCATAAAAATACATATAACTCTACCCAATTAACAAAATCTTTTTTCTCTATATTTTTATATTTTAATAATATAGGTTTGCTATCCTCTAAATTATCTATATTTGAAAAATCTATAAATTTATGTTCTCCGTTTAAAATATCTTCTCCATCACTTTTTTTTATTAAATTTGTTTTTTTTAGTTTACAAGCTATTACTAAATGCTCAAAATCTATTTGACATAGTTTAAAAATTGTTCTTATATTTTTTAAAAGTGCTGTATTTGTATATTCCGTTTCTATAAATATATTATTCCCAATATATTCAGGTGCTGTTAATTTTTCTTTATTCATAGCCTTTACAAAACTTATTCTAATATCATCTTCAAAAGGTGCTTTATTAATATAGTTATTTAATACATGCCCATAATCATCCCATAATACTCGAAATAACTTTACATATAATTGTTTCCAACTAACTAAACGCTCATGTTCTTCATCAAAATATTTAAATTTTACAGGTGTTATTTCATCCAAAGTAGTAATATCACCTAAATTAATTTCAAAAATTCCATTATCATTTACAAAGTGAGGTTTGCAAGTTAGTGTATCTATACTTTTTATATTGTCAATATTCATATTCCCATATCTTAAAATAAGATTTTCATGTGGAAGACTACACACTTTCAGTAAAGATTTTAACTTTTTAATAAGTTCATATGGACTTTGTTTTTCTGTATCAAATAAATTTTCTAAAGTAAGACCATCATGTTCTTTGCCATCTTTTAGTGAACAAGTTATAAAAAAGCTATATTTATCCCATAATACTTTTGACATATTTTTATATAGTCCTATCCAAGTTACAAAGTTTCTATATTCAACACCACGACAGATAAAACTCATAGGTCTTTTATCTGCAAGATCTACATAGTTTAAAGAATCTATTTCTTTGCTAATATCAATTGTATAAATTCTTTTAGTATTATTTAAAACTTTGTTTTTTATTTTATCATCGTTATTATTTTTATAAAAAATCTCTAACTCTTTGTATTCTATGCTACATATATCTAACATCTTTTTTATGTTTTCTAACATGATGTAAATATTTTTAGGTACATCTATACAAAAAAAATCCCCAATAGGTTCAGGATTTACAAGTTGCCATTTATAAGTTATATATCTAAAATTTATAGGATTTTCTTCTAAATTATGTGAATTAAAAATTAACTCATCAAAAATATGAGGATAATTCTTCCAAAGTTTAGTTATTATCTCTACATACATCTCTTTCCAATTTGTAAATTCCTTTGCAATATTACCAAAATATGAAAATGTAATCGGATTTGAATTTAGAAGGTCTAAATTTTGAAAATTAAAAAAATCAATTTTGGCATATTCTACATTTCCAGATCCAATTTCCAGATTCTTTTTCAACTCTCCCACTTCCCCTTATTTTAAAGATTAATATCTAAATTGATTCAAATAAATAAATTTAATTACCCCTAGTTAAATTTACTTAAATCAAGTCTCTATCTTCTATAAAATATGTTATACAGAAATATTATAGTTTATAATCTATTTTATTAATTAGAATTACTAGAG
>Michael_p1__coassemble_744_pt1 | contig 91492 bp, 86 predicted proteins | sample Michael_p1__metabat2_high_PE_015 | metagenome-assembled genome bin Michael_p1
ATAAAGAAGCACCAATATTTAACATAGCAGATTTAGGAATAGTAGGAGACGCTAATAAAATAGCAGTTCAATTACTAGAAGCATTAAAAAAATCTAAAGAAGCAAAATAGTAGAAAACTATAAAAAAATGTTGTATAATAGGAGCTGGCTATAGAATTATAGCCAGCTTTTTAAAACAAAAATAAAACGGAGATTAAATATACGAGCGCCAGAACTTAAAAAAGTTGACGAGGACTGAAGTTTATCGAAAATTCGGCGGATACTTCAGATGGTGGTTACAGCCATTACCAACAAAACTTTTAGGAGACTAAAAGGACAAAGAGGTAATAAGTAACAATCTCCTAGGACATTAAAAATTAAATAGGAGGAAACAAAAATGTGTGGAATTATAGGTTACGTAGGAACGGAAAATGAAGCGGTAGAGGTTATTTTAGATGGACTTAGTAAGCTAGAATATAGAGGATATGATTCTGCTGGTCTTGCACTTATTGAAGATGGGAAAATTTTCATTGAAAAGAAAAGTGGAAGACTTTTAAATCTAAAAAAAGCTCTAAAAGGAAGAGTTGATAAATCTTGCATAGGGATAGGACATACTAGATGGGCGACTCATGGAAATCCAACTGATGAAAATTCACATCCACATTTTAGTCAAGATAGAAAAGTTGCTGTTGTTCACAACGGAATAATAGAAAACTATATTGACTTAAGAGATGAATTAGAAAAAGAAGGTGTTGTTTTTACTTCACAAACTGATAGTGAAGTAGTAGCTCATCTATTTTCTAAATATTTTGATGGAGATATGATAAGTACTTTAAAAAAAGTAAAATCAATAATTAGAGGAAGTTATGCACTTGGAATTATTGAAGTTGATAATCCTGATAAAATGGTATGTGCTAGAAAAGAAAGTCCGCTAATTATTGGGTTAGGAAAAGATAAAAACTTTATCGCTTCTGACGTTCCAGCAATTTTAAAATATACTAGAGATGTTGTTTTTTTAGATAATGATGAAATGGCGATTATTGAAAAAAACAAAGTAACTGTATTTGATCCACAAGGACAACCAATTGAGAAAAAGGTAACAAAAGTTGAATGGGATACAGAACAAGCTAATAAAAAAGGATATCCACATTTTATGTTAAAGGAAATTCATGAGCAGCCTGAAGTTGTAAATAAAGGAATAGCTAGATATATGAAAGATTCTCAAATTTATTTTGGAGAAGAATTTGAAAAAATTGATTTTTCAAAAATTGATAATATTGTAATTGTAGCTTGTGGAACTGCTTATCATGCTGGATTACAAGGAGCATATTTTTTAAAAAAATTAGCAGGAATAAAAGTAGATGTAGAAGTTGCTTCAGAATTTAGATATTCAGATCCATTTATAAATGAAAAAACACTAGCTATATTTATAAGTCAATCAGGAGAAACTCTAGATACATTAATGGCAATGAAACTATCTAAGGAATTAGGAGCTACTACTCTTGCAATTACTAATGTATTAGGTTCTACAATTTCAAGAGAAGCAGATATTGTTTTATACACAATGGCAGGACCTGAAATATCAGTAGCTTCAACTAAGGCGTATACTGCTCAAGTTGCATTGATGTATATGTTTGCTATGTATATGGGAATCAAAAATAAAAAAATATCTATTGAAGAATATAATGAATATATGAGGACAATAGCTGAGTTTTCTGATAGAATAGAAGTAGCATTAGAAAATAAAGAAAAAATTCATGAGCTTGCCAAAAAAATCAAAGATTGTAGAAATGGTTTTTATATTGGAAGAGGAATAGATGAAAAAATAGCAAGAGAAGGTTCTCTTAAAATGAAAGAAATAACATATATTCATAGTGAAGCTATTGCAGCAGGTGAATTAAAACATGGTACAATAGCATTAATAGAACCTGGAACTTTAGTTGTAGTAGTAGCAACTCAAAAAGATATGATAGAAAAAATGGTTTCAAATATAAAAGAAATAAAAGCAAGAGGTGGCTATGTTATAGCCATAACTAAGGAAAATTATTCACAAGTTTTAGAAGTTGCAGATGAAACTATCTTTATAGAAGATATAAATGATATGTTAGCACCACTTTTAACAGTTATGCCTTTACAATTACTTGCTTATTACACAGCAGTTGAAAAAGGATTAGATGTGGATAAACCTAGAAATCTTGCTAAATCTGTAACCGTTGAATAAGGGGTGATATTGTGAAAATAGCAGATAGGGTACTAAAATTGAGAGAATTGATGAGAGAAAAAGGAATTGATGTTTATATAGTTCCATCGGCAGACTTTCATCAAAGTGAGTATGTAGGAGAATATTTTAAATGTAGAGAGTGGATCTCTGGATTTACAGGTTCTGCAGGAACAGTTGTAGTAACCCATGAAATGGCTGGATTATGGACTGACGGAAGATATTTTATTCAAGCTGCAAAACAATTAGAAGGAACAGGAATACAATTATTTAAAATGGGTGAACCAGGAGTTCCATCTTTTATTGAATTTATTGTAGAAAATATAAAAAAAGGTCAATGTGTAGGATTTGATGGAAAAGTTATGAGTGTATCACAAGTAAATGATTTGAAATCAAAGTTTCAAGAGGATATTAAAATAAACTCAGATTATGACTTGATAGATATGTTGTGGACTGATCGTCCTGATATGGCTTCTTCTAAAGCTTTTGTTTTAGATACTAAATACTGTGGAGAAGATATTCAAAGTAAATTATCTAGAATAAGAGAAGCTCTTGAAAAAGAAAATTGTGATATAAATATTATATCTTCTCTTGATGACATAGCTTGGATTTTTAATTTGAGAGGAAATGATGTAAAAAACAATCCAGTTAATTTAGCATATGCTATTATTACAGCAGATAAAGCTATTCTTTATATAGATGATAGAAAACTTGATAATAGTGTTGAAGAGTATTTGTATGAAAATCACGTAGACGTAAGAGAATATCTTGAAATATATGAAGATGCAGAATTAATATCAAGCTCTGAAGTGGTTATGATGGATTTTAATAAAACAAACTTTACTATATATAATAGAATAAAAGATGTGGTAAAGATAATAAATAGACCAAATCCAAGTAATTTAATGAAAGCTTGTAAAAATGAAGTAGAGCTAGAAAATCTTAGAAAGTGTCATTTAAGAGATGGAGTAGCAGTTACTAAATTTATGCACTGGTTAAAAAATCAAGTGTCACAAGAAAAAATAACAGAAATGTCAGCTTCTGAAATATTAGAAGGGTTTAGAAAAGATCAAGATTTATATATTGAACCAAGTTTTGATACAATAAGTGCTTATGGAGCTAATGCTGCTATGATGCACTATAAAGCAACAAAAGATAGCGACGCTACATTAAAACCATATGGACTGTTATTAGTAGATTCTGGAGGACAATATTATGATGGAACGACAGATATCACAAGAACATTTGTCTTAGGTGAATGTAGTTATGAGATAAAAAAACATTTTACCTTAGTTTTAAAAGGAATGATAAAATTATCAAAAGCTAAATTTTTATATGGTGCCACAGGTACAAATTTAGATATTCTAGCAAGACAATCTCTATGGGAACAAGGAATTGATTATAAATGTGGAACAGGGCATGGAGTTGGATTTTTATTAAATGTTCATGAAGGACCACAAGGAATTAGATTTCAATATAACTCTCAAAGATTAGAAGAGGGAATGAATGTAACTAATGAACCTGGTGTTTATATTGAAGGATCTCATGGAATAAGACTAGAAAATGAATTAATAGTTCAAAAAGATCTAAAAACTGAGTTTGGACAATTTATGAAATTTGAAACAATGACTTATGTTCCATTAGATTTAGATGGTATAATACCTGAGCTATTATCAGAAGATGAAAAAGAATTTTTAAATAACTATCATAGAATGGTAAGAGAAAAGTTATCTCCTTATTTTGATGAATCTGAAATAGATTGGTTAAAAGAATATACAAGAGAGATTTAAAAAACGGGACTTGTTCCCGTTTTTTGTTATCTTTTATTATCTTTCATAAAGTTTCTAATCGAAAGATTCATTTGATCTAGTAGTGTAAATCTACTATTATACATAGATCTTTTTTTACTTGGAATATCTTCAATATTTTTTCTTTCAAGGATTATAGGTAAAAACCACATGTGAGACAATTTTGTACCATTTATACTTTCCCAAAACTCATCATAGTTAGCAGTTATAGATCTATATTTTTTAAATTTATATCTAGTAGCAAGATAAATATGACTTTCATTTGCAATTGCAATTTTTTCATAATTAGGAAACATAAAATACAGAGCCTCGATAATCAATTTTTTTGGAAAAATTCCATATAAATTTTTAGTAGCCTCTTTTAAAATATCTGGGCTTTCTCCTTTAGCTAGTCCTTGTAAACCGCCAATAAATATTTTATCATCAGCAGATGAAAAAGTTAATTTAGCTAATATTTTTTCGTGATTATAGCAAATTAAGTTAAACTCACCTTCTTTTTCAAAGTTTGTATATAGATGTAGATATATAGAAAAAACTTCATCATTTTTTCCAATAATATCACAAATCTTTATTTTTCCATTTTTGTATAGTTTATTTAATGTTGTGTCCTTGAAATGGTTATCTAAAAATAGATAGGATGAGGTAATAATTTTAACCTTATCCTTTACTTTAAAAAAATTAGCTACATAAGGTCTATGTATTTTAGAACATAAAACAGGATATCTATAAACTTCTGTTTTTAAATATTTATGTTCAAGTAAAAATTGGGCTATCTTTTTAGAATATGAAAATAAAAAAATATTTCTAATTATATATTTTATCTTTTTCTTGATTGTACTAAGTTCGCCTTTTGAAACTCCATTTTGCATAACAGATGTATAAAACGCTATTTCTTTTCTCAAATTAATCACCAAATATACATATTTTATTTTGTATTATATATGATATTATTGATATTGTAAATGACAAAATAAAAAAAGAGCAAATTATAGAGTTATAATCTGCCCTTTTTGATATTGTTAAGTTGTTAGGAGAACAAGTTTATTTTATATTAAGATGCCCAGCAATAACTACTTTTTGAACTTCTGAAGTTCCTTCATAAATTTCAGTTACTTTAGCATCTCTCATCATTCTTTCTACAGGGAATTTTTTAGAATATCCATTTCCACCGAATAATTGAACTGCTTTTGTAGTTACTTCCATAGCAACTTCAGAAGCGAATAATTTAGCCATTGAAGCCATATAACCATAATCTTCTTTTAAATCTTTTGTAGCTGCAGCTCTATAAGTCATAAGTCTAGCAGCATCAATTTTTGTTTGTAAGTCAGCTATTGTAAATTGAATATTTTGATGATGTGAAATAGGTTGTCCCATTTGCATTCTATTTCTAACGTAATTCATTGCTTCATTTAAAGCTCCTTGAGCTATACCAACTGCTTGAGCGGCAACTCCAATTCTTCCACCATTTAGTGTAGACATAGCTATTTTAAGTCCTTCACCAATATTACCTAAGATATTTTTAGAAGAAACTACACAGTCATTAAAGTAAAGCTCTGCAGTAGATGATCCTCTAACTCCCATTTTATCTTCAGCTTCACCAACAGTAAATCCCTTAGCTCCTTTTTCTACTATGAAAGCTGTTAATGCATTAGTTTCAAAATCAGTTTTAGCAAATACTACGAAAATATCAGCTTCATGCGAATTTGTAATAAGAACTTTCTTTCCGTTTAAAATATAGTTATCTCCATTTTTTATAGCAGTAGTTCTAGTTCCTGCTTCTGATTCAGTCCAACCAAAAGCTCCTATTTTTTCTCCAGCAGCCAATGGTTTTAGATATTTATCTTTTTGCTCTTCATTTCCATATTCTGAAATAGGCCAAGCACATAAAGATGTGTGAGCTGACATAATAACTCCAGTAGATGCACAATATTTTGATAATTCTTCAACAGCAGCTACATATGTTAGATTATCTAGTCCAGTTCCGTTATATTTTTTATCAAAAGGAATTCCCATAATTCCATTTTCAGCTAGTTTTTTTATAGTTTCTGTAGGAAATTTTGACTCTTTATCAGTAATAGTTGCAATACTAGCAACATCAGTTTTAGCAATATCAGATACCATATTTAGAAAAAGTTTTTGTTCATCAGAAAATTTAAAATTCATATTTAGCCTCCTAATTAACCTTTATTTATATTTTCCAGTTGATTTTATCATGAAAATAGCATAAAATAAAATTATATATTATTATATGTGTATAAGAATATGTTATAGTTTATTATTTGAAATTGAGAGGGGAATTAGAAATGCTGGACTTTAGAGTAGAAACATTTTTAGAATTATGCAAAACAAGAAGCTACACAAAAACTGCAGAAAATTTACATATAACACAACCTGCAGTTACACAGCATATAAAATTATTAGAGGATTTTTATAAATGTAAACTATTTAATTATAATAAAAAAACATTATCTATGACAGAACAGGGGAAAAGACTATACAAATATTTATTGACACTGAGTGCAGATGCTAAAAAAATTCAAGATGAAATATCTGAGTATAGTAGTAGTGAAGAGACAGTTTATTTTGGAGCAACACTAACAATAGGTGAATATGCAATGCCTAAAATAATTGAAGAAGTTGCAAGAGAATTTCCAGATATCAATATAAATTTTATGATACGTGACACAAAAGAGTTGTTAAATGAATTAAAAAATGGGAATATAGAGTTTGCATTAATAGAGGGATTTTTTGAAAAGACTGATTATGAGTCCCATGTTTTTGCAAAAGAAAGTTTTATAGGAGTATGTTCTTCTAAAAATAAGTTAGCTTTGAAAAAATGTACTTTTGAGGATTTGTTTAAGGAAAGATTAATTCTTCGTGAACCTGGCTCTGGAAGCAGAGATATTTTTGAAAAAATATTATATGAGAATAATCTTTCAATTAATAATTTTAAACATAAATATGAAATTGAAAATATCAATGTGATAAAAGAGTTGGTATTAAATGATATAGGGATTTCTTTTTTATATAAAAAGGCAGTAGAAAATGAAGTAAAAAGTGGTAAATTATCAGTTATTCAAATTAATAACAAAGAAGAGGAAAGAGAGTTTAATTTTGTATTTATGAAAAATAGCTTTCATAAGGAAGAGTATAAAAACTGGTTTGATATTATGCAAAAAATATTTAATAATATATATGCAGGGTAGTTAGGGGAGGTTATATGGAATATAAAATTTTGACTTGCGGAGTGTTACTTATTATTAGTCTTTTATCAATTAGACTTTCAAAGAAGGTTCAGGTACCTTTACTTATAATGTTTTTATTTATAGGTATGTTAGCAGGGTCAGAAGGTATAGGTGGTATATACTTTGATGATGCTGCAATAACTCAAAATATAGGAAATTTTGCTTTAATATTTATACTTTTTTCAGGGGCATTAGAAACTAAAAAAGAAGATGTGAAAGCAGCACTTTATCCAAGCGGAATACTAGCTACTGCAGGAGTTTTTCTAACTGCTGTTTTTGCAGGACTATTTACATATTTTCTAACTAATTTCACTCTTGTAGAGGCGTTTTTGTTTGGAGCAATAGTATCATCTACTGATGCTGCAGCTGTAATATCAATGCTTGGTGATTCTAATCTTAAAAAAAGGATAAAGAGTGTTATTGAGATAGAATCAGGAAGTAATGATCCAATGGCTTATGCTCTTATTCTATTTATAATGTCTATGGTAAAAGCTGATGGAATGACTATAATTGGAGGAATAATATTTTAAATAAGACAACTTGTAGTTGGGGCAGCTTTTGGATTTTTATTTGGTAAACTTACACTGCCAATTGGGAAATTATTAAAGATTGAAAGAGAAGAATTTTTAACAATTCATATGATAGCTATGCTATTTATTTGTTTTTCAGTAACAAATATTTTAAAGGGAAATGGATTTTTAGCTATTTATCTAATGGGTATTTTAGTTGGAAATCAAAGATTTGGATTTAGACTAAATACACTTAGAAATTTAAGAGTTATTTCTTGGCTTATGCAGATTTCAATGTTTATCATTTTGGGGCTTTTAGTATTCCCAAGTCAGTTGATAAAATTTATGTTAGTTGGAAGTGTACTAGCAATATTAATAACAATAGTTTCAAGAATGGCTGTTGTATATATTCTTCTTAGCAAGTTTAGATATACAAATAAAGAGAAATTTTTTATGGGTTGGGCAGGTTTAAAGGGAGCAGTTCCTATTATATTTTCGACAATGGCAATTACAGAAGGAATAGAAAATTCACAAACTATGTTTAACTTAGTCTTTTATATAGTTGTATTTTCAGTTTTAATTCAGGGAATGACACTAAAACCTTTAGCTAAATTTTTAAAACTTGTAGATAAAAAAGAGGATAACGAAGCTACTGAAATAGATCTTGAAGAGTTAGAAGAATTATCAATAAAAAAATTATATATAGAGAAAAATTCAGAATATGTAGATAAAAGCATAAAAGATATTTCATTTCCTAAAAGTATGCATATTATTTCGATAAGACGTGAAAATATGGATATTATTCCAAATGGAGATGTTATACTTCGGGCAGGAGATAAGCTTTTAATGGCTGGATTATAGGAAAAAAGGGAAGAATCATCTTCCCTTTTTCTATAGTCTAAATAATAAGTCGTAGTAAGTAGGTATAGGCCAAATAGTTTTATCCACAAGAATTTCAAGTGAGTCTACAATAACTCTCATTTCATCTAATATAGGAATAAGTTCTGTGTGGTAAAAACAAGCTCTTTCGTATTCGTCAGGAATAAGAATAGCTTTTTTAAGCCCTTCATTGAGACTTGTAATTGTGTTTTTTAATCTATTTTTAAATCCAATTACTTTAATTAAATGTTCTTTATCAAATTGAATGTATTCTTCTTCTTGAAGAGCTTCTCTAACACTGTTTATCATCTGTGCTATGTGAGTTATGTATGTGATTATACATGGATAAATTTCATTTCTAGCCATTTTAACAGCTGTTGAAATTTCAATATTAGTTTGTTTGTTATATCTATCACTATACACTTTAAATCTTGAATATAACTCATTTCTAGAAAGTACATTATTTCTTTCAAAAAGTGCTATTGTCTCTTCACGAATATAAACAGGAATACCTTCTATAGTATTTTTTAAGTTTGATAGTCCTAATTCTTGAGCATTAATAACCCAAGCTTTTTCATATCCATTTCCATTGAAAATAATTCTTTTGTGTTTATTATATCTTTCTTTAATAAGTTTTATTATAGCTTTATTTATATTTATTGCTGGATCAGTTTTTTCTAAAATATCAGCATATTCTCTTAAAATATCAGCAACAATTGTATTTATCATAAATGCTGGAGTCGATGCAGAAGCACTAGAGCCAGGCATTCTAAATTCAAATTTATTTCCTGTAAAGGCAAATGGAGATGTTCTATTTCTATCTGATACATCTTTAGGAATTTTAGGGATAGGAATACCTATATCAATTGTTTCACTTATACCAGTTGAATTTTGAAAATTAGCTTTTCCTATATTTTCAAATAATTCTTGTAATTGTTCACCTAAAAATATAGATATTATAGCTGGTGGAGCTTCATGACCTCCTAATCTGTGGTCATTTCCTGGTGTTGCAGTACATGCTCTTAGTACATCAGCATATCTATCAATTCCTTCAATTACAGCCATTGTATAAAGTAAAAATTGAAAATTATCATTAGAAAGTGTATCAGGATTATATAAGTTTAAACCTGTATCTGTAGATAATGACCAGTTGCAATGTTTTCCAGACCCATTTACACCTTGAAATGGTTTTTCATGTAAAAGTGCAGCAAGTCCATGTCTATTTGCAATTTTTTTAATAGTATCCATAGCTAAATGATTTTGATCAACTGCAACATTTGCAGAAGTAAACATAAGAGCTATTTCAAATTGATTTGGTGCAACTTCATTATGTTTTGTTTTAGCCATAACTCCTAATTTCCAAAGTTCAGCATCAAGTTCTGACATAAAAATTTCAATTCTTTCCTTGATTGTACCATAGTAATGGTCATTCATTTCTTGACCTTTAGGAGGTAAATTTCCAAATAGTGTACGACCAGCTAGTGCTAAATCTTGTCTTTTATCCCAAAATTCTTTTTCAACTAAAAAGTATTCTTGTTCTACACCTAACGTTACACACACATGTTTAGTATCAGTATCTCCAAGTAATCTTTGAATTCTAAGAGCTTCTTTTTCAATTGTTTTAATAGAACGAAGAAGTGGCACTTTTTTATCTAGTGCTTCTCCATTATATCCAACAAAAGCTGTTGGTATATATAGAGATTTTGTAACTCCTTCTCCTTTTATAAACATAGGAGAGTTTGTATCCCAAGCAGTATAACCTCTAGCTTCAAAAGTTGATCTTAATCCACCATTAGGAAATGATGACGTATCTGCTTCACCTTTTATAAGATCTTTACCAGAAAATTGAGACATAATAGTTCCCTCTGATGTTACAGAAATAAAAGATTCATGTTTTTCTGCTGTAAGTTCTGTAAGAGGTTGAAACCAGTGCGTAAAGTGAGTAGCGCCTTTTTCAGTAGCCCATGTTTTAACAGCGTTTGCAATAACATCAGCGACCTCTAGTGACATCTGTGCTTCTCCTAATTGAACAGCTTTAAATTTTTTAAAAATTGAGCTAGGAACTCTATTTTTTAATTCAAGTTCAGAGAAATAATTGATCCCAAAGACATCTAACATAGTGTTCATTATATGAACCTCCTTGTAAAATATAGATTTTAACAAATTCAAAAGATTGCCACAAGTGGTAAACTATGTGAATTATCCCATTTTTTTAATATTATAATTTTAGATTTTAGCACATGTACTAATTATATTCAATATTTTTTTATGGGTTAAAGTAATTAAAAAATTGAAAAAAAGTACAAAATAAGATATAATTTTACTTAGTTATGGAATAAACGAAGGGGGATCATCAATGGAGCATTTATTTGGAAAATCAGCTTATGAAGGTGTTGTTATTGGTAGTGTGTATGTTGAAAACAACACTACTGAAAAAGATGATGCAGATGATATTCCCGTGTACGATATACAAAGTGAGAAAGAAAAGTTAGATATGGCTCTAGAAAGTGCAATATCTTCTCTTGAAGGTTTAAAAACAGGATTAACTGGAGAAATTGAGAAAAAAGACTTAGATATAATTGACGCTCATTTACTACTTTTGAAAGATCCTGTCTATATAAAGGACATAGAAGTTTATATTGAAAAAAATTTAAAAAGAGCAGATAAAGCAGTAAAAGATGTAACAGAAAAATATCTTGGACTTTTTAAAAAAATTGATAGTCCAATATATAGACAAAGAGAACTTGATATTAAAGATGTTAGTAATAGATTACTAGATATCTTAAGAAGCGATGAAGAAAATCACAAGATTCTTGATGGGAAGATTTTAGTTACAAGGGAGATATATCCAACAGAACTTTTAAAAATATACAAGGAAAAAATTGCACTTAAAGGAATAGTTATGGAATACGGGGGAGAAACATCTCACGTTGCAATTCTTGCAAAAGCTTTGAAGATACCTACACTTATGGGAGTAGACAATATTTTTGCACATCAATGGAATGGTGATATAATATTAGATACTACAGAGGATAATTCATGTGTTATATTAAATCCTGATGAAAATGAAATTGAAAAATATACAAAGAAACAGGAAAAAATGGCAAGAAGAATAAGAAAAATAAATGAATGTGCAAATCTTCCTGCTATTACTAAAGATGGAGTAGAGATAAATCTTTATTTAAATATAGGAGATAGTGAAAGACATAGCGATGATGATGTTGATAAAAGCACTGTAGAGGGAGTAGGACTTTTAAGAACAGAACTTATATATATGAAAAGTAGTGAGTTTCCAAGTGAAGAAAAACAACTTTATATATATAGAGAAATTTTAAAAGATTTTAGTCGCGATCAAAGTATAGTAATTAGAACTTTAGATATAGGTGCAGATAAGCAACTTAGTTATTTTAAAATGCACAGTGAAACAAATCCTTTTTTAGGACTAAGAGGAATAAGATTTTCTTTTGAAAATGAAGATATATTTAAAATTCAATTGAGAGCTATATTAAGACTTTCAAATGAAAAAAATATCAAGATAATGTATCCGATGATTACAAATCTTGATGAAGTTGATCGTGCAAATAGTATTTTAGATGAAGTAAAAGATGAACTTAGAAGAGAAAATATCCCTTTTAATGAAAATATTGAAGTAGGAATAATGGTAGAGGTTCCGTCTGTAGTTCTTATGGCAGAGGAATTTGCTCAAAAAATTGATTTTTTCAGTATAGGGAGCAATGATTTAACACAGTATATTTTAGCAGCAGATAGATTATCAGAAACAGTTGGAGATATGTATGATTCCTTTAATCCAGCAGTGTTACGTGGAATAAAGATAATAAAAGATGCAGCTGATAAGTATGGCAAAAAAGTATCTGTTTGTGGAGAGATGGCTGGAGATCCAAGAGCTGTTGTTGCTTTATTAAGTATTGGAATAAAAGACTTAAGTATGGTTGAAACTTCAATTCCAATGATCAAAGCACTTATTAGAAATCTAAATTATCAAGAGCTTGTTTTATTAAAAAATGAACTTTTAAAATGTGGAAATCCAGAAAAAGTAAAAAATCTTCTTAAAGAAAAAATAATGTATTTGGATTAGGAGAGGTGAAATGAAAAGTAGAATAGTTGAGATAAAAAATAAAGCAGGGTTACACGCAAGACCATCATCATTATTTGTTCAGTTAGTAACAGGTTTTGATTCTGATATTACAGTTAAATGTGATGGAGAAGAGATAAATGGAAAGAGTATAATGGGGCTTATGCTTCTTGCAGCAGAGCAAGGAAGAAAATTAGAACTTATTGCAGATGGACCAGATGAAGACGCTATGCTTGATGCTCTTGTTGATTTAATAGAAGTTAAAAAATTTAATGAGGAATAAAGATGGAAATAATAAGAGCTAAACATATGGGATTTTGTTTTGGAGTAGATGGAGCAATAAATACTTGCTATCAAGTTATTTCAGATGAAAAAAATTTAGGAAAAAAAGTATATATTTTAGGAATGCTTGTACATAATGAAAGTGTAGTAGAAGAACTTAAAAATAAAGGATTTGAAATTATAGAAGAAGAAGATATTTTACATGGAAAGGACAAACTTCAACCTAAAGATATAGTTATAATAAGAGCTCATGGTACCACAAAAGAGATATATAGTATACTAAATGAAAAAAATGTAGATATACATGACGCAACATGTGTATTTGTTGCAAAAATAAGAAAAACACTTGTAGAAATGGAAAAAACAGGATATAATATAGTATTTATAGGGGATAAAAACCACCCTGAGGTAAGAGGAATAATCTCTTTTGGTAATAACGTACAAGTGTGTGCCAATTTAGAAGAGTTAAAAAAAATAGAAATAGATGAAAAAAAGAAATACTGTTTGCTTACTCAAACAACACTAAATAAAAAAAGCTTAGAAAAAATAAAAAGTTATTTGGAAAATAAGCATTCAAATGTTAAAATACTAGATAAGATATGTGGAGCTACACAGGTGCGACAAGAAGCAGTAGAAGATTTAGCAAAAATAGCTGACATTGTTATAGTCGTAGGTGGTAAAAATAGCTCTAATACAAAAAAACTATATGATATTTCTAATAGTTTTAATCCCCATACCTATCTTATACAAGATGAAAATGATCTTGACCCTAATTGGTTAATAGGGAAAGAAAAAATAGGTATTACGGCGGGAGCCTCAACACCAGAAAGAATAGTAATAAATATAGAAAATAAAATAAGGGGGATCTTTAATGCATAACAACGAAAATTATGACGAATTTAAAACATTATTAGAGGACTACTTACCTGAGGAAAATACAAATAAGGTAAGAGTGAAGGGGAAGATAGATCAAAAGGACAGAACATATTCATATCTTGATGTCCCAGGGCAACCTACAACTGTAAGAGTGAAAACAGAAGAATTAGAAAACTATGAAGTTGGAGACGAAGTTGAAATTTTGTTATTAGGACAAAATGACAGCGAAGAAGATAATTTCATTATTGGTTCTAGAAAAAGAATTGATATGGAAGATAATCTAAAAGAAATCCAAGACGCATTCAAAAATAAAGAAGTGTTAAAAGGAAAAATATTGAGAAAAGTAAAAGGTGGATACATATTATCTGTACTTTCTCACCAAGGATTTTTACCAAACTCACTATCAGAAATTCCTATGAAAGATGGGGACAAAATGGTAGGTAAAGAAGTAAATGTAATGGTAAAAGATATGCAAAAAGACAAAAGAGGAGGAGACAAAATCACTTTCTCTAGAAAAGAAATTACTGTACAAAAACAACAAGAAGAATTTGACGAATTAGCAGTTGGAGATGTTGTAGATGCAGAAATTACTGATGTTTTAGACTTTGGTCTTTCAGTAAAAATAAGACACTTAAGAGGATTTATCCATATTTCAGAAGTATCTTGGAAAAAACTTGATAAATTAACAGATCACTTCAAGAAAAAAGATACAGTAAAAGCTAAAATAATAGTTCTTGAACCAGAAAAAACAAATATTAAACTATCTATAAAAGCGTTGACAAGAAATCCATGGGAAGTAGTTGCAGAAACTGTTGGAGTAGACTCTGAAGTAAAAGGAAAAGTAACAAAACTATTACCTTATGGAGCATTTGTAGAAATTGCTGATGGTGTAGAAGGTTTAGTTCATATGTCTGACTTTGCTTGGAACAAAAAAAGAGTAAATCTTGGAGATTATATAAAAGTTGGAGATGAAATTCAAGTTAGAGTATTAGAATTTAATCCAGAAAGCAGAAGATTAAAACTTGGAATTAAACAACTTTGTGAAAATCCTTGGGATACAGCTGAAGAAAGATATGCAGTTGGAAAAGCTCTAAAAGCTAAAGTAGTAGAAGTAAAAGACTTTGGATTATTTGCTGAAATAGAACCAGGTGTAGATGTATTTATTCACAATTCAGATTACAACTGGCAAGGTGAAGAAAACAAAAAATTCTCTGTTGGAGACGAAATAGAATTTAAAGTTATAGAATTAAATACTGACGAAAATAAAATAAAAGGAAGTATCAAAGCTATGACTAAGAGTCCTTGGGAAAGAGCTATGGAAAGCTACAAATTAGGACAAACTGTAGAAAAGAAAATAAAAAATATTCTTGATTTTGGAATGTTTGTAAGTCTATGTGATGGAGTAGATGGATTTATTCCAGCTCAATTAGCTTCAAAAGATTTTATAAAGAATTTAAAAGATAGATTTGCTGTTGGAGATGTAGTAAAAGCTCAAATAGTTGAAATTGATAAAGAAAAAGAAAGAATTAAACTTTCTATTAAAAAGATAGAACTTGAAGAAGAAAAAAGAGAAAATCAAGAACTTCTTAACAAATATGGAACTTCATCAACAAACGAATAGTAATATTGGTTGAAAAGACGGGGACTTTAAATTTTTTAAGTCCCCCTTTCCTTTTGGTTGACTGTTTTTTTTCTAAATGGTATAATTTATCAGTGGTAAAGTAATAGGTCCCTCAGGCATAGAGGGCTTTTTTTATATAGGTAATAAAACATGACCTTATAATTGAAAAAAAATATTTTTTATGATAAAATAGTTTACTGAACTGGTAAAAAAACTACGTAAAAAGGTGAAAAAATGAATATAGAATTAGTAATTAGATTGTTGCTTATAGTTGGTATAGGAGCAGGAATAGGTTGGGTTACAAACTATGTGGCAATTAAAATGCTTTTTAGACCATATAAAGAGATAAATTTAGGGATTTTTAAAATACAAGGACTTTTACCTAAAAGAAAACATGAAATTGGAGAGAGCTTAGCTGAGATAATTCAGCAAGAATTGGTGTCTTTAAAAGATATTGTCAATTCTATGGATAAAACAGTGATAGAAGACAAAATGGAAAAAGTAATTGATGATATGTTAGATCAAAAATTAGGGAGTGAAATTAAAAAGAATTTTCCAATGTTAGCTATGTTTTTAAGTTCTGATATGTTAGATAAGATAAAGTCTATTATTAAAAATTCAATATTAGAAAATAAGGATAAAATCATAGAGATGTTTTCTCAATATTTAGAAGAAAATGTTGATTTTAAAGGAATAATAGTAAAAAATGTAGATGCATTTTCTCTGGAAAAACTTGAAGCTGTAACATATCTTCTAGCAAAAAGAGAATTTAAACATATAGAGGTTATAGGAGCAGTATTAGGAGCACTAATAGGGTTTATCCAGTTTGTGATAGGATTATTAGTATAAGGAGAGATTAAGTGGACGAAAGAGTGGTAACAAATCTAGAGATGGAAAATGATACAGAGGTACAAAAAAGTCTTAGGCCAAAATCTTTTGCTGAATATATAGGACAAGAATCCTTAAAAGAAAAGATGTCAATATATATAGAAGCGGCTAAAAGACGTGGAGGATCTATAGATCATATACTTCTTTATGGGCCACCTGGACTTGGTAAAACTACTTTAGCAGGAGTTATAGCTAATGAAATGGGAGCAAATCTTAGAATAACTTCTGGACCTGTTTTAGAGCGTGCAGGAGACCTAGCAGCAATACTTACTTCTTTAGAAGAAAATGATATTCTCTTTATAGATGAAATACATAGATTAAATACAACAGTTGAAGAGATATTGTATCCAGCTATGGAAGATGGTGAGTTAGATATTATAATAGGAAAAGGGCCATCAGCTAGATCAATAAGAATAGAATTACCTAATTTTACATTAATAGGGGCTACGACAAAAGCTGGACTTTTAAGTTCACCTTTAAGAGATAGATTTGGGGTAAGTCACAGAATGGAATATTATACTGAAGATGAACTTGCTAATATAATTTTAAGAGGTGGAACTATTTTAGGAGTTAAAGTAGAAAAAGATGGAGCTTTAGAGTTAGCAAAAAGAAGTAGAGGAACTCCAAGAATAGCAAATAGACTTTTAAAAAGAGTAAGAGATTACTGTGAAATAAGAGGAGACGGAGTAATAAATAAAAATATATCTATAGAGGCACTTGAAATTTTGCAGATAGATTCAGTTGGACTTGATGATTTAGATAGAGACATAATCACATCTATTATAGAAAATTATGGTGGAGGTCCAGTTGGAATAGAGACTTTATCTCTTCTTTTAGGTGAGGATAGAAGAACATTAGAAGAAGTATATGAACCTTTTCTTGTAAAAATAGGGTATATAAAAAGAACAAGTAGAGGAAGAGTAGTTACAGATAAAGCCTACAAACATTTCAAGATATCAAAGGAGCAGGATGACGAATGAAAATAAGTACTAGAGTTAGATATGGATTAAAAGCACTGGTATATATAGCAGATAATAGTACAGAAGAAAAACTTGTGAGAATAAAAGAAATTTCAGATGCTGAAAACATATCTGTTCAATATTTAGAACAAATTCTTTTTAAACTTAAGAATGAAAATATAATTGAAGGAAAAAGAGGACCAAATGGTGGATATAGATTAGTTCAAGAACCTAAGAGTGTCACTCTTCATCAATTATATAAAATTTTAGATGAAGAAGAAAAAGTAATTGATTGCAATGAAAGCGAAGAACACAAGGCAGCTTGTAATGAAATGACTTGTGGTGGAAAGTGTATCTGGAACAAACTAGATAATGCAATGACAAAGATTCTAGAAGAGACAACTCTAGATGAGTTTATAAAAAATAAAGATATAATATAGGAGAATCCTATGATAAGTGTTATAATAACAAGTGAAAATATTTCTGAAAACAAGATATTTATAGATGAAAAAAGTGATGTAAATCACTTAAAAAATGTTTTTAGAGTTAAAATTAGTGAAGAAGTAAGAGCTGTCGATGGAGAAAATGAATATATTTGCCAAGTAGAAGAATTAGGAAAAAAAGAGATAGTTCTTATTATAAAAGAGTGTAGAAAGGATATGTATTCTTTAAATATACAAATAGATGCCGCAATAGGAATACTAAAAAATGATAAAATGGATCTTACAATTCAAAAACTTACAGAAATAGGAATTAATAAGGTTATTCCTCTTATGACTAAAAGAGGAGTAGTTAAATTAAATGAAAAAAAAGATAAGTGGGATTTAATTGTAAGGGAAGCTTTAAAACAATGCCAAGGTGTAAGACCTATGGTGATAGATGAAATAAAAAAAATAGAGAAACTTTCTCTTGAAGATTATGATTTGGTAATAGTTCCTTATGAGTGTGAAGATAAATATACTTTAAAAAATCTTATTAGTAATCAGAAAAAAGATATAAAAAAAGTATTGTATATAATAGGTCCAGAAGGAGGCTTTGATATTCAAGAAATAGAATATTTAAAGTCTAAAGGAGCTAATATTGTGACGTTAGGAAAAAGAATTTTGAGAGCAGAAACAGCCTCTATTGTAGTAGGAGGAGTATTAATAAATGAATTTCAGTAAAAGAGTAGCCTTTTATACTTTAGGTTGTAAAGTAAATCAATATGAAACTGAAAGTATAAAAAATCAACTAATTCAAAAGGGGTATAAAGAGACTACTTTTGAAGAGGAAGCTGATATATATATTGTAAACTCTTGTACGGTAACAAGTGTTGCAGATAGAAAAACAAGAAATATGTTAAGAAGAGCTAAAAAAATGAATCCTGAAAGTAGGGTAATAGTAACAGGATGCTATGCTCAAACAAATAGTAAAGATCTTTTAGAAATGGAAGAGATAGACTATGTAATAGGAAATACTTATAAAAAAGGAATAGTAAACTTTATAGAAGATATTGAAAATAGGACATTAGATAGATTAAAAAATGATAATATATTTGATGAAGATGAATATACAGAATATGAATTTGCAACACTAAGAGAAATGTCTAGAGCATATGTTAAAATTCAAGATGGATGTAATAACTTCTGTTCTTATTGTAAAATACCTTTTGCAAGAGGAAAAAGTAGATCTCGTAAGAAAGAAAATGTTATAAAGGAGATCAAAAAACTTGTTGAAGAGGGATTTAAAGAGTTTATATTAATAGGAATAAATCTTGGAGCGTATGGAGAAGATCTTGAAGAAAATATAGATTTTGAGGGACTTCTTGAAAATATATTGCAACTAGAAGGTGTAGAAAGAGTGAGAATAGGCTCTGTATATCCAGATAAGATATCAGATAGATTTATAGAGTTATTTAAAAATTATAAAAACTTAATGCCACATATCCATATTTCACTACAATCATGTGATGATACTGTACTTAAAATGATGAAAAGAAAATATGGAAGTGAACTTATAGAAGAAAGACTGTTAAAGTTAAAAAATAGTGTAGAAAATATGGAGTATACAGCAGATATTATTGTTGGATTTCCTGGAGAAACAGATGAGATGTTTGAAAATTCTTATAATCTTATAAAGAAAATAGGATTTTCAGGGATTCATATTTTTCAATACTCTGATAGAGAAAATACTGTTGCAAGTCGGCTTGAAAATAAGATAGATGCTAAAGTAAAAAAAGAAAGAGCAGACAAATTAGAAGAACTAAAGCATGAAATGGCACGTATTGAAAGAGAAAAATATATTGGGAAAGAACTAGAAGTTCTGGTAGAAGAAGAGTCAGATGGGTATCTATTTGGTTACAGTGAAAACTATCTGAGAGTAAAATTTAAAGGGGAACAAGACCTTTTAAATAAGATAAAAAAAGTAAAGATTGACAAAATCGAAAAGGAGATGTTACTGGCATATGAATAAGAGAGTGAAAGCGATATGTATTGTAATGATAATAATAGCAGCGTTGGTTGGATTTTTATTTGTTAATTCTTTAGAAAAGAATCCAGAGCTTGATAAGACTAAAACTTATTTAATTCAAGGGAAAGAAAATTTAATTGCAGTTTATAAAGATAAACTTGCAGTGAAAATTCCTTATGACATCAATATTGACAAAGAAAAAACTGTAGAGGATCTTGTAAAAAATAGTAGTGATGAAACTATTTTAGAAACAATGAATAAAATTTTACCTGAACCTTTAGAAAATTATATGGTAGTAAAGCATGGACAAATTCCTCTTACTGCTAAAAATCAAAAGAATATACCTGAAACAGTTATTGATAACAAAAGATATATATTAACTTCAAGTCTTTACTCTATGTTTGACACTCTATACAATGAAAAAGAAAAAGTTAATGAGTTAAATGAAAATATAATTGTAGATGTTTTAAATGCTAACGGAAGAAATGGTTATGCAAGAAGAACAGGAGAAACAATAAAGAAAAATTTAGGAATGAAATATAATGCAGCAAACTATGAAACAAATCTTGAAGAAAGCTATATTATTTTAAATGATATTTCAAATGATAAAGCTCAAGATATTGTTATGCAGTTAAATGAAAAATATTTTAAAATACAACAAGTACCAACTATTCCAACTTTAGCAAATGTTGTAGTAGTTTTAGGTAAAGAAGAAAATGTACCTTTTGAAATAGATGTAACTGGAAATGGAGCTGGAGTTCAAGCAGCAGTAAATGAACTAAAAAAAGCAGGATATAAAAAAGTTAGTGTAGAAAAAGAAGGAACAAAATCTGATAAGAAGATTATAGAATATGCATCAGAAGATTATTTTATTGCATATAAGATAGCTAGAATACTAGATATTAGCGATATGATAGAAAGAGATGGATTAAAAAATAAAGTAAGAGTAATTATTAACTAGGAGATAAGAGGTTGAGATATGATATATATATTGTCTTTATTAGGAATATTAGTAGAAAATAGTTTACCATTTAGTGCAAATGTGTATATCATTACTCTGTCATTTTTTATCTATCTAGTGAGTATGAAACAGAAGAGAGCCCTAGCAATAGTTGGGGTTATCTCTCTTTTGATTTCACTACAAACAGATTCTTTTTTAAGACTATTCATGATACTTGTGTTGAGCTATTTTATTGTCAGTTATATATTTGTAAATCTTTCATATAGAAAAGTAAATATAGTTGTAATATCACTAATTCAGATAGCAATATATGCTATCATGACATTAAAAAATATAAAGATAGACTATCTTATAATCAATTTCATAGGTTGTATGATACTAAATTATATGTATATAAAAATTTCAGAAAAAAAAGAAAGTATCAGAGGTTAGTATTGTATGAAAAAAAGAGGCATCAACATCAAATTAGGAGAAGAAAAAAGTGTAAGGGAAATTATATTAAAAGCCTTTATACTTGTGGTTTTTTTGGCTATAGGAGCAAGAATGTTTTACCTTCAGGTTTATAGTTCAGAAAAATATCTCTATCTTTCAGAGAAAAATAGATTTAAAGTAAAAGAAATAGAGTCAACAAGAGGAAAGATATATGATGTTAAGGGACGTCTTGTAGTAACCAATGGAGCTGGTTATAGGCTTGTGTACCTAAGAGAGAGAGAGCAAAATCCTGAAATAGTAAAAGAGATAAGTGAAGTAACAGGATTTTCTCCAGAACATATTTCTAAAAAGATAAAGTATGGAGAAATATTTCCATTTACGAGAGAAAATGTCATAATAGATGATATGAATGAAGAAAGTGCACATAAATTAATGGAGAAAATAGGTGATTATCCATATTTACAAGTGCAGACTTATTCTAAGAGAAGATATTTAAAAGATACAGTTGCATCTCATAGCATTGGGTATGTAAAGAAAATTTCAGAAAAAGAGTACGAAAAACTTAAAGATGAAGGGTACAAAGCAAGAGATATAGTTGGAAAAGAAGGAGTAGAGGCTCAATATGATAAAGATCTTCAAGGAAAGTCGGGGTCTGAATATATTGAAGTAAATGCTTTAAATAAGGTACAAAGAAAAATAGAGAGAAAACAAGCTCCTATTCCTGGAAAAGATTTACATCTTACCATTGATATGGAACTTCAGGAATATATGGAAGAGCAATTTAAAGAAGATGGAAGAGCGGGAGCTTTTATAGCTATGAATCCAAAAAATGGAGAGATTATAACTATGGTAAGCTATCCTACTTATTCATTAAACATGTTTAGTTCACAAATATCCTATGATGAATGGGATAAAATTATAAAAGACCCAAGACGTCCATTATCTAATAAGGCAGTAGCTGGAGAATATCCTCCTGGTTCTGTATTTAAAGTTATATCTGCAATGGCTTTTATGGATAACGGAATAGATCCTAAAGAGCAATATAACGATAGAACAGGTTATTACACAATAGGAAAATGGAAATGGAGAGCTTGGAAATTTGGAGGACATGGATATACAGATTTAAAAAAGTCAATAGTTGAGTCAGCAAATCCTTACTATTATAGAAATGCAGATAGAATAGGACATGAACCAATTATTGCAGCTGGAGCAAAGTTTGGATTAGGACAAAAAACAGGGATAGATATTCCGGGAGAAAAAAAAGGAGTTCTTCCTGATTCAGCATGGAAAAAGAAAGTGATGAAAAGTGGTTGGTATAAGGGGGATACTATACTTTTGTCAATAGGTCAAGGCTATCTTACAGTAACACCTCTACAGATTGCCAATGTATACGCAGCTATTGCAAACAAAGGAGTAGTATATACGCCACATCTTGTAAGAGAACTTGAGGATTACACTGGAAAAAAATATCCAGTAAAGGTTGAAAAAGAAGTAATAGGAACTTATCCAAAATCGTATTATGATGTTTTAGACGACGCTTTAGTAGCAACAGTAAGTCAAAATAATGGAACTACCAAAGTTTTAAGAACAAAGGGTATGAAAGTTGCAGCTAAAAGTGGATCAGCTCAGAATGCTCATTCAAAAATAACACACGCATGGGTAGCTGGATATTTTCCAGCAGAAAATCCAGAAATAGTATTCACTACTATACTTGAAAACGCTGGTGGTGGAGGATCTGTAGCTGGAGGAATGACAAGAAAGTTTATAGATAAGTACCTAGAGATAAAAGCAAGAGAAAAAGAAAATCAAGATCTTGAAAAGAAGAATATGGAAAATTAATTGTAAGTAATATTTGGAATATGTGGAGGTGTTGAGATTTCTGTTTAGAGAAAAAGGAGAGGAAATGTTAAGAGAAGAAAATACTAATAATAAAAAATCGAAACCGCAAAATAAGAGAAAAAAAATCAACGGGAAAAGTGGAGTAGAAGAAATTAAAGAAAAATTAAAAAATATGAAAAATGAGATAAAAGAATTAAAAGTGGATAAAAAAGAAGAATCAAAAGAGATAAAACCACAAAAGAAGGTAAAAAATATAAGAAATAATAAAAATATTAAATCTGCAAAACCTGTAAAGGTTGTAAAAGAAATAAAAGAAGAAGATAATTTAGAAATAAAACAACCAAAAACAGCTAAAGAAGAGAAAATGTATGTAATTCCATTAGGTGGAATGGAAGAAGTTGGAAAAAATATAACAGTAATTCAATATAGAGATGAAATAGTTATAGTTGATTCTGGAGTTATATTCCCAGATGAAAACTTATTAGGAATAGATTTGGTTATACCAGATTTTACATTCCTTGAAAATAATAAAGATAAGATAAAAGGACTTTTCATAACGCACGGACATGAAGATCATATTGGTTCTATTCCATATCTTTATCAAAAAATAGATAGTGATGTTCCTATGTTTGGAGGGAAATTAACACTAGCTTTAGCTAAATCAAAGTTTGAAAATGGACTTGTAAAAAATCTACCTAAAATGAAAGAGGTAAAAGGAAGAAGTAGAATAAAAGTTGGAAAATATTTTACAGTGGAGTTTATAAAAATAACTCACTCAATTACTGATGCTTATTCACTTTTAATAACTACTCCAGCAGGAACAGTATTCCATACAGGTGACTTTAAGATTGACTTAACACCAGTAGATGGAGAGGGGGTAGACTTTGCAAGACTTTCGCAAATAGGAGAGCAAGGTGTAGATTTAATGCTTTCAGATTCTACTAACTCAGAAGTAGAAGGATTTACTCCATCAGAAAAAAGTGTTGGAGAGGCATTTAGAAATGAATTTGCAAAAGCTAAAGGTAGAATTATAGTTGCTGCTTTTGCTTCACACGTACACAGATTACAACAAATAATAAATGTAGCTAAAGAGCACAATAGAAAAATTGCTATAGATGGAAGAAGTCTTGTCAAGGTATTTGAAATAGCTTCTAGTCTTGGATATTTAGATGTTCCAGAAGGAATGTTAGTTCCTTTATCTGAAGTAGATAAATTAAAAGATAATAAAGTTGTAATGCTTTGTACAGGAACACAAGGAGAGCCAATGGCTGCTCTTTCAAGAATAGCTAAAAATATGCACAAGCATATTAAAATAAAAGAAGGCGATACAGTAATAATATCTGCAACTCCTATTCCAGGAAATGAAAAAGCTGTATCAAATAATATAAACAACCTTTTAAAATATGATGCAGAAGTAGTATTTAAAAAGATTGCAGGAATTCATGTATCAGGACATGGAAGTAAAGATGAACAAAAGCTTATGTTAAATTTAATAAAACCTAAGTATTTTATGCCAGTGCATGGAGAACATAAAATGTTAAGAGCACATCAAGATACTGCAATACAAACTGGAATACCTAAAAATAATATTATTTTAGCTCAAAATGGAAGTAAAATAGAAGTTACAAAATCTGGAGCTAAATTAAAAGGAAAAGTAAATGCAGGATCTACATTAGTTGATGGACTTGGTGTAGGAGATATAGGACATATAGTTTTAAAAGATAGACAACAATTATCTCAAGATGGAGTTGTAGTTATAGTATATACAATAGACAAGGAAACTGGAAAATTAGTAGCAGGACCAGATATTGTAACTAGAGGATTTGTTTATTCAAAAGAATCTGAGGATATTATAAAAGAAGCTATAGAAACATTGAAAGAAAAAATTGGAAAAACAGAGGATTACTACTCTAAAGATTGGGGAATGTTGAAAAACACAACTAAAGAAATAGCGGCTAAATATTTTTATAATAAAACAAAAAGAAATCCTATGATATTACCAATAGTGATGGAAGTTTAATTTAAGGAGAAGAGAAAATGGAATTAACAAGTAAAAGAAGAGCATATTTAAGAAAGAGAGCTCATGATATGGATCCCCTTGTAAGAATAGGAAAAGATGGTATAACAGATAATCTTATTCAAAGTATATTAGATGCAATTGATTCAAGAGAATTAATAAAAGTAAAAATTTTACAAAATTGCGAAGATGAAAAACAAGAAATAATGGATAAATTATGTAGTTGTAGAGAATTTCAAGTAGTTGGAATAATAGGAAAAACAATTCTTATTTTTAAAGAAAATAAAGAAAAACCTGTTATTTCACTTGAGCTAAAAGGAATTTAAAACAGAAAGGGGATAAATCATGAGTCCTGGGATAATTTTTGGAAACAGAGTTTTGGACGTAGTATTTGTTGCATGGTTTATAGCTCAGTTTTATAAGGTAATCGCCTCGACAATAGTGAATAAAAAATTGGAAATAAGTAGACTGTGGGATACTGGTGGAATGCCAAGTTCTCACAGTTCAACTGTTTCATGTCTAACTGCTTGTATAGCTGTAAAATATGGAATAAAAAGTGATATGTTTGCAGTTACAATAATATTTGCTGGAATTGTCATGTATGATGCAGCTGGAATTAGAAGAGCTGCTGGAAAACAAGCTGGAGTACTTAATAACTTTGTTGAGAAATTGACTTTATTAATAGGCGAAGAAAGATATGTAAAGTATTTTGGAGAAGAAAAAAGAGAAAAGTTAAAGGAGCTTTTGGGTCATACTCCTATTGAGGTTTTGGTTGGAAGCATACTAGGAATCATTGTGGGACTTAGTTTCACAAAATATTTGTTGGGGTAGATATTAATGGAAAAGAAAAGAGAAGATATATTACAAGATTTAGATATAAAAGCCAAAGAAATCAGAAGAAAGCTCATAGAAACAGTTAGTAAAAATGGGGGACATCTTTCATCTAATTTGGGAATTGTAGAATTAACGTTATGTTTACACGAGTCTTTTGATATTGAAAAAGATAAAATATTATTTGATGTAGGACATCAAGGATATGTACACAAATTATTAACTGGAAGAGATAAAAATTTTGATACATTGAGAAAAAGACATGGGATAGGTCCATTTATGGATCCTAAAGAAAGCAACTATGATCCCTTTATATCTGGACATGCGGGAACTGCTTTATCAGCGGGATCTGGAATAGCTATGGGAAATCCAGATAGTAAGGTTGTAATAGTAGTAGGAGATGCTGCTATATCAAATGGACATTCAATTGAAGCACTTAATAATATTGGTGGGAATAAATTAAAAAATGTAATAGTTATTTTAAATGATAACGATATGTCTATTGGAAAGAATGTAGGATCACTTTCAAAATTTTTTGGGAAGTTTTTAGTTAGTGAAAAATACATGAACTTAAGAGATGATATAAAAGGTATCATAAAGAAAATTAAAATAGCAGAGGGATTTTCAAATACGTTAGAAAGAATGGAAGTTTCAGTAAAAAATTTCTTCTTACCATTAAGTATATTGGAAAGCTTAGGATTTACTTTTTTTGGAGTATTAGATGGCCACAATTGTGATGAACTTTTGACAACATTTGAAAAGATAAAAAATGTAGAAGGGCCTATATTTATACATGTAAAGACTCAAAAAGGTAAAGGATATAAATATGCAGAAGAAGATCAAGAAAAGTTCCATGGAATATCTCCTTTTGATATAAAAACAGGAAGTATTCCTAAAAATTCATCTAGTTATTCAAGTATTTTTGGAAATGAAATAGTAAAGTTTGCAAAAGAGGATAAGGATATATTTGCTATATGTTGTGGAATGGTTAAAGGAACAGGACTTAAAGAATTTTTTGAAAAGTTTCCAGAAAGAGCTATTGATACTGGAATAGCAGAAGGACATGCTGTTACATTTGCAGGGGGACTTGCAAGAGAAAAACGTAAACCTTATGTTGCAATATATTCAACATTTATACAAAGAGCATTTAGCCAATTAATTCACGATATTTCGCTACAAAAGCTACCTGTTAGATTTATAATTGATAGAGCAGGAATAGTAGGAGAAGATGGGAAAACTCATAATGGACTTTATGATATAGCAATGTTTTTAACAGTGCCAAATTATACAGTCATAGCACCAACAACTTCTAAAGAGTTAAAAGAAGCATTAGAGATTACAAGAAATTTTGAAAGTGGTCCTATTGTAATAAGGATACCTAGAGAGATTGAATTTAATATAGAAAATGACACAAAATTTGAACTTGGAAAATGGAAAGAACTAAAAAAAGGAAAAAACAATCTTTTTATAGCAACTGGAAGTATGCTAAAAGAGATTTTAAATATAGAAGAACAATTAAAAGCTAGAGGGATAGAGGGAACAATAGTAAGTGCAGCATCAATTAAACCACTAGATGAAACTTATTTATTAGATGCAGCTAATAAATATGACAATATATTTGTTTTAGAAGAAGCTTATATTAAAAATTCTTTTGGAAGCAGTATAATGGATTTTTATAATGATAGAGGAATAAATAAATTAATTTACAAAATAGGAATAAACCAAGGAAATATTCCTCATGGAAATAGAGGAGAACTTTTGGAAGAATTCGGATTAAGAGGAGAAAATTTGATAAAAAGAATTGAGGATAAAATCGATGCAGGGAAAAAATAAAAAGGCAGTTGAATTTATAGAAACATTACTTGATATAGAAATGGTTCAAGATTTAGAATTATTTGATGATCAAGGTGTAAAAGTATCAACTCATACTTACGATGTTTTAAAAATTTCAATTGATGAGTTAAAAAGAGATTATAGAACTTTTAATGAAGCAAAACAAAAAGTTGAATTTTTTGCACTGACAATAGGAATAATAATTCATGACTTAAGTAAAGGAAGTATAAGAAAGCAAGAAGAAAAGTTATCTCATTCTCAAATGATGCTAAAAAAACCAGAATATATAACTAAAGAAGCTGAAAAGGTTTTAGCAGAAATAGAGGAAAAAGTAGGAGTACAAATAAAAGATGATATAAGGAAAAATATTCTTCATATTGTTTTATCTCACCATGGAAAATGGGGAAAAATACAACCTAACACTAAAGAGGCTCATATAGTTTATAGAGCTGATATGTATTCAGCAAAATATCATAGAATTAATCCTATCGGAGCAGATAAAATATTAAAGCTTATGACAGATGGAATGCAAATAGATCAAATTTGTAAAGAGCTTGATTGTACACAAGGTGTTGTAAAAGATAGGTTGAAAAGAGCTAAACAAGAATTGAAAATAAAAACTACAAAACAACTTTTAAATTATTATAAGAAAAATAAAAAAATACCTATTGGAGATAACTTTTTTGTGCAAAGAGTTAGAGAAACTGAAAAATTAAAAAAACTTGTTGATAAAAGAGGATTTAAAAATATAATGCTACAAAGTCCTTTAATTAATTATATGGTAGATAATGAAATATTCAAAGAAAAAGCAGACTTATCAGAGGTGTAAAATGAAGGAAAGATTAGATATCTTACTTGTAAAAAGAGGCTTTTTTCCTGATAAAGATAAGGCAGCACGTGCTATAATGGCAGGTCTTGTAGTAGTTGATGACAGGAGAGTTGATAAAGCTGGAACAATGATAAAAATTGAAGATGAACCATCAATCAGGATAAAAGGAGATAATCTCAAATATGTAAGCCGTGGGGGATTAAAATTAGAAAAAGCTGTAACTGCTTTTAGACTTGATTTTTCAAATAAAAAAGTTTTAGATGTTGGAGCGTCAACAGGTGGATTTACAGATTGTGCTCTACAAAATAAAGCGTTGTTTGTGTATTCTGTAGATGTAGGAACTAATCAATTAGATTGGAAACTTCGTAATGACCCAAGAGTAAAATCAATAGAAAATAGACATATAAACGATCTTACTAAAGATGAGATTGACGGGAGTATCATAGATTATATTGTGATGGATGTTTCATTTATTTCAATCAAAAAGATTCTTCCAGATCTTTTGACATTTTTTAATCCAGAGACTAAGTTAATGGCTCTTATTAAACCACAATTTGAAGCAAATAAAGAAGATATAGCCAAAGGTGGAATAGTAAAGGATGAAAAGGTGCATAAGGAAATAATAAAAGATATCGTTGAATTTGCAAAAGAACATGGATTATATTTAGAAAATCTTGATTTTTCACCAATTACAGGAACAAAAGGTAATGTAGAGTATATCTCATTATTCGGAGTAGATAAACTTAAAGAAAAAGAGATAGATATAGATGATATTGTCAACAAGGGGAGAAATTTAGGAGGCACAATATGAAAAACTTACTCAAAAAGAAATGGCTAATTACTTTACTGTCAGTAGGAATTTTTATAAGTACTTTTGGAGCAGAAGCTGAAAAAAAACCAGAAGAAAAAAAAGAAACACCCAAAGTAGAAAAAACAGGATTTTTATCTAATATCAGACAACTAAAAGAGCTTTCTGATATTATGGACGTAATAAATCAAAACTATGTTGGAGATAAACCTATAGATAAAAAGCTACTTATGCAAGGAGCTTTAAAAGGAATGGTTGAATCTTTAGAAGATCCACATTCAAATTATTTTACAAGTGAAGAGTTAAAAGATTTCCAAGAGGATATAAAAGGAAAATATGTAGGCGTAGGAATGGTAGTACAAAAAAGACCTAATGAAGCACTAACTGTAGTTTCACCTATTGAAGACAGTCCTGCTTATAAAGCTGGAATGAAACCGAAGGATAAAATAATAGCAATTGATGGACAACCTACTTATAAATTAACAAGTGAAGAATGTGTAAAAAAATTAAAAGGTAAAGAAAATACAACTGTTAAGGTAACTGTAATAAGAGATGGAGTAAAAGATCCTAAAGATATAGAGATAAAAAGAGCAGTTGTAGAATTAAAATATGTTAAGAGTAGAATGGTAGATACTAAAAATAAAATAGGATATCTAAGACTTACTCAATTTGGAGAAAATGTATATCCTGATGTAGCTAAGGCATTAGAAGGATTACAAGCTCAAGGAATGAAAGCACTTATATTTGATGTAAGAAGTAATCCAGGTGGAGCATTAGATCAAGCAGTAAAAATTACTTCTATGTTTATTAAAGATGGTAAAATAGTAAGTGTAAAATCTAAAGATGGAGAAGAGAAAGTATCAAATAGAGAAGGAAAGTTCTATGGAGATTTTCCATTAGTTGTTCTTGTAAATGGAGGAAGTGCCTCAGCTTCTGAAATATTAGCTGGAGCTATAAAAGATGATAAAAGAGGAATACTAATTGGAGAAAAAACATTTGGAAAAGGAAGTGTACAAACACTTGTTGGATTGCCAGATGGAGATGGAATAAAACTTACAATTGCAAAATACTATACTCCAAGTGGTGTATGTATTCACGGTGTTGGAATTGAACCAGATGTAAAGGTTGAAGAAAAAGATGGATATATGCTATTTGATAGTATGGTTACAAATATAGATGAAAAACAAAGTAAAGAAAATAAAAAAGAGATAATAAAAGAAATCAAAGGTGAAAAAGAAGCTGAAGAGTTTGAAAAACATAAGGATATTCAACTTGATACAGCTATTGGAATCTTAAAAGGAATACTTTTAAATAAAAAATAAGCGAGGTAATAAGATGCTATATATAGTGGCAACACCTATAGGAAATCTTGAAGATATGACTCTTAGAGGTCTTCGTATATTAAAAGAAGCAGATTATATATTTGCTGAAGATACAAGAGTTACAAAAAAATTATTAAATCATTTTGAAATAGATACTACAGTTTATAGATATGATGAATTTTCTAAGATGAGACAAATTCCAAATATGATAAACTTATTAAAAGAAGGAAAAGATATAGCATTAGTTACAGATGCAGGAACTCCATGTATTTCAGATCCAGGATATGAAGTAGTTGATGCAGCTCATAAAGAGGGAATAAAAGTTGTTCCTATTCCTGGTGCTAGTGCACTTACTGCTGCAGCATCTGTTGCAGGAATTAGTATGAGAAGATTTTGTTTTGAAGGTTTCTTACCTAAGAAAAAAGGACGACAAACTCTATTAAAAGAACTTGCACTTGAAGAAAGAACTATAATGATATACGAATCTCCATTTAGAATTGAAAAAACTTTAAGAGATATAGAAACTTTTATAGGTGTTAGAGAAGTTGTTATAATTAGAGAGATTACTAAAATCTATGAAGAGATAATGAGAGGAACAACTACAGAATTAATAGAACGTTTAAGTAAAAATCCAATAAAGGGAGAAATAGTATTACTTATAAAAGGAAAAGAATAATAGTAAGGGAGAGTTAGATATGTCAATGACAAAAATAAACTGGTATCCCGGACATATGAAAAAGACAAAAGATCTTATTAAAGAAAATATGCAACTTATAGATGTTGTCCTTGAAGTAGTTGATGCAAGGATACCACTTTCAAGTAAAAATCCGGATATAGCAGTTTTTGCTAAAAATAAAAAAAGAATAATAGTTTTAAATAAATCAGATCTTGTAGAAAAAAAAGAACTAACTTATTGGAAAAACTATTTTGTAGAAAATAATTTTGCAGATCATGTAGTTGCAATGAGTGCAGAAACTGGTTTTAATTTAAAAGGACTTTATTCAATAATTGATAAAGTTTCAGCAGAAAAACTAGAAAAAATGAAAAGTAAAGGGTTAAGAAAAGTAAATACTCGTCTTATGGTTGTAGGAATTCCAAATGTTGGAAAATCTAGATTAATCAATAGAATAGTGGGAAAAAATACTGCTGGAGTTGGAAATAAACCTGGATTTACAAAAGGAAAACAATGGGTTAGAATTAAAGATGGTCTAGAATTACTTGATATGCCAGGAATCCTTTGGCCAAAATTTGAAAGTATAGAAGTAGGACAAAACTTAGCTATTACAGGAGCTATAAAAGATGAAATTTTACCTATTGAAGAGGTTGCAGGAGCACTTATAGGAAAAATGATAAGATATGGAAAATGGGACGTTTTAAAAGAAAGATATAAACTTTTAGATGAAGACAAGAGTGAAATATTAGGTGAAATTTTAGAAAAAGTGGCTCTTCGAGGAAAAATGCTAAATAAAGGTGAAACTTTAAATGTTCAACAGGCTGCATATACAGTTTTAAGAGATTACAGAAATTGTAGACTAGGAAAATTTGGTCTGGACAGATAACATAAATGGAGGAACTTATGGATAAATTTGAGATGGATTTAACTCTTTTAGAGGATGTACTTGTAAATTTTTTAAGGGAAGAAGCTGGAAAAGTAGGATTTAAAAAGGTTGTATTAGGTCTTTCAGGTGGGATTGATTCGGCACTTGTGGCTTTTTTAGCTGCTAAAGCTTTTGGACCAGAAAATGTTTTAGGGATAATGATGCCTTATAAGTCTTCTAGTAAAGAGAGTGTAGAACACGCTAAATTGGTAATAGAAAAAACAGGAATACAAAGCAAAACAGTTGAAATAACTCCTATGGTAGAAGCATATTTTAACATGAATCCAGATATGAATAGTTTGAGAAAAGGAAATAAAATGGCAAGAGAAAGAATGTCGATTTTGTTTGATAACTCTGCTGTAAATGGAGCTCTTGTTCTTGGAACATCAAATAAAACTGAAATTTTATTAGGTTATAGTACACAATTTGGAGATTCAGCCTCAGCAATAAATCCTATTGGAGACCTTTACAAAACACAAGTATGGGAATTATCAAGACATATGGGAGTTCCTCATGAATTAATAGATAAAAAACCTAGTGCAGATTTATGGGAAGGTCAAACAGATGAACAAGATTTAGGATACTCATATAGAATGGCAGACGATATTCTTTATAGATTGGTAGATGAAAGAAAAACTCCAGCTGAAATAGAAGCAGAGGGATTTAATGGAGAAATTATAAAGAAAATAGTTAGAAGAATGCAAATAATGCAATATAAAAGAGTTATGCCAGTAATAGCTAAAGTTACAGACAGAACTCCAGGAACAGATTTTAAATATCCAAGAGACTGGAGTGTGTAGATGTAGATGAAAGGGTTGGATAATATGGGACAAGAAGAGTATCTAAAAGAACTTAAAACAGGATTACAAACAGAAAAAGATAGAATTCAAGGGATAGTTGGAGAAGTGGGTGGAAAAAATAATGCCCAACATAAGATTATTAGCCTTATATTTTTAATATTGATAGTAGTGCTTCTTGTATTAGGAGTAGCTCTTCAAAAAATCAGTCTTTTTTTGACATTAGAAATAGCAGTACTTCTAGGAATATTTAAAGTATTGTGGATGTTTTATGAAGTGCAGCGTTCTATACATTTTCAATTTTGGATTTTAAATTCATTAGAATTTCGTATTAACGACGTAGATAAGAGAATGAAAAGAATTGAAAAAATATTAAAAGCTGGAAATTCAGAAAAGGTCTCTGTTGAAAAGGAAGAAAAAATTAGTGGAGTAGATAAGGAAAAATCAGAAACAATTAATAATTAATTTTAAAAATAAGGTATTTATTTTATATAAAATAGATATTGTTCTTTTAAAATCAAATGGTATTTACAAAAAAAATTATATGTGATAAAATACGGAGTAATATAAATTTTCAGGAGGGCTTTTTAATGATTGGAATAGGAATAGTAGGACTTCCAAATGTTGGAAAATCTACACTTTTTAATGCTATAACTAAAGCAGGAGCAGCAGAGGCAGCTAACTATCCGTTTTGTACAATAGAACCAAACGTTGGAATGGTAACAGTTCCAGATAGTAGATTAGAAAAACTAGCTGAAATAATAAATCCTCAAAGAGTTTTACATGCAACAGTTGAATTTATAGATATAGCTGGACTTGTAAAAGGGGCAGCAAAAGGAGAAGGACTTGGAAATAAGTTTCTTTCAAATATTAGATCAACTGCAGCAATTTGCCAAGTTGTAAGATGTTTTGACGATGGCAATGTAATTCATGTAAGTGGATCTGTTGACCCTATAAGAGATATAGAAATAATAAATAATGAGCTTATATTTGCTGATATGGAAACTATTGAAAAAGCAATAGAAAAACATAAAAAACTAGCTTTAAATAAAATAAAAGAATCAGTAGCTCTTATGCCAGTATTAGAAAAATGTAAGGTACATTTAGAAGATTTTCAACTTTTAAAAACTTTAAATCTTAGTGAAGAAGAGTTAGAATTAATAAGAGTATACCAACTTTTAACAATAAAACCTATGATATTTGCAGCTAATGTTGGAGAAGATGACTTAGCAAATGGAAATGAATATGTAGATAGAGTTAAAGAGTATGCAAAAGCTTTAGGTTCAGAAGTTGTTATTGTATCGGCAAAAGTTGAAGCTGAACTACAAGAAATGGACGATGAAGAGAGTAAAAAAGAGTTTTTAGAGGCTTTAGGAGTAGAAGAAGCAGGACTTAATAGATTAATAAGAGCAGGATTTAAGCTTTTAGGGCTTCAAACATATTTTACTGCTGGAGTAAAAGAAGTAAGAGCATGGACTATAAAAATAGGAGATACTGCTCCAAAAGCAGCTGGTGAAATACATACAGACTTTGAAAAAGGATTTATAAGAGCAAAAGTTGTTTCTTATGATGACTTTATTAAATATGCTGGATGGAAAGGTGCACAAGAAGCTGGAGTATTAAGATTAGAAGGAAAAGAATATATTGTTCAAGATGGGGATTTAATGGAATTTTTATTCAATGTATAGGTTAAAAAACTTTGTATGTTAAGAAAAATTACTTGACAATATTACAAAAACTTAGTAGAATATCTAGGTGTACGATTGGAGGAGATTGTTTTGAAACTGCAAATTAAAGATTTTAATGAAGTTTTAGATAACACTCTGAAATTTGATTTTTATATTGACCGTATGGAAGATGTAGAACTTAAAGAAAGAGTACATATTATTGGAACAGCTGTTAACAACAATGGAAAAATAACATTGAGTGGACACTATACAACTAAGGTCAATACGCAGTGTGTGAGATGTCTTAAAGAAAATGTAGTAGATTTAGAAAATAGTTTCACTGCTACATATCTTGACGAAGCTCAATATAATAAGTATTTGAAAAGTTTAAATCAAGAATGTGATGTAACTGAAGAAGAAATCTATGATCAAATCATAGATGATACTATTGATTTAGACGCTTTGGTTAGAGAGTATATAATACTTGATTTGCCTCCATACCCGCAATGTTATCCTAACTGCGACGATGAATCACACATCGAAAAATATAAGGATGACGGGATTGACCCAAGGTGGCAGCAATTATTACAAATAAAAAATTAATTTTTAAATAAGATAAGTAGTAGGAGGGAAACTAAGATGGCAGTACCTAAGAAAAAAACAGCAAAAGCTAAGAAAAACATGAGAAGATCTCATCATGCTTTAACTGCAGTAGGATTAGTAACTTGTGAAAAATGTGGGGCTCCTAGAAGACCACACAGAGTATGTCTTTCATGTGGAGACTACAATGGTAAACAAGTTATAACTGAACAAGCTGAGTAATTAGAGTGTTTAATTAGATAAAAAAAGACAAGAACCATTCTTGTCTTTTTTTATTTGTTTTGAAACATTGTTTTATGTTAGAAAAACGTTTTTTCAAAATAATGACGAAAAATTAAAAAAATGTAAGAATATAGGAAGAATTATTGACTGTTGCACTGGAAATATGTATAATAAGAAAACAGCACTGATAAAAGATAGGTGTAATTTTATTTTGTTGAAATTTTAATAAAAAGTAAAAAAGTTTTTAAAATACAAATGTTTAATGTATAATATAGAGAGATAATATTAGTCAGGAGGAAAAAAATGAGAATAGCCTTAGATGCCATGGGTGGAGATAATGCACCTGTAGAAACAATAAAGGGAGCTATAAAGGCTTTAGAGGAAATAGAAGATCTTGAACTTGTTCTTGTTGGACAAAAAGAAATAATAGAACAAGAACTTTCAAAATATAATGTTGATAAAAATAAGATACAGATAGTTGATGCTAGAGAAATAATAGCTATGACAGATGATCCAGTTGCAGCTGTAAAAGGAAAAAAAGATTCTTCAATGAATAGAACTTTAGAACTTGTAAAAGATGGAAGAGTTGATGCATCTGTTTCTGCTGGAAATACAGGAGCACTTATAACGGCAAGCCAATTGAAATTAAAAAGAATAAAAGGTGTAATGAGACCAGCTATTGCTACAATGTTTCCTAACAAAAAAGGAAATATGCTTTTGTTAGATGCAGGAGCTACAGCAGACTGCAAACCTGAATTTTTAAATCAATATGCTATGATGGGGGCTAAGTATCTAGAAATATTATTAGGAAGAAAAAATCCAACTGTTGGACTTTTAAATATTGGTACTGAATCTGGTAAAGGTAATGAAGTAACTAGGGGAGCTTATGAACTTTTAAAACAAAATGAAAAAGTAAACTTTATTGGAAATATAGAAAGTACAGAGATGTTAAATGGTGACGTAGATGTGGTTGTTACTGATGGATTTACTGGAAATATGGTCTTAAAAACTTCAGAAGGAGTAGCTAAATTTATATTATCATCAATGAAAAGTGAAATTGAAAAATCATTTATATATAAATTGGGGGCACTTCTTATAAAACCTGCGTTAAAAACAATAGTTAAAAAGATGGACTCTTCAGAATATGGAGGAGCTATTTTTCTAGGACTAAATGGTATTTCTATAAAAGCTCATGGAAATTCTGACTCAATAGCTATAAAAAATGCTATAAAAGTAGCGAATAAATTTGCACAGATGAAATTTATAGATGAACTAAAAAAAATAATAGTAATAGAAGATAAAGAGGAGATATAATTATAGGAGGAAAAATGGATTTTAAAAGTGTTGGAATCAAAGGGATGGGGTATTATGCTCCAGAACATGTAATGACAAACCTTGATTTTGAAAAAATAATCGATACTAGTGATGAATGGATAAGAACAAGAACTGGAATAGAAGAAAGAAGATTTGCAGCAAAGGATCAAGCAACTTCTGATTTATGTGTAGAAGCAGCTAAAAAAGCATTAGAAAATGCTAAAATGTCAATTGATGATATTGACTTAATTTTAGTTGCAACTTGTACACCAGACTATTTAGTTCAAGCATCAGCATGTTTAGTACAAAAAAGACTTGAAGCAAAACAAACTCCATGCTTTGACTTAAATGCAGCTTGTAGTGGATTTATATATGGTCTTACTGTAGCTGGTGGAATGATAAGAGGTGGAGTATATAAAAATATACTTGTAATAGGAGCAGAAACATTGTCAAGAATAATAGATATGCAAGATAGAAATACTTGCGTATTATTTGGTGATGGAGCAGCTGCAGCTATAGTAGGAGAAGTAGAAGATGGATATGGATTTTTAGGAGCATATCTTGGAGCAGAAGGTGAAGATGATGAAATCTTAAAAATACCTGCTGGTGGAACTAAAAAACCAAATACTATTGAAACTATAGAAAATAGAGAAAACTTTGTAAAAATGAAAGGAACAGATGTATTTAAATTTGCAGTACACGCTCTTCCTTCATCAACAAATAAGGCTATGAAAATAGCTGGTGTAAAATCAGAAGATATAAAAATGGTATTTCCTCATCAAGCAAATATAAGAATTATTGAAGCAGCAGCTAAAAGAATACACGTACCTATGGAGAAGTTTTACGTAAATCTACAAAGATATGGAAATACATCTTCTGCATCTGTAGGAATAGCTTTAGGTGAGGCTTTAGAAAAAGGAATTATTAAAAAGGGAGATACTATAGCCTTAACAGGATTTGGTGCTGGACTTACATATGGTTCAATCATCATGAAATGGTGTTACTAATAAATGTTGACATAAATAAGGTGCTATGATATAGTAAGCACAGATATTTATCAAGGAGGTAAAATGGCTAAAGTAGCTTTTGTTTTTCCAGGACAAGGAGCACAATATGTTGGAATGGGAAAAGAACTTTATGAAAATAATGAAATTGCTAGAAAAGAGTTTGATAGCTTATTTTCAAAATTAGATTTTGACCTAAAAACAGTTATGTTTGAAGGACCAGAAGAAGCATTAAAAGAAACAAAAAATACTCAACCTGCAATAGTATCAATGAGTCTTGTACTTACTAAACTATTAGAAGAAAAAGGGATCAAACCTGATTTTGTTGCAGGACACTCAGTTGGTGAATATGCAGCATTTGGAGCAGCAGGATATCTTTCAATAGAAGATGCTGTAAAACTAACAGCAGCTAGAGGAAAATTTATGAATGATGTGGCTCAAAAAGTAAATGGTGGAATGGCTGCAATCATTGGATTAGAATCAGATAAAATAGTTGAAGTTTTAAAAACTGTTGATGGAGTTGTAGAAGCAGTTAATTTTAATGAACCAAAACAAACAGTTATAGCAGGTCAAAAAGATGCAATAGAAAAAGCATGTGTAGCATTAAAAGAAGCTGGTGCTAGAAGAGCTATGCCTCTTGCTGTATCTGGACCTTTTCATTCATCACTAATGAAAGAAGCAGGAGAAAAATTAAAAGAAGAAGCTAATAACTACGATTTTAAAATGACAGATGTAAAGTTAATAGCAAATACAACTGCTGATATTTTAACTAGTGTTGAAGATATAAAAGAAGAAATTTATGCACAAAGTTTTGGACCAGTAAAATGGGTAGATACAGTTAAAAAAATGAAAGAACAAGGTGTAACAACTATATATGAAATTGGCCCTGGTAAAGTATTATCTGGACTAATTAAAAAAATTGATAAAGAATTTGAAATAAAAAATATAGAAAAACTTGAAGATTTACAAAATATAATGTAAAATCTATTATATATACTTTATTATATAAAGAAAAACTAAGGAGGAAAAAATGTTAGATAAAATAAGAGAAATAGTTGTAGAACAATTAGGAGTAGAACCTGAACAAGTAGTTCCTGAAGCAAATTTTGTAGAAGATCTAGGGGCTGACTCTTTAGATACAGTTGAACTAATAATGGCATTTGAAGAAGAATTCGACGTAGAAATTCCTGATACTGATGCAGAAAAAATCAAAACAGTTCAAGATGTAATTGATTATATAAGCAACAAATAATTAAATAAAGCCAAGGCGGGGTATTTAAGAGTACCCCGTTATTTGTATATATTTTAATTTGAGGTGATAACGTGAATAGAGTAGTAGTTACAGGAATTGGACTAATAACTGCCCTTGGTACTGGACTAGAAAAAAGCTGGAAGAGAATCCTAGACGGTGAAACAGGAGTCGATAAAATAACATCTTATGATACTACAGATATGCCTGTTCAAATTGCAGCTGAAGTAAAAGATTTTAATCCTCTTGATTTTGGTATTGAAAAAAAAGAGATAAAAAAGCTAGCAAGAAATACTCAATTTGCTATTGCAGCTACAAAAATGGCTCTTGATGATGCAGGATTAACAATAGATGAAACAAATGCTGAAGATATAGGAGTTATTGTATCTTCTGGAATAGGTGGAATTGAAGTATTTGAAGATCAACATGCTGTAATGATAAATAAAGGTGTAAGAAGAATATCTCCTTTTACTATTCCGGCAATGATAGCAAATATGGCAGCAGGAAATATAGGAATATATTTTGGAGCAAAAGGACCTAATAAAGCAGTAGTAACAGCATGTGCAGCAGGAACTCATTCTGTTGGAGATGCTTTTGAGATGATAAAAAATGGTAGAGCAAAAGCTATGATAGCTGGAGGAACAGAAGCAGCAATCACTCCATTTGCAATGAATGCATTTGCTAATATGAAAGCTCTATCTACAAGAAATGACGAACCACAAAAAGCATCAAGACCTTTTAGTCTTGATAGAGATGGTTTTGTAATGGGAGAAGGAGCAGGAATTTTAATTCTAGAAGAATTAGAGTCTGCTAAAAAAAGAGGAGCTAAAATATACGCAGAAGTTGTAGGATATGGAGAAACTTGTGATGCTTATCATATAACTGCTCCAGTAACAGGTGGAGAAGGAGCTGCTAGAGCGTTTAAAATGGCTCTTAAAGAAGGAAATATAGATCTTAAAGATGTCGGGTATATAAATGCTCACGGAACATCTACACCAGCAAATGATAGTAATGAAACAGATGCCATAAAAGATGTATTTGGAGAACATGCAAAAGAACTTTTAGTTTCTTCAACAAAAGGAGCAACAGGACATGGACTTGGTTCTGCTGGAGGAATGGAAGCTGTAATTATAGCTAAGGTTCTTTCAGAAGGAATAGTACCACCTACTATAAATTATGACAATCCTGATCCAGAATGTGATTTAAATTATGTTCCAAATAAAGCTGTTAAAAAAGATATAGAAGTAGCTATGTCTAGTTCACTAGGTTTTGGTGGACACAATGCAGTTATTGCAATGAGAAAATACAAATAGAACAAAAGGAGGAGAATTTTGAAGAAAAACTATTTAGATTTTGAGAAAAATCTTGGATACTCTTTTAATAATAAAGAGCTTCTTAAAAATTCACTTCTCCATAGATCTTTTGGAAATGAACATAGAAAATATAAGAAAATAAGTAATGAAAGACTAGAACTGCTAGGAGATGCAGTTCTAGATCTTGTTGTTACAGAATATCTGTATAAAAGCTATGAAGATTCAACAGAGGGAGATTTAGCAAAAATCAAATCTATGGTAGTAAGTGAACCTGTACTTGCAGCTATTTCAAAAAGGTTAGAAGTAGGTAAGTATCTTTTATTAAGTAGAGGAGAAGAATTAACAGGTGGTAGAGAGAGAAGCTCTATCTTAGGAGATGCATTTGAAGCTATTTTAGGAGCTATATATATAGATTCTGACTTTGAAACTGCTAAAAAATTTGCACTTAGTCATATTAAGGATTCAATAGATAATGTAGATACAAATGAGGAGATACTGGATTTTAAAACTATACTTCAAGAGTACAGTCAAAAAGAATATAAAATAATCCCAGAATATTCAGTAATAAATGAAATAGGTCCGGATCATCAAAAAATATTTGAAATAGCTGTTAAAATCAACAATGGAGAAGATGGAAAACTTGTAGCAGTAGGTAGTGGAAAAAATAAAAAAAGTGCAGAGCAAGCAGCAGCTAAAGTACTTTGTAAAGAATTAGGGGTAAAAATACATGAAACACTATAACATTCCAATTTTTATCAGCCATTTTGGGTGTCCGAATTCTTGTGTGTTCTGTAATCAAAAAAAGATAAATGGAAGAGAGACTGACGTTACAATAGAGGACTTAAAATTAACAATAGAGACCTATTTAAAAACTCTTCCAAAGAAGTCCAAAAAAGAAGTGGCTTTCTTTGGTGGAACTTTTACGGGAATTTCCATGGGGTTGCAAAAAGCATACTTAGAGGCAACATATGAGTATATAAAAAGAGGATTAGTAGATGGAATAAGACTATCTACAAGGCCAGATTGTATAAACGAAGAAATCGTAGCACAGCTAAAGAAATATGGGGTAACAGCAGTAGAACTTGGAGTTCAATCTTTAGATGAAGAAGTGCTTTTAGCAACTGAAAGATATTATCCTGTTGAGGTAGTAGAAAAAGCATGTAAGCTTATAAAAGAGGCACAAATTGCATTAGGAATTCAATTGATGATAGGATTGCCTAAATCAACAGATGAAAGTGATTACATGACTGCATGTAAGGCTTTAGAAATGAAACCAGATATGGTTAGAATATATCCAACTCTTGTGATCAAAGGAACAAAGATGGAAAATATGTTTAAGTGTGGTGAATATCATGCTCTAACTATTGAAGAAGCAGTAAAAAGAACAAGAAAAATATATGCACTTATTGAATTACATGGAGTGAATATAATAAGAGTAGGACTTCAACCAAGTGAAGATTTAAGAGAAGATGGTGTGGTATTGGGAGGACCTTTCCACCCAGCATTTAGAGAATTAGTTGAAACAGAAATATACTATGATTTTTTTAGAAAAATTATAGAGAAGGAAAATAAACTCGAAATTTTAGGAAATGAAAAGAGCATCTCAAGATATGTTGGAATAAATAAAGCTAATAAAATAAGACTTAAAGATTATTTTAGCATAAGTATAGACAATTTAATACCAAGAGATGATATAGTTGTGAATGGAAAAAAATATTCTAGGTTAGATATACTAAGGGGAGAGTTGGCATAAGATGAAACGTATAGTAATCAACATAGATAAATTCCAATCAAGAGCAGCTATCATTGAAAATGGAAAGGTGATGGAAATACTCATTGAAAGAGCAGAAGAGGGACGAATAAACGGGAGTATATATAAAGGAAAAGTTGCAAATGTATTACCTGGTATGGAATCAGCTTTTGTAAATATTGGACTAGAAAAGAATGCCTTTTTATATGTAAATGATTTGAGGGAATTTGAAGAAAAATATTTAGATGGAATATATAATAGTAGTCGACCTATAGAGGATATTTTAAATGTAGGTGATGAGGTAGTAGTACAAGTATTAAATGAGCCTAGGGGAACTAAGGGAGCAAGAGTAACAACTCACTATACACTTCCTGGTAAATATCTTGTGCTTATGCCAAATAATGATCATATAGCAATATCTAAAAAAATAAAAGATGAAGAAGAACGTAATCGTCTAGAAGAGATATTTAAAGATATTACACCAGAAGATATGGGCGTAATAATAAGAACAGCTGCACAGGGAAAAACATTTTTTCATTTTGAAAGAGAGATGGAATATCTTGTAAAAAAATGGGAAGATATTGAGAAAAAAACTAGTGATGCAAAAGTAGGAGAGGTTTTATATAAGGATAATGGAGTAGTAACTACAGTTTTAAGAGACATATTTACCAATGATGTCGATGAGCTTATTGTTGATGATTTAGAAGCGTATTGGGAAATTTTAGACTATATAAATGCTTTTAGTGAAACTACATTAAAAACTAAAATAAAATTATATAAAGCTGAAAACGGAGAAAATATTTTTGATATTTATAATATTAATCAAGAGATAGATAGTGCTTTAAAAGAGGAGGTACCACTTGAATGTGGAGGATATCTTGTAATAGAAAAAACTGAAGCACTTGTAAGTATAGATGTAAATACAGGTAAAAATACAGGTAGCTATAATCTAGAAAAAACTGTTGTGAATACTAATATTGAAGCAGCTAAGGAGATTCCAAGACAACTTAGATTAAGAAATTTAGGTGGAATTATTATTATAGATTTTATAGATATGAGACTTGAAGAAGATAAGAAAAAAGTACTAGATACTTTAGAAGAAAATCTTTCAAAAGATAGAATAAAAAATAATATAGTTCATTTTACAGATTTAGGACTAATAGAGATGACTAGAAAGAGAACGGGAAAACCTCTATATCATTATTTTCAAGAAAAATGCCCTATATGTAATGGAACGGGAAAAGTTAAATCTAAAGAGGCAGTTATTCATGACTTATTAAAAGAGATCAAGAGTTGTTGTCAGGATAGAGATATAAGTGCTATTAAAGTTATATTATCTAAAAAGTTAAAGATTGCTTTTCAAGAAACGTATTATGATTTTGCATTAGAATATGCAAAAAATAAAAAGAAGAAAATACTATTAGAGGATAATAATCAGAATGATTACAGCTTTACTATTATTCTGATGAAATAAGGTGGAAGTATGAAAATAGGAGTTTATGCAGGAAGTTTTGACCCTATAACAAAAGGGCATTTTGATGTTATAAAAAAATCTTTAAAAATAGCTGACAAGGTTATTGTAGCTGTAATAAATAATAGTAATAAAAAATGTTGGTTTTCTTTAAAAGAAAGAGAACATATGATAAAAATGTTAGTTGCAGAATTTGGTGATAAAGTAGAAGTTAAAAGTTTTAATGGACTTTTAATTGATTTTATGAAAGAAAATCATGCTGATATAATTATTCGCGGGTTAAGAGCAGTATCTGATTTTGAATATGAGCTTGGATATGCTTTTGTAAATCATGATTTATCTTTTGGAGAGGTAGAAACAATATTTATACCAGCTTCAAGAGAATATATGTATTTAAGTTCAAGTGGAGTAAGAGAAGCAGCTAGTGCAGGAGCAAGACTAGATATATTTATAGATGAGAGACTTATTGATATGGTAGAGGCAAAAGCTAAGAGTTTAAAATAAAAGGATAGGTTGTTGCAGTGGCTAAAAGTAAAAGTTTTTATATATGTAGTGAATGTGGATACAAAACTGAAAAATGGATAGGAAAATGTCCTAAATGTAATAGTTGGGGAACTTTTGAAGAAGAGATTAATATTGTAACTTCTCCAGGAGCTCCAATACATTCTTCAACATCAATAAAAGATATTTCGGAAAATGTTTTTTCATTTGATGAAGTAACATTTGAAGAAAAAGATAGACTAAAAACAGGAATAGAAGAGTTTGATAGAGTTCTAGGTGGAGGGTTATTAAAGGGAGAAGTTGTTTTAATAACAGGAAATCCTGGTATAGGGAAATCGACACTTTTACTTCAAGTAGCTAGTGAATATACAAAATATGGAGATGTTTATTATATATCGGGAGAGGAATCTCCAGCACAGGTAAAGAATAGAGGTGAACGTCTAAAAATAAAAAGTCGTTCACTATACCTTATGTCTGAAACAGATATCTCTAAAATTTACGAATTTTTAATTTTAAAAAGACCAGGGGTAGTAGTTGTAGATTCTATACAAACTTTATATAATTCAGTTATTGATTCAATACCTGGTACTCCAACTCAAATTAGAGAATGTACCTTAAAGATAATAGAATTAGCTAAAAAATATGGAATTTCATTTTTTATAGTAGGACATATAACAAAAGATGGTAAAGTTGCAGGGCCAAAGCTTTTAGAGCATATGGTAGATGCAGTGTTTAATTTTGAAGGTGAACAGGGACTTTTTCATAGGATACTTAGAAGTACTAAAAATAGATTTGGTTCTACAAATGAATTAGCTGTTTTTAGTATGGAAGAAGAGGGAATGAAAGAGGTTAAAAACTCATCTGAATATTTTTTAAGTGAAAGAGATGAGAAAAATATAGGAAGTATGGTTGTTCCTGTCCTTGAAGGAACTAAAATATTTTTAATGGAAATCCAAACACTTCTTACTGAGGTTACTATTGGAATACCAAGAAGGATTGTTCAAGGTTTTGATAGAAATAGGATACAGATTTTAACAGCAGTTGCAGAAAAGAAAATGGGACTAAGTCTTGGGATGAAAGATCTTTTTTTAAATGTTCCTGGAGGATTAAGTATAGCAGATCCAGCGGCAGATTTAGCAGTATTAATTTCAATTTTATCTATATATAGAGGAGTTGAAATAAGTCAAAAGATAGCTGCTATAGGTGAGCTTGGATTAAGAGGAGAAATAAGAAAGGTTTTTTTTATTGACAAACGTCTTAGAGAGCTTGAAAAGCTTGGGTTTAAGGGAGTTTATGTTCCTGAAGCCAATAGAAAAGAGATAAAAAAAAACAGTTACGGTTTAAAATTAATATACTTAAAAAATTTAGAAGAACTTTTAGAAAGGATGAATAAAGATGGATAGCCAAAAATTAGAAGACATATTAAAGTTTGTGGCTCCAGGAACAGCTCTTAGAGATGGTCTTAATAACATATTGGAAGCTGGACTGGGAGCTCTGATAGTTGTTGGATTTGATGAAGTTGTAAAAAAAATGACAGATGGTGGATTTTTTTTAGAATGTGAATTTTCACCAGAAAAAGTGTATGAACTTGCCAAAATGGATGGAGCAATCATATTAGATGACGAATGTGAAAAAATTTTATATGCCAATATCCATCTTCAACCTGATAGAAGATTTAGCTCTACTGAAAGTGGAACAAGACATAGAACTGCTGAAAGAACAGCTCAACAAACAGGGAAGTTAGTTATTGCAGTATCAGAAAGAAGAAATGTTATAACACTATATAAAGACGATATTAAATATAGATTGAAAGAGACAGTTGCAATAGAAAGTGAAGCGTCACAAGCTATTAAAACTATGGAAAGATATAAATATGTTTTAGATAGGTCTCTTGGAAATTTGACAATATTAGAATTAGATAATACTGTAACAATGTATGAAGTAGCTACAACTTTACAAAGATTTGAGATGTTAAGAAGAATAGGGGCAGAAATAAATAGCTATATTTTAGAGTTAGGTGTAGAAGGAAGACTTTTAAACTTACAATTTCAAAATTTAAATCAAGATATAGAAGAAGATGAACAAAATTTAATAAGAGATTATATTCCTGATAGCATGGAGTATAAAGAGGTAAAGGAGCAAATAAGCCTTTTAGATGACGATGAATTATTAGGGGTAGAAAATTTCTCTAGTGCACTAGGATATGGAAAAACATACAGTACTTTAGATAAGGAAGTAAGTCCTAGAGGATATAGAATTTTAGGGAGAATAGGAAAACTAACTAAAAAAGACGTTGAAAAATTAGTAAACCAGTATAATGGTATATCAAAATTGCAAGATGCACCTGATGAAGAATTATCAGAAATGAAAATAAGTAAGGCTAAGATAAAAGCTTTAAAAAATGGTCTTAAGAGAATGAAACTTACAGTAGAATTAGAAAAATCATACTAAATAAGATGCTAAAGAGATTGAAAATAAATTTTTTGATCTCTTTTTTTACACATATTCATAAAAATTAATTTTCATAAAAAAATAAAATAAAAAAAGAGTTGATTTTTTACGAAAAACTGTTATAATAGATTATGTCTTTAGAATGTAAATAATTTTTTAAAAAAATTAATAAAAATAAAAAAATTTCAAGAAAACAAGGAGAGAGACATGAAAAGTAAGTACAGTTTAACAACTAAAATTTTTATTGCTTTAGTACTAGGAATTATTACTGGATTACTAGTTTATCCAGTAAAAGACAATCCTTACGTAAGTAAGTATGTAATAGGATTTGTATTTAATTTATTAGGAAATGGATTTATAAGAGCTATAAGAATGGTTGTAGTGCCATTGGTATTTTTCTCACTAATAGTTGGTGCTGCAGGAATTGAAGATGTGGCAAAGCTTGGAAGAATAGGAATAAAAACTCTTATTTTTTATCTTTCTACTACAGCAGTAGCACTTATTTTATCACTTATTGGTGGAAATATAATTAATCCAGGAAAAGGTGTAAGCCTAGGAACAGTTGCAGTATCAAATGTAACAGTAGGAGAAGCAAAACCTTTCGTAGATATTTTATTAAATATGATTCCAGTTAATCCTGTTGAAGCCTTAGCTAATGGAAATATGTTACAAATAATTGTATTTGCTATTTTAGTTGGTGTATGTCTTTCTATACTTGGAGAAAAAACTTTAAGAATTAAAAAAATCATAGAAGAAGGAAATGCTTTAAGTCTTAAGTTAGTTGAAGTTGTTATGATAATAGCACCTTATGGTGTTTATGGACTTATTTCAAAAACATTTGCAACTTTTGGATATGTTGCAATATTCCCACTATTTAAATATTTTATAGGGGTTGTAATAGTATTATTTATTCATTGTTTAATTACTTATCAAGGTATTTTAGCAATAGTTGGAAGATATAATCCATTAAAATTTTTAAAAAGATTTGCTCCAACAATGATGGTTGGATTTTCAACAGCATCTAGTAGTGCAGCATTACCATCTTCATTAAAATGTATGCAAGAAAACTTTGGAATTTCAAAATCAATTTCATCATTTACTATCCCATTAGGAAATACTATAAATATGGATGGAACAGCAGTTATGCAAGGAATTGCAACAATATTTATAGCACAGATCTATGGAATAGATTTAAGCATGGGAAATTATATTACAGTAATATTAACTGCCACATTAGCGTCTATAGGAACAGCAGGAGTACCAGGAGCTGGAGTTATAATGTTAGGAATGGTTTTAACAGAAGTTGGGCTTCCTATGGAAGGAATTGGGCTTGTAATGGGAATTGATAGATTTGTAGATATGTTTAGAACTATGATAAACGTTACAGGAGATGCTGTTTGCACAGTTGTAATTGCAAAGAGTGAAGGGGAAAAATTAAACGAGGCATAAAAAATATTAGTATTATAAAAGTTGAATCTGCATTTTTGTATAGGATATTTTTATGTGTTAAGGAACGAGGCAATCGTAATGATTGTCTCTTTCTCTTTTTTTGCAGATTTAATAAAAATATCAAAAATATCTGATTTAGAACAAATAAAAGTAAAAAATATATTTAATATGAAAAATATATTTATTTTAATAAAGTGAAGAAAATTTATAAAAAACTAAAATTAAAAAACACGAAATAGACATCAAAATTTCACTATAGTGTATTTTGTGTGTTTAAATAGAATTTGAAAATTAATATCTATAATATAAATCTATATTATGTAAAATATTTAAAATATCAATTTGTGTATATAAAATATAAATTAATTTTGATAATATTATATATTTTTAATACAAAATATGAAAATTATTTTTTATTTTTAAAATTATAATTAGTTTTTTTGAAAATTTCCTAGAAAAATCCAATATAAATATTGATTTTTATTCAGTTTTATGATAAAATCATAGCGTTTTAATCGTATTATAGTTGGACAAAAAATATTATTATTATACTAAAAATGTTTTTAATGACTATTAAAAATTTTTTGTCATATTACAAAAGGTTCAACTATATACACTATACAAATTAAAAGAAGGAGAAAATTATGGATCAGAAATTGACGACGCACAAGACTACCAAATTAGACAAATTTTTGAACTTTGTAGAGATTGCAGGAAATAAACTTCCTCATCCAGTAGCAATGTTCTTTGGATTCTTTGTAATCACAATTATACTATCTTATGTATTATCAAAGATGGGAGTTGCAGTAACTTATTCTGAGATTTCAAAATCTACAGGAGAAGTTGTAAAAAAGACAACTACAGTTCAAAACCTTATTACTACAGATGGAATTAGAGGAATATTTACATCAGCTGTTAAAAACTTTACAGGACATGCTGCATTAGGATCAATAGTTGTAGCGATGTTAGGAGTTGGACTTGCTGATGGAACAGGACTTTTAAGTGCTTTAATTAAAAAATTAGTTCTTTCTACACCTAGAGTATTAGTATCAGCAATAGTTGTATTTGCAGGGGTTATGTCAAATATAGCATCAGATGCTGGTTATGTTGTATTGATACCTCTTGGAGCAGTAATATTTGCCTCATTTGGAAGACATCCTCTAGCTGGAATAGCTGCAGCTTTTGCTGGAGTATCAGGAGGATTCTCGGCTAACTTATTAATAGGAACTACAGATCCATTATTAGGAGGAATTAGTACATCTGCCGCACAGATAGTACTTCCAGGATATGTAGTAGATGCTACAGCAAACTATTTCTTTATGTTTGCATCAACTTTTCTTATAACAATTATAGGAGCTTGGTTAACAGATAAGGTAGTAGAACCAAGATTAGGAGAATATACAGGTCCTAAGTTAGAAGTTGATAGTGATGCAGAACTTACAAAACAAGAAAGAAGAGGATTATTATTATCTCTTATTTCAGTAATAATATTTGTAGTTGTAGTTGTATTTATGATTATTCCAGAAGATGCAGTATTTAAATTAAGTGCAAAAGAAATACAAGCTTTTATAGCTGAAAATCATAGAGAACCAGGAACAATGGAATTATTAAAACCATTCTTTAGTGATTCAATAGTATTTGTTCTAATGCTTGCATTTTTTATACCTGGACTTGTATATGGGGTTAGTGCAGGGACAGTAAAAGATCACAGAGATGTAATTCAAGCGTTAGTAAAATCAATGGCTTCATGTGGACAAGTATTTGTTATTATCTTTATATCAGCTCAATTCGTATATGTATTTACTAAATCAAATATAGGAATAGTTATAGCTGTTAATTTAGCAAATATTTTAAAAGATATGGGAATTACAGGAATAGCAGCAGCAGTTGGATTAATATTCCTAACAGCTTTTGTAAACCTATTTATAGGAGGAGCTTCTTCAAAATGGTTGATGTTATCTCCAGTATTTATCCCAATGTTCGTGGAATTAGGACTTACTCCAGAGTATACTCAACTTGCATATAGAATAGGAGATTCAACAACAAATGTTATTTCTCCTCTAATGTCTTACTTCCCTATCATAGTAGGATTTGCTTCTAAATATGCAAAGAATGAGGGAAATATGGGAATGGGAACAGTTATTGCAATGATGCTTCCATATTCAATGGTATTCTTATTTGCTTGGACAGTACTATTTGTAGTGTGGACATTATTAGGATTACCAATTGGACCGGGAGTTTCAATGTTTATGTAAAAAAATTAAAACATCTTCTGTAATGGAAGATGTTTTTTTATAATGAAAAAAGGGCTAAAACTAGCCCTTTTTAAGTATTTATTATTTAGCATTACTTATTGCGTTTTGAACAGCTTCTTTAAATCCTAAAGATGTATAAGTAGCACCAGCTACGTTGTCAACATCAACTTTTTGTTGAGCAATTATTTCTTGAGTTAATTTTTCGATAGCAGGTTCTGCAATTCTTTTAGTATCGTCCATTTTAAGAACTTTTATAGCAGTAATTTTATCACCTTCAGTTTCAACAGAAACCTTTATATCATCTTTATAACCAGCTCCAACACCTTCAGTAGTAGCACCAAATGCAGTAATAGATAGTACAGCTAGAAGTGAAGCAAATATTATTTTTTTCATTTAAATCCCTCCGTTTTGCATAAAATTCAGTTTAAATATATAAAAAAGTATACTTTCATAAGGCTTAAATATAGAATAGTCTTATTTTATATGATTTTCTAAACAAATTAACTGAAAATTTTAATGATACAACGTTGTTAAGACTCTCTATTGTATATTATATACGTATTCTTTAAAAAAATCAATAATTTTATGTATTCTTACAAAAGTTACTAAGTAAAATATAAAAACCCTAGCTAAGAAACTAGGGCTTTTATTGAGACTACGTTTTCTATATAAATAGAGGTGCTTCCGGTCCTACTGGAAGTCCTATTAAAATCCAAATTCCCATTAATAAAGACCAGAAAATCAAGAATGATAATGAATATGGAAGCATTAAAGACATTAAAGTTCCAAGTCCTGATTTTTTATCATATTTTTGCATTAATATAACAATTACTGAGAAGTATGACATCAACGGAGTGATTATATTAGTTGATGAATCTCCAATACGATAAGCAACTTGAGTAAGAGCTGGTGATAGTCCAAGTCTATACATCATAGGTACAAATATAGGTGCCATAATAGCCCATTTTGCAGAGGCTGATCCCATAAATAAATTTAAAAATGCAGATAAGAATATAAATAATATAATTAGAGGGAATCCTGTAAGTCCAGCAGCTTCTAGAGCATCTGCACCTTTAAAAGATACTATAGTTCCCAAATTAGTTTTTCCAAAGTATGCAATAAACTGAGAAGCAAAGAAAGTCAATACTAGATATCCACTCATAGATTTCATAGATGTAGTCATTGCTTCTACTATATCGTGAGATGTTTTTATTTTACCGATAGTTTTACCATAAGCAAGTCCAGGGATTAAGAATAAAAGTAAGATACCTGGAATTAAACCACCGTGTAAAAATCCTTTTAGTGTCATTTCTCCATCTGGTTGAAGGCTTTTAAATACAGCATTATGAGGGAACATTAAAAATCCCATAATTACACAATATATAATCAAAGAAATTAAAGCATTTCTTAAACCTTTACTTTCAAGCTCAGTAACAGGATCATTATCAGGTTGATAAGTACCAGTATAAGGGCCAAGATTTTTTTCTACTATTTTATCTGTAATAATAGTACCAACAATTGTTAAAAATACTGTTGAAGCAGCTAGAAAATACCAGTTACATGTTGGAGCTAATTGAATATCAATACCAGCAGCAGTAAGAGCTTGGTTAGTGATACCAGTAAGCAATGGGTCAGTAGTTCCTAAAACAAGATTAGCTGAAAATCCTCCTGATACTCCAGCAAAAGCTGCAGCTATCCCAGCTAGAGGATGTCTACCAGCCATAGCAAATATTATAGCACCAATAGGAACAACTACTAAATAACCAGCATCTGATGCTATATTAGACATAATACCTGCAAAAATAACTATAGGTGTTAAGTATCTAGTATTTGCATTCATCAATAGTTTTTTAAGAGTTGAATTAAAAAGTCCAGTCCATTCTGCAACTCCTACCCCTAACATAGCAACTAGTACAGTTCCTAAAGGAGCAAATCCTGTAAAGTTAGTAGTAGCAGTATTAAACATATATGCAAGCCCTTCTTTATTCAATAAGGAAACAGCCTTTTTTGTCACCTCAGTTTTAGCTTTAGCATCAAAGTAAGTAACGCTAGCTCCAGTAGATGCAACAAAATGTGAGATAAGAATTACTATTAAAGAAAGGATAAGAAACAACATTGCTGGATGCGGTAGTTTATTTCCAATTATTTCTACTCCTCTTAAAAATCCACCTATCTCATGTGAATCTTTAATCTTTTTCTTTTCGTTTTCCATAAAAATCCTCCTCTTTATAGATGTTTATATAACATAACAAATCAGTTTTTAAAAACTTAATAATTTAAAAATTGGGTTGTTAGATTAAATTCTAGTAGAAATATGTTAAAGTGATATGTATCACAATTACATTCTTATACATTATATACACAAAAATCATAAAAAATCAACATTATTTTCTATGATAGTACATATATATAAAAAATAAATAGAAGTATATAAAAAATAGAAGATAAAATTTAAATAAAAATATTATATATTTATTTAAATAAAAAATTAAAATTAGTTAGAAGTTAAATCAAAGTGTTTTACCTTTACAATGTTTTAAAAAAAGTTGAAAAATTTAATAATATAAGGTAAAATATAATGTAATACTAAATAAAATAGGAGTGTAATAGATGTTTATAGATGAAGTTGTAATAACTGTTAAAGCAGGAAATGGTGGAGATGGTTCAGCAGCCTTTAGAAGAGAAAAATATATACAATTTGGAGGACCTGATGGTGGAGATGGAGGAAATGGAGGAAATGTAATTTTTCTAGCAGATCCTAATATCAATACTCTAATTGATTTTAAATTTAAAAAACTTTTTAAGGCTCAAAATGGTGAAAATGGGCAAAAGAAACAAATGTATGGAAAAACTGGAGAAGATTTAATAATAAAAGTTCCTGTAGGAACTCAAATTAGAGACGTAGAAACAGGGAAATTACTATTGGATATGAATGTTCCTGGTGAATCAAGATTACTATTAAAAGGTGGAAGAGGTGGATACGGAAATGTACACTTTAAATCTTCAGTAAGAAAGACACCTAAAATTGCTGGAAAAGGTCGTGAAGGAGCAGAAATAAAAGTAAAGCTTGAGTTAAAATTATTAGCTGATGTAGCTTTAGTTGGATATCCATCAGTTGGAAAATCAAGTTTTATAAATAAAGTATCTGCAGCTAATTCAAAAGTTGGAAACTATCACTTTACAACACTTGAACCTAAATTAGGAGTTGTGAGATTAGAAGAAGGAAAATCTTTTGTAATTGCTGATATTCCAGGACTTATCGAAGGAGCTCATCAAGGAGTAGGATTAGGATATAAGTTTTTAAGACACATTGAAAGATGTAAGATAATATGTCATCTTGTTGATGTTTCTGAAATAGAAGGAAGAGACGCTATTCAAGACTATGAAAATATAAATAGTGAGTTAAGAAAATTCAGTGAAAAGCTTGCTGCTAAAAAACAAATAGTTTTAGCAAACAAAATGGATCTTTTGTGGGATATGGAGAAATATGAGAAGTTTAAAGCTCATGTTGAAGCACAAGGAAATGAAGTTTTCCCAGTATCTGTAATACTAAATGAAGGAATAAAAGAAGTTTTATATAAGATGTGGAATACACTTCAAAAAGTAGAAAGAGAGCCATTAGAAGAAGAAGCAAATATTGATGAAGTACTTCAAGAATTAAAAGGTGAAGCTGAAAACTTCGTAATTACTCAAGATGAAGATGGAGTATATGTAGTTGAAGGTAGAGTAGTAGATGAAGTTCTGGCTAAGTATGTAGTTACTATGGATGATGAATCACTTGTAAACTTCTTACATATGATGAGATCTTTAGGTCTAGAAGAGGCTTTAAGAGATGCTGGAGTTGAAGATGGAGATACAGTAAGAATAGCTGAAGTTGAATTTGAGTATGTAGAATAAAATTTATTTAAAGGGGAATTTTACTGCTAAATTTCCCCTTTTTTATTGAAAGTGAGGATATTTATGAAAGGAATAGTCATAGCTGGTCCAACTGGAGTTGGAAAAACAGACTTATCAATAAAATTAGCAAAATTATTTGATGCTGAGATTATTTCAGGAGATTCTGCACAGATATATAAAGGAATGGATATAGGAACTGCTAAGATAAAGCCATGTGAAATGCAGGGTGTAAAACATCATATGATTGATATTTTAGAGCCTATAAAAAAATATAGTGTTGGAGAATTTCAAAAAGATGTAGGTAATATTTTAAATGAGAGTGAAAAAGATAATAAAAATATGATAATTGCTGGTGGAACAGGTTTATATATCAATTCTGTTACTAATGGACTTGCAAATTTACCAGAAGGTAATATGAAGTTAAGAGAAAAATATATGAAAATGTCAGCTGAAGAGTTATATTTGATACTTTCTAAAGTAGATCCAGAAGCAGCACAAGAAATTCATCCTAACAATAAAAAAAGGGTAGAAAGAGCTATTGAGATATTTGAAATGACTGGAGAGAAATTTTCTGTACTTTCGAAAAAAAATATTAAAAACAATAATTATGATTTTTTAAAGATAGCTTTAGAAAGAGATAGAGAGCATTTATATGAAAGAATAAATCTAAGAGTAGATCTTATGGTAAAAGAAGGTCTAGAACAAGAAGTAAAATTTTTGTATGAAAAATATGGAGATATTTTAAGAAAAATCAATATAATAGGGTATTCGGAATTTATAGATTATTTTAATGGACTATGCACTTATGAAGAGGCTATTGAGAGTATAAAAAGAAATTCAAGAAGATATGCTAAAAGACAATTTACATGGTTTAAAAATGACCATTCATACATTTGGTATAACCTTGATAAAATGGCTGAAACTGATATAATTAGTGATATTCAAAATAAATTTGGAGCATAAAAAATCATGTAATTAAATTCTTGATAAAAAAGTATTGATATGGTATTATTTAATAAGATAACAAGTGAGGGATGGTAAGTGAAAAAGATTTTAATTTTCATAATCTTTGTTTTATTTACAGTTGGATGTTCAAATATCAGCACACAAAATTTCAATGTTACTGAAGAAGATAGAAACTCTTTGCTCACTATGGTAACAGCAATAAAAGAAGAATTTAAAAATGGGGAATTTGAAACCTTTGAAAAAGCGTTAGCTCCGAGCATTAAAAATTCAATAGTTAAGAAAAATATTGAATCAATAGATTTTTCAGAGGTGAGCATATTGACTTCAAAACCAGTGTTTAATAAAAATGCAGCCAAGAATATGGTGGCCTTCGTCTATGGCTCTAATACCTTGTATCTTGATGTTGAATATTTATTAAAAAATGGAGAATGGAAAATAGTAAACTTTAAAGAGAGAAGGGGATAATTAATGAAACCAAATGAAGTAAAAATAACAGTTCCTTCTTCTTTAGAAAATTTATCTTTAATAAGAGCCATGGTAAAAACTTATCTGGAGTTACATAAAATCAGCCAAAGAGATATAGTACAACTTTTATCTGTGGTAGATGAACTTTCAACAAATGTGGTTGAACATGGGTACGAGTATAAACCTGGGGATATTATTTTGGAGATTCAGAAGTCTAACGATATTATAAGACTTGTAGTTGAAGATAATGGAGTTGGATTTGACGAAGAAAAATTGAGTAAAGAAGAGGGAGGTATGGGTCTTTTTATAGCAAGAGCCATAGCTGACGATTTTAGAATTGAAAAGAAATTAAATGGGACATTGTTCAGAATTGAAAAAAAAGTTAAGGAGGCAATATAAAAATGGTAAACAATTTTGAAATACTTGAAAGAAACGTTGATGATATTAAGGTATTAAAGGTAGTAGGAGAGCTTGATGCTTTAGTGGCACCTAAACTAAAAGATAAGATAACAAAACTTGTAGATGGGGACTCTACAAAGTTTATAATTGATTTTGAAGAAGTGACTCATATTAATAGTTTGGCTATGGGAATCTTAAGAGGAAAATTAAAAGTTGTAAAAGACATGGGAGGAGATATTAAACTTATAAAATTGAATGAACACATCAAATCTATTTTTGAAATGATAGGTTTAGATGAAATATTCGAAATTTATGAGACAGAAGACGAGGCAGTGACAAGTTTCAAATAAAATTAATTAAGGAAGGATATTAAAATATGAGTACAGTTTTAGGTATAGGTTTGATAATAATCGGACTTGCGATAGTATTTGCAATACTATATAAAAAGTCTGTTATAGATAAAAAAATAAGCGAATTAAATAGCCTTGAAGATGAAATTACTAAATCAAAGCTAAAAGCTGAAGAAATTATAAAAGATGCAGAAAGATCTGCTACAGCTAGAGGAAAAGAAATAGAGTTAAAAGCAAAAGAAAATGCATATGTTATAAAAGAAGAAGCTGAAAAAGAAATAAAAAATGCTAAAAATGATTTAATTCAAAAAGAATTAAGATTAACTAAAAAAGAAGAAACTTTAGATAATAAGATAGAAAAATTAGAAATAAAAAGACAAGAGTTAGAAAAAACAACAGAAGAGTTAGAAGTAAGAAGAGAAGAGATAGAAGCTATTAGAACTCAACAAGAAACAGAGTTAGAAAGAATATCAGGACTTTCTAAAAATGAAGCTAAAGAGATATTAATAGCTAAATTAAGAGACGACTTAACTCACGAAACAGCAATTGCTATTAGAGAATTTGAAGGAAAACTTGAAGATGAAAAAGATAGAATTTCAAGAAGAATTTTATCAACAGCAATTGGAAAAGCTTCTGCAGATTATGTAGCAGATGCTACTGTATCAGTTGTAAATCTTCCTAACGATGAAATGAAAGGAAGAATTATAGGTAGAGAAGGAAGAAACATAAGAGCAATTGAAGCTCTAACAGGTGTTGATATAATAATTGATGACACTCCAGAAGCAGTTGTACTATCTAGTTTTGATGGAGTAAAAAGAGAAATTGCAAGACTTGCTATTGAAAAATTAATTACTGATGGTAGAATCCATCCAGGAAAAATAGAAGAAGTAGTAAATAAAGCTAAAAAAGATATTGAAAAAGAAATTGTAGATGCAGGAGAAGAAGCATTAATAGAGCTTGGAATACCAGCTATGCATCCTGAAATTATAAAAACATTAGGAAGACTTAAATTTAGAACAAGTTATGGTCAAAATGTTTTAACTCACTCAATTGAAGTTGCAAAACTTGCTGCAAATTTAGCTGCTGAAATAGGAGCAGATACAGAACTTGCAAAAAGAGCAGGACTTTTACATGACGTAGGAAAAGTATTAGATAGTGATATAGAAGCTTCACATGCTATTATAGGTGGAGAATTCTTAAAGAAATTTGGAGAAAAACCAGAAGTATTAAATGCTGTTATGGCTCACCATAATGAAGTAGAATTTGAAACTGTTGAAGCAATAATTGTTCAAGCAGCAGATGCTGTTTCAGCATCAAGACCTGGAGCAAGAAGAGAAACATTAACTGCATATCTAAAGAGACTTGAAAGTCTTGAAGAAATTGCAAATTCTTTCCAAGGTGTTGAATCTTCATTTGCTATTCAAGCTGGAAGAGAATTAAGAATAATAGTAAATCCAGAAGCTATGACAGATGATGAAGCTACTAAGATGGCTAGAGATGTTGCTAAGAAAATAGAAGATTCTATGCAGTATCCTGGGCAAATAAAAGTTACAATAGTTAGAGAAACAAGAGCAATAGAATTTGCAAAATAATAAATTATAAATTAAAAGGAACTAGCAAGCTGCTAGTTCCTTTTTTAGATTATGCTATTTTTTCACTGATTACAGGATCTTTTTTAGAAAAGTTTTTATAGATAAGAAATGCTATAAAACAAGTTGTTATATCCACTATAGGAAATGACATCCATACACCTTTTAATCCAAAGAATTTACCTAAAATAAAAGCAAGTGGTAATAATAAAACTATTTGTCTTAGCATAGTAATTGTAAGTGATGGTATTCCTTTTCCAATTGCTTGTAAGAAAGAAGAGAATATAAAACATACACTTCCAAAAGCATAACTAATAGATATAATTCTCATGGTATCTACACCCATAGTAAGCATTTCAGGAGTAGCATTAAAAAATCCTAATATTTCTTTTGGGAATATCCAAAATAGGATACTTCCAATTGCGTTTATAACGATGCAAATTATTAATGAATAATTTAATGTATCACATACTCTTTTCTTATTTCTAGCTCCATAGTTATATCCCATAATAGGCATTGCACCTTGAGTAACACCTGTAGTTGGCATATATATAAAAGTTTGTAGTTTGAAATATATTCCAAATAGTGATACTGCAATTGTTGAGATTCCTGAAAGAATAAAGTTAATCCCCATTACTAAAAATGATCCTATAGACATAATGAAAAATGAGGGAATACCAACATTATAAATTTCTTTGACGATTTTAGTACTCCATTTGTAATCTTTTAAAGAAATTGTAATTTCTTGCTTTCTAAAGAATAGTACATAGATAGAGCATAAAAGTGCTGTCATTTGTCCCATAATTGTAGCAATTGCTGCTCCAGCTACTCCCATTTTAGGAAATCCAAAATATCCATAAATAAGAATAGGGTCAAATATAATATTAGTTACTGCACCAATAATTTGAAGGTACATTGGAGCAAGTGTATTTCCAGTAGCCTGTAATATTTTTTCTATTGTAATTTGCATAATAGTCCCAATGCTTAGTAGAGTAACAATATATGTATATTCATATCCCATTTGAAGAATTGCTGTATCTGATGTAAAAAGTTTAAAAAATGGTTTGATACAGATAATTCCTAAAATAACTAGCACTATATAGTGCAAAATTGAAAGAGTAAGTCCATGAGCTGCTGTTTTATTGGCAGTTTCAAGGTCTTTTTCACCTAACTTTCTTGCAATATATGAATTTACTCCAACTCCTGATCCAACAGCTACTGCAAGTATTAAATTTTGTATTGGAAATGCAAGAGATACAGAGGTTAGAGCATCAGTTCCTAATCTAGCAACAAATATAGAATCGATGATATTGTAAAGTGAATTGATCATCATAGATATTGTTGGAGGAACTGACATTCCTACAAGAAGAGGAAATATACTATGTGTTCCCATTTTGTTTTCTTGTTTCATAAAGCCTCCTAAAAAGAAAAACGCTTTTTACTGTTTTAATATAGAAACTGAAAACAATAAAAAGCGTTATATATTTTATTTTTATTACAATAATATATCACAATTAAAACTAATTGGCAACATTAAAATTATACAATAGATTAGACAAGTTATTTTATTTTTACTATACAAGTTTATTAGAAAGTTTGGTATAATATAGCAAAGACCAAAAAGAAAGAGAGGTTTAAAAATTTATGAAATATAAGAGTAAAGATATAGCCAAGGTATCAATCGTGATGGCAATGAGTACACGTGAAGAAGAAAATGATCTTAAAGAATCTTATATGAAGGAAGGAATAAAAACCGCAGCAGTTGATATTGGTGGAGATGTTGTTGATTCAATTCCTAAAATATTAGAAAGAACATTAGTAGCTGCTAAAAGAAATGGCCTTATAACAGAATCTCATGTATATGAAGGTGCAATAACAGGTGCAGCTAGAGAAGCTATAGATCAAATACTAAATAAGTCAGTTGGATTTAATGTAGGTGGAAAAATAGGGATAGCTAGATGTCAAGAGCATTTGTCAGTATGTATTTTCCTAACAATTGGAATGTTTAGATTAGATGAAGTAGTAATAGGATTAGGGCATAGAGCTGTTCCAGCAGATGATTAAAATATTATATCAGAGCACATTAAACTATTGTAAAATAAAATTTGACAAAAGAAGATACTAAGAGTATCATTTTAAATGTAATAAAATTATTGTAATTAGGAGGAAAAAATGGCAGATTGTAGTACTTGTCCATCAGGTAGTACTTGTACAAAAGACAAAGAAACTTGTGGAATTGTAAATAATCCATTAAATCATATAAAAAATGTTATTGGGATAATGAGTGGAAAAGGTGGAGTTGGGAAATCAACTGTCACTGCAATGTTAGCAAAAGATCTTGCAAGAAGAGGATTTAAAGTAGGAATAATGGATGCTGACATAACAGGACCAAGTATTCCAAGACTTATGGGATTACAAGGGCAAATGGCTACAGGAGATGGAAAAAATATAATACCTGTAGTTACAAAAGAAGGAATAAAAGTTATTTCTCTTAACTTACTTTTAGAAGATGAAAGTCAAGCAGTTGTATGGAGAGGGTCACTAATTAGTAGTGCAGTAAAACAATTTTGGGAAGATGTTCTTTGGGGAGAATTAGATTTTCTTCTAATAGATATGCCTCCTGGAACTGGAGATGTAGCACTAACAGTTATGCAATCAACACCAGTAAATGGAGTTGTTATGGTATCTGTGCCACAAGACATGGTATCTATGATTGTAGCAAAAGCTGTAAATATGACTAAGAAACTTAATGTACCAGTAATTGGTATAGTTGAAAATATGAGCTATATTATGTGTCCTGGATGTAATACTAAAATAAGTTTCCATGAAGAAAGTGGAGCTTATCAATATTTAAAAGATATGGATCTTAACCTTTTAGGAGAATTACCTATGACAAAAGGAATTGCAAAACTTACAAGAGGAGAAGATAGTATCGACAGTGAGAAAATGTTCGCTCCAATAGCTGCAAATATTTTAAAAGAGATTGAAAAGTTATAGTTAGTAACTGCTCAGCTATTTTTAGTTGGGCAGTTTTTTATAAATGATATGAAACAGGGAGGATAAGTAATGAAGGTATTAGTTTTAAATGGAAGTCCAAGAAATGGAAATACTAAGGCTGCACTCACTGCAATTGTCCAAGGAATAGAAGAAAATATGCAATGTGAAGTTGAATTTTTTGATGTTGCAAAATATAAAACTGCTCCTTGTTTAGGATGTAATACATGTATTACAAATGTAAAAAATTGTGTAACTAATGATGATGGAGTTGTCTTTGCACAAAAAATAGCAGATGCAGATGTTGTTATTTTTGGGTCTCCTGTATACTGGTGGGGAATAACAGCTCAATTAAAAGCAGTAATAGACAGAATGTATATGCAGGGTATGGAAAATCTTAAAAAAAGTAAAAAAATAGGAATAGTTACAGTTGGTGGAGCTGAACTAGATGATGAAGAATATGATATAATAAGCAGACAATTTAGATGTATTGCTGATTATTTAGATTGGCAGATAGTAATTAATGAAAGTATTTCAGCATATGAAAAAGACGATCTGTCAAAAGATTTAGAAAAACTTGAATATCTAAAAAAATTGTGGAAAGAAATTGCTTAAAAGTAAAAATCTGAGGTTATGCAGATGCTGACATTTTCTTGTTGCCAGTATCTTTTAGATTAAAATTCAATTATGGAAGGTGTTTTATGAATAAAAAAATGGATCTGGAAAAGACTCCGTTACCAAAGCTGTTTTTTTCATTTGCAATTCCATCTACACTCAGTATGCTTGTTATGTCACTGTATACCATTGCAGATGGTGTATTCATAACAAGAGGAGTAGGAAGTGCAGGAATAGCAGCTGTTAATATTGGGTACCCAATAATAAATTTTACAGTGGCGTTAAGTCTTATGTTCGGAATAGGTGGAGCTACACTTATTGCTTTTAAAAAAGATGATGTGGAACATCAAAATAAGTGTTTTTCACATATCATTCTTTTAAATATAGTTGTCTATGCAATTGTTGCAATAGCAATTTTTGTATTTACTAATCCTCTTATGATGGCTATGGGAGCTAATGAAGAACTTCTTCCTATGATTAAAGGATATATGTATCCATGTACAATATCGACTTTTTTTCTAATGATGTCAATGTCACTAAATGCAGTTGTAAGAAATGATAATGCTCCAAGAAGAGCTATGGTATCGATGTTTATTGGAGCAGGTTTAAATATAGTACTAGACTATATTTTTATATTTAAATTTAATTTTGGAATTGTAGGTGGAGCAGTAGCTACTGCTATAAGTCAAGTTGTATCAGCTCTATATCTATGTGGTCATTTTATTGGGTCTACTTTTAGATTTGAGATGTCATGGAAAAAGCTTGATTTTAGACTTTTAAAAAGAATTTTATCTATAGGATTTCCATCATTTGTATTAGAGTTTGCTGTTGCAGTAATAACAGTTTTATTTAATATTGCATTTATGAATGCAGCTGGAGTATTTGGAACGGCAGCATACAGTATCATTGCTTATAGTTTTATGTTCTTTAGAATGTTATTTACCGGTCTTTCTCAAGGTATTCAGCCTATTGTAAGTTATAACTATGGTATTAAAAATTTAAAAAGAGTAAGAGATACTTTTATATTTGCTCATAAGGTTTGTTTTATAACATCTATTGCATCACTACTATTTGTAATTTTCTTTTCAGGATCAGTTGCTAGAATATTTACCCACGAACCAGATTTAATAGCAGAATGTGCTAAAGGATTTATATTGTATTCAATAGCAATTTCTTTTTTAGGATTTAACTTTGTAAATATTGCATATCTTCAAGCAGTTGATAATCCTATGGTTTCAAATATAATCTGTATGGCTAGAAGTTTTTTGTTTGTATTTATAGCTTTAGCTATATTACCAGATTTAACAGAAAAATTATTTGGTTCAAAAACAGATGGAATTTGGGTGTCATTACCATTTGCAGATTTTATAACAGCTATATTGACAGTGCCATTTTTAAAACGTTTTACAATGAAGTATATTTTAAAACCATAAAATAGAGTTGTTTTGGTTGATGGCATTAAGTTATTAAACAGAAAAATGTAGTGTATCATAAATAAGTGTTGACAAATTAAACATGGAGTACTATACTAATGATATAGAAAAAATATTAATCTTCAGGGCAGGGTGTAATTCCCGACCGGTGGTACAGTCCACGAGAGCGAAAGCTTTGATTTGGTGAAATTCCAAAACCGACAGTAAAGTCTGGATGAAAGAAGAAGGATATCTAATATAGAATCTTATACTTTTTTTAATATGCCCAGGAAAACTGGGCTTTTTGTTTGTCCTGAGAAATCAAGGAGGAAGAAAATGAGAATATTACAAGGAAATTTTACAGGAAGAGAATTAAAAATAGGAATAGTAGCAGCAAGATTTAATGAGTTTATAACATCAAAACTTATATCTGGAGCAGAAGATGCTTTAGTTAGACATGAAGTTAAAGGAGAAAATATAGATCTTGCATGGGTTCCAGGAGCTTTTGAAATTCCACTTGTAGCTAAAAAAATGGCAGAATCTGGAAAATATGATGCTGTTATTACTCTTGGGGCAGTTATAAAAGGATCTACACCACACTTTGACTATGTATGTTCAGAAGTATCAAAAGGTGTAGCAAATGTAAGTTTAAATAGTAATATACCAGTTATATTTGGAGTACTTACAACAAATAGTATAGAAGAAGCAATAGAAAGAGCTGGAACAAAAGCTGGAAATAAAGGATTTGATGCAGCAGTAACAGCAATAGAAATGGTAAACCTTTTAAAGGTGATGTAAAATGAATAAAAAGTACATGGCAAGAGCATTAGAGCTTGCTGCTTTAGGAGAAGGAGCTGTCAATCCAAATCCATTAGTTGGAGCAGTTGTAGTAAAAGATGATAAAATCATAGGAGAAGGTTATCACCATAAATTTGGTGGTCCTCATGCTGAAGTTTTTGCACTTGAAGCTGCAAGAGGAAATACACAAGGGGCAGATATTTATGTGACGCTAGAACCTTGTTCACACTATGGTAAAACTCCTCCATGTGCTAAAAAAATTATAGATATGGGCATAAAAAGATGTATTATTGCAACTTTAGATCCTAATCCATTGGTATCGGGAAGAGGAGTAAAAATGCTTGAAGATGCTGGAATAGAAGTTATAACTGGTGTCACGGAAAAAGAAGCATTAGAGCAAAATAGAGTTTTTATGAAATATATAAGTGAGAAAAAAGCATATCTTTTTTTAAAATGTGGAATAACTTTAGATGGAAAAATAGCTTCAAGAACAGGAAATTCTAAATGGATTACTAATGAAATATCTAGAGAAAAAGTTCAAAAGCTAAGAAATAAATATATGGGAATAATGGTTGGTGTAAATACTTTAATTAAAGATGATCCATCGTTAACTGCCAGAATAGAAAATGGCAGAAATCCTTATAGAATAGTTGTTGATCCATATTTAAAAACACCTTTTGAATCAAAATTTGTAAATTTTGATGATGGAAAAAGCATTATAGTTACTTCACAAGAAAATATGAAAAATGAAAATATTAAAAAATATGAGAAAAAAGGAATAAATTTTATATATTTAAAAGGATATGACTTTAAAATAGATGAAATATTAAAAGAAATAGCACAGTTAGGCATAGATGCAGTGCTATTAGAAGGTGGAAGTTATCTTATATCTAAGGCTTTTAAAGAAAATGCAATAGATGGTGGAGAGATATTTATAGCACCTAAAATTTTGGGAGATACTGAAGCTATACCTTTTATAAAAGGATTTAATTTTAATAATATAGCAGATGGATTTGAATTACACAATGTTAAAATAAATACCTATGGAGATAATATCTCTATGGAATTTTATAAATAGAGAGGAGTGTGAGTTCTATTTTTACAGGTTTAATTGAAGAAATGGGTGAAATTCTTTCAGTTGAAAAAGGCAATAAAGCTCTTAAATTGAAAATTAGATGTAAAAAAGTATTAGAAAATGCAAAATTAGGAGATAGTATTGCAACAAATGGAACCTGCCTAACAGCAACAGAATTGGGAAATGATTATTTTACTGCTGATTGTATGTATGAAACAGTAAAAAGAACAAATTTGAAAAGACTAAAAAAAGGTGACAAGGTAAATCTTGAAAAATCAATAACTCTTTCTACACCTTTAGGTGGACATTTGGTAACTGGAGATGTAGATTGTGAAGGAGTTTTAAAGTCAATAACTCAAGAAGGAATTGCTAAAATCTATGAGATTGAAATTGAACATAGATACATGAAATATATTGTAGAAAAAGGAAGAGTTACACTTGATGGAGCAAGTCTTACAGTTATGAAGCTTGGAAATTCTACATTTGGAGTATCTTTAATTCCCCATACTCAAGAGATGATAACTCTTGGTAGAAAAAAAGTTGGAGATTATATCAATGTCGAAACTGACCTTGTAGGGAAATATATTGAGAGGTTTATGAATTTTAAAGATGAACCTGAAAAAAAATCAGAAGGAATGACCATGGAATTTCTTCTAAAGAATGGATTTTAAAAGGAGTGAAAATAGATGTTAGATAGAATAGAAGATGCTTTAGAAGACCTAAAAGCAGGGAAAGTCATTATTGTTGTAGATGATGAAAATCGTGAAAATGAAGGAGACTTCATATGTGCAGCAGAACATGCTACACTTGAAAATATAAATTTAATGGCATCTTATGCAAAAGGGCTTATATGTATGCCTATGAGCAAAGAATATGCTAAAAAATTAAATTTACCACCTATGTGTTATGAAAATACAGATAATCATTCAACTGCATTTACAGTGTCAATAGACCACGTTGATACTACAACTGGTATATCTGCATATGAACGTTCAATTACAGCTATAAAAGCTACTGAAGATGGAGCAAAACCAGAAGATTTTAGAAGACCTGGACATATGTTTCCACTAGTTGCAAGAGAAGGAGGAGTTTTAGTAAGGAATGGACATACTGAAGCTACTGTAGATCTAATGAGACTTGCTGGACTAAAAGAGATGGGACTTTGTTGTGAAATCATGAAAGATGATGGAATGATGGCAAGACTTGATGATTTAAAAGCTGTTGCTGAAAAGTTTAATGTTAAAATGATCTCAATTGAAGATCTTCAAAAATATATAAAAGGTCATGAAGAACTAATGAAAGTTATGGTAAGAGCAAAACTTCCTACAGGTTCTGGAGAATTTGAAATAGTTGGTTTTGATAATAAACTCGATGACAAAGAACATATAGCTTTAGTAAAAGGGGACGTTCAAGGGAAAGAAAATGTCTTAATAAGAATACATTCAGAATGTTTTACTGGAGATATATTAGGATCATTAAGATGTGATTGTGGTTCTCAATTAAAAAGAGCTATGAGAAGAGTATCTGAAGAGGGTGAAGGAGTAGTTCTATATCTAAGACAAGAAGGAAGAGGAATTGGGCTATTAAATAAATTAAAAGCTTATAAACTTCAAGACCAAGGAGCAGATACTGTTGAAGCAAATGTGGCACTTGGGTTTGATCCAGATCAAAGAGATTATGCACCTGCAGTACAGATGCTCAAAGCATTAGGAATAAAGTCAGTAAGAGTTATGACAAATAATCCAGAAAAGATAGAAGCATTAGAATCTTATGGAGTCTATGTAACAGGAAGAGAACCATTAGAAATAGGAATCAATGAAACTAATCTTGGTTATATGAAAACAAAGAAAGATAAAATGAGACATCTTTTAACACAAATTTAGAGTAAATGAGCATCTAATAAGGTGCTCTTTTTTTAAATTAAAAAGGAAATTAATATTATTTTGCATAGATAGATGTGAATAAATCTATAGGAGGAAATTATGAAAAAAATAATGTTATTACTTATGTTGAGTTTATTTATGGGGTGTACTAATATTTATAAAAAAGAAGAACCTTTTAATGTACAAAATTATATAAGTAGTTTAGATATCTTATTAAAAAATCAATTAGAAAATGATACGAATATTAACTATCTATTAGATGATAATGATGAAAATATAAAAATAGAAGATGATTATATAGTTGTAGAAGAAAATGGATATAAAAATATTTATGATAAAGAAGAAAAATATCTAGTAGAGAAAAAGAAGGTTGATAAAAAGGGACAAATAAGAGGATTATATAGAAAATTTGATAAAAATAGAAATGTAATAGAATTGGGATATTTAGAAGAAGATGGAGTAGTTAGTGGAAATAAAAGAATTTATTATCCGAATGGTAAAATTTATAAGGTGATTCCATATTATAAAAATATAGCAAATGGAAGACGTATTTTTTACTATGAAAATGGAAATATAAAGGAAGATTATTATTATGTAGATGGAAAAGAACAAGGTGAAGGAAAGATTTATTATGAGAATGGACAAGTTTCATTAATTGAAAATTATTTTAATGGGAAATTAGAGGGACAATATCAAATATATGATAGAGATGGAAAAATTATACAACAAGGTATAAATAAAGATGGACAAAAGATAACAGAAACTAATTTACAAGATAAATGATTTAAGATTTTATAAACAATAATGTTTATGATCGTAAATAGGCGTGAATTTTTCTCACGTCTTTTTTATTGTAATATTTTATTTGAAAAATGTATAAAAAACTGTTAAAATTATATGATAGGTTATTTTTATTAATTTTTAAAGAAAACAAATTTAATTTAGGAGGAGTATAGTGAAAAAAGCATCAATCATAACATATGGTTGTCAAATGAATGTAAACGAAAGTGCAAAGATGAGTAACATCTTTCAAAGTTTAGGTTACGAAATGACTGAAAATATAGACGAATCAGATTTAATCTTTTTAAATACATGTACAGTAAGAGAAGGAGCAGCTACACAAATTTATGGTAAATTAGGTGAGTTAAAACACATAAAAGCTGCAAGAGGATCAATCATAGGAGTTACTGGGTGTTTTGCACAAGAACAAGGAAGAGAGCTTCTTAAAAAATTCCCTCAAATAGATATTATAATGGGAAACCAAAACATAGGAAAAATCCCTCAAGCTCTTGACGAAATTGAGCATAAAACTGAAAAACACATAGTATACACAGATTGTGAAGATGATCTGCCACCAAGACTAGATGCGGACTTTGAATCACAAAAGACAGCATCTATATCTATAACATATGGATGTAATAATTTCTGTACTTATTGTATAGTGCCATATGTAAGAGGAAGAGAAAGATCAGTTCCGTTAGATCAAATTATTCATGATGTTGAAAAATATGCAAAAAAAGGGTATAAAGAAATTATACTTTTAGGACAAAATGTAAATTCATACGGTAAAGATTTTAAAAATGGAGATAACTTTGCAAAACTTCTAAGAGAAATTTGTAAAGTTGAAGGAGATTTTATAGTAAGATTTGTATCTCCACATCCAAGAGATTTTACTGATGAAGTAATAGATGTAATAGCAGAAAATGAAAAAATAGCAAGATCCCTTCACCTTCCACTTCAATCTGGGTCTACAAAAATATTAAAAGCTATGAATAGAGGTTACACAAAAGAGCAATATATAGCACTTGCAGAAAAAATAAAAGAAAGAATACCAGGAGTAGCACTAACTGCTGATATAATTGTTGGTTTCCCTGGAGAAACAGAAGAAGATTTCCAAGATACATTAGATGTAGTGCAAAGAATTCAATTTGAAAATTGTTTTATGTTTATGTATTCAATAAGAAGAGGAACAAAAGCAGCTACTATGGAAAATCAAATAGATGAAGATGTAAAAAAAGATAGACTTCAAAGATTAATTGCATTACAAAATAGTTGTTCATTAGAAGAAAGTAAAACATATCTTGGGAAAACTGTAAGAGTTTTAGTAGAAGGAGAAAGTAAGAAAAATAAAGAGGTACTAAGCGGAAGAACAAGTACAAATAAAGTTGTCCTATTTAAAGGAGATAAAGATCTTGAAGGAAAATTTGTCAATGTCAAGATAAATGAGTGTAAAACTTGGACTCTTTATGGAGAGATAGTGGAATAGTTTATAATAACGGATAGGTTCGAGGTGGATATGGACAAACTAGAGAGATTTCTTTTACGAGAACTTTTGGAAATAGCAAAACAATTAGGAATACAGCATAAGGGAAATATAAAGAAGAATGAGTTAAAAGAACTAATAGAGCAAAACGTAGCTACCAGAGAAGGTACTGATGTTGCATGGGGAACAATAGATATCCTTCAGGATGGGTATGGATTTTTAAGAGAAACAAGTGTAGAAAAAGATATATATGTATCAGCAACTCAGATTAAAAGATTTAAAATGAGAACTGGAGATTTTGTTGTAGGAGAGGTAAGAGAACCATCAGGAGATGAAAAAAATTATGCTCTAAAAAAGGTGTTACTTATAAATAATAAGACACTAGAAGAAGCAGAATCAAGAGTTCCTTTTGAAGAATTAATTCCATCTTATCCTACTAGGAAATTTACATTAGAAACAGATAAAGATAATATTGCAGGAAGAATAATAGATTTAGTTGCTCCTATTGGAATGGGGCAACGTGCTTTAATTATTGCACCACCTAAAGCAGGAAAAACTATGCTTATTAGCAGTTTAGCTAATTCTATAATGCATACCTGTAAAGATGCAGAAATTTGGATTTTATTAATAGATGAAAGACCTGAAGAGGTTACAGATATAAGAGAAACAGTAACAGGAGCTGAGGTGTTTGCTTCTACCTTTGATGAGGATCCTAGAAATCACATAAAAGTTACAGAAAATATACTTGAACAGGCAAAAAGAAAAGTTGAAGATGGAGAAAATGTAGTTATTCTTATGGATTCACTTACAAGACTTGCAAGAGCATATAATATAGTGATTCCATCAAGTGGGAAGCTGTTATCAGGAGGAATAGATCCAACTGCACTTTATTATCCTAAGAATTTTTTTGGAACTGCAAGAAATATAAAAGGTGGCGGAAGTCTTACTATTATAGCAACTGTATTAGTTGATACAGGAAGTAAAATGGACGACATTATCTATGAAGAATTTAAATCTACAGGAAACTGTGATATTCATTTAGATAGAACATTAGCAGAGTTAAGACTTTTCCCTGCAATAGATATTAGAAGATCAGGAACAAGAAAAGAGGAGTTACTGCTTACTAAAAAGGAACTAGAATCAATTTGGGAGATTAGAAAATATCTATCAAAATTTGATAAAGCTGAGGCATTAAAAACATTAGTAGATGGATTGAAAAGCACTTCAAGTAATAAAAAAATGCTAGAACAATTTCAAAAAGGAGTAGATGATGAGAAATAAAATTTTATTACTTATAGCCTTAGTCCTGGCTTTTTATATAGGAGTGCAAATAGCTAGTCCATACAAAGATGAGGTTGTAGATCTTGGAAATTTTACTGAGTATTATGAAGATAACCCAGTTGTAACAGGTGGATGGGAAATACAAAGTGATAACTTCTATACATTTTCAAAAGATTACAAAATAGAAACTAAAGCTGAAGAGAATAAGATTGTTGTAGAAGAAAAAATACTGCCTGAAAAGAAAACTTACGTGGTTCAATCAGGAGATACACTTTTAAAAATAGCAGGAGCATATAATATTGATTTAAATGTTCTTATGGCTAATAATCCTGGAATATCAAGTAAAAATTTAAAAGTAGGACAAAAGATAACAGTTCTTACTCAAAATGGGATTTTTTATAAGGTAACTAAGGGAGATTCATTAAATAAAATAGCAGAATTATTTAAAGTTCAAGTTGAAGATATAAAAGATATAAATAATATGGATTCAGATACTGTAGTTGTAGGTACAGAGCTTTTTATAAAGGATCCAAATTTAACAAAATTTTTAGCAAGTAAAACAGTTATAAAAAAAGGAGTTGTAAAAACTACTACAACTCTTGGATTTATAATGCCTATTAAATATACAGGAATTTCAAGTCCTTTTGGAAATAGATTCCATCCTGTTTTAAAAAGATATATATATCACTCTGGTGTAGACTTAAGAGCTCGTTTTATTCCTTTGTATGCAGCAAAAGATGGACGGGTGACTTTTGCTGGACAAATGAATGGATATGGTAAAATTATAATAATTCAACACGGTAATGGATATGAGACTAGATATGCTCACTTAGATAAAATAGGTGTAAAAAAGGGTGATTATGTTAAAAGAGGAGAATTAATAGGAAAAACAGGACAAAGTGGAAGAGTTACAGGTCCACATCTTCATTTTGAATTAAGAACAAAAGGAAAAGCAGTTAATCCTATGAAATTTGTACCATTAAAATAGTTAGGATTTAAATGTTAGGAGATGAACAATGAGAAAAAGCAGATGTGTAAAAGTTGGAAATCTGTTAATAGGTGGTGGAAATCAAGTAGTTATACAATCTATGACAAATACTGATACAGCAGATGTAGAAGCTACAGTAAAACAGATTAAAGAGCTAGAAAAAGCTGGATGTCAAATGGTTAGAATGACTATAAATAATATAGAAGCAGCTAGAGCTATAAAAGAGATAAAACCTCTTGTAAATGTGCCTCTTTGTGCAGATATTCATTTTGATTATAGACTTGCTATAATGGCAATTGAAAATGGAATAGATAAACTTAGAATAAATCCTGGTAATATTGGTTCTGATGAGAGAGTAAATGAAGTAGTCAAAAAAGCAAAAGAGCACAAAATTCCTATAAGAATTGGGGTAAACTCTGGTTCAATTGAAAAACATATTTTAGAAAAATATGGAAAACCAACAGCAGATGGAATGGTAGAAAGTGCAATGTATCACATAAATTTGCTAGAAAAGAATGATTTTCATGATATAGTTATTTCATTAAAAGCTAGCAATGTAAAAATGATGGTGGAAGCTTATAGAAAAATAAGTACATTAGTAGATTATCCATTGCATCTTGGAGTAACAGAAGCAGGAACAGCTTTTCAAGGAACAGTAAAATCAGCAATTGGAATAGGAAGTTTGCTTGTAGATGGAATAGGTGATACAATAAGAGTATCATTAACAGAGGATCCAGTTGAAGAAATAAAAGTAGCAAAAGAAATTTTAAAAGTTTTAGGTCTAATAGAAGCAGGAGTTGAAATTGTATCATGTCCTACTTGTGGAAGAACTGAAATTGATTTAATTGGACTTGCTAAAAAAGTTGAAAAAGAGTTTGAAAATGAAAAAAGACAGATTAAAATAGCTGTTATGGGTTGTGTTGTAAATGGTCCTGGAGAAGCTAGAGAAGCTGATTATGGAGTAGCTGGTGGTAAAGGTGAAGGTGTTTTATTTAAAAAAGGAAAAATTATAAAAAAAGTATCTGAAATTGATATACTTCCTGAGCTAAAGAAGATGATAGAAGAAGATTTTAGTAAAGAATAATTTTATTAATTAAGTTTAAATAGTACTACACTTTTGTATAGTTTAATTTTTCTACTTGTAAAAAATTTAAACTTTTTATAAATAATATACGTCTAAATAATATAAAAAAATTGTGAGGGTAAGTAATGGACTTTGATGAAATTTTTGAGAAGTATTTTGATAGGATATATTACAAGGTCTTAGGAGCAGTAAAAAATCCTGAAGATGCTGAAGACATATCTCAGGAAGTTTTTATCAGTGTCTATAAGAATTTAGGTAAATTCCGTTCAGAAAGTAATATATATACCTGGATATACAAAATTGCAATTAATAAGATTTATGATTTCTTTAGAAAAAGAAAGATTGAATTAGATATTAATGAGGAAATATTAGGTATTGATAGTACAACAAGTGCAGAAACAAATGTTATTCTTGAGCAAAAACTGAAACTTTTATCTCCAAAGGAGAGGGAGATTGTTGTTTTAAAAGATATATATGGATATAAGTTGAAAGAGATAGCAGAAATGAAAGACATGAATATTTCCACAGTAAAGTCTGTATATTATAAAGCAATTAAGGATATGGGAGGAAATTAGTATGACATCACCAAAAGATAGAGTAAGAGCTAATATTTATAAGCAGCTATTAGCTGAGGAAAAGAGTAAGGGGAAGAAAAGTAGATGGTTTTCTTTATCTTTATTTGTATTAGGAATGTTTACAAGCTCAACTTATCAAATGATTACAAGAAATAATCCTCTTGAAAGCGCAACAAATTATGCAGTAGCAACAGCTGTATCACAGCCGGATAAGAAAAAAAGCGATCTTTCAATTGATCATTTCTTTGATAACAAGTTGTTTGACGACAAAAGAGTAGAGATAAATACTGATGAATTATTTGGTTTAGATAGACAGATATAGTGGAGGACATCAATGAGAAAACTTTTTTATTATATTGTTATATTGGCATGCTCTTCTGCAGTCTATGCATCAGAAGGGTTGGGAATAATTTCTGATGAAGATTTTAAAAAGGTTGGAGTTTCGCAAGAGAATATAGAGAACGCCAAGATTATGGTTGATAAAGTAAGTATAAACTATCAGATGCTTCTTTTAGAAAAGAAACAACTGGAGCTTGAAGTCAACAAATATGTTCTTGAAGGCCCTGAAGCAAATCTAGAAAAGATAGATGCTATCTTTGATAAAATTGGATTGATAGAAACTAATATCTTAAAAAATAGAATAAGAAGTCAAATACAGATGCAGAAATACATAAGCCAAGAGCAATATTTGAAAGCTAGAGATCTAGCAATAAAGAGACTTAATTCAGGAAAATAATACAGCAAAAAGCTTTAATGAAAGTTCGTTAAAGCTTTTTTATATTGTAGTATCATAAATTGATTTTTTGCTAAAAATATGATATACTTATTAAGTTATAGTGTAGAAAAAGGAGATGAGAAAGAGTGTTCGCGAAGTTAGAAGAAGTAGTAAGAAAATATGATGACCTTAATAAAACATTAGGATCACCTGAAATACTAGGAGATCCAACAAAAATGATGGAATGTAATAAAGCATTAGCTGAGATAACTCCTATTGTTGAGAAATATAAGGAATATAAAGCTCTTAATGAGGATCTTCAATTTATAAAAGAAAATATAAAACATGAAAAAGATCCAGATATGAGAGAAATGATGAATGAAGAACAAAGAGAATTAGAAGAAAAACTTCCTGATTATGAGAATGAACTAAAGATACTTTTACTTCCAAAAGATGAAAATGATGATAAAAACGTTATTGTTGAAATAAGAGGTGGAGCAGGTGGAGACGAAGCCGCTTTATTTGCTGGAGATCTTTTCAGAATGTACAATAGATATGCTGAAAGAAGAAAATGGAAAGTAGAAGTAATAGAAAAACAAGAAATTGGTATTGGTGGAATAAAAGAAGCTGTATTTAGTATTAATGGTTTTGGAGCATACTCAAGATTAAAATTTGAATCTGGAGTACACAGAGTACAAAGAGTTCCAGAAACAGAATCAGCTGGAAGAGTTCATACATCAACTGCTACAGTTGCTGTACTACCAGAAGTAGAAGATGTAAAAGAAGTAAAAATAGATGCAAAAGATTTAAAAATTGACACATATAGATCAGGTGGAGCAGGTGGACAACACGTTAACATGACTGACTCTGCTGTCAGAATTACTCACCTTCCAACAGGAATAGTAGTTCAATGTCAAGATGAAAGATCACAATTAAAAAACAGAGAAAAAGCTATGAAACACTTAGTTTCAAAACTTTATGAAATGGAATGTGAAAAACAAAGAAGCCAAGTTGAAAGTGAAAGAAAACTTCAAGTAGGAACTGGGGATAGATCTGAAAAGATAAGAACATATAACTTCCCACAAGGAAGAATAACAGACCATAGAATTAAATTTACAGTACATCAATTAGATTCATTTTTAGATGGAGATCTAGATGAAATGATAGATGCATTGATTACATTTAACCAAGCTGAGATGCTAGCTAGCTCAACAGAAGAGTAGAATGAATTTACTTGATATATTGAAATTTTCAGAAGAGTATTTGCAAAAATACTCTTTTTCAAAACCCAGACTTGAAAGTGAAAAACTAATAGCAAGTGTTTTAAATATAAATAGAATAAGCCTTTATGTTTATTTTGATAGAATGTTAGAGCAAAATGAAAAAGAGATAATAAAATCATATTTAAAAGAGATGGTTAGTAGAAAAATTGGGTTTGATCAATTGATTAAAGAAAAAGGAGAGACAGATTTGGATTTAAAAGATTATAGACAGGAAAATAACTATATTTTGAAAAAATCTGTGGAATATCTTGAAAAATATCAAGTTCCAAATGCAAAATTAGATGCAGAATATATTTTTGCTCATGTTCTAAAAACAGGACGAAACACTCTTACACTTACTTTTAATAGAAAAATTGAAGAAAAAGAATTAAAGGAAATAAAAGAATTATTAGTCGCTAGAGGAAAAGATAGGAAACCACTACAATATTTACTTGGTGAATGGGAATTTTATGGATATCCATTTAAAGTAGACGAAAGAGTTTTAATTCCAAGATCAGATACTGAAATATTAGTAGAACAGTGTAAATATCTTATAATGGATATGGAAAAGCCTAAAGTATGTGATATTGGTACTGGAAGTGGAGCTATAGCTATATCTCTAGGAAAAGAAGTTTCAAATGCACAAGTTTTAGGATTGGATATTAGTGAAAAAGCTTTAGAAGTTGCAAAGGAAAATAGAGATTTAAATAAGGCTAGGAATGTAAAGTTTTTAAAATCTGATGTCTTTGACATTTTAAAAGAAGATAAATATAAAAGTGCAAGATTTGATTTGATAGTTTCAAATCCACCATATATACCTGTTGAAGAGTATAATACTCTTATGCCAGAGGTTTTAAAATATGAACCTAAAAATGCATTGACAGATAATAACGATGGGTATTTATTTTATGAACGAATATCTAAAGAAGCAGGAAATTATCTTGTAGAAAATGGGTATTTAGCTTTTGAAGTTGGTTATAATCAAGCTCAAAAGGTAAGTGAAATAATGAGAGAAAATTCTTTTGAAATTATCTCTATAGTGAAAGATTATGGAGATATTGAAAGAGTAGTAATAGGAAGGAAAAGCGAGGAAAAATAATGTCAACAAAATTACATGACTATGATTATCATCTTCCAGAAGAGTTAATAGGGCAAAGTCCAAGAGAGCCAAGAGATCATGCTAGACTTATGCTTGTAAATAGAAAAGATCATACAGTAGAGCACAAACATTTTTATGATATAATAGATTATCTTCATGAGGGAGATATTTTAGTAAGAAATTCAACTAAAGTTATTCCAGCAAGACTTTTTGGACATAAAGAAACTGGAGGAGTATTAGAAGTTTTACTTATAAAAAGAATTGATCTTGATACATGGGAATGTCTTTTAAAACCAGCTAAAAAATTAAAATTAGGTCAAAAATTATATATAGGGACAAATAAAGAATTAATAGCTGAACTTATAGAAATTAAAGATGATGGAAATAGAGTTCTTAAATTTTCTTATGAGGGTTCTTTTGAAGAAGTATTAGATAAATTAGGAAGTATGCCTCTTCCACCTTATATAGTTGAAAAATTAAAGAATAAAGATAGATATCAAACTGTCTATGCACAAAAAGGTGAATCAGTAGCAGCACCTACTGCAGGACTTCATTTTACAGAAGAACTTTTAGATAGAATAGAAAAAAAAGGAATAAAAATTGTAGATATATTTTTAGAGGTTGGATTAGGTACATTTAGACCTGTACAAACTGAAGATGTATTAGAGCATAAAATGCATGAAGAAAATTTTGAAATTCCTGTAGAAGCAGCAAATATTATTAATAAAGCAAAAGAAGAAGGAAGAAGAATAATTTCTGTAGGAACAACAAGCACTAGAGCTTTAGAATCTTCTGTTGATAGTAATGGAAAAGTTATAGCTCAAAAAAATAGTACAGAAATATTTATTTATCCTGGATATAAATTTAAAGTAGTAGATGCGTTAATAACAAATTTCCATCTACCAAAATCAACTCTATTGATGCTAGTTTCAGCATTTTCAACTAGAGAATTTATGTTAGATGTATATAGGACTGCAGTTGAAGAAAAATATCATTTTTTCAGTTTTGGAGATGCTATGTTCATCTATTAATGAGGTGATATAATGAGAATAATTGCAGGAGATGCAAAAAATAAAAAGTTAAAAACTAGAAAAGGAAAAGAGACAAGACCAACACTTGGAAGTATGAAAGAATCACTATTTTCTATAATTGCTCCATATGTTCCTGACTCAAGATTTTTAGATCTTTTCAGTGGAAGTGGAAGTATTTCTTTAGAAGCCTTGAGTAGAGGGGCTAAAAAAGCTATAATGATAGAAAAAGATAGTGAAGCTTTAAAGTTTCTTATAGAAAATGTTAATAATCTTGGATATGATGATAGATGTAGAGCTTATAAAAATGATGTGTTTAGAGCAATAGAAATATTAGCTAGAAAAGGGGAAAAATTTGACATTATTTTTATGGATCCGCCTTATAAAGATGAGGTTTGTACAAGAGTGTTAAAACATATACAAAAGTATGAACTTTTAGCAGAAGGTGGACTTATTATTTGTGAACATCATTTATTTGAAGAGATGGCAAATGAAATAGGAGAATTTAAAAAAGCCGATGAAAGAAAATATGGTAAAAAATGTATAACATTTTATACTAGATAATCTGAAAAAGGAGAGATAAATATGAGGGGTAAAGATAATTTTGAAAACAATTTAAAATCTGTAGATGAAATCATTGAACAATTAGAAAGTGGTGAATTGTCGTTAGATGATTCTATAAAAGCTTATGAAAAAGCTATGAAATTATTAAAAAACTCTTCTGATATTTTAAACCAGGCAGAAGGAAAAGTTTTAAAAGTTATTGAAAGTAATAGTGGTGATATAGAACTTGAGGAGGTATAAGATGCTATTTAACGAGTATCTTCAAAATGGAAAAAAACTTGTAGAAAAGGGAATAGATGACTATTTAAGTGAGTTAACGTATCCTCCGGTTATAGCTCAAGGAATGAAATATGCCGTATTAAATGGCGGAAAAAGATTGCGTCCTATACTTCTTTTTATGACTTTAGATATATTAGGATCTGATATGGAAAAAGGATTAGCAACAGCATCCGCAATTGAAATGATCCATTCTTATTCACTTGTACATGATGATTTGCCAGCTCTTGATAATGATGATTATAGACGTGGAAAACTAACTACACATAAAAAATTTGGAGAAGCACAAGGAATATTAATAGGAGATGCACTATTAACTCATTCATTTTATATATTGACACAAAAAAATAACCATCTTCCAGCTAGTAGCATAGTTGAGATTGTAAAATTAACATCTGATTATGCTGGTATAAATGGAATGATTGGTGGACAAATGGTAGATATTGAAAGTGAAGGAAAAAAGATAGATATAGAAACTTTAAAATATATGCATAGCCATAAAACTGGAAAATTATTAAAGTTGCCAGTAGAATGTGCTTGTATAATTGCTAGTGCAACTAATAAAGAAAAAGAAACTTTAACTAAATATGCAGATCTTATTGGACTTGCATTTCAAATAAAAGATGATATTCTTGATATTGAGGGAGAGTTTGAAAGTATTGGAAAGCCAGTAGGAAGTGACTTAGAACATGATAAATCAACATATCCTTCAATTATAGGCTTAGAAAATAGTAAAAAACTTTTACATGAAACAGTAGAGGAAGCTAAGAATATAATTATAAAAGAATTTGGAATTGAAAAAAGTAGTATGTTAATACAATTAGCAGAATATATAGAAAATAGAAATAAATAAAATAGATGGAAACATAAACAAGGGGGAATGTTTTATGGGAACTATCACAATATCAACTTTAAAAGAACGGGCATTATTATTATTAAAAGGAAAGTGGAAAGATGGGATTCTAGTAAATCTTATATTTTTCTTAATAATGATGGCATCTGGAGTTATAAGAAATTTTATATCCTCTATATTTTTTAATCCATATCAACCATTTTTATCTGCCATTATAAATATTATTTTAGCTTTTGTAGTAATAGGTATTACAAGTGCTGGATATATAGGGTGGACATCATGCTTTTATAAATTAGAAAAAATAGAAGATAAATTAGACTTTAATAACTATATGGAGTTTTTCACAAAGAAATTAAATATTGCTTTTAATTATGGAGTTGTCTACTCGTTTTTTATGTTTATATGGGGAGCTTTATTTTATTTTGTAGGGTTTATATGTATACTATTTACTACAGTTTTTATAACAATGCTAGGAGAATTAGCTGGAACTTTTTTGACCATTGGAAGTATAATAATTATATTAGGAACTTTAATGATAATTAGAAAGTATATAGATTATTCTATGGCAAGATATATTGTTATAGATAATCCTGATATTAAAATGACTACTGCTTTAAAAGAGAGTAAAAATTTAATTGATGGGTATAGGAAAAAATATATTTTATTAATATTGAGTTTTATAGGGTGGATTATATTGATTACTATAACTTTTGGATTAGCAGGATTATGGATAGGTTCTTATTGGGGAACTACTGAAGCCCAATTTTATAGAGAATTGAAATTAATAAAGGCAAAATAATATGTTTACATCGTGCTCAGCTTTCTTTATGATAGCTGAGTAATTTTATATAGTTCTTTATTTTTAATACGAATAGGGTATGCTACAAAAAGTTATTGAAAGTTGTGGTAATTATTTAAAACTTATGTTAGAATATAGAGTCAAGATAAATTAAAAAATTAAAGGAGAGTTATAATGAAAATAGGATTTGATCACACTAAGTACCTTGAAGAGCAATCTAAATATATTTTAGAGAGAGTCAATAATTATGACAAACTTTATTTGGAGTTTGGAGGAAAATTATTATTTGATTTACATGCTAAAAGGGTTTTACCTGGTTTTGACGAGAATGCTAAAATAAAAGTACTTCATAAATTAAAAGATAAACTAGAAGTAATTATTTGTGTTTATGCCGGGGATATAGAAAGAAATAAAATCAGAGGCGATTTTGGAATCACTTATGATATGGAAGTTTTTAGACTTATAGATGATTTAAGAGAAAATGAACTTCAAGTAAACAGTGTTGTTATTACAAGATACAATGATCAACCTGCAACAACCCTATTTATAAATAAACTTGAGCGTAGAGGAATAAAAGTTTATAAACATAGAGCGACAAAAGGTTATCCAACAGATATTGATATAATAGTAAGCGATGAAGGTTATGGAGCAAATCCATATATCGAAACAACAAAACCAATAGTTGTTGTTACAGCACCAGGTCCAGGAAGTGGAAAACTTGCTACTTGTTTAAGTCAACTATATCATGAATACAGAAGAGGAAACGCAGCTGGATATTCTAAATTTGAAACTTTCCCAGTTTGGAATGTACCATTAAAACATCCTTTAAATATAGCTTATGAAGCTGCAACAGTAGATTTACAAGATGTTAATATGATCGATCCATTCCATTTAGAAGCTTATGGAGAAACTGCTGTAAACTACAATAGAGACGTTGAAGCTTTTCCTTTATTAAAAAGAATAATTGAAAAGATAACTGGAAGAGAATCAATATATAAATCTCCAACAGATATGGGAGTTAATAGAGTAGGATTTGGAATAATAGATGATGAAGTAGTAAGAGAAGCATCAAAACAAGAGATAATAAGAAGATATTTTAAAACTGGTTGTGAATATAAAAAAGGTTATGTAGATTTTGATACATTTAAAAGAACTCGTTTAATAATGGACGAATTAGGATTGAGAGAAGAAGATAGAAAAGCTGTTTCTTATGCTAGAAAGAAACTAGAACAAATAAAAGTAGACGCACCAGAAAAAGTAGGAGCATCAGCAATTGCTTTTGAATTACCAGATGGTCATATTATAACAGGAAAAGCATCTCACCTAATGGATGCAGCTTCAGCTGCAATTTTAAATGCTATAAAATATTTAGCTAATATCAATGATGAAATTATGTTAATTTCACCAGTTATACTAGAACCTATAATGTCATTAAAAGATAAAACATTACAAAGCAAAAATGTAGCTTTAAACTGTGAAGAGATATTAATGGCATTAAGTATATGTGCAGCTACAAATCCTATGGCACAAGTTGCAATGAAAAACTTAGGTAGATTAAAAGGAACTCAAGCACATTGCACAAATATTTTAGGAAAAACTGATGAACAAACTTTAAGAAAATTAGGAATAGATTTAACTTGTGATCAAGTATTTCCTACAGAAAATTTATATTATAATGAATAAAATAAATGAGCATCTAGACTTTTAGTTTAGGTGCTCATATTTTTATTACTTATTTACTTGGTGAATTGAGTGTATTGGAAAATTTAAAAATTTCTCAGCAATAGTTTTGAATTTATTTAAATCCCCACTTACAAAAAAAACAATATTTCCAGTATCGCTACTGGAATTTTTTATATTTTTGGATATTAAAAGATCGTTTAATTGGATTGCAGTTTCCTTTGCAGGATCTACAATATTGCCCTTAAAAAATTTTTCAATATCATTTTTAATAATAGGATAATGAGTACATCCTAAAATTAATGTATCTGAAGAAGATGGCAGATTCTGCATATGTTCTTTTAAAATCTTTTGTCTATTCGAATAGGTTTCCCAACCCTTTTCAATCATTGGACAAAATTCTGGACATCCTTCTTGAAATACCTTTGCATCAGGAGCAAATTTAGCAATTTCTTTTGCATATGCTTTTGAAAGTGCTGTAAAAGAAGTTGATAAAATATTAATTGAATTATTTTTAGTAATTTTGATAGCTGTTTTTGCTCCAGCAGTTATAACACCAATTATAGGGATATCAAATTGATGTTGTAAGTATTGAAGAGCAGCAGCAGTTGCTGTATTACATGCAATAACTACAGTTTTACAATTATGATCTATAAAAAACTGTACAATTTTTTTACACAACTGCTGTATCTCTTCTGTTGTTTTTTCTCCATAGGGGGAATTTCCACTATCACCATAGTAAAGGATATTTTCATTTGGAAGTAGTTCTAAAATTTCTTTAAGAACAGTAGTACCTCCAACTCCGGAATCGAAAACTCCTATATTATATTTATTTATCATTCATGTATCCCCCCTGGAATTAAGTTCAGTTATTATTTAAATGCATTAATGAAGTATGTTATGATTGATGCATTTATAAAGTCTATAAACAATGATCCAACTAATGGTAGAATAAAGAATGCTTTAGCAGAGAAACCTGTAGTATTAGCAAAACTTTCCATGTTTGCCATAGCGTTAGGAGTAGCTCCAAGACCAAATCCACAGTGTCCAGTAGCAAGGACTGCCGCATCATAATCTCTACCCATTATATTGAAAGTTACAAAATATGCAAATAATCCCATCATTACAGTTTGTACTAAAAGAATAACAATAAGTGGGAATGCAAGTGCTACAAGATCCCATAATCTTAATGACATAAGAGCCATAGCTAAGAAAAGAGAAAGAGATATATTTCCTATAATAGATATTTCTCTCATTGGAAGAATTACTTTTCTCATATCAGTTATATTTCTGATTATTGCTGCAACAAGCATAGAACCTATATAAGGTGGTAGAATTAATCCATATCTTTTAGCAATTATTGGAATGTATGTACCGATTCCTATTGAAATAGCAATAACCACAACACCATCAAATAGAGATTTTTCAGTAACAGGAAGTTTAGCTTCCATATCTAAAAGATCATCAGTATCAGGTTTGTCTTCTTCTTTAGCTTTCAAGTTAAATTTAGTTAAAAGCCTTCTTCCTACTGGACCTCCAATTAAACATCCAGCAACAAGACCAAATGTTGCACAAGCTATTGAAACAGATAAAGCTCCAGTAGCTCCAGCATCTTCTAACACACGACCGAATGCTCCAGATGTACCATGTCCACCTGTTAAAGGAATTGATCCAGCTGCAAGTCCGATATAAGGATGAAGTCCAAAGAATTTAGCTAAGTAGACCCCTACAACGTCTTGTAGAATAACTAAAATTGTAGCACAAACAAGGAAAAGTGCCACTCCAACTCCACCCTTTTTTAATAATTCCAGACTTGCCGAAAATCCGATAGTTGTGAAGAAAATTATCATCAAAAAATCTTTTAAAACCCCGTCGAAAGTTACACTAAAAGTTCCAGTTGAATGCCCTACAAGTAACACTAGCGAAAAAAGCACTCCCCCGATAACAGGAGCTGGAATGAAAAATTTTTCAAAAAAAGCAACTTTTCTTTTAATAAATCTTCCCAATAACAATATAACTACTGCGATAGCCAATGTTTCAGCCATATTAAATGAGTATTCAAACATAAAAAACCTCCTAAATTTTTAAGTAGAACCTAATTCCCTTACTATGAATATACATATATATAAGTAAAATGTCAATGATTCAGGATATATATAATTGATATTAATATGATACAATTATAATATAATGTAATTTAAAATTCAGGTTATAAGCATTCAAAAAGTTCTTTATTTAATCTTTTTTATATTTTTTAGTTCAAATATAAAAAAATAAGTTCTATTTAAGAACTAAGATTATTCTTTATATTAAATAAAAAAATAAAAGTAATATATATTTTATATAAACCATTACGTAAAACAAGCATTGTTTATAAAACATGTAATAAAATTATACTACATATACTTAATCAATATGTTTGATACTATTTTACAACTTTTGATAATATAGAATAAAAAAGTACACTTTTGTAAGTGTACTTTGATATTTTATATTTAGGACTTACAATTAATATTGTTTCATAAGTTCTTTTATTTTATCTACCACTTCAGTTTTATTGATTTCAATAGTTTCACCAGTTTTTCTGATTTTTAATTCTACAATATTTTCAGCTGCTTTTTTTCCACAAACTATTTTAAATGGGAATCCGATTAAGTCAGCATCTTTGAATTTAAATCCTGGTCTTTCATCTCTATCATCAATCATGGTGTCTATATTATTTTCAAGAAGTTCATTGTATATAGACTCAGCTAATTTGACTTGTTCTGCAGATTTAATATTTGCTGGTATTACATCTACAATATAAGGAGCAATAGCTGAAGGCCAAATAATTCCATACTCATCATTATTTTGTTCAATTGCAGATGCAAGAGTTCTTGAAACTCCTATTCCATAACATCCCATAATTATAGGAGAAGTTTTTCCATTTTCATCTACATAAGTAGCTCCTAGAGCATTAGAATATTTAGTACCTAATTTAAATATATGTCCAACTTCAATACCTCTTGCAGAAGAAAGTTTTCCACCACATTTAGCACAAACATGGCCAGGTCTTACAGTTTTTACATCTTTTATGATATCTGCTTTATAATCTCTACCAAAGTTTACATTGATAAAGTGAGTATCTTTTTTGTTTCCACCTGCAGTGTGGTTAGTTAATTTAGGAATAGAGTCATCTGCTACTATTTTAATGTTATTTAGTTCTATTCCAAATGGACCAATAAATCCTTTTGCAAGTCCAGTTTTTTCAAGTTCTTCATCAGTTAAAAGAGCAACATCAATAGCTCCAATTGCATTTACTAATTTAGTTTCGTTAACTTCGTAGTCTCCTCTAATAAGAACCATATAAATATCATCAGTTCCTAAGTCTTTATACATCATAGCTTTTACTGTTTTTTCAACAGGAACTTTTAAATACTCAACTACATCTTCAATTTTAGATACATTAGGAGTATCAATTAGTTGAGTTTCTTTTAATTCTTCTGCTTCTAGATATTTAACTTCACTAATAGCAGTTTCAACATTTGCAGCATAGTCACATTCTTCACAGTATATGATTTCATCTTCTCCAGAATCAGCTAAAACATGGAATTCTTTTGATCCGCTTCCACCAATAGCTCCAGAATCTGCCTCAACAGGTCTAAATTTTAAACCACAACTAGAAAAAATTCTTTTGTAAGTAGCTTCCATATTATCAAACTCTTGATCTAAAGATTCTTGAGTTGCATGGAAAGAATATCCATCTTTCATGATAAATTCTCTCCCTCTCATAAGTCCAAATCTAGGTCTAATTTCATCTCTAAATTTTGTTTGAATTTGGTATAAAGTTACTGGTAAATGTTTATATGAAGAAATATCATTTCTAACTAAGTCAGTTACAACTTCTTCATGAGTTGGTCCAAGGACAAAATCTCTTTTAGCTCTATCTTGAAGCTTCATCATAAGAGGTCCCATAACATCCCATCTTCCACTTTCTTTCCAAAGTTCAGCAGGTTGAAGTACAGGCATGAAAATCTCTTGTGCTCCAGCTCTATCCATTTCTCTTCTAACAATATTTTCAACTTTTTTTAAAGCCTTTAATCCTAAAGGTAGGTATGTATAAACACCACTAGTAAGTTTTTTGATCATTCCAGCTCTCAAAAGAAGTTGATGACTTGCTATTTCAGCTTCTTTTGGAGTTTCTTTAAGTGTTTTTATATAACTCTTACTGAATCTCATTTCATCCTCCATATAAAATTATTTTACTCTTCATTCTAACATATTTTTCTCACGTTTTCTAGCTTTCTTTAAATTTTTCAGCTATGTCTTTATTAAGAAAAACATTATCAATTTGACCTTTATGTCTTTGCAAATATCTATATGAAATCTCTTTAACTAATTTTATAGTTTTAATATCGTGTACAATATCTACAAATTTCAAGTCACTTAATCCACTTTGTTTTGTTCCAAAAATTTCTCCAGATTTTCTAAGTCTTAAATCTTCTTCAGCTATTTTAAAACCATCTTCAGTTTCTTCCATAATTTGAAGTCTAGCTTTTGATGTATCATTATCTGTTTTAGAAATTAAAAAACAATAAGATTGATAACTTCCTCTTCCAACCCTACCTCTTAATTGATGAAGAGCAGAAAGTCCAAATCGTTGGGCATCACTAATAACAATAATTGAAGAGTTTGGGACATCTACTCCTACTTCAATTACAGTAGTAGCAACAAGAATATCAAACTCATGGTTTTTAAATTGTTTCATAACCTCATCTTTTTCACTATTTTTAAGTTTACCATGTAATACACCAATTTTAAAGTTAGGCAAATAAGATGAAACTTCATGTTGAAGTTCTTCAACAGACTTTGCAGAAAGTTTTTCACTTTCCTCAATAAGAGGAGCTACAAAATATGCTTGACGTCCTTGCGAAAGTTTTTTTCTAATAAAATCATACATGATTTTAATATCTGAATCTGTAGATATCCATTTTGTTTTAATGGGTTTTCGCCCAGGAGGAAGTTCGTCAATAATAGATACATCTAAGTCACCATAGATACTAAGAGCTAGTGATCTAGGAATAGGTGTAGCACTCATAACAATAAGATTTGCTAAAACACCTTTATCTCTTAGGGTTTTTCTTTGAATAACGCCAAAACGGTGTTGCTCATCAATAACTATCATTCCTAATTTTTTAAAAACAACATTTTCCTCAATAAGAGCATGAGTCCCAATAACAATACCAGTTTTACCATCGGCTATATTTTTAAGAATTTGTTGTTTTTTCTTTCCAGTAAAACTTCCTGTTAACAATTCTACACTGACACCTAAAGCTTCAAATTTATCCTTTATAGATAGATAATGTTGAACAGCTAAAATTTCAGTAGGAGCCATAAGGACACCCTGATATGAATTTTCAAGCATATAGAGAAGTACAACCATAGAAACTACTGTTTTACCACTACCAACATCACCTTGGACTAAACGATTTACTATCTTACCTTGATTTAAATCTTTATAAATTTCTGTCATAACTTTTTTTTGAGCATTTGTAAGAGAAAAAGGAAGGGTACTTAGATATTTTTTTACAAGTGCTTTGTTATCATCTAAATGATAATTACCAGAAGATATGTATTCTGATTGAAATCTTTTTTGTACAATTCCCATTTCTAAAATTAGAAGTTCTTCTATAGCAAATCTTCTTTTAGCCTCTTCAAGTAATTTATTATTAGTTGGAAAATGGATTTGTTTTAGTGCCTCACGTCTTTCTAAAATATTATACTCTCTTATAATTTCTTCGGGTATATTTTCTTGAAAGATATGAAGATATACTTTTATAAAGTGGTGAATAATTTTTCGTAGTGAATTTTGTGGAAGAGCTTTGCTACTACTATATATTGGGAGTATCTCACCTTCTGAAATTTTTCTTTGGCTACTACTTAATTTAAATTCTGGATTAACCATTTGAAATCTATATCCACTTTTTATTTGTCCAATAAAAATATATTCTTCACCAGGTTTTAATGTTTTTCTTAAATAAGGCATTTGAAACCAGACTAAATCGATCATACCACTTCCATCAGTAGCATTAGCTTTTACCATTTTAAGCCCAGATTTAGTAGGTGGAGAAGCAACACTTAAAATAGTTGCTTTTAATACAACATATTCTTCACCTCTTAGGTCTCCAATTTTCATGATATTAGTACGATCATCATATGCTCTTGGAAAATAGTAAAACAGATCATGAAGATTTTTAATTCCAAGATCATATAATTTTTTTAGATTTTTAGGATCTAAATCTTTAGTAAAAGTTTCTAATGAGTTATAAGAAATATCATATGCATTCATAATCTGCTCCCTTCTTAGTATATAATCTTCAATCCGCGTTTTATACATGAAATATGGATAGGAGATACTGGACCTGGTTCACCATCAATATCTGTGTTTATTAGAGGATCAGTATATTTAATGTCAAATGAATCACTTTTTACATGTATGATGTCCTTTGGGTCTTCTAAATGTTCACCTCTTAAAAATTCAAATACTGATAAAATAGTAGATTTTATATTTTCGCCTTTTATAATAATGATATCTAATAGTCCATCTGTAATTTCACTTTTATATGCAATATTTATATTTCCAGCAGTTTTTCCATTAAATACAAAAAATATAATAGCTGTTCCAGAATAAGAAAAAGAATCAGATTTTACTCTGACATTCATTTTTTTAAAAGTTGGAATTTCTTTTATTCCATTAAAGTAATATGCAAGTTTTCCTATTGTATTTTTTAAATGTGTATTTGTTTTTTGAGATACATCAGTAAAAAGTCCAAAGCTAAAAACATTTATAAAATATTTATCATTTGCTTTTCCAAGATCTATTTCGTGAATTTTACCATTTAATATACAATCACATGCATCTTCTACATTTTCTGGAAGTTCTAAATGTTTTGCAAAATCATTTGCTGTTCCAAGGGGTAAAATAGCTATTGGAATATCAATGTTTTTATTTTTCATAATATTTATAACTTGATTTAAAGTGCCATCTCCACCAGCTATTAAAATGTGGTGATAAATGGACATATCTTCTTCAAATGCTTTATCAATGTTTTTAAATTTTGTTATACGGAAAGGAATAATTGTAAAATCTTTATTTTGATATTTTTCTATAATTGTATCAAGAACTTTTGCTACAGCTCCTTCTCCTGAGTTTGGATTATATATAAATTTTACTTTGTACATAAAAGCACCTCTTTTATTTGATCAGCTATTTCTTTTGGAAGACTTTTATACAATCTTGCTATGCAGTACTTTTTGTTGTGTGTAAAAAAGATTTCTTTTCTATAGTCTTCAAGATCAATAGCGTAAATTGTATTATTTTTAACGATAAAATTTTTTAGAGAAAAGTCACCAAAATATATATTATTAAGTATAATTTTAGCGACTAGTTTAATAAACGTGTCTAGAATAGGATGAGAATAATTATTATTGACATATGTGTCTAGACTTGTTCCACCAATATTTTTAGTTTTAACAGCATATTTTGAGCAGTATGTTTATTTCTAATTTATTAGTTCATTACTTATAAATTTAAAATTATGACCTGGATATTTACGTAATCTTAAAATATATTTTATTTTTTAGGTAATGAAGGATAGAAAAACTTTTCAAATTCGTTAAAATCTGGATTAAAATATACATGAGAATATTTATGTTTATTGATAAGTATCATGAAACTAAATCCTCCTGATAGATAATTTATTATATCATAAATGATATACAAATAAGTTATAAAAATATAATGTGAAAAATTAATATTTTTATAATGTTCTTATTTTTAATGATATTTTCAAGAGAATTTGCTATAATAGGATGATATGTTATAAGATTAATTACAATATAAGGAGTTCAATATGATTAGAAGAATGCGAGATTTTATTCAAGAGCATATGAGGAATTTGAAGAAATATATTGCAAGAAAAATTTGGGATAAAAAAAATACTATTTATGATTTAAAGTTAGATAAAGATAATTTCATAACAAATAATGGCATTAAGTCTATTTTGATAATGAGAGATGATGGTAAAATTGGTGATATGGTAGTAAATACATTTGTATTTAGAGAAATAAAAAAGAAATATCCTGATATTAAAATAGGTGTAGTAACACGAAAAGTAGCAAAAGAAATAATAAGGTACAATTCAAACATTGATAATATATATGAGTATAAAAAGAATTTTAATTACTTAAAAAAATTAGGTAAGAAAATAGAAATAGAAAAATATGATTTACTAGTTGATTTTTCTTTAGAATTACGTGAACATCAAATTATGTTCATAAATAAATGTAAATGCAGAATAAATATGGGTATAGACAAGAAAAATTGGAATTTATTTGATATTTCAATTAACGATATAAAAAATGAACACATAACAAAAAGATTTTGTAGTGTTTTAGAATTTTTAGGAGTAAATAATATAGATACATCATATGAGATTACTATACCAAATCATATTAAAAATAAAATTGAATATGAAATAAGAAACGACTATCCTATAGCAATTTTAAATCCATTTGCTGCGAGTAAACATAGAAGTTTTAATATGGAAACTATTAAAAATATTTTAGATTTAATGCTAACGTATACAAAATGCAATATTTATATTATAGGAGAATCAAAATATTCCTGTTATATAGAAGAAATTATAAAAAAATATGGCAAAAAAAGGGTAATATATTTGCGATTGAATAATATATTGGAAGTAGCTTTTTTAATAAAAAAATCACAATTAGTAATTACTCCAGATACTTCAATAGTTCATATAGCATCAGCTTTTAAAGTAAGACAAATAGACATATATCGTCAAGATAAAAATGATAATAATTCCGTTCTTTGGGGACCTAATTCGATATTTGCTACACAGATATTTACTAATGGTATTGAAGTAACTGAAAATGAAGAAGATATAAATAATTTTGAGATAAAAGAAGTGGAAAGGATCTTATTTGAATATGGAAAAGAAAAAAGTATTATTTTATAATGGACAATTGTTTATGGGGGGAATAGAAAGAGTAGCTACTTCATATATAAATGAATTAGCAAAGTTAGATAGTATAGATTTAACTGTTTTAATAAAAGAAAATAATCCGGAAAAGAATATTTTTGTAGAACAGATTTCTAAAAAAGTTTCATTAAAATTTATAAAAACTGAAAAAATGGTTTCTTTTAGAGATAAAGTTGCTAAAAAAAAGAAAAGTATAATTTGGAAAATTGTTTATGCGTATCTTTTAAGCTACGAAAGATACTATATGAAAAAATGGCTTAAAAGTCTAAATGATGAGGATAAATATGATATTATAATTGATTTTGATATGAGTTTGGGAAAGTATATTCAAGTTTTAGATGGATATAAATTTGGCTGGATTCATTATAGTCTTATTGGAAAAAAGAAACAAAAAAATAAAAGCAAGAGATTTGAAAAAAGATTAGAGAAGTATGATAAAATAATTACAATTTGTGACGAAATGAAGGATGAAGCTAAAAAATTTTACAATATACCTAATAAAAAAATAGAACGACTTTATAATCCTTTTAATATAGAAATGATTAAAACACAAGATTTATCTCAATTAAGTTTATTTGATCAAAAGCTGCTTGAGAAAGATTATATGGTAGCAGTTTCAAGACTAGTAAAGGTAAAAGGAAGAATGGATTTAATTGAAATTTATTATAATTTAAAGTTGAAATATAAAATTAAGGAAAAGTTGTATATATTAGGTAATGGGGAACAAAAAGAACAACTAGAAGAAAAAATAAAAGAACTTCATTTAGAAGAGGATATTCTATTACTTGGAGAAAAAATAAATCCATATATTTGGATGAAAAGAGCTAAAGTATTTTTACATACTTCGTATGGTGAAGGACTACCAACAGTCTTTTTAGAAAGTATGATATTAGGAACACCAGTGATAGCATATGATTGTCCAACAGGTCCTAAAGATATATTAGGAAATAATAGATATGGAATCTTAGTAGAGTGTGGAAATAAAACTGAATTTGAAAACGCGGTTGTAAAATTTTTAAATGATAGTAGCTTAGGAATTGAATTTTTAAATAGATTTAAAAAAGAGAAATTAGATGAATTTTTAAGTAAAAATATAATTAGTAAATTAGAATATATGTTTAATGAAAAAAGGAGCTATTATGAAAATAATGATTAAAAGCGGTAGTTTACGTATGGGAGGATTAGAACGTACTTTAATTGAAGTTCTACAACTTTTGGAT
>Michael_p1__coassemble_748_pt1 | contig 87349 bp, 67 predicted proteins | sample Michael_p1__metabat2_high_PE_015 | metagenome-assembled genome bin Michael_p1
AATCAAAATTAATTTTTTTTTAAATTATCTTGACTTTTCATAGTTGGTCTCCTTTTTAAAAATTAATATGAAACATATTTTTAATATTTTACTCTTTCATCTTCCGTCCAAATATCTTATCAAAATTATAATCACTTTCTGATAAAACTACTGCAATAAATATTAAAATTCCTCCAATTATTGCTTTAATTGTTATGTGTTCACCCATAAAAAGAACTGATGTTAAAGCTCCAAATAATATCTCTGTAGAAAGTATTAAAGCTGCTGTTGAAGATGCTACATACTTCTGAGCTATTGTTTGCACAAGATAAGCAAATAAAGTATTAAAAATAATTAAAAAACCAACTGCTGCTATTTGAACTGTAGTCATTTTAACTGTAACAACAGAAAAATTCTCAAAACATATATTTAAAATTAATGTTAAAAGTCCACCACTTAACATTTGAAATCCATTTATTACAATAGGATCTCTATTCCCAATATTAGCACCAATTACTGCAATTTGTAAAGCAAAGAAAAATGCTGATACAAGTGTTAATAAATCTCCATATTTTATACTTAACTCTCCGTCTAAAGATAAAAATCCAATTCCTACAAAACATATAAAAGATGATATATAAACTATCGCCTTAGGTCTAACTTTTGTCATCATCCATAATAAAAACGGTACAAATATAACATAAGCTCCTGTTATAAATGCATTTTTAGATGGTGTTGTATATTTTAAACCTATTGTTTGTAAGGAAAAAGCTGTTCCTAAAATAAGTCCTGCAAAAAGTCCTAATTTAGCATCTGCTTTTGTTATCTTAGTTTTTTTTGCAAAAAGAAATATAAATATAAGTAATGAAGCTATTAAAAATCTAACAGCCATTATTGCATTAGGTGCCATTCCACTATCTAGCGCTATTTTAGTTATTGGAAACCCTCCACCCCAACATATAGCTACTAAAAATAGTGCACCTTTAAACATCGTCTGTTTTTTCATGGTATCTATCCCCCGTATATTTTATTTTTTAAACCCCTAATCATAGAATACCCTATATTTCAACTAAAATCAACTATGTGACTTTGTAAATTTTACTCTGAAATGAAAAAAGCCAGTAACATAGTTACTGGCCCTTTTCTACTATATAAAACATCTTGGGGAAAGATTTTATAAAACAATATTATCATTTAAATGTGATTATTATGTGATTAATTTCAAAAAAATATAATTTTTTCCACTTTTTTTTATTTTATTGAAATTTTCACCTTCTTAAAGAATGAATTTATCAATATTTTCTTCTTCTATTTCTTCTTTAAAAATCTTTTTTATAAATTTTACATCTATTACAACTTTTTTACGTTCATCATAAGGAGCTTCAAACATGATATCTTTTAAAATTTCTTCTACTACTGTAGCTAATCTTCTAGCCCCAATATTTTCTATTTTATCATTCATCTCTGCTGTTAACTCTGCAATTTTTTCAATTCCAGATTTAGAAAATGAAATTTCCACATTATCTGTTTTTAACATAGCTCTATATTGCTCTAATAAATTGTATTCTACATCTGTTAATATTTTTACAAAGTCTTTTTTTTCTAATTTTTTCAATTTTACTCTAATTGGAAATCTACCTTGTAATTCTGGCATTAAATCAGATGGACTACTTTGTGAGAAAGCTCCTGCTGCAATAAATAAAATATGTTCTGTTTTTACAGGTCCATATTTTGTCATAACAGTTGTCCCTTCTACTATAGGTAAAATATCTCTTTGAACTCCTTGACGTGATACATCTCCTTTTCCAGTTCCTTCTGACTCAGCTATTTTATCTATTTCATCAATAAATATAATTCCATTATTTTCTACATTATATATAGCCTCTTGAATTAGACTATCATAATCTAATTTTTTTTCCATCTCTTCTTCTAAAAATATAGATATTGCTTTTTTTACTGTTGTATAAAGTTTTCTATTTTTTCCAGCTAGACTAGACATGTGATCTAAAAATGCGTCTAGAGCACTATCATCTTCTCCACCTGCAACTACTTCAACTAAAGGCATGTCTAAATCTTTTCTTACTGTTTCTATCTCTATTTCTATATCGTCACAGTCACCTTTTTTTATTTTATTTTTAGCCTTTTCAAATTTTTCATCAGATATTTTATCTAATGGATTTAATATTTTTGCTACTTTTTCTATAACAATTTCATATACACTTTCTTTTAATTTCTCAAATTTAGCTTCTTTCATTTTAGTTATAGTAACCGCAACTAAATCTTTTATTATACTTTCTACATCTTTTCCTACATATCCTACTTCTGTATATTTTGTAGCATCTACTTTTATAAATGGAGCATTTGCTATTTTAGCTATTCTTCTAGCTATTTCTGTTTTTCCTACACCTGTAGACCCAATTAAAATGATATTTTTAGGAGTTATTTCTCTTCTCATATTTTCATCTTCTATCATTTTTCTTCTATCTCTGTTACGTAGTGAAATTGCAACATTTCTTTTAGCTTCATCTTGCGAAATTATATATTTATCAAGTTCTTCTACTATTTTTTTCGGTGTTAAATTTTTATTTATATCCATCATTTTCTCCTCTAAACAAGTTTCTTTTCTATTATTATATCACTTAGTAACTTTGTATTTAATATTTAAAAGAGTTGTAAAGTGAATATAGATACTCCTCTTTCTATTTTATCCCATTCATCAAACAATAGCATATTTTATACAAAAAATCAATGAAAAACACCTCTATTAAACCTTAATTTCCTGTAAAATAAAAAGACTCAAAAGAGTCTTTTTAAATTTAATTTTGTACTACTTGGGTATTTTTTACTTTTTCTATTATCTTAAATATTAACGCAAATACTATACTAGGAACTATCCATGCAAGTCCATAATCTTGTAATGGTAAACTTAAATAGATAGTATCTAAAATTCTCATTATTGATCCCATTGTTCCTTGAGTTGAAGCTACTGGGAAAAATCCTAACATCATTTCAGTAAATCCTATTAAAGCTGCTCCTACAACTGCTCCTATAAAAACAGATCTTTCTTGAATATATGCTCTAAAGAAATTTAAGAAAATTAGTACAATTGCTATTGGATATAAAAAGATTAAAACTGGTGCTGATATTCTAACAATACTATCTACTCCAAATGTAGCAAAAGCAAAACTAACTAATACATTTATAATAACTACTTTTTTGTAGCTTACATTTAACATTGTTTTAAAATAATCTCCAACAGTTGCAGTAAGCCCAATTGCTGTTGTAAGACATGCTCCAGCAACACAAATTCCTAAAATAATATTTCCTTGTGTTCCCAATAGTTGTTTTACTATAGCATTTAATAATTGTGTTGTTCCATGATTTTCTAATGTTCCTGCAGCTGTAGCTCCTATATATAAAATTCCACAATATACAATTGCAAGTCCACATACTGCTATTCCACTTGCTTTTAATAAAAATGAAAATTGCTCTTTTCTAGAAAGCTTATTTTTAGCATTTATACTCTTTAGGATAATACTTGCAAATATTATAGCTGCAAGAGTATCCATTGTTTGATATCCACTGTAAAATCCAAATCTAAAATTATTACTAGTATCTAAGCTTACAATACTTCCTATTGGATCTATCAATCCTTTACATATTATTATAGCTAAAACAATTAATAGTATAGGTGTTAATATTTTTCCTATTCTTTCTATTACGCTGCTTTCTTTCAAACAGAATAACAAAACAAATCCGAAATAAATAATTAAAAATATATATTTTGCCCAATGAAGGTCAGCTCCTAAATGTGGAGTTACCATTATTTCAAATGCAGTTGCTCCTGTTCTTGGTATAGCAAGGCAAGGTCCTATTGCTAAAATTAATACAGTATTAAAGATTTTACTAAACAGTGGGGATACTTTATCTGAAAAATGATCCAGTTTTGTCCCTGCAAATCCTGAAGCTATTATCCCCATGAGTGGAAAACCAATCCCAGTAATGCAAAATCCTAAAGCCGCTAGTTTCCAATTGTCTCCCACTGCATATCCAACTGATGGCGGAAATATTAAGTTTCCTGCTCCAAATAGCATTGCAAATAGGGCAAATCCCGTCAATACAACATCTTTTGTCTTATAAATTGTTCTCACTCCCTTTTACCTTTGATTTTTCTTATCCCCGTTTTAAAATATACCAAATATTTATACATAATGGATTGATAAATTATAACATCTTTCAAAAAATCCGTCAATTTAAAAATTTTCATTAAATTATTATTAAATTATAATTAATTGCTAGATTAAGTATACATATATCATTTTAATTGATTTTATAATGTATAAATAGACAAAAACAGAACTAAAATTATCAAATATAAATTGAGAGTTAAAAAATATTTAAAATACAATTTATAAAAAAAATTATCTATTTTTATATTTTTTTATAAATGCAGTTAAAATAATAGTTTTTATTTTACTTTCAATTTTAATTTTTTATTTGCATATAAAATATGATATAATTACTTAACAGGTAAATATTTTGAGGAGGTAATAGTATGTCTGTATTATTTATTAACTATCCTAAATGTAGCACTTGTACAAATGCTAGAAAATGGTTAGAAGAGCATAATATTAATTTTACAAGTAGACACATTGTAGAAGATAATCCAACTAAAGAGGAACTAAAAAAATATGTAGCCTTAAGTGGATTACCTATAAAGAAGTTTTTTAACACTAGTGGAATGCTATACAGAGAAATGAATTTAAAAGAAAAACTTTTAAATGCTACAGAAGATGAGATGTTAGATATTCTTTCCTCTAATGGTATGCTTGTTAAAAGACCTTTAGTTATAGCTGACAACGGAGTCTTAATTGGGTTTAAAAAAGACAAATGGGAACAATTTTTTAAATAATAGGGGGTATTTTTAGTGAGAAATAAAAAGAAACTATGTGAAGTAGATAAAGAAGTATTTGACGCTATTGAAAATGAGAAAAAAAGACAAAATAATGGAATTGAGCTTATTGCATCTGAAAACTTTGTATCTGATGCTGTTATGGAAGCTACTGGAAGCGTTATGACTAATAAATATGCTGAAGGATATCCTGACAAAAGATACTACGGTGGTTGTGTACACGTTGACGTAGTTGAAAAATTAGCTCAAGAAAGACTAAAAAAACTTTTTAATGTAAAATATGTAAATGTACAACCTCATTCAGGATCTCAAGCAAATATGGCTGTATATAAAGCACTTTTAAATACTGGTGATACAGTTCTTGGAATGAAGCTTGATCACGGTGGACATTTAACTCATGGAAAAAATGTTAACTTTTCTGGTAAAGACTACACTATATACTCATATAGCGTATCTGAAACAGATGAACTTATAGATTATGATGCTCTTGAAAAACTTGCTGTTGAAGTAAAACCTAAAATGATAATTGCAGGTGCAAGTGCTTATTCTAGAATAATAGATTTCAAAAAATTTAGAGATATAGCTGATAAAGTTGGAGCTTATTTAATGGTAGATATAGCTCATATTGCTGGTCTTGTTGCAGCTGGTATCCACCCAAGTCCTATTCCTTATGCTCATGTTGTTACTAGTACAACTCATAAAACATTAAGAGGACCACGTGGTGGAGTTATCATGACAAATGATCCTGAAATAGCTAAAAAAATTGATAAAGCTATTTTCCCTGGTATTCAAGGTGGACCTTTAATGCATGTAATAGCTGCAAAAGCAGTTGCTTTTAAAGAAGCATTAGAAGATGATTTTAAAAATTACCAACAACAAATTGTAAAAAATGCTAAAACTTTAGCTGATGAACTTGAAAAAGGTGGACTTAGAATTGTAAGTGGTGGAACAGATAACCACATGATGCTTGTTGATACTAAAAGTACAAAAGGTCTTACTGGAGCTCAAGTTGAACAAGCTCTTGATAAAGCTGGAATAACTGTTAATAAAAATGGTATTCCTTATGATAAAGAAAAACCAATGGTAACTAGTGGAATTAGAATAGGAACTCCTGCTGTTACTAGTAGAGGAATGAAAGAGCCTGAAATGAAGAAAATAGCTCAATTTATTCTTGAGGCTATTAAAAATGTTGAAAATGATGAAAAATTACAAGAAATAAAAGAAAAAGTAGAAGCTTTCTGTATGAATTTTCCTTTATAAAAATCTATTATAACACGGAGGTAGCCCATGCTTCATTCAATTATTTATTTTTTAATAATTCTAGGAGTGGTTTATTTAATCTTTAAATTAACAAGAGGGGTTATAAAAGGGTGTTTTACTTGTATTATAGTTTTTATATTGTTCATATTATTTAGAAGATATTTTTTTTAAAAGCAATATGTAGCGTGTCAGGGTTCCTGATACGCTATTTTTATAATAAAAATGACCCTCTAATATAGAAGGTCATTATGATGTTATTTAAGAGATTTTATAAAATCTACTGTAAATTCTTGACACCAAGTTGCAGTTTCAGGATTAAAATCTTCTCTATTATGTTCTGAGTTAGATAAAATTCTAATTCCCATAAATGGAATATTAAAAGCTTTAGATACTTGAGCAGCTGCTACAGTTTCCATTTCTTCAGCTGAAGTATTATAAGTTTCATGTAAAAGTTTTATTCTCTCTAATTCTCTATTCCATTGATCTGCAGTACCAATTGTTCCCTCTACTACTTTTCCATTTTTATAAGGAACTTTCATAGCTGTTTCTAACATTTTACTATCACTTGAAAAAGTTTTGTTTTCAAGTTTATTTCCATTTGCATCTTTTATTCTTTGTACAACATCAAAGAAGATAAAATCTTTTTGATCAGAAGGAACTCCATAGTCTTTAAATTCAGTTCTAAAAGCTCCAATATTTATTATATCTTTTGCTAAAACAATATCCCCAGCATGTAATTTTGGATCATGCCCACCTGCTGTTCCTTGATTTATAATAAGAGTAGGATTATATTTCATAATTCCTATTGTAGTTGCTGCAGCACCATTTGTGATCCCTACTTCAGTTTGTGATACTACTACATCTTTTTCCCCTATTTTTCCTTTCCAAAATGTCCATGCCCCTATTTGCTCTTTTTTAGCATCTGTAAGTGATTTTACTAAATAATCAACTTCTATATCCATAGCACCTTGAACTAAGATAGTATCCTTAGCAAATACTAATGACGATACGACCAAAAATAAACCCAATAAAATTTTTTTCATTTACATCTCTCCTTACATCTTTTTATATACTAAATAACCGAACTAGTTATTTATTAACAAGTTATTCTTTTAAGTTAGATATATTACTGAATATTTTTATAATTATTTTGAATTATATATGTATTATACCACCATCAATATTAATATTACAGTTAAATAACGTCAAAAATAATAAAATAAATGTTCTATAAATTTACTTTATTTATAAAAATATGGTATAATTAATTAAATAACAACTGTAAACTGATTATCACTTAACCTTAAATATTTCAATTTAAGGTTATAATTTTTTAGTCTAATTTTTTTAAAAAATATATTAAATATTTTTTGGATTCATTTTATATTCATCTTTATGTATTATTATTAATTCAAAGAAAAAATAAAGAAATACAAGGAGGAACAAATATGAAAGGTAAAAAAGGTTTAATGTTAGGTTTAATGGCTGCTGCTATGTTATTAGGAAGTAATTTTGTAGGAGAAAAAGTTTACGCTAATGCAACTCCTCCACAACAAAATCAACAACAATTAATCGGGGAAGCTGCTGCTATAAAAACAGTTTTAGCTCAAAATCCAGATTGGCAAGTTAAAAAAATAGAATTAGATAGAGAAAGAGGAAGATTAGTTTACGAAATCGAGATTTTAAATAAAAATCAAGAAAAAGAATACAAAATTGATGCAGAAACTGGAGCTATTTTAAAATATGAAAATGAAAGAGAATTTTTAGAATTTGATTCTACTCCAAGCATCACTTTACAAAAAGCTGTAGAGATAGCAGTTGGAGACAAAAAAGACGTTGTTCTTAGAGAAGCTGAATTAGAACATGACTTTGGTAAATTATGCTATGAAGTAAGATTCACTGATGGAACACAAAAATATAGTGTTAAAGTTAATGCTAAAACTGGTGAAATCATATCTTCAAGAGTTCACAGTGATAAATGGTAATATCATTTTTTAGGAGGTTAAGTTGAAAAATTATACTAAAGATGAAATTCGTGAAAGAGGAAAAGAAGTAGTTCATAATTGTAAGCATAGACTAAAAAAATGTGCTAAAAAAAGTGCTAAAAATTTAGAAAGTTGCTTATACACAACAGTCGGTACAGTTGCTATATTATATGATAAAATGAGATATAAAAAAACAAATTCTAATTTCATAGAATTACAATAAAAATAAATAAGTACTATAGAGGTGATAAAGTGAGAATTTTACTTGTAGAAGACGAAATTGACCTAAATAACATAATTTCAAAATATTTAAAGAAAAATGGTTATAGTGTAGATAGTGTCTTTGATGGTGAAGAGGCACTTTATTACCTCAAAAGTACAATATATGATCTAATTATTTTAGATATTATGTTACCTAAAATAGATGGTTATCAAGTGGCAAAAACTATTAGAATGGAAAAAAATAATGTTCCTATTTTAATGTTAACTGCAAAAGATGATATTGATGACATAGTTACAGGACTAGATACTGCAGATGATTATTTAGTTAAACCATTTGATTTTAAAGAGCTATTAGCTAGAATAAGAGCACTCATTAGAAGAAAATATGGAAATACTACAAATGAAATAAGTGTTAAAAATGTAACTTTAAACACTACTGATAAATCTGTCAAAGTTGATAATAAAGAAGTAGAATTAACTGGCAAAGAATATGAAATATTAGAATATCTTCTTCAAAATAAAGGTAAAGTCTTATCACGTGATAATATAAGAGATCATGTGTGGAACTATGACTATGAAGGTGAATCAAATTTGATAGATGTATTAATTAAAAATATCAGAAAAAAAATCTCTCCAGAAGACAGTCTTTCTATTATTCAGACTAAGAGAGGATTAGGATATGTTATTAAAGATTAAAGATCGATTTATAAAGCAAATTCCGATAACTGCTAAAGTTACTCTTTGGTATACTTTTTTTATTGGAATTTTATTAGCTGCAATATTGACTTCTCTATTTTTTATTTCAGATATCATATTAACTAATGTTAGTCAACAAGAACTAATAACATCTGTAAATAAAATTGCAATTAGACCTAGTAAATTTGAAAGCTATGATGATGGAATTTTCTTCTTAAAATATGACGCAAGAGGTCGTAAGTTAGGTGGAATAACTCCAGCTGGATTCTTTGACAATGCTAGATTTTCTCCCAACAAAGTAAATATTCAACAAAAAAGGCATAATAAATTTTTCTATTATGATATGAAATTAAGAGGAGAACATGGAAATTGGGTAAGAGGTGTTTTTCCAGTTACTAAAATTGCAAATATCTTTAAATATATTTTATTTATTTTATCTGTAATGTCTCCATTTTTACTATTTTTAATTATATATGGTGGTTATAAGATAATAAAAAATGGATTTAAGCCAGTAGAAAAAATTTCTAGTACTGCTATGAAAATAAAAGAAAATAGAGATTTTTCTAAAAGAATTGATATTGGATATGGAAAAGATGAAATTCATAAAATGGCTAAGAGTTTTAATTCTATGTTAGATACATTAGAAAATAGTTATCTTCATGAAAAACAATTTAGTTCTGGTGTATCTCACGAGCTTAGAACACCAATTTCTGTTATTATGGCAGAAAGCTCTTATGGTGTTGAACATGTTGAAACTGTTGAAGAAGCAAGAGAATCTTTTGCTGTTATACATAGACAATCTAAACGTATGACAGAGTTATTAACACAAATTATGGAACTTACAAAACTAGAAGAAAAAGAAAGAGTTCCTAAAGAAAAATTTAATATTTCAGAAATGATAGAAGATATTGAAAGTGATTTTGTTAAATTAAGTCAAGAGAAGAATATCTTGCTAACTTCTGATATTGAATCAAATGTATTTATATATGGAAATCAACTTTTATTAGAAAGAGTTATATATAATCTGCTTACTAACGCATTTAAATTTACTAAAGATAAAATAAAAATTTCATTGAAATCATATAGTCACTTAAATTGCTGTATTATTGAAGTTGAAGATAATGGAATTGGTATTCCTAAAAGTGAGCAGTCTAAAATATGGGATAGATTTTATCAAGTTGAACAATCTAGAAATAAAAACAAAAATCAGGGATACGGACTTGGATTATCTATAGTTTCTACTATTTTAAAACTACACAATGGAAAGATAGAACTCCAAAGTATTCCCAATCAACAAACAATTTTTAAAATAATTCTACCTATTGAAAATATGTAAGTAAAGGAACTGTTAAATATTCAACAGTTCCTTTTTAATTGACGCAAATTTTAAAATATGGTAGTCTTTTATAAGAAGTAATGATACGTTACTTTTGGGGAGGAATAATATGGGAGAGTTTAATTCATTTGTCTATTTAAAATCTGTTTTTGAAAGATGGGGACGAACAACTATTGAATTTATACCAAATATATTTATGGTTTTTGTAGTGCTAATAGTAGCAAAATTTTGTACTTTATTTATTCAAAAAATTTTAAGATATATGTTTAAAAAAAGATTTAAAAGGTATGCACAATTTCAAAATATTTTTATATATATGATTCTAATTATATTTTGGATGTTTGTAGTACTTCTTATCTTAGATATTTTAAATCTTACAGGATTTGTAACCCATATACTAGCAGGAGCAGGAATTATTGGTATCATTGGTGGTTTTGCCTTAAAAGATGTGGTTTCAAATACATTTGCAGGTTTTTTAATTCGGATTCAAAGACCTTTTAAATATGGAGATTGGGTAAATATTAGTGGATATGAAGGGACTGTTGAGTATCAAGGAATGATAATGACAGGTCTTAAAACTATTCAAGGTGAAATGGCATATATTCCAAATCAAACTATATTTAACACTTCATACCTAAATTATAGTAAATTTGGTACAGTAATGGTTATAGTTCAAATTGGAATTTCATATGGAGACTATTTAGCAAAAGTAGAAAATATTGCCTTAGACACTGTCAGAAAGCTTCCAATGACAATAGAACCTGATCAAGCAGACTTTTATTTTATAGATATTGGTGGATCTACTTACAATTTTCAAGTTAGATTTTGGATCAATTATAGTGGAAGAAATGACTATTTAAGAGCCACAAATGCTGCTATACAAGCATTAAAATTAGCTTTTGAAAAAGAGAGCATATCTGTAGCCTACAATGTTATGACATTGGATTTTGGAGTTAAAGGTGGTGTAAATCTACATGACAAACCAATTTCTTTTATTGATAAGACTAATAAAAACAATGAAAATGTTCAATTATAAAGTTTCTATTTCGATATAGAGACTTTTTTCTTGACATTGATATATCTAAGTGTTAGAATTAAGAAAAAATAGAAGAAAAGACAGTTCATTTGTACCATCCTGTCTATAAACAAAACTAGGGCTATTTTTTTATTGCAATTTTTTGAATAATTGGAAGAAAGATAGACTAGGGTAAGTCTGTCTTTTTTTATTAAGGAGAAAAATATGTATACATTAATTAGTGAAGCAAGTTTTGATAGTGCACATTTTTTAGCTGGTTACAATGGAAAATGTAGAAATATTCATGGACACCGTTGGACACTTAAAATAGAAATTTATAGTGATAATCTACAACAAAGTGGATCATGTAGAGGAATGATTTTAGATTTTGGAGATTTAAAATCTGAACTAAAAAACATAACAGACTACTATGATCACGCTCTTATCATTGAAAAAAATAGTTTACGTGAAAGTACTTTTCATGCTCTAAAAGAAGAGGGATTTAGAATAATTGAAATTGATTTTAGACCAACGGCAGAAAATTTTGCAAAATATTTTTATGACTATTTTATAGAAAAAGGATTTTTTGTAAAAAATAGTTGTGTATATGAAACTCCTAATAATTGTGCTAACTATAGTGAGATGAGATAATGACAACATACAAAGTAGTAGAAATATTTGAAAGTATCAATGGAGAAGGAAAAAAAGCTGGACAACTAGCTGTATTTGTAAGATTTCAAAAATGTAATTTAAACTGTAGTTATTGTGATACAAGATGGGCTAATGCAGATACATCTCCCTATACACCAATGACTACCGAGGAAATCTATAATAAAATTTTATATAGTGGTATCACAAATATAACAATAACTGGTGGAGAACCTTTATTACAAAACAATATAGAAGAACTCCTTATAAAATTAGGAGAAAATCCTAATTTAAAAGTTGAAATAGAAACTAATGGTAGCATAAACTTAAAAAAATTTAGCTCATTAAAAAATCCACCTTCTTTTACTATGGACTATAAAGCTCCTAGTAGTAATATGGAAAAATTTATGGATTTAGAAAACTTTAGCTATTTAACTAATAATGATACTATAAAATTTGTAGTTGGTAACATAAAGGATTTAGAAAAAACAAAAGAAATAATTGATAAATATTCACTTATTGGTAAATGTTCTATATATCTAAGTCCAGTATTTGGAAAAATTGAGTTATCTAATATTGTTAATTTTATGAAAACACATAAATTAAATGGTGTAAATATGCAACTTCAAATGCATAAAATTATTTGGGATCCTGAGGCTAAGGGGGTATAAAAATGGATACTGAAGCAATAAAAGATCATATCAGAGGATTAATTATAGCATTAGGAGAAGATCCTAATAGAGAAGGGCTAAAAGATACTCCTAATAGAGTTGCTAAAATGTATGAACAAATATTTGAAGGTATTAATTATTCAAATGATGAAATAGCACAAATGTTTGATAAAACTTTTGAAGAAGATACTCTAACAGATAGTAAAAATGTAGTCATTATAAGGGATATTGATATTTTTAGCTGTTGTGAACATCATCTAGCACTTATGTATGATATGAATGTTACCGTAGCATATATTCCAAATGGTAAAGTCATAGGACTTAGTAAAATTGCTAGAGTCTGTGATATGGTTGGGAAACGTTTACAATTACAAGAAAGAATAGGAAAAGATATAGCTTACATTATACAAAAAATAACTGATTCAAAAGATGTTGCAGTTTTAATAAAAGGAAAACATAGTTGTATGACTATGAGAGGAATCAAAAAAAATAATAGTATTACAGAAACTGCAATACTTCAAGGCAAGTTTAAAGATGATTACACATTACAAAATAAATTATACAGTAGAATATAGGAGGAATTATGAAAGCATTAGTTTTGCTAAGTGGAGGAATAGATAGTTCAACTTGCTTAGCTATGGCGGTTGATAAATATAGTAAAAATAACGTTGTAACACTAAGTGCACTATACGGACAAAAACATACAAAAGAATTGATAGCTGCAAGGAAAATAGCTAACTATTATGGGGTAGAACATCTAGAAATTGATCTTGCAAAGATTTTTTCATATAGCAATTGTTCTCTTTTATCTCATTCAAATAAAGAAATACCACATAGTACATATGCGGAACAATTAAAAGAAGCTGATACTGTATCTACTTATGTTCCTTTTAGAAATGGACTATTTTTATCTACAGCTGCTAGTATAGCTCTTTCTAAAAATTGTGATATTTTACTATATGGTGCTCATAGTGATGATGCAGCAGGAAGTGCATATCCTGACTGTAGCCAAGCTTTTAATGATGCTATAAATCTTGCTATTTATGAAGGCAGTGGAAAAAAATTAAAGGTTGAAGCTCCATTTGTTAATCTTCATAAAAAAGATATTGTAAAAAAAGGTCTAGAATTAAAAGTTCCATATGAGTTAACTTGGAGTTGTTATGAAGGACAAGAATACTCTTGTGGAAAATGTGGAACATGTATTGATAGAGAAAAAGCATTTATTTTGAATGGTGAAATTGACCCATTAGTAAAAATAAGAGAGGGGAAATAAAATGAGAGAACTTAATCATTTAACACTTTTAGGAAACCAAGGAGTAAAATATCCACAAGATTACGCTCCAGAAGTATTAGAAACATTTGATAATAAACACCCTGACAATGACTATTTCGTAAAATTTAATTGCCCAGAATTTACAAGTTTATGCCCAATTACAGGTCAACCAGATTTTGCAAATGTTATTATTTCATATGTACCAAATATTAAAATGGTTGAAAGTAAATCTTTAAAATTATATCTATTTAGCTTTAGAAATCATGGTGATTTTCACGAAGATTGTATGAATATAATAATGAAAGATTTAATTAAATTAATGGATCCTAAATATATAGAAGTATGGGGAAAATTTACACCTAGAGGTGGAATTTCTATAGATCCATATTGTAACTATGGTAAAAAAGGAACTAAATGGGAAGAAATCGCATTTAAGCGTATGGCTAACCATGACATGTATCCTGAAAAAGTAGATAATAGATAGACAAATAATTTTACTAAAATTTTATACCATTTATTCAATATTTAAACCACTCTAAGTTTTAATATATATTTAATGTAATTGATATAATAAAGTTAATATGATACAACTTTATAAAAGTAGATAAAAAATATCAAGCATAAAAGGTGGGAAATATGAAATATTATGATACAGAGAAAATTTGCATAAAAAAAATTGGAATTGATATTGATGAAAATGGAATAATAAAACAAGTAGAATTTTGTGGTGGTTGTTATGGTAATAATAAAAGCCTTGATCCATTAATTGTAGGTTTTCATAAAGATCATATCATCAAAACTTTAAAAGGAATTGATTGTCAGGGAAGAGGAACTTCTTGTCCTGATCAACTAGCTCAAATATTAGAAAAATTATAACAAAAGGCTGTCTTTATGACAGCCTCATTTATTCTAGTTAAATTAATAGTTTTTAATTGCCTATTTAACAGCTATTACTTCTATTTCTACTTTTACATCTTTTGGAAGTCTTGCTACTTCAACACAAGCTCTAGCAGGTTTTACATCTCCTAAATATTGTGCATACACTTCATTTATAGCAGCAAAATCATTCATATCTTTTATAAATACTCCTGCTTTAACTACATCTTTCATTGAATATCCTGCAGCTTCTACTATAGCTTTTACATTTTCTAAAGATTGTCTTGTTTGATCTTTTACATCATCAGATACTAGAGTCATTGTTTCTGGTACAAAAGGAATTTGTCCTGATACAAATAACATACCATTTGCTTCAATTGCTTGAGAATATGGTCCTAATGCTGCTGGTGCTTTTTCTGTGTGAATTACTTTATTCATGTGATCCTCCTAAAATTTTATTTTTTATATGCTGTTTTTTCTAATGGTAATGAAGTTCTAAATACTCCATCATATTTATAATAAGCATTTTGTACAGCTGGTCCTGTAGGTATTACTGTAATTTCTCCTACACCTTTTGCTCCATATGCTAATTCTGCTTTATTTTTTTCTACTATTATAGATTCTATCTCAGGGACATTAGTTGATCTAAATAATCCTAAAGTTCCAAATTTTACCTTTGGTACTCCATTTACTATAGGCATAATTTCAGTAAGAGCAAATCCTAATCCCATTACAACTCCACCTTCTATTTGTCCTTCTAATGCTTTTGGATTTATTGCTTTTCCAACATCATGTGCTGCTGCAACTTTTGTAACTTTTCCATTTTCATCTAATACTACTATTTGAGTTGCATATCCATAAGCTACGTGACTTACTGGATTTGGCTTATCAGAACCCATTTTATCTGTTATTCCAGAATATTCAGCGTAATGGTCCCAACCTTCAAGTTCTTGTAAACTCTTATTTTCAAGTTCTTTTTTCAATGCTAATGCTGCCTGTCTTGTTGCTTCTCCAGTAAATACTGTCTGTCTTGATGCTGTTGTTGTTCCAGAGTTTGGCGTTACATGAGTATCTGGAGCCTCTACAACTACTAAATCAGGTGTAATTCCCGTAGTTTCACATACCATTTGTTGACAAACTGTAGCAACTCCTTGACCAATACATGCTGCAGAAGTTCTTACTTTTACTTTTCCATCTATGATAGTTAATCTACATCTACCAATATCTGGTAATCCAACTCCAATTCCAGCATTTTTCATAGCACAAGCAATTCCTACTATTTTATTATTTTCATAAACATCTTTAACTGCTTCTAATGTTTCAACTAAAGCTGTTCCTTCATCTGCTATTTGTCCATTTGGTAATACTTGTCCTGGTCTTATAGCGTTTCTATATCTGATTTCCCAAGGACTGATTCCTACTAACTCCGCAAGTTGATTTATATTTGCTTCAATTGCAAAGGCTGATTGCGTAACTCCAAATCCTCTAAATGCTCCTCCAGGCTGATTATTAGTATAAACTGCTATTCCTTCAATATCTATATTTTGATAGTTGTATGGACCAGCCGCATGAGTACATGCTCTTTGTAATACTGGTCCACCTAGTGATGCATATGCTCCTGTATCAGATAATAGTTTTGCTTTCATAGCTGTAAGTTTTCCATTTTCATCACAAGCAGTTGTCATTTCTATTTTCATAGCATGTCTTTTAGTACTTATATTTATACTTTCTTGTCTTGTTAGAAGTACTTGTACAGGTTTTTTAAAAATAAATGCTGCTAATGCTGCATGGTGTTGAACTGTCATATCTTCTTTACCACCAAATCCACCACCAACATATGCTGCTGTTACTCTTACTTGTTCTCTTTCTAACCCTAAAAATCTAGAAACTTCTCTTTGTTCATCGAAAACAGATTGACTTGATGTGTATAGTTGCACTCCATCTTCAGTTGGTATTGCTAATGCACATTCAGGCTCAAGATAAGCATGTTCTGTAGCAGGAGTATAATATGTATTTGTCACAACATATTTAGAATTTTTAATTGCCTCTTCAGAATTACCTCTTTTTAATATCTCTTTAACTAATATGTTATTAGGCTTACTATGAATAAGAGGTGCTCCATCTGCCATAGCTTCTTCTGGACTAAATAGTCCTGGAAGTTCTTCATATTCTACATGAACTAATTCTTTTGCTTTAGCTAGTGTTTTTTTATCTTTAGCTACTACTAAGGCTATTGAATCTCCAATATATCTTGTGATCTCTCCTTCTGGAATAAATCCATCCCAATCTGAAATAAATTCTAAGTGTCCAATATTATTTTTTCCTGGAACATCTTTAGCTGTTAATACTCCAATAACTCCATCTAATTTTAATGCTTCTGAATAATCTATAGATATTACTCTTGCTCTTGGATATTTACTTCTTACAGCACTAGCAAAGCACATTCCATCAACACTATAATCTTCAGCATATTTAGCTGTTCCTAGTGTTTTTGCTTGAGCATCTACTCTATGTACATTTGTTCCTATAAGTCCTTTACATTCTCTTTTAGGAACTGGAATATTCTCTCTAAAAATTTTAGCAGCTAGCATAATAGCTTCTTCTATTTTTTTATATCCAGTACATCTACATATATTTCCTACCAATGCTTTTTTTACTTCTTCTTTAGTAGGGTCCAAAGTTTTTAAGAAAAGAGCTTTTGCAGCTATTACCATTCCAGGTATACAAAATCCGCATTGTACTGCACCACATTCAGTAAATGCATATGCAAAAACTTCTTTTTCTCTAGAGGTAAAACCTTCTATTGTTGTAATTTCTTTATTAGCTATCTTTTTAGTTGTGAAGATACAAGATTTCATAGCTTTTCCATCTACAAGTATTGTACATGTTCCACAAGCTCCTTCTTTACAACCATCTTTTACAGATATAAGCCCTAGATCATCTCTTAGAAAATCTAAAAGATTAACATCTTCAGTTGTAACTATCGTTTTTCCATTTACTATAAAAGTGAATTTATCTTCCATGTTTTCCTCCAAATTTAAGATTTGAACGGGTTTCTTTTTATAAATTTACCCCTTCCTTTTTCGCCCACAAATTTATTATTTTCTACAATTACCTCCCCTTGAGAAATAGTCATTACAGGACAACCTACTATTTCTATTCCTTCAAAAGGTGTATAATCTACATTTTCATGTAATTCTTTTGCTGTTATAATCTTTTTTAACTTTGGATCAATAACTACTAAATCAGCATCTGATCCTATTTGAATAGCTCCTTTTTTCGGATACATTCCAAATATTTTTGCTGGATTTGTACTTACTAATTCTACAAATTTATTTAAATTTATTCTTCCCTTTGAAACTCCTTCAGAAAAAATAATAGACATTCTTGTTTCAACTCCAGGTAATCCATTTGGACAATTTCTAAAATCTTTTTCTCCCATTTCTTTTTTTAGTTCGTAATTAAAAGAGCAATGATCAGTAGCAATTGTTTGAATATATCCATTTTGAATTCCTTCCCATAATTTATCTTGGTGAGATTTTTCTCTAATAGGAGGACTACAAATATATTTAACTCCATCTTTTCTATTGTAGAGATCTTCATCTAATACAAGATATTGTGGACAAGTTTCAGCATATACCTTTTGTCCCTTATCTATAGCTTTTTTTATATGCTCTAAAGCATCATTACAAGATAAATGTACAATATATAATGGACAATTAGTCATATTTGTTATATCTATCATTCTATTTACTGCTTCCCCTTCACATTTATCAGGTCTACTTTTAGCATGATAAATTGGTGATAATTTATTTTCAGCAGCAAATTTTTCTCTAAAGAAATCAATAATATCATTATTTTCTGGATGCACTGTTAAAAGCCCACCGCTTTTAGATAATTTTTCGGATAATTTTAGCATCTCTATATCAGACAATTTATACCCATAAGTCATATAACCCTTAAAAGATGGAATTCCATCTTCTATCATTTGATCTATCTCCCCCAAGATATTTTGATCAATATGTTGAATTACTCCATGAAAGCTATAATCTATTACAGAATCTTTAGCTAAATTATGATAATAATCTAGTTGATGATGCAAGTTGCACCCTTTTGGTCCAAATCCCATATGATCAACAATAGTCGTAGTTCCACCATATGCAGCAGCTAAACTTCCTGTATAAAAATTATCTGCTGATCTTGCTATACCAACATCTATATCAAAATGAGTGTGCACATCTATTCCACCTGGCATCAAATATTTTCCTGTTAAATCTATTGTTCTTTCAGCTTTAACATTTAAATTTTCACCTATTTTAGAAATAACACCATTTTCTATATACACATCTGCTAAAAATTTATCTTTATCTGTAACTATATTCGCATTCTTTAAAAGTAATCCCATTTTTATCTACTCCTTATGACTATCTTGCTATGCTCATAGCTTTTGTAGGACACTTAGATACACATACTCCACAACCAAAGCATTTAGCTCCATCTATAATAGCCTTTTTATCAACTATTGTTATAGCTTTATATCCACAAACTGTTTTACATATTCCACAACCTACACATTTATCTTTGTCTACTACTGGTGGATTAGTTATATAATTTGCAGCTTCTCTTTCTTTTAAATATTTTATTGTAATACCTTTTATATCATTAATTGATTTATATCCATGTTTATCTAACCAATCACTAGTTTCTTTTGCAATTCTTCCAAAAGCTTTAGGTCCTTCTATAATTCCTTGTGTACAAACTTGAACAGCTGATGCTCCAGCCATCATCATTTCAATAACATCTTCTCCTGTTGCAATTCCTCCAACAGCAAATACTGGAATATCTACAGCTTTTGCAAGCTCATAAACTACTCTCATAGCAATTGGTTTTATTGCTGGACCTGACATCCAACCATATCCTGTTGCACTTCCCATTAATGGTTTTCCAGTTTCAATATCTATAGAAAGACAAGGTCCTACTGAGTTAATAGCAACTAACCCATCTGCTCCATTTTCTTGTAAAGCTTTTGCTACTTCTCCTAAATTTTCTACACCTGGAGATACTTTCATAAATACAGGTTTTTTAGTTAATTCTTTTGCTGCTCTTAAAGTATTTAACATAGGAGTTAAATCTCTTCCTACATAGTGACTTGAAATTTCATATGCATCTGCATATTTATCTAACATAGGTATTAATTTTCTTATGTCAGCTTCAACATATCCCATTCCTATAATTAATGGCTCATTAGCTACTTTACATTTTGCATACTCATTTTCTACCCAATGTTCAACACTTAGTTCTGACCATAATTCTGTATTTATAAATGATTTTCCTTTAAAGTCGTGCATACAAGGTTTTGGTACATTTGCTGCAACTGATGATACAGTTTTTGCAACTACTCCTGCCGCTCCATTTTCTACACATGCTCTACAAGCTTGTGCATCTTTTGAAGGTGGTCCTGCTGCCACGATAACTGGGTTTTCATATTCTAATCCTGCTATTTTTACTCTTAAATCTGCCATTTTATTTCCTCCTAAAAATCCTTTAAAGTATATTTATTTCTATTTTTTTATTTTTTCCATATTCGTTAAAAATTAAATTAAGTATTAAAACCGTTAAACATCCTAATGTAACTGCACTTTGGAAAAGTATTTTTCCCCAAGCTGGGAAATGTTTAAAAAAGTCTGATACAGCAATTGGTATAAGAGCCATTCCTATACTTGTTGCAACAATTATAAGGTTTTTATTACCTACGTAGTTAACTTCTCCTAATCTTTTAATTCCATTTGCAGTAACCATTCCAAACATAACAATTCCTGCTCCCCCTAATACTGGTGATGGTATTGAAGCAAACATTGTAGTTAGTTTTGGGAAAAAGCTTATTGCTAATAATATTATTCCTGCAGATGTTCCAACAAAACGACTTTCTATTCCTGTAATTGCAGCTATACCAACATTTTGTCCAAATAGTGAGTGTGGGAAAGTATTAAATATCCCTGCTAACATTGATGAAATTCCATGTCCTCTAAGTCCAGCAACTAATCTTTTAGAATCTTTTTCATCTACACCACATATATTTGAAAGGTTTAATTGATTTCCAGTTGCATCAGTCATAATAACAAGTTGAACTAAAAATAATGATAAGATTGCTGTAACATCAAATTTTATTCCATATTTTAAAGGTATATTAATATTTACTAAATCTACATTTCCTACATTAGAAAAATCAGCTACTCCCATAAATAGAGATATTATAGTTCCAGCAAATATACCAATTAATATTGCTACATTTCCTAAAAATCCCTTAGATAATTTTTGAATCCCAATAATTATAATCAATGTAATCAAAGCTAAAGATATATTTTGAAAATTTCCAAAATTAGGTGCACTAGGAACTCCTCCACCAGCCCATCTAATTGCTACAGGTATAAGAGAAAGCCCCATTGATGTAACTACTACTCCTGATACTAATGGTGGAAAATATTTTAATAATTTTCCAAATACAGGAGCCATAAGATAACAAAATAGTCCAGATACTAATGTTGCCCCAAACATTACTTGAAGTCCTGCAATAGGATCTGTTCCACTATATGTTAGTCCAATTGCCGATAAAGCAGCCACTCCAGCAAAACTTACTCCCTCTATCATCGGAAGTTTTGCTCCAACATGTCCTTTTATTCCTATAGTTTGAATAATAGTTCCTAACCCTGCCATCATAAATGATGCACTTACCAAATGATGAATATCTCCTTGTGATTATCCTAATGAGTTACCTAAAATAATTGGAACAGCCATAGCTCCAGCACACATTGCTGCAATATGTTGTATTCCTAAAAGTGCTAAATCACCAAAACCAAGTAGTCTATCTACTTTATGTTTTTCATTAACAGTTGTTGTAGTCATAATATCCACTCCCTGATTACATTCTAGCCCATAGTTTTTGAGCTATTTCTCTTGATTTTTTAAATATTTCTCTTTCATTTACTCCAACTAATTTTCTATCTTTCATAATAACTTTTCCATCTATGATAGTAGTTGTAACATTTGATCCTGTAAATCCAAATAATATATGAGAGTTGATATTATTTTCATTTAATGGAGTTAGTGGATCATAATCTACAACTATAATATCTGCTATAGCTTCAGCTTTTAAAATTCCTAGTTCTCCATCAAAATATTTTTGTGCTATCTTTCTATTATTTTCAAATAAAGATACTGGCACTTCTCCCCAAGCAACAGAAGGGTCTTTTTTTACATGCTTATGGATTATATTTGCAACTTTCATAGATTCTGTCATATCACTTGTATATCCATCAGTTCCTAGTCCAATTGTTATTCCTTTTTCATGTAGTTCTAAAAATGGTTGACATCCAACAGCATTTCCCATGTTTGATTCAGGATTATGAACTACCATAGTATTAGTTTCTTTTAAAATATTTAGTTCTTCATCTGTTACGTGGATACAGTGAACAGCAATTGTTTTATCTCCTAAAATATTTAAATCATTTAATCTTTCAATTACTCTTTTACCATGTTCTTCTAAACATAGATTTAAATCATCAATTCCCTCTGCTACATGTACATGGTAACCTGCATCTAAACCTTTTAATTTTTCATCACATATTTTTAATGTTTCATCTGATAGTGTAAAAGAAGCATGCAGTCCAAACATTCCTTTTGTCATATTTTGATCTTTAGTATTATATTTTTTTATAAAATTGATATTTTCATCAATTCCTTCTAGTGCTATTTCTTTTCCATCTCTATCAGAAACTTCATAGCACAAACAAGTTCTAATTCCTAAATCTTTAGCAGCTTTTGCTATAGCTTCTAAACTACCAGTTATATCATAAGGACTTGCATTGTGATCAAATACTGTAGTTACACCCTTTTTTATACAATCTATATAAGTTGTATAAGCACTGTACTCTAAATCTTCTAAAGTTAATTTTTTATCAATTTTCCACCATAAATTTTCAAGTATCTCTAGAAAATTTTTATTTGGTTTTCCTGACAAAATCATTCCTCTTGCAAATGCACTATAAATATGATGATGTGTATTAATGAATCCTGGCATAATAATCTGTCCATCTACATCAATAATTTTTTCATCACAATATCTATTTAAGATATTTTCTGTTGTGTCAACTGCAACTATTTTGTTATTTTTGATAACCACAGCACCATTTTCTATATAAGGTCTGTTTTTATCCTGAGTTATTATTCTTCCATTCTTCAGTATCAAAATTACCCCTCCTGAAAAGATCTCTTTACTAATTAATTTTAAGCAATATACATGCCAATAATAAAAAAAATTACCTTGTTTCATTAAGGTAATTTTATTATGTATTTAGTTCACATCTTTTTACTTTTTTGTATTTGAACAGTTTTTTTATAACCTTTTTTTATTTATGTACACTTTTTATATGTGTTTTTTCCAACAAAATTTTTACAAGAAATTTTTTGATAAATTATTATCATATTGATATTACAACTTATACTTTTCTATTTTTCTATACAATGTAGCAATTCCTATTCCTAACTTTTCAGCACAAATATTTTTACCTGTAGTGTCTGAACCGTATATTTTTAGAGCTTTTGCAATCAATCTTTTTTCACTTTCTTCCAAAGTTATAATCTCATCATTATCTATAAAAGAATCTGCTATTACTTTATCGTCATATTTACTATTACTTTTTAAATTTTTTCTTAGATATTCTCTTGAGTCACTATCAATATTTCCATTTTCATCTGCCATATTTAATAAAAATTCAATACTATTTTCTAATTCTCTTACATTTCCTGGCCAAGAGTGTTTTAAAAATATATCACTTATTTCTTCATCTATTATCAATTTTGCATTGTCAAAATTTCTGCTATATTTACTATTTAAATAATCTGTCAAAAGTAAAATATCCTCTTGTCTATCACGAAGTGCTGGAACTTTTAAAGGAATTACATTCAATCTATAATATAGATCTTCTCTAAATTTTCCCTCTTTTACTAATTTTAACAAATTTTTATTTGTAGCAGCAATTACCCGTATATTTAAATTTATTAACTTATTTGATCCTATTCTAACTAATGTCCTTTCTTGCAAAACTCTTAAAAGTTTCACTTGTAAGTATAAAGGCATTTCTCCTATCTCATCTAGAAATATAACTCCATTATTTGCAAGTTCAAATTTCCCAACACGGCCCTCATTACTTGCTCCACTAAATGCCCCACGAATATATCCAAAAAGTTCACTCTCTAACAAATTTTCGGGTATAGCTCCACAATTTATAGCAATAAAAGGTTGTTTTGCTCTATCGCTACAATTGTGAATTGCTCTTGCAATTAACTCTTTTCCTGTTCCACTTTCTCCAGTTATTAATACTGTAGATTGTGTTTTTGATATCTTTTGTATCTTTTCTTTTAATTTCTTCATCTTATCAGAAATACAAATTATATCTTCTAAAAAAACATTGTTTGACGCGTATTTATTTTTTGTAGTTTCTTTAGTTCTATCATAATTAAAGTTTTCAAATAAAAATATCTTATGTTCGTTGTTAGAAAAACCAGGAATTGATAGTAAAGTTCCTATTAATGTATATTTTTCTTTGTTTATCTCTGCTGAAAATATCTCTTTACCAAATAAAAGCTCATTTTTAGGAATAATATTTATCTTTTGATAAGCAAGACTTAAACTATTATCTATTTTTAACTCTTTTAATGCTAAGTTATTTGCATCTAAAATTTGTCCTTCGTTATCAATAACTAAAACACACTTATCATAGTTATTAATAATCTGTTTCATGATTTCAATTCTTTCTTTTTTTTCTAACTCTTCTTCAAACTCAAAGACCTTCCCTGAGATAAAATCAGCTATTTTTTCAGTAAATCTCAAATGGGTTTCCATGTTTTTAAGTAGTCTTCTTTTATCTTCTTCTGTAAAACAAACTAATCCAATTACTCCTATTACTTTATCTTTATAAAATATAGGGGCAGATATTTCTAGTGTTTCAGTACAATTTTCTTTGTGTTCACAATTTTTACAAAGATCATCTTCTTTTGGATTTATTACAATTCTACTTTTTTTGCTTTCAAAAACATGTCTATATACTGTTCCTTTTGTTATCTCATCTATATTTTCTTCATAGAGTCCTGTTCCAGATATTCTAACTAAATATTCATCAACTATTTCAACATCACATTGCAATATATCAGCTATAATTTCAGCGTAATCTTTCACATAGTTTTGTATTTTTTTTAAAAACGACATAGATTCACCTCAACACTTTTTTTACATTATAACATAATTATAACATAATTTATTTAACTGTATTTTTTCATTTTCAGACAAAAAGAGGCAGCAATCAAAGATTGCTACCTCGTATATTTATATATGGAATTTAAACGCCTACTTTTTATTTTTTTATTCTAATAACTTTTCCAGAAAGAGCTTTTGTAGCTTCATAGTCATCAATAGCTAAAACACCATTTACCATTACATGACTAATTCCCTCTGGTCTTTGAATTGGGTCTACAAATGTTCCTTTATCTATTGTTGTATTTTCATCAAAAATAACAACATCAGCAAAATAACCTTCTTTTAATAAACCTCTATTTTCAAGTTTGAAAGTTTTAGCAGGTTTATTTGTCATTTTATAGATAGCTTCTTCTAATGAAAGAGCTTTCATTTCTCTTACGAATTTTCCGATTACTCTAGGGAATGAACCATAAACTCTAGGGTGTGGTTTTCCTGCTAATAATCCATCTGTACAAACGTTGCTTTCTTCTCTCGTTAAGAAAGTAACTATATGTTCATCTTTTCCGTAATAGTCATACATTCCAACAGCATTTTCTTCCTCTTTTAAAAGATCAAATACTGCGTCAAATTTATCTTTCCCTTTCATTTCAGCAATTTCTAATAAACTTTTTCCGATACAATCTTCATTTGCTTTAGTTTTTACAGATGTTACATAAATACCATCAAAACCAGCAAACTCTATAAAGTTATCCCAACCAGGAATACCGTTTATTATATCATGCTTCATTTTTTCTCTATCTGAAGGATTTCCTAATCTTTCAACAAGTTTATCAGTTCCACCAGCATGAGCCCAAGGTGGAATGATTACTCCTAACATTGTACTTCCTGCAACATAAGGATATTGATCATAAGAGATTTCAATTCCTTCTTCTTTGCATTTATCTAATAAAGCTACAATATCTTTTATTAAATGCCAGTTGTTTTTTCCACAAATTTTGAAGTGAGAAAAATGTATCTTAACTCCACTTTCTTTAGCTATGGTAATTACCTCGTTCATTGACTCTATCATAGTGTCAGCTTCACTTCTTTGATGGATAACTAAAGGTCTATCAAATTCTGCAGCCACTTTGCAGATTTCAATCATCTCTTTTGTATCTGAATAAGCACAAGGTATATAGATAAGTCCAGTAGAAAGACCAGCAGCTCCTGCTTCCATTTCTCTTCTTGTTATCTGTTTCATTTTTTCAAGTTCTTCATCAGTAGCAGGTCTAGCTTCTAGCCCCATAGCTTCCATTCTAATATTTCCATGAGGAACTAAATATGATTCATTAGGACAGCAACCATTTTTTTCCATTAATTTTAGATAGTTATCTGTAGTTTCCCAATCCCAACCAAGCTCGTCACTATCACCATCAAGTCCTGCAAGATTTTTTCTCCAAGAACTTACGTATTCTTTTGGTAATGGTGCCATAGAAATACCATCTTGTCCTAAAACTTCAGTAGTTATTCCTTGACGTAATTTTGGTTCAACAAATGGTTCAACTAATACTTTTAAGTCAGAATGACTATGAGTATCGATAAATCCTGGTGCTACTATTTTTCCAGAAGCATCAATTATTCTATCAACTTTTTCATCAATTTTTCCTATTTTTACAATTTTATCTCCGTCAATTAAGATATCAGCATCAAATCTTTTTTCTCTACTTCCATCTATTATTGTTCCGTTTTTTATTAGAATTTTTGACATAAAATCCTCCTTCAAAATTTAAGACACATTACTAAATGTATCTTGTCCTAAAAGGATAGCTTATACCCTTTTAATTATTTAGCTAGATATGCTTTTAATATTGCATAGAATCCTTCTGTAACTTTAAATAATTGATCTAATTCAATATATTCATCTACTGTATGTGCTATATTTTCTTTTGATGGTCCATACCCTATTGTTTTTATTCCTTTTTCTCCACCATAGTGAGATCCATTTGTACAGAAATTATAGTGCATAATTTCAGGATTTTGTCCTATTTCTTTTAATGCTGATAATGCTTTTTGAACGTAATCTTCTTTTTCTTCAAATAACCAACCTGGGAAGAATCTTTCTCCAGTTATTTCATTTCCTGTCCAGCACATTTCTTTTCCTACTGCATAAGAAACTTTTGCTTTTAGTGTTTCATCTTCTTTCATCATTTTATCTAATAATTCTTGAAGTGGAGCTAATACTGATTCTGGAGTTTCCCCAACTAAAAGTCTTCTGTCATAAGTAGCTCTACAATATTCAGGTACTACTGATGCTCCTGGGTATGGAGATGATTTTATATCTGTTAATTCTAATATTCCATATCCTAAATCTTTATGATGAGTCATAGGTAATTTTTGGATTTCTCCTATTATTTTCATCATTTTATAAACTGCATTTATTCCTTTTTCTGGGTTAGCTGAGTGAGCAGGTTTTCCAAAAGTTTCTACTACTATTTCTCCTCTACCTCTTTGTCCTATTTTTAAGTTTAATTGAGAAGCTTCTCCAATTATTACTATGTCAGGATTTACATAGTTACTTATTTCTCTAGCTGCTACACCTTCAAAACATTCTTCATGAACTACTCCAGCCATAAAGATTTCTCCAGCAAATTCTTTTTTTAGATCTTGAGCTAAATAAGCTCCTGCTAATATCATAGCACATACAGATCCTTTCATATCAGTAGTTCCTCTACCAAATAATTTTCCATCGTGAACTTCTCCACCAAATGGTTTTTCTGTCCAGCTTTTTTCATCTACAGGAACTGTATCAATATGTCCGTCCATTAAAACTTTTGGTCCTGGATATTTACCTTTTATTGATCCTATTATATTTCCATATTTATCAATATGAACAGTATCATATCCTACTTCTTTCATAACTTTTTCAATATATTCTACTACTTGTTTTTCTTCTCCAGAATAACTTCTTCTTTGTATTAAATTGCTAAGTGTTTCTATTAGTTGTTGTTTTCTTGCTTCAGTTAACATTTTTCCCTCCATAAATCATTTATTTTTTTATTTTTATTTTCTATTTGTTAGGGTGTGCTCCATTCCACACTACATTTTTATATCCTTCTACATCTGTATCTCCTTCAGTACTGATGCAAAGGATTCTTGAATTTTCATCAATTTTTAATTCTTTCATTAATTCAACATACTCTTCTTTTTTCTCTGCAAGTATTGAAAATAATCCTAGTCCAACTGCACCAGATTCTCCAGATATAACTCTTGTATCTGTTCCTAGAGGCGAAGATAATATTCTCATTCCTCTTGCAGCTACTTGATCATCACATGATACAGAAAAATCAGAATTATCTCTTAAGATTTTCCAGCTTATTGTATTTGGTTCTCCACATGCAAGTCCTGCCATTATTGTTGTTAGATCTCCAGTTACATTATGAGGTTTCCCGTCATTTGCTTCCATTGATTTATATATACAATTTGCTCCATGAGGCTCACAAATTATTGTAATAGGTCTATCATCACCATATAGATGTGCTAAATATCCTTGAACAGCTCCAGCAAATGATCCAACTCCTGCTTGTAAAAATACGTGTGTTGGTTTTTCTTCTTTTGCAGCTTCTAATTGTTCAATTATTTCATTTATAATTGTAGAATATCCTTGCATTATCCATAGAGGTATTTCTTCATATCCATCCCAAGCTGTATCTTGAACCATTATCCAACCGTGCTCTTGAGCTCCTTTATTAGCAAGTCTAACAGCATCATCATAGTTTAAATCTGTTATTGTTACGTCTGCTCCTTCTCTTGCTATTGCATCAAATCTCATTTGTGCAGATCCTTTTGGCATATATACAACTGATTTTTGTCTTAGTTTATTTGCAACCCATGCTACACCTCTACCGTGGTTACCATCAGTAGCAGTAACAAATGTTACATCTCCTAATTGTTTTTTTATCTCATCTGATATCAATACATTAAATGGAAGTTCACTCATATCTTTTCCTAATTTTTGACTAAGATATTTTCCGATTGCATAAGAACCACCTAGTACTTTAAAAGCATTTAATCCAAATCTTTTAGATTCATCTTTTAACCATACTTTTTTTACACCATAATATTTTGCTAAGTTGTCTAATTCTACTAATGGAGTAGCTTTATATCCAGGAAGACTTTTATGAAAATCATATACTTCCTTCATTTCTTTTTCTTCAAAACCTACTAATTTTTCTTTTTTGTAGTTTATATCTCTACTTTTATTATTATGTACCCATTTTAATAGTTCCATTGTAATCCTCCTTGATATTTTTTATAATCTTACACTAGTTAATTAAGCAAAATTAATGCCAAATATAAAAAATATTTTTTTGTTCATTATTAGCTAATTATGTATTCTTTATAGTTACTTTTTTAGCTCTTTTTATTATTTTACTATCAAAACGAGAATTTTTTATAGTAATGATAAACTCATTCTATATATTAATAACTATACAATAATAATTAATATACTCATAATTCAATAATTTTATATTTTTCATATCTTGTTTCATCTTATTACTATAAATTTATCTTATTTCCATTTATCATTATAAGATAAATTTTTAACCCTTTCTTTCTTTTATACCTAAATTACTAATAGAATTCTGTCAACACGAAAATAGAAGATTTAATATTTTTGACAAATATGGTATTGTTATTACAAAACGGCCTATATTTATACGTAAATTAAAAAGGAGGAACAAATTTATGCCAAATCCATTTAACCTAATTATTACTTTATTTGCTACTACTTTAGGAGCAATTAGTGGAATAGGTGGCGGAATAATAATAAAACCTATATATGATGCTTTCTCAACATTAGATGTGTCTACTATCAGTTTTATGTCTGGTTGTACAGTTTTATCTATGAGCATTATCTCTTTACTAAAAGTTAAAAATAGTGGAATTAAATTAGATAAATTTAAAAGTAGCATACTAGCTATAGGAGCTGCAATTGGTGGTATTTTTGGAAAAACTTTATTTCAAACAATAAAATTATACATGGAAAATGATAAGTTTATAGGTAGTATTCAATCCTTTATCTTAATATTAATGACTGTATACGTTTTTTGGTTTGTAAAGAACAAGAGTAAAATCGCTGCTAAAAATATTCAAAATACAGTTATTACTTCAGGTATTGGTTTTTTTCTTGGAATGATTTCAAGCTTTCTAGGTATTGGGGGTGGACCTGTTAATATTGCAATTTTATCTTATTTCTTCAATTTAAACTCAAAAGAAGCTACAATTAATTCTATTTATATAATTTTTTTCTCTCAAGCAACTAATTTACTAACTACATTTATTACTCGTACTGTACCAATATACAATTCAAACACATTATTATTAATGATAAGTGGTGGAATATTTGGTGGACTTATAGGAAGCTCTCTTGTAAAAAAATTATCTAATCATGAAATAGATAAGATTTTCCTATATGTTTTAACTCTTATTTTATTTATTTCATCTTATAATTTTACAAAATTTACTTTCTTAACTAATTAAATAATAAGGAGTGACAAAGATGTTAAAAAAATTTAAGAATTTACAAAAAATTCTATTTCTTTGGTCTATATGTGCAACTTCTAGTTTCGGCATCTACCAATTTGAAAATGGAATTCCTGAAAATTTTACAACTAGTAACACTTCAAAACTTATTCTAGAAAATAATATAGTTAAAGATGGAAAACAATCTTTAAAATGGCAATTTAAAAAAGGCGATAAGCTAAATATAAAAAAAGATATTGACTACAAGCCTTTTGTAAAAAAACAAAAAGAAAAATCAAGAGTAAGTTATGCTATGTGGATTTATAATAAAACACCAATCAATGATAAACTTAAAGTTGAATTCAAAAAAGATAACAACGTAAAATCATTTTTTGAAGTAAATTTAAACTTCGTTGGTTGGAGAACTATGTGGGTTCAATTTGATAGAGATATGCAAGGAACTCCTGAAGTAGGTATGAACAACATTGAATTTACTGCTCCAAATGTAGATGGAGAAATCATTATCGATCAAATAATCCCTACTATTTTAATAGATCCTAGACACAATGCAAGAGATGAACAAGTTAATTTTATAAATATCGATGCTGATAATGCTCCTAATGCTCATTGGATGGCACTTTATAAAAACTATAATCAAATTAAAAGTAATGATACTGTAGCTTCGATTACAACAAACCAAATAGAAGGACTCAAAACAATTGAAAATAAATTATTAAAAGACATTTTAAAAAATGTTGCAGTTAATGATCAAATTATAGCAGAAAAAAATAAACAACTTTCATTGTACAAACAAATGTTTTTAACTACACCTCAAGTAGTTGAAGTATATGATAAACAGCTTAAAAAAGAAAATTTAGAAAAAATGAATTTCCTTCAACTTCAAGACTTTGGAATATTTATGAGAGAATTAGCATATATGTATAATTCTACTGATAACCCAACATATCAAAAGCAAATCTATGATATGTTCATAGACGGATTAAACTATATGTATAGCCAAGGATGGACTAAGGGAAGCTCTCAAGGTACTATTCACCACTTAGGATATACTATCCGTGAATTGTATCAAAGTATTCTTCTTATGAAACAACCTCTACTTAAAAATCAACAATTACAAAAAGCAAAAGATATGGTCTCTTGGTATAGTGCGTTAGGAATTATTTACACTCCAGATAATGAAATAAAAGGTGTAAATATAGATGTATTAAATACTATGCTTCCTGGTATTTTAACTGCTATCATGCTAAACGAAAATCCTTCAGTGGCAGCTAAACAACTTGAAGTTTTTAATCACTATTTAACAACAGGTATTATGTATTGTCCTGGACTTGTTGGTGGTTTTAAAGATGATGGTTCAGTATTCCATCATATGCAAAACTATCCTGCATATGCAAAAGGTGCCTTTGAAGGCTTAACACCTATAATTTACTATATAGGTAATACTCCTTTTGCTCTTGATGAAAATGCTTTTAATAAAGTAAAAAAATCATTATTAATGATGCGTATTTACTCAAATAAATATAATTGGCTTTTAACTCTTAGTGGACGTCATCCAAATGGCAAATTTAAAATCCCTGTAGATTCATTTGGATATGCAGCTTTTGGTTTAAAAAATGGGATAGATAAAGATCTTGCTCAAGCTTATTTAAGACTTGCAACAAAATCAAAATTTAAAGAAATATCTGATAATTATAAAGCGGAAAATAGTCCAAATGGATCATGGACTATGAATATGGGATCTCTTCAATTACATAGAAGAGATAATTGGCTTGTTGGAGCAAAAGGATTTAGTAGATATCTAGTTGGAAACGAGACTTATAAGAAAAATAATCTTTTTGGTAGATATATGAGTTATGGTACTGTTGAAATTTTACAAGGCTCTTTAGAAAAAAGTGGTTTTGTCCAAGAAGGTTGGGATTGGAATCATTATCCTGGAACTACTGCTATATCTTTACCTTTTGATAAGTTAAAGTCATCTATTGCTCAAGTTGACGTATTTAGTGGGGTAGAAGAAATGCTTTTATCTGATGAAACATACTCTGGAGGAAATTCTTTAAATAATAACGGTATGTTTGCTATGAAACTACATGAAAATCCTAAGTATAATGGATCACATAGAGCTAGAAAATCTGTATTCTTCTTTGATAACAAAGTTGTTTTAATTGGTACAAACATTATAAATAATGATAAACAAAATGAAACTCATACTACACTTTTCCAAAACTTTTTACCTAATAAAACAATAAAAGCAGAAAGTAAGTCAATTAATAACCCTACAGTTATTGTAGATTCTCAAAATAATATGTATAAAATTAAAGAAGGAAATATTGTATATAAAAAAGGAATGCAAAATTCTTTAGATCAAAATGTAGGAACTCCTACTAAAAACAATTATGAATTGGCGTATATAAATCATGGAACTTCACCAGAAAATGAAAGTTACGAATATTCCATATTAATAAAAGGAAATAAAAAACAACAGGAAGAGTTTAAAAATAACAACTACTACCATGTTGTTCAAAAAGACTATAATGCACATATTGTAGAAGATAATATCTCAAAAATGAGAGGATATGCACTTTTTGAACCTATATCATTAAAAGATAAATACATAAATAAAGTAGATACTCCATCTATGGTTCTTCTTCAACCTCAAAAAGATAAAATTGAATTGAGTTTTGTAGATCCAGATCTTAGATTATATGAAGGAATAGATTTTACTCAATATACAAAAGATGGAGCTATGAAAGAAGTTAGTATTTATTCTAGACCTTGGAATAAAAATGACTCTATTGCACATACATCTACTCTGATAATAAATGGTAAATATAAAGTAAATCCTAATGAAAATGTCAAAGTTGAATATGAAAATAATAATACAGTACTAAAAATAACTACCAAATATGCAACTCCTGTTAAAATTACACTTTCAAAATAAATAATAAAAGAGAGCGTAGATATTTCAATTTACGCTCTCATACAAATAATTTTTTAATTACTCATCCTCTCTTAAAAGTTGTGAGTTCATTTTTCCAGGTGAAACACCTTCATATTTCTTAAAAATTCTAATAAATGTATTAGAACTATTATATCCAACTATTTCAGCTAATTCTTTTATCTTTAATTCTGTATTTTCTTCCATAAGTTTTTTGGCTTTATTGATTCTATAAACATTTAAATAGTTTTTAAAATTATCACCCATAACTTTTTTAAATAATATACTTGTATATTTAAAGGAATGTCCTAAATGATCTGCTAAATTTTCTAATGAAATATCTATCATATAATTTTCTTCTAAATAGATATCTATTTTAGTTTTTATATCAGAATTATCATTTGTATCTTTTGTCTTCATAACTTTAGATATTTCTAATATTTTCTTTTCAAACACTTCTTTTAACTGGTTAAAATCATCTACATCTAACATTTCTTTAATATTAAATCCATCTAATTCTACCTCTTCGTTCACTTCTTTTACCTGAAGCAAAATTCTACTCAAAGTATTATATAATAATCCACTAAATTCTTTTATTTCTATTTTATCAATATCATTTACACCGTTTATTTCAAAAATTTCATCTAAAACTCGACGTATTGTAGTTTCACTAGAATTTAATGTTTTGTTTATAAGTTTTGCTTCTAATTCAATAGGATAGTAATATTTTTTCATATTATTTTGTTGAATACTTTTTTGGAAAATTACTCTTTCTTGCTTAAATGCAAATTTATAATTCAATATTTTTTTAGCTTCTCTGTATGCCTTAGATAAATCTTTAATATTTGTATATACATCTGTAATTGCTATTGTAAAAGTCAAATCAAAATTTCTTTCACAATGTTTTTCTAAGCAATTCATAACTTCTTCTAATTCACTATCTTCTAATTTATCTTCTACTATAATAGCTATACTCTTATAGTCAATATTAATAATCTCACATAAAATCTCACTTGAAAAATATTTTAAGAAAAACTCTTCCGTTATTTTAAATTTATCATGTATATTTTCAACTGATTCAGCATCAAATATTTCTAATATTATTACCCTGTATGATGCCAAACTAAATATAGGACTTTCATCTTTTATTTTATCAAGATTTTCCCTATCAGTTATTCCTAGTAAGTAATCTTTTATTTTCTTTTCTTTTTGATATACTTTCATATCATTAATTTTATATTCTAAATTTTTATTTGTTAGACTTATCTCATCTAACTTACTTTCTATATATTCAACTTCTTTTTTTATATTTTTTCCAGAATATCCAAATTTCATTGCCAATGATTTTATTGGTGCAAATATAAAATACTTTATTCCAACAATTACTAAGTATAAAAGTGTTAAAATTCCTATAACCTTAGTAAATTCATATATAAAAATACCAAAAGTATCTATACGCGGTTCTAGATAAATTAAGTTTCCATAAAAATATGGCATGAAAAAATCAGTTATTTTATTTTTTAACTTAGATATTTTCCTTTGAGTTAAAATGTTACTTTCATTTTTAAGATTTATATATTCATCGCCTGATTGAATATACCAATCTTCTAAATTAAATTTTATTTCTGATAAAAAATTATCTTTCGTTAAAGAAATTATCCAATAAATAGGAGTCATTCCTCTCATTTCTTCTGTTTTTAAATAAACTATTATTCTATCTTTTTTGACTAAAATATATTTTTTAAAATCTTCTAAGTTTGTAGGTAATCCCTCTTCTTTAAAATATACAAATTTGTCTACAGTTCCTTGAGTTGAAAATATAATATTTTCATCTATAGATCCAACATTTAAAGAAAATCCTATATTTCCATGAATTGTATTAGTCTTTTTTACTTGATCATATAATTTAATTTTCAAGTATCTTTTTTCTGCCTCACTTAAAGATTCAAAAAAATACATTTTAAATATATCTGTTGTTTTCAATTTATAAATTACCATATTCAAAATATTTAATTTATTTTCAATATTTTGATAATTTCTTTCAGCTTTTACTACTTGTTTTTTTTGTTTTTCTTTTATTATTTTTTCTCTTCTATAACTTGCAAAAAAAAACGATAAAATAACCAATATCATTATCAATTTAGTATTAATATAAATCTTTCTTTTTTTAAGCATCTACTTTCTCCCATTGACTTATCAAACAAAATAAACGATAAAATATAAACAGCTTGATAATATCATTACTTGAAAAAAAAGTCAATTTTAATATTGATAAGAGATGAGAAATTTTTTCTCATCTCTATTTTTTATTTCTAACTTTTCATAAATCTATCATATGCTTGTTGATTTATTTTAACTGCTTCGTCTAATCCTAAATTATTTAGTCTCTTAATAAATTGATCATATGTAGCATCAAAGTCTTCTGCTCCTAAAATCCATTTTTGACACATCTCTTTTACTGTCATATCTAACTGTGTTTTAATTTTTTGTATTTTTTTACTTTCTTCTACTGTATACTTAAGTGTTGGCATAGGATCAACAATAAATCCTTCTTTTGTATACCACTCCATCCATTCACTTGCTTGTGGATCTCCCCAAGCTTTTTCATATTGATAATCTTGAGCTCCACCTATTCTAAATTGTACTCCTTCATCTCTTAAAACTTGTAAAGGAGTTTTATTATTAGCTTTCATTACTTTATCTGTAAAATATTTATTTCCATCTTTATCTCTTTTAAAAGTATCTCCTTCTATTCCCCAGTTTGAAATTTCATATCCTTTTTCTGAGAACCAATAATCGAAATATTTAATAATAGCAACTGGATCTTTTGCTGTAGCAGTTATTCCCCAACCACCTAAATATGTTGTTCTTGCATCTGGTGCATAACGTTTTCCTTGATATAGAGGAGGTGCAATTGCAACAAATTCAAAATCTTTTACTTTAGCTTTTAAGTCAGCATCATTATTATATGAAGTTGTACTACTAAACCAGTCGAATGTAGATCCTCCTAAGTTATTTCTCAACATGTAGTCTCTTGATTGGAATCCTCTTGTAAAAATTTCTTGATCTATAAGCCCCTCTTTATACCATTTAATAATTTCTTTCATAGCTTCTTTAAATCTTGGTTGTGTCGGTCCAAATTTAACCGTATCTCCATCTACATAAAATCCTATTTCTGCACCAAAAAGTCCTAACAATTCTTTTTCTGCAAATTCAGAACTTCTTTCAAAATAAGGCACTTCATCAGCAAGACCATTTCCATTTGGATCTTGAGTTTTAAAAGCTTTTAATGTGTTGTAATATTCTTCCATTGTATTTGGAACAGGTAAATTTAATTTATTTAGCCAATCTTTTCTAATATATAATCCTTGTGCTGCTTTCATTGCATACCAATCGTAATAGTCTGGAATAAAATAGATATTTCCATCTGCTGCTACTGCATCTTTTTTATATCTTGGATATTTATCAAAAAATGCTTTTATATTAGGTGCATGTTTATCTATTAGTTCATTTAGCGGAATCATTCCACCTTGCATTCCTAAATCTTCTAATTTATCAGGATAAGCTAATGAAATTATATCTGGTAAGTCACCTGATGCCACAGCTAAGTTAAATGCTTGTATTTCATCAGTTTGATTTTTTGAACCTACACCTTTTAATTTTATATTCGTATCCTTAAATGCTTCCTGAAATACAGACCAATTTTCGTCAAATACTTTACCATTTTGGATTGCTAAGATTGTTACTTCTGTTGGTTTTGGTGTTATCTGATACTCCCCTTGTGCATTTATAATAGTAGCACAAGCTATACATCCAAATATTGTTGATAATATATTTTTGTTCTTCATATACAAATCCTCCTCATCAGATATTTATCCAATCGTTTTCGTTTTGTAAAAATCTTTTCAATTTCTCTTTTAACTTTTCTTTAACTTCTAAATAATCTTTATTAGATGCAAGATTATTCATTTCTAAAGGATCAATTGCTAAGTCAAACAGTTCTTCTTGTGTATCACCATCCCATACATATTTTATTTTATTTCCCACTATTGCTCTTCGTATATCTCCAATTGCAACTTGATTTCCGGAATATTGAGAATATACAAACCGCTCTTTTGGGAAATTATTGTTTTGTATATATTTAAATAGACTTTCACCATCAAAACTCTCCTTGTTATTTTCTATTTGTAGATAATCAAGCAAAGTAGGTAAAACATCTAAATGACTAACATTAGTCTCTACTTTTTTATGATTTACATTTGGAATCTTCATTAGTAATGGAATTTTAATTGCTTGGTCATACATTTCCATTTTTTGATACATTTTATGCTGACCTAAATGATCTCCATGATCAGCTGTAAATACAATTACTGTATTTTCATATATACCTTTATCTTTTAACTTTTGAATAAAGGCCCCTATAATTTCATCTGCATAAGATGTCATTCCCAAATAAGCTTCCCACACTCTTTTCCAATGTTCTATACTATGTTCTTGGGCTAATTGAGCTGCTATTCCTTTTCTTCTATTTTGAGGTTCATTTTTACAAATTTTATTTATATTTCCAGGCAATTTTGGATTTTTAAATTTATCGATATATTCTTTTAAAACATTTAATGGTGGGTGCGGTGACCATAGATTCAAAAATATAGCAACAGGTTCTTCAAAATTTTCATTTTCTAAATACTCAAATAATTTATCTTTATAAAATTCATCTCTATATAATTTTCTATCTTTTTCAAATACACTTACTCGACTACCAGTATATTTTTTTTTCTCATAAATAGCTCCATGTTTTTCATCTACTTCTACACGATCTTCTTCTACTCCAAATAGCGGCATATTATTTTTTTTACAAATTTTTTCATAGTCATCATCAGTAATGTATTTATAGAAATTTACTCTATCTTCTAGTTTAGGTTCTAAAGTTATGTGTTGCATTCCAAAATGACTTAATTTATATCCAGCATCTTGCAAATATTCATGCAGAGTTTTATATTTTATTGTTTCTAAAGGAGACTTTTTTAAATCATTAATCACTACATTTAATTTTGTTGGAAAAATACCTGTAGCTAATGATGTCCTAGCAGGCACACATAGAGGACAGCTAGTATAGGCATTTTCAAACTCTATGCTTTCTCTTGCTAAAATATTCAAATTAGGAGTTACTTCCATGTTATTTTGTATCATATGTATAGTATCTTTTCTTTGATGATCTGTTGTAATAAATACAAAATTTTTCTTCATTTTTAAATCACTACCTTTGATATTTTGACATTATTCTACTATTTTTCACATAGTGATTTCAATCTTCATTTTTCTATCTTCATTTTTCTATGTTTTTTCTATATTCCAAGACAAAAATAGGGCAATCTAAGTGATTGCCCTATAGTTATTTTATTATTATCTTGTTATTACTAAAGTTATTCGTTTATTGAACTTTCGTCCATTTTCAATTATTCCTATACTTAAACCATCATTTATATTTCCAAGTTTTTCACTTCTTAGTTTAAAATATTTTTCTAACTGATCCACTTTATTTAAAGCTACATCAAGAGACTTCACAATTTTATCTTCTGATAATAAAACTATTATATTTTTAGCTCCAAATAACGCTGAACTAGTATTGTAATCTCCTACTACAATAACTTGTCCATCTTCTGTTACAAATTCTCCTTCTAATATAGATATATCAGCTATTAGAGAGTTTCTTTTTATTTCACAAGAATTTCTTTCACGATTAAAACAATCAAAAAATTTAAAGTTCCTTAACTTATTTAAAAACTCTTCGTCATTTAACTCCCAAGTATCTCCTAGTGCAACTGATTTTTCTTTACTTAAAAGCGATAAAATTTTTATTTTAGCTTCTTCTAATGAATCAACTTTACAAATTACATATTCTTTATCAATAAGAACCTTACTTAAGTTTTCTATTCTTTTATCCTTATACCACATTAAATTATTATCCATCTCAATACCCTATTTCCTTTTCTATTAAAATAACAATAACATTTCCAAAAGGTCTTTTTCCATCTCTTATAATAGAGACAAAATTACACATACGCATATGAGTTGAACAATTTTCACATTTTCCAGTAAAATTACAAGGAGTGTTATGTTTTAATCTTTTTGAATTTAAAGGTCCAACATAATAAAGTCTTTCATATCCTTCTTGTCTATTTTTTACAATCTTATTTACTCCACATACTACAATAACATTTTTAGGTCCATATGCCATTCCTGCTACTCTATTCCCCCCAGAATCAATTTGTAATAGCTCTCCATTTTCTGTTATTGCATTTGTACTAGTTACAAGAAAATCACTCAAAAGTGACTCTCTCATAACATTAACTGTACTTTCCCAATCAGGCTGTAAAAATCTTTCAAAGAAATTATATTCTTCTCTAAACTTTTTTAAAAGCTCTGTATTATTAAGAGTTACAGATCCTCCCATACTGACTGAGCTATTTTTAGGCATAAGTTTTAATACGCAACTTTCAGCTTCTTTTTCATCTTTTACAACTTTAACAATAAAATTATTTTCTTTTAATTTATCAATTACTTTATTTAGACGCTCTTTTTTCATCAGAGCTTTTATACTTTCCATATCTCCTCCAGAAAATTAATTTCCTGCTCTTCTTTGTCTTAAAATTTCAGCATTCATCTCTACTTTTTTCTTAGATAACGGATACACAAACATAAACATAATAACAACTAATATAAATAATGTTCCTGGAACTACTGTTGCTAATTTATAAATGCCTCTTAAAACTTCAGGTGTTTGTTCTTTTACTCCAGCTTGGAACCCAATAATTGCTAGAGCATAACCAACTAAACTACTTCCTAGAGCTTGTCCAACTTTTCTAGAGAATGAATAAATAGCATATAAAGTTCCATCTTCTCTTTTTTCAGTTTTTACTTCTGAGTCATCAATAACATCTATTATAGCTCCCCAAATTACATATCCAAAGAATGTTACTCCTGAAAAACCTATTGATGCAATTGTTACATATACCCAAGGATTTTTGATATTTAAAAAATTTAAAGTTAAAAATACACAACCTGCAAATCCAACTGCAATACTTATTGCTTCTCTTTTTCCAAGTTTTTTAACTATATATGTAACTCCTAGAGCCATTGTTAAAGCTATTCCTAATTTTACTGCATTATATGTTGAAAGTGCTGCTGGCATTTTAAAATAGTAAGCATATAAATAAGCATTTACTCCACCTGTTAGTAAATTTCCAAATACAAGACATAAAGTTCCTGCTAATATACCAATCATAGCTCTGTTACTAAATATCATTTTTATAGACTTCCCAAAAGAAAAACCTTCTTTTGTTAATGCTGGTACTTTTATACGTTCTGTTGTTAAAAAATAACAAAGAGCATAACAAACTATAGCGACTATTGATATTCCTCCAGCTACTACTGGGAAAATATTTCCATTATTTCTAATTGTAACTTCAACTGCTCCATCAGGATTTATTACACGTTGATAAATTAAGATAGGTCCAAAGAATCCTATAATAAATTCTCCGATATATGCTCCCATTGCTCTAAATGTAATCAAACCTTGTCTTTCATTTGGTTTATCTGTTATTGCAGATGCCATAGCCCCATATGGTATATTAATTCCTGTAAAACAAATACTTCCATATAATAAGTACGTCACATACATATACACTATCTTTATTCCAATTGGATAATCTCTTAAAAAAGATTGATACATTAAAAAACTGGCAATAGCAACAGGTGCTGCCATTATTCTTATCCATCTTTTAAATTTTCCATCTTTTCCTTGAGGAGTTATGTCAACTATTCTTCCCATTGTAACATCAGTAAAAGCGTCAATTATTCTTGCCACTAAAAACATCGTTCCCACAATAGTTGGTTTCATTCCCCATACTTGTGTATAAAATACCATTAAAAACTGGCTTACAAATATTAGCATTACATCATTACCAAAATCTCCAAAAAGATATCCTATCTTATCTCTCATACCAAAGCTTCTTACATTTATGTTCTCTTGTTGCATGTTTATTTCTCCCTATCTTCTTTTTTTATATAGATTAGTATTTTATTACCAGTACATTTTCCAGTCAGGTTTCATTATTCTAACTAATGCTTCCATGTAGAAATAATCTCCCCATATACAGCATTCATCTACTCCTGAACCATGTGGTTTACTATATACTGCTTGTGTTAAAAGACCATTTGATTGTTCTATATTTTTTGTAGTATATTTTTCAATAAGCGATTTCATTATTGAATTTACAGCATTTTTATAGATCTTTTTATCTGGATCAGTGTCTGGTAAATACTTTAACATCTCTAACATTCCACATACAGCTATAGCGGCAGCTGATGTATCTCTTTCTTCACCAGAGTTATCATCAAACATCAAATCCCAATAACATACGTTATCTGCTGGAAGTTTATTTAAGAAATAATTAGTTACTCTCTTAAATAAATTTATAAATTTTTCATCTTTTAAGTAGCTATATGCCAATGGGAATCCATATACTCCCCAAGCTTGTCCTCTTGCCCATGCTGATTCATCTGACGCACCTTGAGCAGTTACACCTTTTACAGGTTTTCCAGTTTCTGGATCAAAATAATAAGTATGGTGTGTTGAACTATCTTCTCTTAAAACTACACTTGCAGCTGTATTTATATGTTTTGTTGCAACCTCTCTAAATTTAGGATCTCCTGTTACTTCAGTAGCCCAAAATAATAAAGGTACATTCATATTACAGTCTATTATCAATCTATATGCTTGCGGGTCATCTAAATCTCCCCAAGCTTGTATAAATTCTCCTTTTTCTTTAAATCTTCCAATTAAATGTTCAGCTGCTTTTAATGCTGCATTTTTAGCTCTTTCATTTTGAGTTACCTTATATCCAGCTACAGCTGATGGAGTATATAAAAATCCTAAATCATGATGATTAACCCCTATTTTATTAGTAATTCTTTCATCATATGCTTTTATTTGATAACTAGCTATTTTCTTATATCTATTTTCGTTAGTCATTTCATATGCTAACCAAAGCATTCCTGTCCAAAATCCACTTGTCCAATCGTCCCATTCTCCACCATTTAAAATTCCTGGGTATATATAATTTGTACTACATGGTCTTGGATATAAATTTATAAATGTTTTACAATTTTTATCTATCTTACTTAGTGCTTCATGTAACGCTCCAAATAGTGTTTCTTGCGATAATTCTACCTCTTTAGAAAATTTCTCTCTTACATCTGTTCTTAATTCCATTTTGTCCTCCAATTTTAAAATTTAAAACCATCGTTGTATTTTTTCGCCCATTCTTTTAATTTAGTTTCAAAATCTAGAGCTATTTTATTATCTTCTACATTTTTTATTACAATTGGATTTTGTTGATAAGGATCATTTATATTGTCATATAAAAATCTTTCAACTCCATGTTCAGGGCTATACCCTCTATTAATTACATATGTATACTTTTCATCTCTTATTGCTCTCCAACCATAGTCAAGATTAGTTTCTCCAATTTCTTCAAAATTTTTTATAGCTCTTACTTGTCCTGGATAAGCTGACATTATTGCATAATTTTCTTCTTTATTTCCATTTAAAATTACTTCTTTTAAATCTTTTCCTTCAACTGTATTTGGAATCGGTAATCCCATTAGACTTAATACTGTAGGCATTATATCAACACCATTTAATACATTGTCTGTTCTTCCTTTTATAAATCTATCGCCATATTTTATTATAAATGGAACTCCAACTGATTCTTCATACCATACATGTTTACTCCATAATCTATGAGCACATAGAAGTTCGCCATGATCAGCTGTTAAAACAATAATTGTATCATCATACAGATTATCTTCTTTTAATTTTGCAATTAATCTTCCAAAATTATCATCTACACCTGTAACAGCTGCAAAATATTTTCTCATTATCTCTTGATATTCTTCATCTGTAAAATTAAGTCTTGGATTTACACTACCTGTATGATCTGTTATATCTGTTAGAAGTACGTTTTCATTAACTTTAAACTTTTTACCTCTATACATTTCAACATATCCATCTGGCACTAAATCTAAAGGAGTATGCGGTGGATTCCATGATAATATCAAAGCAAAAGAATTTTCTTTATTGCTATCAATAAACTCTAAAGCCTTATCTGTTTCATGTTCTACTGACCATTGATCAATATTAATCATTTTTTCATCATCATGCCAATAATGTGGTTTTAAATGATGGTCATAAGCTCCATAAGAATACCAATAATCTACTCCATGTCTACGTTTTCCAGGTGGAGTATAGGCATCCCAATCTTTTGCTCCTGAAACTGGATTGTCTGTTAAATTCGTTTCTGGTAAATCCAAATGCCATTTCCCTATATAACCAACTTTATATCCATTATCTTTTAGTACGTCCATAAGAGTTATTTCATTTTCTTTTAAATAAACTTCATTAACTCCATTTTTGCAATTTGTCCATACACCATGACTTATTGGATATTTTCCAGTAAACATAGTTGCTCTGTTAGGAGAACAAAGCGGACAAGCACTCACTGCATTATCAAAACTTAATGCATCTTTTGCAAATGTATCTATATTAGGAGTAATCACTTCATCTTTTTCCATAAAGCCTACTGCATCTCTTCTCCATTGATCTGCAAATACGAAAAGTAAATTGGGTTTTCTCATAATTCCTATCCTCTCCTATTTCGTTATTTTTGTATAATTGAATGATAATAAACTTTTTTAACATTGTAAATCTTCATTATTCTTTTTCGGTACGATATAGAATAATGAAGACAACATAATTCTTTTTCAGAACGTATAATAAATATAGAATAATGGAGATAGCAATTTGCTATCTCCATTAATTAAGTTATTTCATTGCTTTTAATACAATTTTTTGAGTCGAACCATTATTTCTTAAATCTACTTCTATCTTTGTTGTTTTTCCTTTTAATGTTACTTTAATATCTGGATCAGTACTTTCAACTAATTCATATTTACCATCAACTTCTATTGTAGATACTTGTTTTTGAATTTGTGCAGGATCACTTACATATAGGATTTTTTCATCATCAATATTCTTCATCATTAGTGATAAAGTTGAATATGATTTTATCCCTTCAAATTTTTGCACTTCATCTTTCCAGAAATTAATGGCAGTTATTTTAGATACTTTATCTTTTATAATATGTGCATCGTTATCTGCTTTTACTATTTCAAATCTTGAAGTATTATATCTATTAACTTCATCTGGTGAAAACATTGGTAATATTACATAACTAAAATATTGATTTTTAGGATTTTTTCCGTGATTTATATAGGTTGTAAAATAATTTTTTTCTATCTCTTGTTTAGCTTTTCCACCTATTTTTGCCCAATTTCCTTTATTTATGGTTTTCTTTATAACTATTTCTGGCGCTTCTATAATCTTATAACCAATATTTTCTCCATTATAGTTTTCATTAAAGTTTATAGCTAAATTTTTAGGATTTTTTATATCCATATCACTTGTAATTAAATTTCCATTGACAAATATCTTACCATTATTTAATATTCTATTATCAATTGTAGTATGTACTATTCCATCTCCACTTTTCAAATTAGATCCTATTACTAAAACTGCATCATCAATTATAAAATATGATTTTTTTACAGCTGTTCTTTGATTCCAAGAAAGCATATCCATTCCCATAAACATTTGCTCATCTGTTTGAACTCCACCTGCAAATGATTTAGGAGTTACAAATGCTTTCATTCTTCTCTCGCCAGAACCATTTCTTCTAAACTCTATACTATTTGTAACACCTGGCAAATGATACATATCAACAGTTGGCCAATAGTCTACAAATGTTGATGAATCATTTCCATAAATATATGTCATTCCATCTCCAGTATACCAACCTTGTAAATTTTCTCCATTCATCGTTTCATAATTTGCTATTCTCGATGAATGCATAGAAATTACTACCTTCCCATTTTTTTGATTTCTATATACTCCTCTATCCATAGCTCCAAACAGTTTTGGTCCATTTATATTCATTGTTTTTATATTTGGATTTTCCATTATACTAACTAAAATATTCTTGATTGTTTGATTTGAAATTTTATCCACTATATTATAGTAATTATTATCCTCTACAATTGTCTTTAATAAACTTTCAAATTTCGCTTTATATTTGCTTGGTGCTCCCTCTGTAAGCAACGTAAACGAAGAAATCAACCCTCTTCCTCTTTCTATATCATTTGAATTATCTCTTGATATAGAACGCCCACTAACAGAATCATTAATACCACCATTAATCATTAAATAACTGTATCCATTTAAAATTGATTCAAATACGTTGTCTACTCTTTTGTCATTTAGTTGAAACTCTGTTCCACTAGATAGCCATAAAATAGATCCCAATCCATTAAATAACACAGAAGCATATGTCCCATTATATGGAACATTACCATGTTGAATAAATGAGCCATCAAGATAAAATCCATCTCCTGAAGTAACATATTCACCAACATCTCCTACTGCATTAACACCATCTAAAACTTGAGTTTTATCTTCCATTAAAACTCCTCTTAAAAATGATATTATTGATGTGTCCATTCTATTTCCACCTGTAGAAACTCTCTTATCTGGAGATGAAGAATAAGATGCAGATGGACTTACTCCAGAATATTTAGCATACGGTTGAAAATATTGAGAAGCTTTTAAATATTTTATTCTTTTATCACTAGGCACATCTTCATACATTAGAGTTAGTAAATCATTTAAATTTTTTGGTATTCCTAATTCCCATTGCCACCAGTTCCCATATTCAGGTAATCCTTCACGATATGCGTTGTTATATAGCCACTCTAAAGAGTCTAATATTTGGTTTTTTATTTTCTCATTTTTATAAAAAGTAGTTCCTGGAGTTGTATATGCTTTAGCTATTTTAATTAATTCCTCATAGCTTTTCATTACATGTACTCCATTTTTCATATTTTCACTGCCCTTAAATAAATAGGTTCTATTTTTATCTAAATTTAATCTGGAGTAACTACTTTCAGCTCCTTTTTCATTAGTTATAATTATTTGTTGTAACTCCTCTTTTGTTAACTTAGTATTAGCTAAATCATTTGGTATCCCTGTTAAAAACTCTTTCCATCTATCTCTTATTATCTTATAATCTCTTATTTGTTCTTGTGTTACTTGTGTATTTTTAACAACAGCATTATTTTTTACTTCATTCCCTAATGCACAAGTAGCTAAACTTACTAATAAACAACACAGTAAAATCTTGTTTTTCATATTTTTCCTCCTTTCAATTAAAATCCGTAACTAAATCCTAATTTTGGTCTAAACGAATAAGTTCTTGTTACTTTTCCATAATTTGCTCCGCTTGTACTCTTTGCTTTTAAATCTAATATTGTAATTCCACCAAATACATTAAATCCAGGTACTACAACGTGAGTATAATCTATTGAATATCTCATTTCATATGTCTCACTTGCCTTAACTCCTGTTCCAATTTCATTATACCAAGCACCATTCTCAATAGGTATTCTTAATCCAACTGCCAAATTATCCCCATTTCCAAAATAATATGTAACAGTCGGTCTTATTTGAGCTGAATGATATCTTTCTGAACTTGGAATTAATACGATATCTTTTTCTTTAATATCCCATCCAAGCTTTTTATTGCTATGATCATACCATTTATCTTCTCTAAAATATGATACTTTTAATTGCCATCTCGGCATAAATCCTTTATAAATTAAAGCAAATTCATTTTCTAACAAGTAATCTGTTTGATCTTTTCTAAGCCCAGTATAGTTATGTTCTATTACACCTGTAGACTTTAAATTTAAACTAAATCCTTTTCCAAGATTATAAGTTAAACTTGGTGTTAATCTAAATTGATTTACTCCTCTTTTTACTCTTGTTGGCTCTGGTTTATCTGATAATGCCGGTTTATCACTTCCTTCATTTCTATATCCAAAAGCAACTCCATAATTTCCTTTAGAGTATGCATCAGTCCATCTTGCTTCTAAATGGATTCTTCTTGCATCTTGTCTTCTTTCTCCACCTTTAGTATCTTTGAATAAGTCATTTGCAACGTAATATCCTTCAAAATAATATGACCAATTTGTTTTAGTATCATTTAAACTCAATGTAAATTTAGGCTTATAAAGTGTTGAAGTTGCATAATCTCCACTTATTAATTCTCCTTTAGTATTATAATAACTTCTATCTGAATTATCTTCAGCTTCTATCATAAAAGCAAAAGTTCCTCTATATCTATCAAATGAAAGTTTTCTATTTTCTAGCATACTTAATAATGGTTTTGAAATTAAGCCATCAGACAAAGAATCCATTTTGTATCCCATTCCTAGTGATACCATATCTGCTTTATATTCATCAGATATTGCTGAAGTATATCTTCCATTTACACTTAGTGATTCTGTGAGATCCATTTGTCCAAATACACTGGTTGATATTACATTTTCTCTTTTCATTGTACCTACTGTATACCCTGTTCCTAGTTGTCCCTTCTTTTCGTTTAATGTCAATCTTTTTCCATCTTTTACATTTCCTAACTCTGTTTCCCAAGATAAATCAGCACCAACTAAATATTTTTTATTTAGTAAATATCCTGTGTTTTGTAAAACTATTCCAGCACTTGGTGTCAAAGAAAAATATGCTTGCTCACTAACTGGTGTATTTCTTACTGCAAAAGAAGGTGCATTCTTACTTTGTGCATTTTCATTAATATTTCCTTGTATTATTCTGTTAGCATCAATTCCAGCATATATTGACACTTTGCTATTTTTTGTACTAGCTACATTATAAATTGCATTTGTTCCAATTCCTAAAGTATAAGTTGGATATATAGATTTAAATTTATAATCAATTGTTCCAAACTTTAAATTTCTTGTTACACTATTATGACTGTAGATAAAGTTAACATTACTATTTAACGAAAATTTATCATTGAAATCATATTTATAGTATCCACCTAAATAAAAATTATTAGCTATTATTTTTCCACTGTTTCCATTGTCAAATTTGCTATCTCCTCTGCTTCCTCCATATACAAATCCTAATACAGCATTACTATCTATTTGCTTTTCACTTATCCCTAACCCACCTTTTTCTAAGTAGCTACCAGACATCAAGCCATCTAGTCTATGATTATTATCTAAATAAATAACTTCTTGAGTCCATGAATTAATAGGTCTTATTGTACTATATCCACTATTTAACGCTCTATTTTTCATTGTATTAACTAATGTTCTTGCATTTATAGCTGCCATATCTACTGTATATCCATGTATACCTCCTGATAATTGAGCCATACCTTGAGTAAATTCATCACTTGTTTTTACTAGTTCTAGTTGTGCTAAACCATTAAAAAATTCCGATGATACACTTGCTCTAACGTCATTTAAAACATTTGAAAAATCATTAAGCTGCGATTTATTAATAACTTGTGAATAATTTTGTCTTTTAGCTATTATATTTCCGTTATCCATAGAATAATCCCAAATAGCACTAGTATCTAAATTCATATCTGCTGTATCAATATTTTTTACACCTAGTGCCTCATTGATATTAAATTCAGTTCTTCCATCTGATGAATTAAAAACAAAACTCGTATCTCCAGCAAAAGATAGTTTTCCATCATTATCCACATCTATTATTGGGTTTTCAGTACTATCAGGATTTGTTAGCGAATCTTTAAAATCTATTATTAACTCTGAATTACTCAAAGTTAAATTTCCGCTATCAGAGCTTTTAATATTATTATGTTTTTCTAATTCTTTCTTTGTTGTTTCTAAGTATTCTTTTGTACCTTTATTATATTCTAAAAAGATACTTGAATCCGCAATATCAACATCTCCATTTTTAACAACTATCCCTTCATATTTATCCACATCTAAATTTGAATAGCTTCCACTTCCAACAGTATTACCATCTACAGCTAATATATTAATATTTTCATTTCCTTTTATTGTTCCTTTTACTATTGACCCATTTTTCAAATAAACAGTTGAGTTTCCTAAAGATTCTATTCCAACATTACTTGTATTTATCTCTCCTTTATTTACAAATAATGAATCTTTTACTGTCACTCCTTTTCCATTTCCTTCAATTACTCCATCATTATAACCTATAGAACTAGCTTCTAACTTCATTCCTATTGAACCTTTATCTATTTTTACTATTCCATTATTTGTAGCTTTTGAATTTTTTCCATTAGCTGACATTGCAGAAGTTGTTTTTCCACTAGCTATAACTGTCGCATTTTCTTTATTTATAACGCTTCCACCATTTTGTGCTATAATTCCATTTGAAGTATTTTTATCATCTCCAACAATAGTTAGTTCACCATTATTTTCTGCAATAGATTTATTTCCTGTAGCTTTTAATCCAGATGTAAATTTTTGAGCATTAACATTTATCTTTCCGTTATTAGTTACTTTTCTTCCATCATTAGCTTGCATTCCAGTTGAATTTTCACCAGCTACTTCTATAACTCCATTATTTACAATTTCTGTATTTTCACCACTTTTTACCGCAACTATTCCAATTGAACCATTATTAACTACTATTGTTCCATTGTTTTCAAATGTTCCATTTGCAGAAACTTGAACTCCATAACTTGAATTATTTGCCGTAATATTTTCATTATTTATTGCATTTCCTGAATCAATTATATTTATTCCTATACTGCCATTATTTGTATCTATCTTGTTAGAATTTGTAAAACTTCCTTTTGTACTTACTCCTATTCCATTTCTATTAACAACAATTTGTCCTTTATTTTCAGCACTTGCATCTTTATTATTTATATTAATCCCTTTAGCTTGATACCCAGAATATCTTGAATCAGATGTTCCTGTTACTTCAATTAAACCATTATTTTTAAAATTTGAAGACTCATTAACTCTAACTCCGCTAGCTTCTGATTTTCCAGAAGTCATCTTATCGTTAGATGTCACTACTATTTTACTATCTTCAGAAGTTATAAATTCACCTTTTTCTATCCTTACCCCATCAGAATTTATACCTTTTGCATTAATAACTCCAGCGTTAGTAAAACTTCCTCCTTTTATATTAACTCCAATTGCACCATCATTAGAGATAATTTCTCCATTATTTGTAACATCACCTTTATTTATATTTATTCCAATACTATTAATTCCATCACTTATTATTTTTCCAGAATTTTCTACCTTTCCACCATTTATATTTATACCTATTCCTTTATTAGAAACATTAATAATTCCCTCTTTGTTATTCTTAAATGAAGATTTATCATTTTTTATATTTACTCCTATAGCATCGTTACTTGTGTTAATAACTCCACTATTTTCTGTGTAAATATCACTTCCAGTCATATTTATTCCAAAAGATTTTTGTCCATCAACACTTATATTTCCTTTATTTAAAAAGTTTCCACTTTGAATACTTACTATTTCTAATTCTTTTCCACCTTTATTTTGGTAAGCTATGTCTCCTTCATTTACACTTATTCCTTTATCTTTTGTATTTATATTTACAAATTTTTTCACTTGTTTAGAATTAGAATGTTCCTTGTTAATCTTAACATCATCTAAAATTTTTACAATATTCCCATCTTTTACACTAATTACAGTAGCATCAGTTAAATGCTTTTCTGTTAACATTTTCTGATTAACTTCAGTTGTTTGCTTATCTTTATTTGGATACAACGTTGCATAACTATTTGCTGCTACTATTAAAGATAATAGCATTAACATTTTTCTTTTATTCATTCTAGCCTCCCTATTTTAAAACGTATCATTTAAGAACTTAAAGTAATTTTTTAATTATATTATCATCTTTATAAAACAATTTAAATCTTTATAATTCTCATATTCCGTTTTCTATTGGCCTATTTTCCTATATTTGAAAAATAAAATAGGAACCATTATTTTTCAATAATGATTCCCATATATAAAGGTTATTGACGGCTAATTTTTCATAAATCTTTCATAAGCTTTCTTTTGTATTTCTTGAGCTCTTTTAAGACCTAAAGTATCTAATCTTTTAATATAACTATCCCAATCTTTTTCTACATTAGAAACACCCAAAATCCATTTTTGCCCCATCTCTTCTGTAACAGAACGAAGTTGTGATTCTATCTTTAAAAATTCTTTCAATTCTTCTTGAGTATATTTTAATTGTGGCATAGGTAGGCTAACTACTCCATTATTTACATATAGTTCCATTGCCTTTACAGCTTCTACACCAGATGTTTGCTTTTCTGCATCTGCATCTTGGAACATTCCAAGTCTATATTGTGCTCCACTTTGTCTTACTAATCCTACTGGATTTCTTCCATCGGGATCCTTTAAAATTTTATCTGTAAACTTTGGCTTTCCATCTACCATAACGTAATCTTCGCCTTCTATTCCATAGTTCCATAATCTTTTACCTTCTTCTGAATACCAAAAATCAAAGTATTTAATTATTGTCACTGGATCTTTAGCAGCTGTAGTAATTCCCCATGCTCCCATGTAATTTGGTCTTGCAAAGAATGTTTTATTATTTCCTTTATAGGCAGGTGGTAATGTTACTGAAAAATCAAATCCAGGTATTGTTCCTTGCATTCTAGCAGTATAAGTTCCTGCACTTGGCCAATCATTAGTATATCCACCTAAGTTATTTGTCAACATGTAATCTCTTGATGTCATTCCTCTAGTAAAAATTTCTTTATCTATTAGACCTTCTTTATACCATTTTGATAAATTTATCATTGCATCTTTGTAGTTTTCTTCAACTGGTCCAAATGTAGGTACTCCATCTTTTACATACCATACAACTTGTGCTTTAAATATATCTGTTAATGGCATTAAAATTTTTCTTACAATATTTCCTCTTAAAAAGATTGGTACTTCATCTTTTTTCCCATTTCCATTTGGATCTTGATCTCTAAATGCCACTAAAACAGTGTAAAGTTCATCTACAGTTGTTGGTTCTTTAAGTCCTAATTTATTTAACCAATCTTTTCTAATATAGTATTGTTGTGTTAAACTCAGTTGCTTTACATCATTATAGTTTGGAATCATATAAATATGTCCATCTGCTGCTATTGCATCTTTTTTAAATTCCGGATACTGCTCCCAAAACTTTTTGATATTTGGTGCATTTTCATCTATTAATTTTTCTAGTGGAATTAATCCTCCATCTGTTCCAAGCTTTTCTAAATCAGTAGTTAATTCATATGCTATAACATCTGGTAAATTACCTGCTGATAACATTAAATTATACGCCTGAACTTCATCACTTTGATTTTTAGAAGCTACTCCTACCATTTTTACATTTGTCATTTCTTCGGCTTTTTTAAATACTGGCAATTCTGAATCAAAAGCTTTTCCTTGGAAAATTCCAAACATAGTAAATTCTTTATGTTTTTCACTTATTACTGATCCTTCTAATTTTTTTGTTGGTTTAGAATCATTTACTGTTTCATTTTTACATCCTAATAATGCTAAGCTACACATTATTGCTATTATTACTTTTTTTCTCATTGTTCCTCCTGCGCCAATACTATCCTTTTACCGCTCCTAAAGTTACCCCTTTTCTAAAGAACTTTTGAATAAATGGGTAAACCATAAGAATAGGAATTAAAGATAAGGCTATTACTGCATAAATAACTGTTTGTGGTGATGTTAAACTTTCTGGTGTTATCATTTGACTAGCTTCTCCAGCCATATTTTTTTCAACTATTAATTTTTTCAAAAATACTTGTAAAGGCGCTTTTTCATCATCTGTTAAAAGAACCATTGTCCAGAAATATCCATTCCATCTTGAAACAGCATAAAATAAAGATACTGTTGTAATTGCAGATGTTGATAACGGCAAGTATATTTTTGTCATTATTTGAAATTGAGATGCTCCATCTATTCTTGCAGATTCCTCCAATGATTTAGGTACTGCTTCAAAGAAAGATTTTAAAATTATAACGTTAAATGTATTTATAGCAAACCCTAGTATTATTCCACTATAACTATTAATCATTTGTAAATCTCTAAAATTTAGATATTTAGGTATCATTCCAGGATCAAACCACATTGTAACTATTACCATAAAAGTTAAAAACTTTCTAAATTTTAATTCTGGTTTTGAAAGAACGTAAGCACCTGTAATTGTAAAAAACATACTAACAATTGTTCCAAAGACCGTTATAAAAATCGAGTTCCCATAAGCTCTCCAAATTCCTGATAACTGCATAGCACTTTTAAATGAGTTAAAGTTAAATCCTTTTGGTATTAAAACAACAGAACCAGTCTCAACAAAATATGGATTACTTACTGCTGCTGAAAATACATAAACTATTGGATATAAAAACATTACTGCAAAAATAGCAAGAAGTACATAGTTTACTATATAAAATATTTTTTCATCTGTTCCAACTTTAATTTTCATCTATTTCCTCCTACCATAAACTTGATTGAGTAACTCTCTTACTCCATTTATTTGCACTATATACTAATATAAATCCTACCACTGCATTAAATATTCCAACTGCTGTAGCAAGTCCAAAATCTTGCATTAACATACCTGTTCTATATACATATGTACTTATTACATCTGCAGTTTCATAAGTTGCTGGTTGATAAAGTAATAATACAGTTTCAAAAGCAACATTTAGCATACTACCAACTTTTAATACTAACATAACTACAATAGTTGGTATAATTGCAGGAATTGTGATATGTTTTAGTTGTTTAAATTTATTTGCTCCATCTATTCTAGCTGCTTCATATAGTTGTTCGTCTACTGCTGTAAGTGCAGCTAAGTAAATAACTGCGTTAAATCCTGCACTTTTCCACATATTCATTCCAGTGAATATTCCTCTAAAAAATTCAGGTTTAGCTAAAAAATATACTCTTTCAAATCCTAGTTTTTCTAAAAATACATTAATTACTCCAGTACTAGGTGATAATATATTTATTGTTATACCTGTTGCAACAACTACAGCTATAAAATAAGGTATAAATGAAGCTGTTTGAACAATTGTTTTAAAATATTTATTTTTAACTTCATTCAACATTAAAGCTAACAGTATTGCAAAGGGAAACTCTAAAAATAAGCTATATACATTTAACATCAATGTATTTTTTAATGTTACATAAAAATAAGGACTTGTTAAAAAATCTTTAAAATTTTTAAATCCAATCCATTCACTTCCAGAGATTCCTCTAAAAAGACTATAATCTTTAAATGCTATTATCATTCCATACATCGGTTTAAACATAAAAACCATATACCATAATATAAATGGTAAAAGTATCAAATATAGCATTTTTTGATCCCTATTAAATTTTACTTTCATTCATATTCCCCCACTACAAAGTTATATTTTCTTCTGTCTCTGCATCAAATATATGTGCTCTTTTTATATTAAAGTAAAATTCTCCTGTTTGTCCATATTTTAAATTCTCACTTTTTCTTGCTTCTATTCTTGATGTAAACTCTACTCCATCTAGATTAAAATAGATAAATTCTTCATTTCCCATATGTTCTACTACACTTATTTCTCCTTGTAAGAAATTGATCTTTTCTCCTTCTGGATGTGTTATCTTATTTCCTATATTTTCTGGTCTTATTCCTAATATTACCTTTTTACCTATATATGATTTTGCCTTTTTTCCCATCTCTTCTGTTAAAACTAAATATTTCCCATTCTTAAATATAAATATTATTCCATGATCGTTTTCCTCTATAAATCCTTCTATAAAATTCATAGATGGACTTCCTATAAATCCTGCAACAAACTTATTAGCTGGTTTGTGATATAGATTTAATGGTGTGTCTACTTGCATTATTTTTCCATAATTTAATACACAAATTCTATCTCCCATTGTCATAGCTTCTACTTGGTCATGTGTTACATAAATCATTGTTGCATTTTGTCCTTCTGCTTTTAATTGTTTGTGAAGTTGTGTTATTTTTACTCTCATTGATACTCTTAATTTAGCATCTAAGTTTGATAATGGTTCGTCAAATAAAAATACATCTGGCTTTCTTACTATTGCTCTTCCTACTGCTACCCTTTGTCTTTGTCCTCCAGACATCTCTTTAGGCTTTCTATCTAATAGTTGTGTAATTTCAAGTTTTTCTGCTGCTTCTCTTACTCTTCTATCTATCTCATCTTTTGGTGTTTTAGCCATTCTCAAACCAAAAGCCATATTTTCATATACAGTCATATGTGGATAAAGAGCATAGTTTTGGAATACCATAGCTATTCCTCTATCTTTAGGTGGTAGATCATTTACCATTTTATCTCCTATCCAAATTTCTCCACCTGTAATTTCTTCAAGTCCTGCAACCATTCTAAGAGTAGTTGATTTTGCACAACCAGAAGGTCCTACAAATACCATAAATTCTCCATCTTTAATATCTAAGTCAATTCCATGTACTGCTTTAAACCCATTCGGATATGTTTTTTCTACTTTTTTTAGTACTACTTCAGCCATATTTTCCCTCCATATTTTTATATCAAACTTCAAAATTATACATATTAAACAAACTTTAAATTTTTAAAATTTTCTTAAAACATATAATTTTATACATAAATTCTATATAAAAAGAGGGGAATTGCGTGGGTGGAATTCCCCTCTAATTATAAGCTAACTAACTATTTTAAATCTTCCATTGCTATATGATCCATATCAGTAAATGTTTGGTTTTCTCCAACCATTCCCCAAATGAATGTATAGTTTTTAGTTCCTACACCAGAGTGAATAGACCAAGATGGAGAAATTACTCCTTGTTCATTTGCAACTACTATATGTCTAGTTTCTTTAGCTTCTCCCATAAGATGGAAAACTCTTGTTTCTGGTTGCATATTGAAGTAGAAGTATACTTCCATTCTTCTTTCATGTGTATGGCAAGGCATTGTATTCCACATATTATTTGGTTCTAATACTGTCATTCCCATTAGTAATTGACAAGATTTACATACTGCTGGGTGAATATATTGGAATATTGTTCTTTCATTTGAATTTTCTAAGCTTCCTAATTTTACTGGATTAGCTTTTTCTATATCAATTTTAACAATTGGATAAGTCATATGTGCTGGTGCTGAGTTTACATAGAATTTTGCTGGATTATTAGCATCATCAGATTCAAATACTAATTCTTTTGAACCCATTCCAACATAAAGTCCATCTTTTGATTTCATTTCATATGTTACACCATCTATAGTTATTTTTCCTGGACCACCAATGTTGATTACTCCTAATTCTCTTCTTTCTAAGAAATATTCAGATCCTAATTCTTTACTTCCTTCTAATCTAACTTCTTTAGTCACAGGCATTATTCCACCTGCAATTATTCTATCTACGTGTGAATATGTTAATGCAGCTGAATCTGCTTCAAACATTTTTTCAATAAGATAATGTTTTCTTAACTCCTCAGTTGTGTAATGTTTTGAATCTTCTGGATGATTTGCATATCTTACATCTAATTTCATTATTCGTTCCTCCTAATTATTTTATTTCTATCTACTATCTAACTAACCAACCACCGTCTACTGCTAATATGTGACCATTTACATAGTCTGATGCTTTACTTGCTAAGAATACAACTGCTCCCATCAAATCAAATGGTTCAGCCCATTTTCCTGCTGGAATTCTACCTAATATTTCTGCATTTCTCTTTTCATCAGCTCTTATTGGTGCTGTATTTGCTGTTTTTATGTATCCTGGTGCTATCGCATTAATTTGGATATTTTCACATGCAAGTTCATTAGCAAATGCTTTAGTTATTCCTGCTACAGCATGTTTACTTGCTGTGTATGGAGGTACAAATTTTCCTCCTTGGAATGATAACATTGAAGCTATATTTATTATTTTTCCAGATCCTTGTTTAACCATTATTTTTGCTACATCTTGACTTAAGTAATAAACAGAATCAATATTTATAGCCATAACTGCTTTCCAATCTTCATCTTTATATTCTAATAAAGGTGCTCTTCTTATAGTTCCAGCATTATTTACTAATATATCTATTTTTCCGTATACTTTCATACATTCTTCAACAGTTTTAGTAATTTGTACTCTGTCTGTTAAATCAGCTTGGAAAAACTCAGCTCTTCTTCCTTGTTCTTCAACTAATTTTTTAGTTTCGTCCCAATCTCTATCATAAGTTACTATGAATAAATCTGCTCCAGCTTTTGCAAGTGCCACTACATAAGCTTGTCCTAGTCCTGTGTTTCCACCAGTAACCATTGCTACCTTTCCTTTTAAAGAAAAGAAGTCCATAGAAAAATTATTTAACATATTCTAAATCCTCCTAAATTTTTTGTAATAACCTTTTTATTTTATAATTTTAAAACCGCACCATTATGTAAAAGTTATTTTGTTTTTTAAACTTACTTTTTTATTAATTATATTACATATTGTTCTGACAGTTTTGATTATCTCATAATAAAATTTCATTGTAAATCTTCATTTTTGTATCTACATTTTTCTATATTCAAATTGGCTATTAGACGTCTATTCTCTTTAAAAATATAGTTCATCATCACTATTCTATCCTTAGTTTTCTATCTATATTTCTATTTTTATCATAAATTTTGCATATGGTATTGTCTGCCCAATCAACTGTTAATATCATATTGTCAGTTTCTAATATATAACCTTTATCCTTTAATAGTAATTTATACTCATCTTGTATTTTTTCTTCAAGCGATATTAACTCCCATATAAATTTTTTATCATGCTTTTCTTCAAATTTTTCTTTCCAAATTTTTACATAATAACATTTTTTTATCTCTTCTACTTTAATATTTATATTTTCGTATTTAGTAAACCTAATTTCCCAGTTATTTATCACTATACTTTTAATTTTTTTCGTCATATTTTTATTAAAGATTTCTTCTCCATCTACTACTATTTTAGGAAAAAATTGGTATTTTCTATTAAAAATAGTAGTATATATTTCCATATTACTTTCTATTTTATCCTCTATAAATATAATTTTTCCCTTTAAAAAACACCAACTTTTTCTACTGTTTAAAGTTTCATTCCAATTTGTAAACTTCATAACTCCTATGCCATATTCTCCTATAGAGATACCACCCACTTGTTTATTCTCTACAAATGTAGTTTCTATATTTCTTTGGGCATCTACCCCTTCCATATTCATTTTTACTTCTGTAGTACCTGGAATATGATACATATCTACATTCTGCCAATAATCGTTATCTGCTTGCCTATCAAAGTCATAAAGATAATAAGCTCCATCTCCTGTGTACCACCCTTTTATATTTTCACCATTCATAGATTCATAATTTCCGATATTATGTGAGTGCATAGCTATTCCTATAGCATAATTTTGTGTTCTTTTTACCATTCTATCCATTCTATTACATACTTTTATTTCTGGTAAATACTCTTTTGTTGTTGTTTCTTCTTGTAATAATTTTTTTAATATATCATATATAAATGGTGATTTTTCTTCTTCTAAATATTTTTCTTTTCCATATTTTAATATTTCATTTCTTACAAAATTTTTTGTAATATTTCTTTCAGACTCTGGAAAAACTGTTGAAATCAATAAAATATCATCTAAAATCCTATGTCCTATTACACCAGTGTCATTGTTTAATCTTGTTATCCCTCTTCCTGAAAGCATATCTGAAAATCTACCATTGAAAAAGAAAGGTGCAAATGAATCAAAAATTATATCATAAAGTCTAGATTGCCCTTTTATATATTGTGTAAAGTTAGTATCTTTTAATACGTAGAAAATTTCTGCTATTCCCATTAATAATACTTCCCCATATCCACCAGCATAAGCAATAGAACCATGTTGTATAAAAGATCCATCTTTATAAAAACCATCTGTTTGAGCTGTTCCATCAATATAGGTCCAAATATCTTCTAAAGAGTCTAAAGCTTTTATAACCTCTTGTTCATCTGATAAAATTATTCCCCTAAAAAATGAAATTTTAGCAGTATCTGCCCTATTTCCACCACTTGATAACCTAAGTGGATTTCCACTTGGATGAATAGCAACAGGATTATTTCCAGAATATCGTGGATCTGGTTGAAAATAAAAAGTAGTATCTAAGTTTTTCTTTATTATTTCATAATCTATATCTTCATACAAAAGAGAAAATATATTGTTTAATATAAGTGGTATCCCTATTTCCCACTGCCACCAATTTGTATGTTCTTTTAAACTTTTATTATAATAATGTTTATTAAATAAGTCTAAACTATCTACAATAATCTTCAATATCTGGTCATTTTCAAAATATTTAGTTCCATACATTTTATAAGTCTTAGCCAAAATTAATAAATCACCATATTGCTCTTTTATTTTCACTATGTTATCTAAATATTCTAAATAACCATCATTATGTACTATCTCATTTAATTTTTTTATAATTTGACTACTTTCATCTTCAAAGTATTCAATTATGCTTTTATCATTATTTTTTCCACCAATTAAATATTCTTTTCTTTTTTCCAAAATATTTTTATACTTAAACATTCTACCCCTCCTAATTTTATTATTAATTTCTACCATTAAATTTATTCAGATACAATGGTTATATTTCGCAACTGAATATACACAATTAAAAAAAGAAAATCGAATATAAAAAGCTACTGTATTTAAAATACAATAGCTCTAATTTTACCCTATATTTTGTGCTCTTATTTTTATAATATAGTTTGCAATCTCAATTAATTTATCAATATTTTTATCAAAAAACATCAAATAGCTTTTACAAAATCTATTTTGATATTCTCCATTTTCATCTAGCTCTTTATGTCTTTTGCAGCCACTTCTACATAATTTAAAATATTTACATACTTTACATCTATTACTTATTTTAAGTGAAGATTTTACAAATTGCTCAGCTCTATCACTTCTAAACATTTCTATATATGAACTCTCATTTATATTTCCTAATTTATATTCATCTAATACATAGAAATCACATGGGTATACACTTCCATCTGCTTCAATTATTCCATTTACATTACAATGTCCTACCATATCGCATGCTTCTGGTTGCTCTCCTAAAATTATTTTTATCATATTATCAAAATAACGTACACTAGTTTTTTTACCACTCATTATATCTTGATACCAAAGTTCAAATGTATCATTTAAAAAATTTCCATAATCAATATCTGTTAGCGTGTATTCCTTTTGTTGTTCTGAATATAGTTTATCTAAACAAGGTATAAATTGAAAATATCTAAATCCACTGTTTTTAAAAAAATTATATACCAATTTTCCATTTTCAGCTGTCATTTTATTTACAACAGCTAATATGTTAAACTCAACTTTTTCCTTTTTTAACAGTCTTAATGTTTTATATACTTTTGAAAATGTTTCTTTTCCTTGTTTATCTACTCTAAAACTATTGTGTATCTCTTTATTTCCATCTAAAGAGATTCCAAGAAGATAATTATATTTTCTAAATAGAACAGTCCAATTTTTATCTAGCAATGTCCCATTAGTTTGAAGAGCAAATGTTACTCCTACATTCTCTTTATTATATTTTTCTACCAATTTATGAAACTTCTTAAAATATTCTAATCCAGCAACTGTTGGCTCTCCTCCTTGAAAAGCAAAGTTAACTTGATATGTGACCTCTTCAAATGCCTTCTTTACCATATTTTCCAAAGTTTCATCTGTCATAATTCCATAATTTTTTACACTTCTATTATCTGCAACATCGTTATAAAAGCAATAAGTACAATTTAAGTTACAACTACTTGATGCAGGTTTTATTAATAAATTTATTATTTTCATTTTTTCCTCCAATATAACAATCTAACTAAGATATATCATATATTAGATTGTTAATCAAGTTTTAGTATAAAAAATAATCACTACTATCCTAAAAAGAACAAAAATTTGATTTTTTTTATTTAGATACAAGTTGAAAGAAAAACTCTAAATACAACGATTTCTTGTATGATACAAGTTTAGCTTAGAAAAAATAAGCATTGACAACCATTCTAAGTAAAAGCTATACTGATTATATCAAATGATATCATTTTATTAACCCATGGGAGAAAATATGTTTAAAATCGACAAAAAAAGCAATATACCTTTATATCAACAGCTTGTTCAAGAAATAAAAAAAGCTATTGATGACAAAAATTTAAAAGAAAATGACAAAATTCCGGCAGAAAATGAATTTTGCAAACTTTATGATTTAAGTCGCACTACTATAAGACAAGCTTTAAAAATTTTAGAAAAAGAGGGATTTATCTATAAGTTGAAAGGAAAAGGGAGCTACGTATCTTCACCTAAAATTTATCAAAATCGCTCTACTTTTAGCAAGTTTTATGATGACATTAGAAACTTAGGAAAAACTCCTATTTCTAAAGTTATATCTTTAAAAATCAAAAAACCTAACAGTCAAGTTAGAGAAAAAATGCAACTAAAAGAGGATCAACTTATATGTGAAATAAAGTGGGTAAGATATGGAAATAGTGAACCTCTTATATATGAAACAATCAATTTAAACTATGATTTTGTCAAAGGTATAGAACAAAAAAATATTGAAGAGAAAAAACTCTACGATATTTTAATACAAGAATTTGGAATAAAAATGACACATGGAAATGAATTTTTTTATCCTTGCAAATTAGATTCAGTTGAAGCTAAAAATTTACAACTTCGTGAAAATGATTTGGGGATGAAAGTTAAAAGAACTGTATTTCAGGGAAAAGATATAGTTGAATATACATCTTCTACAGTAAGAGGAGATCGTTTTGTTTATACTATTAATTTCTAATATTTTCTATTAAAATTTTAGGGGTGGTAAAATGACATTTGTATCTTTTGTATTTATAACTGGGTTAATAGCATTTATATCTTGGCTTAAAACAAAAGGCGAAGAAAATAGTGCTAAAGGATATTTCTTAGCTGGTAGGGGACTAACAGCTACTGTAATTGGATTTTCTATGGTACTTACAAGCTTATCTACTGAACAACTAGTAGGAGTTAATGCTTCTTCTTATGTAAGTAATTTTTCAATAATTGCGTGGACTGTTCAGTCTGTAATTCCTCTTTGTGTTCTTGCAATGTATCTATTACCAAGATACTTAAAAGGTGGATTTACAACTATTCCAGAATTTTTCGAAGAAAGATATGATAAACAAACTAGAAGAATAATGTCTTTATTATTTTTAGTTGCTTATACTTTTATAATGATTCCTGGTGCTCTTTATTCAGGAGCTATAGCTTTTACTCAAATATTTGATGTACAGTCTATGTTTGAAATAAGTTTTAATGCAGCGTTATGGTTACTAGTTTGGGTAATTGGTATTGTTGGTGGAATTTATGCTATATTTGGTGGTTTAAAAGCTGTTGCAGTATCTGATACTTTAAATGGATTTGCCCTTATAATCGGTGGAGCTATGATTCCATTCTTTGCATTAAAATATCTTGGTAATGGAAGTATGATAAAAGGAGCTGAAATTGTTACTAATACTCATATCCAAAAACTTACAAGTTGGGGTGCTGCTAATGATCCTGTTCCTTGGACTACAATTTTTACAGGTATCCTTATAGTTAATTTTTTCTACTGGACAACAAACCAAGCTATTATTCAACGTTCATTAGCTGCTAAAAGTTTAGCTGAGGGACAAAAAGGTATTTTATATGCTGGAGTATTTTTACTATTTTTACCATTTATATTAAATTTACCTGGTGTTGTATCTTTTCATATCTTTGGAGATTCTTTAAAAAATATAGATTTAGCTTATCCTACACTAGTGGCAAAAGTACTTCCTAAACCTTTACTTGGATTTTTTACAGCTTGCCTATTTGGTGCTATATTAAGTACATTTAACTCATTTATAAATAGTGCTGCTACTCTTTTCTGTTATGATATCTATAGACCTGTTTTTAATAAAAATATCTCAGATGAAGAATTAATAAAAGTAGCTAAAATAGTTGGAACAATCATTGCTATTATCTCTATGGTTATTGCTCCATTATTACAATATGGAACAGGTGGACTGTTCTTAATTTTAAAAAGGTTTGCTGGATTTTTTAATATCCCAATAGTTGCCTTAGTTGCAGTTGGATTTTTAAATAAAACTATATCTGGAAAAGCTGCTAGAATAGTAGTTTTACTACACGTTATTTTATATTATTCATTAGTTTGGATATTTAAAGTACAAATTAACTTCACTCATGTTATGGGAGGTTTATTTATATTTGATATAGTTGCTATGTATATATTAGGAATTTTCTTTAAAAGAGAAACTCCTTATGTACCTTCGCCTAAAAATAAATCTAATGTAGATTTAACTGCTTGGAAATATGTAAGAGAATTTTCAGCTTTATTAATAATAGGACTTTGTTACCTATATACTGTTTTATCACCAATTGGATTAGCTGGTGGACATAGCATAAAAACAATTTCCGTAGTTTATATAATTTTAGCCATAATTATATTAACAATTATAAACAAAACTAAATGTAAAAAGATTCAAGGAGGAACACTTAATGAATAATATAGCTTTTATATTATTAGATCAGGTAAGACTTGATATGTTAGGGACATATGGACATAAAGTAGTTAAAACACCAAATATGGATGCAATAGCAGCAGATGGAATAAAATTTACAAATGCTTTTACTCCTGCTTCTGTTTGTGGACCAGCAAGAACATCTCTGTTTACTGGTCAAATGCCTAGTAATCACGAACTTATGAGAAATAGTGAAAAAGGTGGCCAGGGAGATCCAAAACTAGATAATCCAAATATTATTTCTGAAATGGCTGACTATGATAATTATCTAATTGGTAAGTGGCATGTTGGAAAAACTGTTTTACCAAGAGATTTCGGATTTAAAGGACATAATTTTGACGGTTATGGATATCCTGGAAGTGGTGTCTATAAAAATATGGTATTTGCACAAGGTCCTACTCAAGAACCAAGATACCAAGAATGGTTAAAAGAAAAAGGATATGAAATTCCTGAAGTTACAAATGCTTATTTTGGAGAAAATCCACATCTTAGAGTACAAGAATTATGTGGATTACTGAGTGGAACAAGAGAAGCTACTTTACCATTCTTTGTTGTTGATGAAGCTAAAAAAGCTATTTTAGAAGCTAAAAAAGAAAATAAGCCTTTCTTTGTATGGATGAATTTCTGGGGACCTCATACACCTTGTGTTATACCTGAACCATACTACTCTATGTATAAACCAGAAGATGTTGTCTTAGACAAAAGTTTTTATCACCCTATGGAGGGAAAACCTCTTCACTATAAAGATATTGCTAAAATGTGGGGAGTATGGGACGCCTCTGAAGATAGATGGAAAGAAATTATTTGTAAATTCTGGGGATACATTACCCTTATAGATGATGCTATTGGAGAATTTGTTAAATTCTTAAAAGAACAAGGACTATATGAATCTCTATTTTTAGCAATCACTGCTGACCATGGAGATGCTATGGGAGCTCATAAACTTATTGAAAAAGGGGAATTTATGTTTGAAACAACATATAGAATCCCTATGATTATAAAAGACCCATTAGCTAATAGAAAAGGAGTAACAGATGATAACTTTGTATATTTACACGATTTAACTCCAACTTGCAATGAAGTTGCAGGAAAAAAAGCTCCTGACTTTTTTGATGGAGAATCTTTACTTTCTATTTTAAGAGAAGGAAAAAATAATAATAGAAAAGGTATACTAGGACAATTAGACGGTCACTTTGTTGCATTCGAACAAAGAATGTGGAGAAGAAAAGATTATAAACTAGTATTTAATGCTACTGATGTTGGCGAACTTTATGATCTACAAAATGATCCTGAAGAAATTCATAATCTTTTCTATGATGATAATTTTATCGATATAAAAAAAGAAATGCTTGATGAACTTTATTCTGAAATGGTAAAAATTAAAGATCCTCTTGCAAATTGGTTATACAGAATTATTAATGAAATATAAAACTTTATCACAAAGCTAGAAGGATAAAACTCCTTCTAGCTAAATTCCTCTTGTAAAAAAGCAATAAAGATGGTAGTATCATAAATAAAGATATTGTGATGGAGGGGCCTTATGTTATTAGGAAAAGAGAAAATTCCCCTTTATTGTCAGCTTGCAGAAATTATTATAAATGAGATTGAAAGCAAAGGATTAAAAGAAAATGATAGACTCCCTGCTGAAAGAGAATATAGTGAAAAGTATAAACTTAGTAGGGCAACAGTTAGACAAGCAATTGACTACTTAGAAAAAAAAGGATATATCTATAAAATTCAAGGAAGTGGTACTTTTGTCTCTTCAAGAAGACTAAAGCAAAAATTATTAAAATTCTATAGTTTTACAGAAGAAATGAAAAAACAAGGTAAAGTTCCAAAATCTAAAATCCTATCATTTAAAATAATTGAAGCGGATAATAAAATTTCAAAGGAATTAAACCTATCAAAAAAAGAAAAAGTTATTGAGTTAGTTAGACTAAGATTAGCTGATGATGAAAAAATTATGTATGAAAAAACATATCTTCCGCATAAAAAATTTTTAGACTTATCAAAAAAAGATTTGCTAATGAATCCATTATATGATATTCTACAAAATAAATACAAACTTACTTTTACAAAAGCTTTAGAACGAATTTCTGTTAATATATCTGATTCTGATGTCTCAGAAATATTATCAATTCCATCAAATACACCTATTATTAACCTTCAAAGATGGACATACACAGGAATAGAGATAATAGAATATACTCTAAGCTTGGTAAGAGGAGATAGATTTGAATTTGAAGTAGAACTTAATAAAGAGTGAATAACAGACTCTAAGGAGTCTGATTTTAAAAGTTTAAAAATTGGTACGGACAACAGTATAATTTTAAGGAGGAAAAATATGCCTTATTTTGTGGGAATAGATATCGGTGGAACTAATGTTGAAATTGGAATATTAGATTCAAATGGAAATATACTTGGAAAAACAAGTATCAAAACTGAATCTAAAAAAGGAGCTCATGATACTTTTACTAGAATTTGGAATACAACTAAACTTTTATGTGAAAAGTTATCTATTAAAGAACAGGATATTGAAGCAATTGGTATGGGTATTCCTGGACCAGTAATAAACAATTCTGTTGTTAAAATTGCTGCAAATTTTTCTTGGCAAGACAACTTTCCAGCTAAAGAACTTATGGAAACTATTTCAAGTAAGAGTGTAAAAGTTGGAAATGATGTAAAAGTTATTGCTCTAGGAGAAACGCTTTTTGGTGCTGGTAGAGGATATAAAAATAGTATCACTATTCCAATAGGAACAGGAATAGCTGCTGGGTTAATAATCGATGGAAAAATATTAGAAGGACTTGATGGAGCAGCAGGAGAATTTGGACATGTTGTGGTAAATAAGCATGGTTACAAATGTGGTTGTGGACTTACTGGTTGCCTAGAAACTTATTGTTCAGCAACAGGAATAGTAAGAGAAGCTAAAAGAAGATTGCAAGAAAATACAGATAATGCCTTATATACTTTAATAAATGGAGATTTAGACAAAGTGGAAGCAAAACATATCTTTGATCTTGCAAAACAAAAAGATCCTTTCTGCTTAGATATTATGGAGTTTTTCTGTGATAAGCTTGCACAAGGTGTTGGAATGCTCGTTAATATAATTAATCCTGAAGTTATTATTTTCACTGGTGGTGTTTCAAAAGCTGGTCAAATAATGATTGATACAATGAAAAAATATCTTCCAAACTATGCATTGAGAATGACATTAGACAATATTGTTTTTAAATTTGGTGAGTTAGAAGAAGAAGCTGGTATAAAAGGTGCCGCTGCACTTGTAATGAATAAATAAAAAAGGAGTTAAAAAATGGAATTAAAAAATTATGTAACTTGGCAAGAAATAATACAACAACCATCAATCTGGAAAGAAGAACTAGAAATAGTTAAAAAAAATCTAGAATGTATTGGTGCTTTTATTAATAATGTTGGTGGAGATAGAGTTAGAGTAATATTTACTGGTGCTGGTTCATCTGAATTTGTTGGAAATACTCTTTGCTCTTATGTAAATAGTAAAGTTGATATAGAAGTATTATCTGTACCTACTACTGATATTGTATCTATGCCTGAACAATATTTAGATCCTAATATTACTACAATATTAGTTTCTTGTGCTCGTTCTGGAAACTCTCCTGAAAGTGTTGCTACAGTTAATTTAGCTGATAAATTAGTAAAAAATATTTACCATATCTTTATAACTTGTAACCCAGAAGGAAAGCTTGCTCAAATATCAAAGGGAGCAGAAAACAAATATTTACTATTAATGCCTGAAAAAACAAATGATAAAGGGTTTGCTATGACTGGAAGTTTCTCTTCTATGGTAGTAGCTGGAGTTCTTATCCTACTAAGAAAAGATTTTGCAAATCTTTCTGATAAAGTTGCATATGTAGCAAATGTAGTTGAAAAAAATATTGATAAAATATTAGCAGATGTAAATATCATAACTGATTTAGATATAGAAAGAATAGTTTACCTTGGAGATGGAGCTCTTAAAGGGCTTGCTGAAGAAGTATCACTTAAAGTTCTTGAACTAACAGGTGGAAAAGTTGCATCTTTCTATAATACATTCTTAGGATTCAGACATGGACCTAAATCAATTGTTAATGATAAAACTGCTATTGTGTGTATGATGTCAAATAACCCACATACTAGAATTTATGAACTTGATCTTTTAAAAGAATTTAAAAGCGAAGGTGGAAAAAAGAAAATAATCGTTTTAGATACTGTATGTGATGATGAAGTTAAGGCAAACTGTGATTACTACTTTACATTTAACGATTCTCAATTAGGAACTATTGAAGAAGTATTTGCAGGACTTACATATCTTGTATTTGGACAACTTTTATCTTTAATCAAATCTATAAAATTAGGAATTAATCCTGATAATCCTTGTCCTACTGGAGAGGTTAATAGAGTGGTTAAAGGTGTAATTATTCACGAATATAATAAATAATTTTTTTAATATCTAAGGAGGACAATATGTTAGTTTCAACAAAACAATTATTATTAGACGCACAAAAAGGAAAATATGCTGTACCAGCTTTTAACGTACACAATATGGAGACTATTCAAACTGTAGTAGAAGCTGCAGCTGAACTAAGATCACCTATTATCGTAGCTGCTACTCCAGGAACAATGAAGTATGCAGGGCCTGAATTTTTTATCAAAATCGTAGAAGTTTGTTCTAATAAATATGATATTCCTATTGCTATGCATTTAGATCACCACGAAAGTTTTGATGACATAGCTCATGCTATTCAATTAGGTTCTAAATCAGCAATGATCGATGCTTCTCATTATGATCTTGAAGAAAATATTAGAAGAGTTAAAGAAGTTGTTGATTATGCTCATAGATATGATGTTACTGTTGAAGGAGAACTAGGAGTATTAGGTGGACAAGAAGACGATTTAATAAGAGATGCTAAAGATAGTAAATACACAAATCCAGCTCAAGCTAAAGAATATGTTGAAAAAACTGGAATAGATTCTCTTGCAGTAGCTATTGGAACTGCTCATGGAATGTATAAAGAAGAACCTAAATTGGATTTTGACAGACTTGCTGAAATAAGAGCTGTTGTTGATATTCCTTTAGTTTTACATGGTGCATCTGGTCTTCCAGCTGAACAAGTTAAAAAAGCTATTGAATTAGGAATCACAAAAGTAAATATAGCTACTGAATTAAAAATGCCATTTGCTGCAAAATTAAGAGAAGTTTTAAATGCTAATCCTGAAGAAAGTGACCCAAGAAAATATTTTGGCCCTGCAAAAGAAGTAATGAAAAAAGTTGCTATGGAAAAAATATTAATGTGTGGAAGTAACGGGAAAGCATAATTATGAAAAAAATATTAACTATTACTTTAAATCCTGCTATTGATGTAAGATATAACATAGATAAATTAAGAATAGGAAATGTAAATAGAACAACATCAATTGAAAAAAATGCAGGTGGAAAAGGAATAAATGTAAGTAGAGTTATTAACACTCTTGGGGGATCTGTATTAGCTACTGGTATTATTGGTGGTTTCACTGGAAAACTATTCCTAGAAAAATTAAATGAAAGCTCTATTGAAAATGATTTCTTAGAAACTCAATATGAAACTAGAACTTGTATTGCAATTATTTCACAAAATATAGATGGTATAACTGAAGTATTAGAGTCTGGAACAGGTGATTGCCATATTTCACATCTATTTTTAAAGAAATATATATCTATTTTAGATAATAATGAAATTGATGTTATCTGTGCTTCAGGAAGTATATTAAAAAATATAGATCCATTAATCTATAATAAATTAATTGCAGAGGCCAATAAAAGAAATATTAAATTCATATTAGACACAAGTGGAGCAACACTATTGAAAGGAATAGAAGCTAAACCTTTTTTAATAAAACCAAACAAAGAGGAATTAGAAGATCTTTTTGGTATAAAGCTAGTTTCTACTAAAGATGTAGTGGAAACTGCACAAAATATAATCAGTCAAGGTGTAAAAAATGTTATGGTTACTCTTGGTGGAGATGGAGCACTTTTAGTAACTGATACGAAGGTAATAAAAGCTACTTTCCCAAAGATCGAAGTTAAAAATACCGTTGGTTCAGGTGATTCAACAATTGGTGGATTTGCTTTTGGAATAGCTAATAATAAAGACATTACCGAATGTTTTAAACTTGGAGTTGCTTGTGGAACAACTAATGCTATGTTAGATTCTACAGGAACTATTGATATATCTTTATTAAATACAATTTTACCTAAAATTACCTTAGAAGAGATTTAATTTATAATTTTATATAAAATATTTGGGGATAATAGCCTTTCTTGATCTTATAACTATAATTTCAAGAAAGGTTTTTTTATTATCTAAATTTTTAACTGGTATTAAAGACTACTAAAATAATATAATTTAATTATAAGTTTTATTATTAGGAGGAAATATTGAGCTAAAGAAACTAGAAGAAAGACTAGAACAAATATCTACAGGCTGTGAAAAATGTAAAGCTAAAATGTGCAACATCTGTCCTAATGGAAGACTCAAAGCAAGTATAAAAGATAAAATAAAAAAATTAAATCCCAATTCTGAAGTTAGTATTAGTCCCCTCACAAAAATTTTAAAAAAGTTTGGATTATAAAAAAAGAGAGCGTGAAAGTTTCTGTAAATACTAAAAATACTAAAACTACAAACAGGTGGGAGATTTTTCCCACCTGCTCTTGACATGCACTAGATATATATATTTACAGATTTTTTTTCATAGTCTCTTGTTATTTATATATTTCACTTCTGTGTCCTATTTCAAGCACTAATATTGTAATTTTTTCATCTTCTATATCACACAATACTCTATAGTTACCTATTCTGTATCTCCAATATCCTTTTAAATTACCAACTAATGCTTTTCCATGTACTCTTGGATTTTCACAACCTACTAAATTTTTCTTTATCCATTTTAAAATCAACCTTTGTACAGAAGTATCTAATTTTTTTAAATCTTTTTTCCCTTGTTCTGAAAATTCAAGTTTATAACTCATCTACTTCATCAAATCCTAATTCTTTTACTAAATCATCAAATGAAGTTGTTTTCATCCCACTGTCTATATAATTTTTATAAGCTTTATCAGCTAACTTTATATCATATTCATCTTCTAGTTTTTCAAAGATTATTTTTTTTATATAACTTGAAATTCCAACACCTTCAAAATCAGAAACTTCTTTTAATAATTTTTCTTCTTTCTCGTTTAATCTTAAAGAAATAACAGACATTTTTATCTCCTCCTTTAATATACTACTATTGTAATACATTAAAAAGAGAAAGTCAAGTTTTTCATCAGTATTATTTCTATCCATATATACTCAAATATAATTAAATGTTAATTCCAATTCATCACTCTACAAAGATGATGTAGCCTTGTTAAAAATTTTATTACCACAGAAGATTATATATTTACAGACTTTTTTTCATAGTCTCTAATAAAAATTTACAATGGATTTTGTTTCAAATTTAAGTGGCAAAATATTATTAATTCACTTATAAAACACAATAAAAACCACTCCATTAAAATTGAAGTGGTTAATTCTTATAATTTAAATGCTCTATAATAGTTATTATCTTTAAATCCAAAAAGTCTCAAATCTGTTGTTGTATACTCTCCTGGGAAAAATAGTATTACCTTTGTTTCATTAAATATATTTTGTAAATTATTAAGAAGTGCATGACTTCTAACTATTGGATATATTTTTCCAACCCCTGTTATAATAACTAAATTCTTATTCTTAGCCTTTTCTTTTATCAATTCAAGAATAACTTCCATATTAAAGCTATTCTTTAATTTTTTATATAAAATCTCTGTTCCTCTTTTTTCCTCCATCTTAAAAACTGTATCAAAAATATCATCTCTTTCTAAGTTCTCAAGAAGTAAGTCAAATAGATCTATCTCTACTCCAATTAATTTAGTTTCTTCTAAGGATCTCAACACATCATTTTTTACCTTATATCTCACAATAAGCTCATCTTCAGGTTGATAATCAAAAATATAAAAAGGAACTTCATTTGCTAGACCTCTATTATTATAAAATTCATCACTCTTTAATTTTTCAATTAGCTCTTCAAATCTCTTTTCAATATTTTTCATCTTTGATTATCCTCTTCTCCCTTAATACAACATTACTTTTAATATCTCTTTATTTCCATTATTTCTTATCTCTTCTATTATCTCTTCATCAATAAAGGGCTTAACTATTTTAAAAGATCCATCTTTTTCTTTTTTTAGAAATCCACCTTCAACTAAAAAAGTTTTAATCTTTGTTAACATCTTCTTTTTTCCAGAGTCAGACCAATTATTTACAATATCTGATTGCTCCTCTTTATGCCTTAAATAATTTTTAAAATCAACTTCAGTAAGGTAGTAATCAAAATTGATAAATTTATCTCTTATCACTTCATCCATAAACTCTGCTATAAATCTTTCTATACATAGAATCAAATAGAGATTTATAAATTTTCCAACTTCAATATCTTCCTCTACTATCTTTCTTATAAGAATTTCTGTTATTCCCTTTATTCTCTTATTAATAGTTTGATATTTTTTACTGAAGTTACTCTCACTTTTACAGTCTAAAATATCATTCTCCTTTAAATAGCTTTTTAAATCAATATCTTCAATTTTATATCCATTTTTATAAAGGAATTCACAAGTCCTTTTCATTTCAGAATAATAAAAGTTTTCCCCAGTAATAGCAACATATCTCATTTTATTTTCTCCTATTTCTAAAATTAAATATCAAAATCAGATAAAATTCCTATCTTTGCCACATAATCTTTTGAATCAAGAATCTCTCCAGTTTCTAAATCCATAATCTTTAAAGTAACTTTTTCATGATCCCCACTTAAAGTAAGTCTAAAATCATGTTGGAAGTTTTCTTCAGTAGCATTAAGTCTGATTTTTACTTCATTACTTACTCTTATATCTCCATCATATAATCCTGCTATTATATCTCTTTCTACAACCTTATTTTTTATACTAACAGGATCTAATTGATACAATGTGAATTTATTCAGATTTGAAGTTATCTTACCTATACTCTCTTTTATTCTAACTCTTACTTTTTCTGCTTTCTTAGAATGAATTCCACTTCTGTATTGAATAACCGGTACTATCATCTCTTGTGGGCTTATTCCTCCATGAACAAATTGCAATCCACTTCCACTTGCTTTTATTCTTTGATTTTTCCTTGGAAAAACTCCAAAATAATCATCTATTTTTATAGTGATGCACCCTTTTTGCTCTATTTCCTTTTCATATAGAGCATATCTCTTACCTATAACAACAGGTTCAACTTCACTTTTATCTAGTTCTATCTTATTATATTCCTCTACTACTTTTCTCTCATATAAGAATCCATGATCACTTGTTATATAGATATTTACAATTCCCAAGCTTGAAAGAAGTTTAGAGATCCCAACAATATCCTTTATTGCCATATCACAAGCTTCAAAGGTTTCATCTTCTGTCTTGCTTTTATCTCCAATACCATCAATATTATCATGGTAGATATATATAACTCTCTTACCTTTTACAAATTCATCTTGTTCGTTTCTACTCATATTTTTAAAATCTTTAAAGATTATAGCTGAAGACTCTTCACAAGATAGTTTTAAAATTTTCTCTCTACTCTCTGTATTTATAGTGTTTATTCCTGATATTGTGTATAATTTTCTAAGTGGATCTATCACTCTTTCATTATTTGGTAATAGATTTGCCATTCCAACTTGAGTAATACTTGGTAATCCTGTAAGCATAGCTTTTAAATTTATCTCTTTAGCACTAGCTTCTTTTTTCAATTTCTCAGCTATCTCTTCTCCTATCTCATATCTTAATCCATCAGATATGATCACGGCTACTCTTGTATCACTATTTTTTATATACTCATTATAAAAATCTTTTTGTAAAGGAAGCCCACTTTCAGTTGTAAAATTATCTGTCCATACTGAAAGAAGTGCCTCTAAATAATCTTTTTCATAGAATTGAGATATCTTTCTCTCTAAATTATCAAATAACTCATTGGAATTTTTACCTTTAATAACATCATAAGAAACGATAAAATCCCTATATAGTCTATCTATCATATAATAAATATTAATATACTCTTCAAATATTCCATCTATGCTCTTGTCTCTTATTACTAGTTCATCTTTTATCTTTAAAAGGTTTATAACTGTAATTAGCATCTTATAGTAATCAAAATACTTGCTTCTATATAGTGTATTATCTAATCTGATGTTGATATACTTTAAGTATCTATCATAGTTTGCAACTTCAGAATTTAGATTTTCAGCTATATATTTAATAGTTAATTTATCAAAATACTCAAAAGCTGTACCCAATACTAAAGCTTCAACCTCTAGTTTATCTATTACACTTTTTATATCCAGTTCCTCTCCGAGCTCATAAAATATCTCTTTTATCTTTTCACTACACTCCTTATTTTGTAAAAGAAAACTTACAAAAATATAGATCTCATTTGTTTTTCCTTTATAATACTTTTCTAGATCAGAATCTGGTTTTTCCAGTATCTCTCTATAGAAATTAACTACCATTAAACTCTTTAAGAACTCTTGAAAATCCTCTACTTCTAAATCAAATCTAGTTTTTATCTCTTGAAATAAAAACTCTTTACCTATCCATTTTTCAACTGCATCAAGTTTACTTCTATCTAAAATTATACTCTTAATAATCTCTTGAATATCAACAATCTTAGAATTTACAGTCACAGCTAAAATTGCTAATTTAAGATCATTTTCCCTTATTGTTTCAGGATTATCTATCAACTTACTAAGCTTCTCTTTTCTCTCCTTACTTCCAAAAAAGTCTAAATGCTCTCTAATCACTTGATTTAATCTAAAATCTCTTCTATAAAAGTTAAATTCTTCCATTATCATAGCAGATTTATCAGCTACAAAAAATTCAGAGTATCTTTCTATATCTATTAAATAATTCTCTCTATCTTCAGGTCTTGGATATTCACTATATATAAGATAATTTGATTCTAAATCTCTATATTCTAAAGTGTATTTTGTATCAAAAACATTTGTACTTATTAACTCACCTTTTCTATTTGTAGTTTTTTCAAGTACAATAATTTTAACATTATCAATCTCCAACTCAGATATTATATCTTTAAATGCCTTATCTGGATCATACCAAAATATAATATGCCTTTTTTTAGGAAATTCAGGTACTAAACTGAATCTCTGATCTAGAATCTCTTTTATCTTATCTTTTTCCATCTTGTGAATATCCTCTCTTTTAAATTTTCTTTAATACTTTTACGAATTTCTCATAATTTACTTTTACTCCATCATCTAAGTCAAGAGATATTTTTAGCTCTGATATATGTTTTACATCATTTGCATATTCTTGAAGTTCTTTTAATATAGCATATAGCTCTTTTAACTTCTTATCTGCTATTTTTCTATCCTTTGAAGATGTATCTGGGTTTTCTGCTATCTTTTCATAGTAGTTTCTTAAATTCTCCATTTTCTCTTGATAAGTGATTAGATACTCTGTTCTCACTCTTGCAATACTCATATCTTCATATCTATGTAGATAGATTAAAGCAGAGAATCCATTTTTCTTTCCACTATTCATAAACCAATAGATAGGTCTCTTTTGATATCTTTGAAGATGATCTGTATAGAAATCTTTTATAAAGTAGTTTCTTAAAACCTCATCATATGATTCACCCTCTTTCTGTCCAAGGGCTTCACATATAAATCTTATATTTTCATCAAAATTCTTTTCTCCATACAGAGCTTTTACAAACTCAAATACTCTAATAACAATATCATTTTCAAATACATTTTCCCCTGTTACAGGAATAATACCAAACTCATCAGGTAAAAATCTTGAGTTTTCAATAGAGTGTCTTATATTTCCCTCTCTATCTTTTATAATAACTTGAGAGCCATTACATTGTAAAACATCATCAGAATTTGCTATTATCAATCCCTCTTTATCAATAGAGTATCTTCCCATAATACAACCTACTGCATAAGATAAAAATTGTTTTGTAATCTCCTCTTTATTAAATAAGATTTTACCATCTTCTATCTTAATTTCCTTTTTCAATAGTGTTATATCTTCAAATGGAACTTTTTCATCCATCTCATCATTAAGTTCATAGATATCTATAAATATTCTATTAAGCTCCTCTTCATTATGGTGCATCTGTATAAATTTATCACTCCAATACTGGCAGTAATCATCATATGCTTTCTCTATACTATCTCCATTTGTGATAAATAATTTTTTAAAATCCCATGAAGTTTCTCTAGAATCCCATTCCTCTTTAGCTATATTAATATTTTGTTTAGTTATTTCATTAATATTATTCTTTTTAATTTCATCTTTTTCTATGATAATAGGAATTTTTGCAATATCCCCAGATTGAAAATTAAGTGTTGGACTAATGTTTCCAAATAATATTGTAAATACTTTTGAATTTAGTAGTCCTAAAAGGATATATTTAATATCTTTTTCTGAAAATAAGCAACAGCCTCCATTATCAAAAATAAAACCTTCACCAAAATTTCTAACAGAAAGTTTAGCAGATGAAACAGTAGACCAAGTAAGTCCTTCTTTAGTAAAAAAATCATAATTTGCAATTACAGCTGTTGGAATTTTTCTAATTTCTTCTGCATCATTTAGCCAATTAATTAAATATTCATTATTACCATAATATTTTCTAAAACCTCCTCCTTTATTATAAGGAAACCATTTTATTTTTAAAGAATCTTCTTTTAAATTTATAGAATTTAATTTAAAATTGTTCTTTTCAACTTCAAACCATAATCTTAAAAATCTGTTATTATCAGAAGTAGAATTTCCCTTGCGAGGTTGTGCAATTTCTCCTAATTTTTGATTTTTTTCAAAAATCTCTCTTACTCTATCACTTACCCAATAAGCTATTGGAGATCCAGGAATTTTCTTAAACTCCTTTTGATCTGCACTATAATAATTTTTATTATTAAAAAACTCTTCCTCTTTCCATTGTGCATTATTATAATCAACAAGTCTTATATAAGTACCTTTCTTTTCAGGAGCTTTATTTTTTACTACCCAAGAAACTGTTTGAACAACCTCTCCTCCAAGTTCTTCAAATGCCCTTGTTCCAAGATGATTTAAACTTTGTATCTCTCTTTTCTCTATAATCTGCTTTCTTAAATTTTCAAAACTTGATAAAAACATCCAAGAGTGCATTGTTATCATTGCAGTATATCTATTTTCCTTTATAAATTCATTGCACTTTTCAATAAATACAGCAAATAGATCTCCCTTGCTGTCTTTATAATTTTTCTCAACATATTTTTTTAATTTATCAGAGAAACCTTTTCCTCCCATATATGGTGGATTTGTTATAACAATATCATATTTATCTATCATTATTTTATATTGATAAATAAGTTTTTCTATAAGTTCATACTCTTTTCTAAAATCTATATTTTCTACACTACTATAACTTAAAGATAGTTGTCCCTGTTTTCTATAAATTTCTTCTAACTCTTCCAACTCTCTATATAGATCTTTAATTTCAATACTCTCTAATTTTAAAATACTTCCATACTCTTTGGCATCATAAAAACCAGCTAAAAGTTTTTCAAGATGTACTAAACCATTTTCCTTTATTAGATTTTGTATTCTTTCTGAAATATCGTTACTCTCTTCAATAGTTAAAGTATTTATTAATATTTTCTCATCATCTTCCATTCTCTCTAAAACTTTAAAAAATCTTGAAAATTTCTCTCTAGCCTTCATAAATATTGCAAAAGATGCCAGTTGACCTGCTCTTTTATCTATTTCTAAACCATAGATATTATTTTTTATGATAGATAGAATAGCATCCCTTTTGCTCCAACCAAGATCCTCATATATATCACTTAACATATCAAAGCAATATGTAAGCATATGTCCACTACCCATTGCAGGATCTATAATTTTTACCTCTTCTATCTTTAATCTCTCTTCATTTTTTTGAACTTCATTATCAATATAGTATTTCCAATTTTTCTTTACCTCTTCACTTACTCCACAACTTTCTAAAGCAAGTTTTCCAAGAGAGTTCTCACCCATATATTTTACTATCCATTGTGGGGTAAATAGTTGAGTAGCAGGAGCAATCTTCTCTTTAGTTATCTTTTTATTTTTCTTCAAATCTGCAAAAACTTCATCTTTTAGATCTGAATTATAATATTGATAAAGCCAACCTATTATCTCAACAGGTACTATCTCTTCATCTTCTTCATTTTTTTCTATGGCCTTTCTAAATTCATCTCTCAATTTTTCAAGAAAAGATCCTCTTGCTAAAACTCCATCTGGAAAAAGAATATCTGAATAACTTCCCCTCTTCTCAAACATAAATGGCATAATTTTAGAAAGCTCATAACATTTTTCCTCAACTAAGATAGAATATAGCTTTTCTAAACTATCAACTCTATTTTTTTCTTTTAAATCATTAATCTCATTTTGAGACTCTTCATCTAATTCTTGAAAAAAATCAAACTCATAATAGTTATCTAAAATCTCTGGCTCTATTCTATCTCCACTATTAAATACTATTCTTTCATCTATATAATTATTTATCTCCATAAATGCAAAGGCAACCAATCTATTAAACCAAGTATAAGCACTCTCTTCTAAAAGTTGTTCATAACCTAAAACCTTATATCTACTACAAAGAGAATCATAACTTTTTCTAGGATATAGAGTTCCATTTATCTCTATTTCACTTCCCATTTTTTGTTTTTCCTCTAGCTCTCTAATACCTTTAGAAGTAATTCCAAATACTGCTAGTTTATTTTTCATTTTTTCAAGCAAATCTTTTCTAGATTCTGTTGCAAAAAATTTTAGGCTACCTTTATCCATTCATTTCACACCCCAATTATTAGTCTATATCTACAATTTTATTTTCATTTAAAGATTTTAATATCTCCTTTTTAAGCTCATTCAACTTCTCTTCAAGCTCTCTTATGTACTCTTCAGCTTCACTTTCACTTTCAATATTAAATTTTGAATTAACTTTTACCTTTCTTAAAGTTACTCTCTCTCTTCTCTTTGTCTTTCCATCAGCTGATAGTATAAATTGATCCTTTTCTCCCTCTGCCACTAAAAGAATCTTTTCTAAGTCCTTAATATCACTTAAATCCACTCTGTCTTTTAAAGATTTATATCTTGCTTTAACTTCAGAGACTAAGCTTTCTATATCTTCTTTATCCTCCAACTTAGTCAAAATTTCATTCTCCATTTTTCCAAGTCTAGATTTAATATAGTTCTTATATAGAGTTTCAGCTTTTCTACTTATATTTTCTAGCTCTTTATTTTTAGACATTATCTTTCTGATATTATCAATCTTTTCAACTCCAAAAATAAATCTCTCATATTCATCAAAGATATCTTCAGAAGAGAACTTACTATTTACCAAAATATCTTTAACTCTTTTTTTCTCCTTTTCTCCCTTTTCTTTTAAAATATCTTTTTCATATTCAAGGATCACATTTTCTTCTACATTTATTTGATTTAATAGATCATCTATTTCCCTAATTCTAGAATAAGGTTTGCTAGCTTCTGTTATTGTCAAAAGCTCTCTATATGGCTCTTTCTCTTTTATTCCACCTAAATATCCTAGATTTTCATCTATTTCATTAATTTTTGCTCTAGCACTATCAAATTTTATTTTTTTGCTACTTCCTATGCTAAAGAAATCATCAACTTCAGATTGATTATAATATAACTCTCTTAACTCATCTTTATACTTTAAAAATTCCTTTAAAAATTTATCTGTTTTATCATTCTTTCTCTCTAGAATCTCATCTAAAAGATCATACCAATTTTTAACCTCTTTTTTTCCTGGGTATTTTCCTCTATTACACTCATTAAAATGGCTGAATGCTGTTGTTCTTCTTTTTTCTAAAATACTAATTAAATCTGCTTTAGGAGATTCTAAACTAATTATAGAATTAGATCCAAATAACTCACTTAAAACATTATTTATCTTTTTAATAAGTTCAGTATCTACTTCCTCTTTAAGATTTATTACAATTCTTTCAAGATTTTTTGCTTGTAGTTTTGTTAAGTAATCTTTTAATTTTTCTTCATCTTTTACTACCTCTTTAGATTCAGAAATTTCTATAAGCTTATATACAAACAGTTCTGCTACAAGTCCATTTACTGAAAGAGTATTCCAACCATATGGTGCTTTTGCAAAATGTTCAACTAACTCTTTTAAAGTAACTGTTTTTCCTATTTTTTCTAAAAACTCTACTCTCTTTTTAACCTCTTTTATAGCTTCTCTATTTATATTTCCTTCAAGGTCTCTATTTATTTCAATCAAAGTATTTGCACCATTAAAACTATATGATAATACATCTCTAATTCTAGCTTCATCATATAAAGTTTTTAAAAGTCCTGCTGACTTAAATCTAAATTCAATATCAAATTTAAGAGCAGTCTCAATAAATTTTGATGTATCTGAAATATTTCCTATTTCCTTCTTTTGTCCATATACATAAACTTCTGATTTTAAAATAACTCTTTCTATTTCAGCTCTTATTCTTTTTTTTCTGCTATTATTTTCCTTTTGTTTTTTAGATAGTATTGAAAGAACAGTGTCTCTTGTACTCTCTATATTTTTTCTTCTTACGTATTTTTCTACTTTCAAATATAGTTTTATCTCATCAATATATGTTGTTTCATCTTCTGGGAATTTTACTATCAATTCATTTTCACTATCTCTTATTCCTATAAGTAATACGTTGTTATAATCTTCAGAATAAGGAGTTAAAATACGTATATCTAGTTGCTCTCCTTTTTTGCTTGTAAAAAACTCATCTATCCTTCTAGTAAAACTGTATTTCAACTTTGTTTCATCTGATAAAATTGAAGGTTTTGAAAAGATCTCCCCAAAGATATATGAATCTAACTGTTTAGCTACCTCTTCATAATCTACCTGCTCTTGATTGATCTCTTTATTAATATCTTGTTCTTCATTAGTTAGAAAGAAGTATTCATCTCCATCTTTTTGAATCAATACTTGTTGCTCCAATTTTAATAAAGCTTTCTTTATCTTTTCTTCAAGAGCTATTCTATCACAGTCAGTAGAATCAATCATAAAACTTACTAAATTATCTATATTACTTTTTACCTCATTTATACCTTTTAATAGGAAAAGAAGTTTTAATACTTCAAGTTCAAACTCATCTATCTTTCTCTCATTTTTAGCAATAGTAAATGGTCTCTTAGCCACATCTTCTAAAAATTGCTCTATTGATTCAAAAAAATAGTTAAATGGTACAACTGAACCTAATTTATTATCCTTTACTCTTATCCCTGCTTCTTGGAAAGAGCTTAAAAGAGATCTTTCACCTCTTGACATATGTTGTCCTGAATATCCCATATCCCTTACTTTTTCAAATACTTTTTGAAGTAAGCTAAATTGATATCCCACAAATGGATAAGTCTCTATAAAGTCATTTTTATCGCTATATATTGGTAAAATAACCTCATTTGTATTAAAGTTAATTGTATTATTAATATTCAAATAATCTTTAGTATATAACTCTTCTACCTCTTTTTTTCCTGTACTTCCTTTTTCAAGCAATCTTTTCTTTATAACCTCATCTATATTACTACTTGATAGAGATAACATAGTCTTAAATCTATCTTGTATTTTAGAGAAATCATTTCTTCTTCTCTCCCCTGCTCCTAAAATACTTCCTAGATCCTGTTGTGAAGTCACGATAACCCAAACTCTACCTTGGAATCTTACTCCAAGAATTTCAACTAAAGTTTGTAGGTTAAGCATAAGTTGAGAGTTATTTCCTATATATTGACCTATTTCATCAACTAAAAATACTATTCTGTGATTTGGTTCTTTTGTTTTTAAATAAGCTTCTAATAAATCTGCAAAACTCTCGGGACTAACAGAAATCTTATCATCTTTCTCTAACCATCTTTCTGAGCTTTCCTCACTCATTATTCCCATCTCTTCATTTACTTCAATAAACTCATCTTGATAGAAATCTAGGTTTCTTAGTATATCTTTCCACTCTTTTTCCACTAATTCCTCTATATTTTCTCTATATTCATCTAATATCCCTTTTTCAAAAAGCATTCTCTCAAAATTAGCTATTTTTAAATTATTTTTTGAGAAACCAAAATATCCATTGAAATTTTTTAAAAAAGCCACTGGAATACTATCTTTATTTCTATATGTATCTTGATCACTTACATTGTCTATATTAAAAAGAATAACATCTGTTGGAGCTTCAGAAGATCTCTCTATATTACATTGCAATTTCTCATCTTCTATTTTTGTTTTAAAATAATCACTTACAGCTTTTCCTTTATATTCTTTATTCTCCAAAATACGACCAATCATTTTTAAAAAATGTGATTTTCCTGATCCATAGAATCCTGAAATCCAAACTCCCATATCTTCTGTTGGAGAACTAAAAGAGTTTATATATCTATCAAAAAATCTATCAAAATGTTTTTTTAATTCTTCTGTAACTACGTATTCACTAAGTTCGGTTACAATAATATCTTCATCAGTTTGGTCAGCTTTCACAACCCCATTTATTTTCCTTGCAATATCTTTTAGAAAAATATCTCTAATCCTCATCTTAGTTCCCCCTTCTTATAACTAAAAAAACACGGTTGTTGCCGTGTTTAATTTCTTCTTAAAGCATTTGTAATAATTTTCTTATAGTAGTTTACCATAAAAATTTTTCCTAGCTAATTATTACACTTAGCAAAAACTATCTTTCCTAATATATTTTCATGTTTTACTAACTAGTATTAATCTCTATTAAATAATACCAAATGATACTATCTCTACTATTAAACTTTTTTATATTATAACATATTTTCAAAAAATGTAAACCTATCTTCTTTGAGTTTATTAGTAAATATTATTTTAATTTCATCATATTTTTTATTCTTATAGATATCAAAATATCTCTTTATATTTTTACACATAAACAAGTTCCCATCCAAACATTGTTCATTGTTTATTAAATAATATTAACGAATCAAAACAGTTACATATACAAAAAACCCCACAAACATAAAGTTTGTGAGGTCTGTAATATCCATACAATTATCTTTTTGAGAATTGAGGACTTCTTCTTGCTTTTCTTCTTCCGTATTTCTTTCTTTCAACCATTCTTGAGTCTCTAGTTAAGAATCCAGCTTCTTTTAAAGCTTCTTTTAAAGTTTCATCAGCTAATAGTAAAGCTCTTGCTATTCCGTGTCTTATAGCTCCTGCTTGACCTGCATTTCCTCCACCGATTACATTTACTTTAACTTGGAATTTATCTAAAGTTTCAGTTAATGCTAATGGTTGTTCAACTATTTTAGAAAGAATATCTCTTCCTCCGAAGTATTCAGCCATAGTTTTACCATTTATTTCTACTCCTGATGCTCCAGGAATTAATCTTACTCTTGCTACAGAAGTTTTTCTTCTACCAGTTCCTCTATATTGAATCATTTCAGCCACTGTCATTTACCCCCTATTAAAATTCTACCTTTACTGGTTTTTGTGCTGTATGTGCATGTTCAGCCCCAGCAAATACTCTTAATCTAGTTAATTGTTGCTTTCCTAATTTATTTTTTGGAAGCATTCTTCTAACAGCTAGCATTAATAGTTCTTCTGGTTTTTTCTCAAGGATTTCTCCCGCAGTTCTTACTCTTATTCCTCCAGGGAATCCTGAGTGATTGTAGTATTTTTTATCGTTTAACTTGTTACCAGTAACTACTACTTTAGATGCATTAGTAACTACTACGAAATCTCCTCCATCAATGTGTGGAGTAAAAGTTATTTTCTCTTTACCCATTAATTTTTTAGCAATTTCAGTTGCTAATTTTCCTAAAACTTGCCCTTCAGCATCATAATGATGCCATTCTCTGACAACATCTTCTTTTCTTTGCATAAAAGTATACTTTTTCACTTTAATTTTTCCTCCTAATTATGTTATATTGTGCTAATATAACGCAACGGTCCTTTGTGGGAAAGGCTTAATATACCTTACTATTATATTAGCTTTTTCCTTTTATGTCAAGTTTTTTTCTTACTTTTCTTCTTGATTTTCCTTAATTTCCTTAGGTTGTTCAGCAGTTTGATCATTTTCTTTTTTCTCAGGTAATGGTCCACCAAACATCCATTCAATTTGTCTTCTTACACCTGTTAAGTCAAGAATTTTATCATCTATTGTTATTCTATCATTTTCAGGAATAGCCATATATCCTTCATCTATAGATGCATTCTTATCTAAATTAACTTGAATTTTTATAGGTTCTGATTCAGGAGTAGCTTTAAATTCAGTTCTTACACTTTTTATAACTCCTTCAGTAGCTAATATTTTAGCCTTTTCTTCATCTGAAAATCTTCTTTGAGGCGGATAATCAGCTATAAAAAGATCTGTTGTTGTAACAAACTTAACTTTGTCCTCTGCTACTTTTTCAAAAATATCCATTGTATATTTTCCTCTTTCAGCAACAACAAATTGTTCAAGATCTAGTATTTTTTTACCTACACCAAATGGATCAAGCATTACACCAAATTCACCTTTAGTGATTAATGTATCATCAGGTGCATTTATTCTTACTTCAAACATAGTAGGTCTTTCTAACTCTTCCATAGTCATAACTATTGAAAGGTTAGGCATTGCAAATGGAAACATAGGTTGAATTAAATTGTCAAAAGAACCAAATATATCAACTACTCCATTAACTTGCGGATTAACTTGTGCTTTATATGCTGTAATTACACTTTTTAATTTTGCCATCTTTATACCCCTTTTTTATTATTATTTTTTAGACTTTGTTTTATAATATACCATATTTTAGAGGGTTTTGTAAATGAAGCTAGAGGCTTTTTCTCAAAAATACTCTTTTTTTGTTAAATTAATATATTTTTAACTATTATAAAACTTATTGACTTTTATATTTTTTTGTGTTATACATATATCAATATATTATAAAGGGAGGTTGCCATGTTACTAAGGAACGGAAAGCTAAGGAACAAAATTCAATTAAATACCTTATCTTTTCATATGCCTTGTTTTTATTGGAACTAACTTTAAAATTTTATTTTTTGTTTTATTGTTATAATTTTTTGTTATTAAAGCCAATCTAACACATAGGTGTTATGTTGGCTTTTTTTTATACTTAAATATATAAGGGGGAAAAAGATGAACGAATTAACTAGACACTTTTCAACAATTTTTGATAATAATTTTGATGAACTAAGGAGTATCAACGAATTTATTTACAACAACCCAGAACTTGGACATCAAGAATTTAAAGCTTGCTCTATTCTTATAGATAGTTTAAAAAAACATGGATTTGAAGTTACTGAAAACTTTTGTAATATTCCTACAGCATTTATGGGAAGGTATAAATCTGGAAATTCTGGTCCTACTATTGCTATATTAGCTGAATATGATGCTTTACCTGGTATAGGACACGGCTGTGGACACAATGCTTTTGCTACTACTAGTATTGCAGCAGCTATTATTATAAAAGACATGATGAAAGATATAAATGGAGAACTTTTAATAATTGGAACCCCAGCTGAGGAAACTTCAGGTGCAAAGGTTGAAATGGCAAATTTAGGTGTATTCAATAATGTTGATATTGCTATGGCTGCTCACCCTACTGGTGAGATGCACGAAAGAAGTGGACACTCTCAAGCAATGGAAGCACTACAATTTACTTTTAAAGGAAAAACTGCACATGCAGCTGGTAATCCATATGAAGGAATTAATGCACTAGATGGAGTAATTTTACTTTTTAACTCTGTCAATGCTTTAAGGCAACAAACTTATGAAACTGCTAGAATTCACGGAATTATATCTAATGGCGGAAAAGCTGCTAACATAATTCCAGATCTTGCTGTAGCTAATTTTTACGTAAGGGCAAACTCTCTTGAATATCTAAAAGAACTTGTTACAAAGGTAAAAAATTGTGCTAAAGGTGCTGCTATTGCTACAGGAACTCAACTTGTCATTGAAAATTATGAAACAAGCTTTGCAGATCTTATAACTAACAAAGAACTTTCTAATTTATACGAAAAAAATTTAAGGTCTTTAGGAGTAAGTGATATACGTGATAGTAAACCATCTGGATCAACTGACATGGGAGATGTCAGTCACTGCTGTCCTACAATACATCCTTATTTTCCACTATGCACTTCACATCTAACTGGACATAGTATTGAATTTGCCAATGCAACTATTCAATCTGAAGCGTATAAAGGAATTAAAGAGGCTGCTATTGCCATGGCTCTTACAGCTTTTGATATATATACTGATAAAAATACTCTTAATAAAATTAAAGAGGAATTTAATGATAATGTAAAATCATAATTGGAGGAAATATGAAAAAATATCTACTTGCTTTATTAATGCTTATCTCAACAATAGCTTTTGGTAAAAAACTTTATGTGGGAACAAATGCCGAATTTGTCCCTTATGAATATTTAGAGAATGGACAACTTAAAGGATTTGATATAGAGCTTATGGAGGCTTTAGGAGCTGAACTAGGGTATGAAATTGTTTGGACTAATATGGGCTTTGATGGACTTTTGCCTGCTCTTCAAATGAAAAAAATTGATGCTGTAATAGCTGGTATGTCTTCTACACCAGAAAGAGAAAAAGCAGTTTCTTTTTCAACGCCATATATGTTAATTGACTCAAGTGATCACTTAGTTTTAGTAAATAAAAATAGTTCATATAATAAGAAGGAAGATTTAAAAGGGAAACATATTGGAGTTCAAATAGGTACTATCCAAGAGCAATTTGCAAAAGATCTAGGCGGAATACCAAAACTATATGATGGCTGGACTAATGCTATTATGGATCTTGAACACAATAAAATTGATGCTGTTATAATTGCTGATGTGACAGGAGAAAAATACTTGCAATCTGTAAAAAATATAAAAAAAATTGATATAGTAGTAGATACAAATCCTGGCGCTGCTATTGCTGTTAGAAAAGCTGATAAACAATTAGTAGAAAATTTAAATAAAGCTTTAGAATCAATTGATGAAAAAGGAATATATATCCAAATCTTAGAGAAATATTTTCCAGAAAAAGTAAAACAATATAAAAAAATAAATAAAAACTTTTAAACTTTTTTAACTTATTCTTCGTCAAAAGTATAAGTAATAATAATTG
>Michael_p1__coassemble_754_pt1 | contig 75432 bp, 69 predicted proteins | sample Michael_p1__metabat2_high_PE_015 | metagenome-assembled genome bin Michael_p1
TAATTTTAATATTATTAGTATTGGTATTAATATTAGAAGAATTAGAATCAATATTTTGTTTGTTAGCATTAATATTTTGAGTATTCTTTTGAATATTAGAGGAATTTAATGTAATGTTGTCTTTATTAACCTCAATACTTTGAGAATTAATTTTAATATTATTAGTATTGGTATTAATATTAGAAGAATTAGAATCAATATTATCTTTGTTAGTAGCAATTTTTGTATTCAAATCATTATTTATATAATCTAATTGAGCAATATTAGCTGCATCATGAGCATCAATACCACCAGCTACATTACAAAGTCTTCTATAAAGAGAATCACTATTTCCTATTGATACAATACCATTTTCCAAATCATGGTTTTGTTCATTGTTAAATTTAGATATAGTAAGAGTTATATCCAATAGCAATAGAGTTAGGACCACTTGTTTGAGCAGAAGTTCCAAGAGCTAAGGAATAATTATTAGTGGTTTTAGAATCTGTCCCTATACTAATAGAACCATTATATAAGGCAGAGGCATTTACTCCTAAACTTACAGCATAACTTCCATTAGCTTTAGAATTATACCCAATAGCAGTTGCTTGGTATCCATTTGCAGAAGAATTATCTCCTAATGTCGTAGATTGAAAGCCTGTTCCACTTGCTAAGATAATTGATCTTTGAGGAATTATAAGTGTGGAGCAGTATATAGATTGACACAATAAAAGATAAGAAATATACTTTATTTTATTCATTTCACATCAAACCCCTTAAAAAGTTATATGTAGATATAATGTTTACAATATGTTGTTTTAAACACATTATATCACAAATAAGAAGTCAGAAAATGTAAATTTATATTTTGATAGATATTTTTTAATGTAAATAAAAAAAGAGCTGATAGAATTAACTATCAACTCTTATCTATTTAAATGTGTTTAACAAGAAGTTCAGCTGTTTTATAAAGCATGAATATACCAAGTCCACAATAAGAAACTAAAAGTACTAAAGCTCCAATTCTATTGTCACATTGAATATTATCAATAGATTTTTCTGTTTCAATAGTTTCTTTTTCGGTATTTTTAGACATATTCTTTACCTCCATTCCTCATTTTTATTATAAAAAGAGAAATGGTTCAAGAGAGAATAACACGGTACCGATACCTAAATACAATACTTGTAAATTCATATTTATCAATAAATGGATATTTTTTTATAAGTATGTATAAAACTATAGTAACAGGAAGTGTAAAAATAAAAACTGAAAATCCTTGATAAGGAAAATGAGCATTTATAATAATATTATCATTAGATGAAACTACAGGAGAAATTATTTTTTTTCCATGGTAATTTTGACCGTCTATTAGCAAAACAATATTAGAAGATTTGTCATTTTCAAATATTAAGGAAGGTTTTAAATTTGAATAATATAAATTTGAAAGGAGTAATGAAATTATAAAAATAAATAATAAGTAAAGTTTTTTAATTCTCATTATTTCCCCTCCTTAAAATATTATAAAATTATTTGAGACCTTTAGATTTTAAATAGTTAATGATATCTTCATTCTCAGTATCGTTAGCAATAGATAAAGCGTTATCTCCATATGACATATATCTTGGATTTACACCCATTTCTATAAGTTTATCTACAACTTTTATATAACCGTTAGCAACAGCACGTAAATAAACTTCACCTAAAATATTTTCATTTTTTAAATTTACTTCACTAAGATTATAGTTTCCAACTTTTAGTAGTTCAAGTATATTATTTTCATTGTATGAATAGTATATTGGATAATTACCATTTTTATTTTTAGTAGAAAAATCAGCCCCATTTTTAGCCATATGTGATATTATTTGAGGTGTTCCTTCTACAGAGGCCCAAAAGAGAGTATTCCAATCGTCTATTTTGACTCCTTTATTAATTATTAATTCTGAATAAGATTCAGGTTTATTTTTTATAAAAAAAGTTAAAAGAGATTCATTATTTTTATCGTATACATCAATTTCTGCACCATCGTCAATAAGCATTTGAAGAGCTTCTAGACTTCGTACATAAAATATTGGTGTTTTTCCATATTCATCTCTTTGCTCAATATCAACACCTCTATTTAAAAGAGTTTTAAGAGACTTTAAACTATTGTTTTCTAACACTCTTTCTAAAAGAGTATTCCCATTGAAATTATAATCAACAGGGAAACCATCACTTAGATATTTATTTAAAAGATAATTATCGTCTACTACAATAGCAGAGGATACCTGTTCAGGAGAAATAATAATTTTATGTTTTTTCTTTAATAAAGTACAATTATTAAGAAACATTATAACCATAAAAATAAATACTATCTTTCTCATAAGGTATCCTCCATTTTTATAACTTATTAATCTTCAGATCTTTTTTCGAACTTTCTTCTTTCTCCTTCTTTTAAGAATTTCTTTCTAAGTCTTATATTTAAAGGAGTAACTTCTACTAATTCATCATCTGCTATGTAGTCAAGAGCTTGTTCTAAAGTGAATTTTCTAGGTGGTGCAAGTTTAACAGCATCGTCACTTCCAGCAGCTCTCATATTTGTAAGTTTTTTAGTTTTACAAACATTTACTACAAGGTCATTTTCTCTACTATGTTCTCCAACGATCATTCCTTCGTATACAGGAATTCCTGGATCTAAGAATAGAGTTCCTCTATCTTGGATATTATTTAGTGCATAAGCAACAGTGACACCAGGTTCAGTAGCTATTAGAACTCCTCTAGTTCTAGTAGGAATTTCACCTTTGTATGGCTCATAATCAAAGAAAGAGTGGTTAAGTATTCCAGTTCCTTTTGTATCTGTTAAAAACTCATTTCTAAATCCAATAAGTCCTCTTGCAGGAACTTTGAATTCAAGACGAGTATAACCGTCATTACCAGGTATCATAGATACCATTTCACCTTTTCTTCTTCCAAGTTTTTCAATAACAACTCCAGTAAAGCTATCATCAACATCAATTAGAGCCATTTCTACTGGTTCAAGTTTTTTACCGTCTTCTACTTTAAATAGAACTCTTGGTTTTGAAACTTGAATCTCAAATCCTTCTCTTCTCATATTTTCTAAAAGTATAGAAAGTTGAAGTTCTCCTCTTCCTTTAACAACAAATGCATCTGGAGTATCAGTTGCTTCTACTTTCATACTAACGTTAGTTTGAAGTTCTTTTTGTAATCTTTCCCAGATGTGTCTAGAAGTTACAAATTTTCCATCTTTTCCAGCAAATGGAGAGTCATTTACCATAAATGTCATTGCAAGAGTTGGCTCGTCAATATCAATTAAAGGTAATGCTACAGGATTATTTACATCTGCAAATGTTTCTCCGATATCGATATCTTCAACACCAGCAACACATACAATATCTCCAGCATGAGCTTCTTGAATTTCTACTCTTTTTAGCCCTTCATATCCATATAATACAGATATTTTTCCTTTAAACATTGATCCATCTCTTTTAATAACCATTATTTCTTGGTTTCTTCTCATAATACCGTTGTGAATTCTTCCAACAGCAAGTTTTCCAACGTAGTTATCATATGCAATGTTAGTAATTAAAAATTGCATAGGTTTATCGTCTTCTCCCTCAGGATCTTCAACATGTTCTAAGATAGTTTCAAATAGAGGAGTCATATCTTTTTCTTCATCAGCAAGATCTTTTTTTGCAAATCCAGCTTTACCTGATGCGTAAACAACAGGGAAATCAAGTTGCATTTCGTTAGCATTAAGTTCTATAAATAATTCATAAACCATATATAAAACATCTTCAGGTCTTGCATTTGGTTTGTCTATTTTATTCACAACAACAATGGGTCTGTGTCCTTGTTCTAGTGCTTTTTTAAGAACATATTTTGTTTGAGGCATAGGTCCTTCAAAAGCATCTACAAGTAGAACAACTGAATCAACCATTTTCATAATTCTTTGTACTTCTCCACCAAAGTCCGCGTGTCCTGGTGTATCTACAATATTAATTTTATAATCTTTGTATCTAACAGAAGCATTTTTAGAAAAAATTGTAATTCCTCTTTCTCTTTCAATATCATTTGAGTCCATTACTCTTTCTTCAACTTTTTCCAATTCGTGAGAAGCAAAAGCTCCTCCTTGTCTTAAAAGACAATCAACGATTGTTGTTTTACCGTGGTCAACATGGGCAATGATTGCTATGTTTTTTATATTCATTATTCATCCTTCCTCGGGTTTAAAAAAATTTATACCCTTTTAATAAATTATTACCTACAATTGCTAATCCTAAAAAACTATCTTCATTATTATATACTCTATATTTACCATCAGAAGTAGTAAATCTTACAGTATTACCATTTAAAAATAGCTTAAGGTCCTTTTCATTATTAAGTGTTAGTTTTGGATATTCAAAAAAGTTCTCAACACTTACAAGAAAAGAATAATCTTCATTGTTACAACAAGATTCAATTTTATCTAGAGAAACTGCATTTTCAAGCTTTATATCTCCAACACTTTCTCTAACTAGTGAAGTCATAGTAGCAAATGTACCTAAAGCCTCACCTATATCATTTATAAGAGAACGAATGTATGTTCCTTTAGAAACACCACATCGTATTATTCCTTTTTTACCATCAAAATTAACAATTTCAAGAAAATCAATAGTAATAGCTCTTGCTTTTCTTTCTATTTCTATACCTTGCCTAGCTAACTCATAAAGTTTTTGTCCATTCACTTTTAAAGCAGAATACATAGGCGGGATTTGCTCAATATCTCCTACAAATTTTTTAGTAACTATTTCTAATTCGTCTATAGAAACAGTATTTTTATCAGAAGTATTGATAGTATTTCCTTCAATATCATAAGTGTCTGTCTGATAACCAAGTTCAAAACCTGCTAGATATACCTTAGAATATCCCTCTATATCTTGTACAAGTTTTGTAGCTTTACCAACACACACAATAAGAACTCCTTGAGCTAAAGGGTCAAGAGTGCCAGTATGGCCGATTCTTTTTTCTTTTAAAAGCTTTCTTAGAATTCTTATTACATCAAAGGAGGTTATCCCTGAAGGTTTATTTATATTTATTATTCCCTCCAAAAAACTCAACTCCTATAATAGAACTATTTTTTAGTATATCACATATTTCAATATTTTTGAAACATTTTCTTTAAAAATTAACTCTATTTTTCAACAATTCCATATCTATTTGATGGACTCCACAATAAATACTCGTTTATACCAAGATCTTTAAGAGCTTTAACTTGAGCATCTATTTCTTTTTTACCGTATGGAATATATCCTTTAACCCATTTTGCTGTAAATGCCTGTAACCAAGGTCTTACATTAGCTGGATATGTAATATTATTGTTTCTGTTAACTCCGTCTATTGTAGATCTATAAATTGTTGCATAAGGATTTGCATCAGGAACAGAAAGACCATATACACCATTTCCATAGTGACTAGGATAAGCCATAGGAGAAATGATATCAACTTCATTACTTACAGTTTCCCAATGTTGACCAAGTCCCATATCATCAGCTGAACTTCCAACTTGCCCATATACATCAGCAGAAATATAAACTCCTAAAGGTTGTAATTCTTTTCTTGCGTATTTTAAATATTTTTGAATTGTTTCAGGTTTAGTTTCACTTTTAACATTTCTATAGTCAAGTTGTTTATCTAATTTTCCACCATTTGAAGCTGGGAATCTTACATAGTCAAATTGAATTTCATTAAATCCTAATTTAGCAGCTTCTTTAGCTACATCTATATTGTATTTCCAAAGATTTCTATCATGTGCAGATACCCAAATTACACCATCGCTATTAGTGTAAGGTGTTCCATCAGCCCTTTTTATAATAGCTTTATCTGGATTTTTTTTAGCATATCTAGGATCTTTAAAAGAAACAATTCTAGCTATTGTATAAATATTATTATCCTTTAATTTTTTCATAAATTTTTCCATATCTGCTATTGGATAATATTTTTTATTTTCTCCTAAATAAGTTTTCTCAGCATCAGTTTTAAAAAGTAAATGTCCACTATCATCTTTTACATCTATTACAAATGCGTTTATAGGTGTACGTTTAGTCAAAGCAATAAGTTCATCCATTTTTTTGTCTGAAGCTGCAGAGTAAACAGTAAGATATATACCTCTTACATTAGTTTTTTTAGGGTTTTCAGTAAAGTTAGGTTTTTCGACAGGTGAAAAATCAATATTTTTTAAATCTGCAGAAATAACACTATTGAACTCTTTATTTAAATTTTCTGCCTTAATCCACCCTTCTTTATTTTTAAGATTTTTTTGGTATTTAATTTTAGCCCATTTATTAATTTGACCAGTTACTTTTATTTCAAATGTTCCATCAGCTTTTTTTACTTTTGTTTGCTTTTGATTTTCAACATCTTTTTCTTCTTCTACTTCTACTCTAGTTGCTTTTATTAGAGTATCCATAACTTTCCCATTATTTGGATTATCAAAAATATTTGATTTTTGTTTGTTTGTAAAAGAGTAATTAATTGTTTTAACTTCAGTAGGTTGTGAAGTAATTTCAGTATTATTACTTTCAGCAGAAGCATTTTCTACTTTTTCTAAAGATGTATTATAACCTTCTAAAGAGTGTTCTTGTTCAGCTTTTAAATTAGTTGTGTCAGCTTCATTAGAACTTACTTGAACATTTTCAGAAGGAGGTTGTTTTTCTTCTAATCCTATTCCTCTAGTAATGTCGGCAGTTGCAGTAATTACAGCAATGTATACTGCAATAGCACCTAAAATTCCAGTCATAAATTTTTTTTGTTTGTTCATTTTTGCCCCTTTCAATTTTGTATTGTTTTACAATGTATTTTATACTATTTTTTTTTAAATATCTATAAAATCTAGAAACTTTTTTGAAGGAGCTCACTATTTATATATTTTTCAAGAGTTTCTTTTGGAATTGCTCCAACAGTATAATTATTGATGTTTCCATTTCTATCAATTATAACAATTGTAGGGAAAGCTCTAATTGGATATTTTTCAAAAGCGTCATGAGATATTATAGTTGGAAATGTAGTATTAGTAGCAGTTAGTAGTTTTTTTGCACTTTCCATATTTTCATTATTTACTCCAAGAAAAACGATATCATTTTTGTTGCTACCATATTGTTTATAAAGTTTTTCTAAATTTGGAAGCTCAAATTTACAAGCGGGACACCAAGTTGCCCAAAATGTTAGTATAATAAACTTTCCTTTATAATTATCTAAAGATTGTTCTGCATTATATTGGTCAATACCAGAAAATGTAGGAGCTTTATTTACTGCAGAAAAAGTAGCAAAAGAAAATAATACAAATAAGATAGCAATAAGTTTTTTCATAAAAAATTCCCCCTTAGACAATAAATGTCAAAATAAAATCTAATTTTTGTGTATAAATAAGTATTCCTAATATTATAAGTAATACTCCCATAATTTTAGGAATATATTTAACAACCCACATATTTTTCTTAAATAGTTTTAAAAAATAAGAACTAAAAAATCCAGTTACAAGAAAAGGCACGATAAATCCAAGTGTATAAATAAACATCATAGCCATTCCTTCTGATTTCGTATCTAATGATGAAATAGCAAATAAAATTCCTGTTAATGCTGGACCAATACAAGGAGTCCATGCAAAACTAAAAGTAAATCCTAAAATAAAAGCAATGATTGGATTCATTTTTTCACTTGTGAATTCTAACTTTCGTTCCCTTGATAAAAAATTATTTTTAATGATACCAAGTTGAAATAGTCCAAGTATGATAGTAAGTACTCCAGAAATTTTAGAGAATATATTTCTATAATTAGAAATAATTTGACCTAATGAAGAAAATCCAAATCCTAAAAAAATAAAAGCACAAGAAATACCAACTGTAAAAAATATAGTATTTATTGCAATAGCTTTTTTATTATCCAGATTATTTTCAGAAAGGTATCCTATGTAAAGAGGGAGTACAGGTAATATACAAGGCGAAAAAAATGATAGTATACCTCCAAAAAAAATAGCAATATAGCTCATTTTAACCTCCACAAATAACATAATAAAGTATAGAAATATTATATACTATAACTACATAAATGTAAATTTAAATGGTTTTGAATGTCGTATGAAAATTATTTAGTAAAAACATTTATATTAAATTATATAAAAACTTTTTATTTTATTATATCAATGAAATGAAAATATGTCGATATTTAAAGGAAAAATTCGTATATAAAATTAAATGGTTAGAACATGTATTTAAAGAGATTTAATGATACGATTATTGAAATAAAACCAATTTAAAGTCAAGAAAAATATTTATGTAAAATTGTAAAATGTGTGTTATAATAGACTAAATAAGGATCAAATTTTATAATATTCAAGGAGGAAAAATGGCTGTAATAGAAATTAACCACCCATTAATACAACATAAATTAACACTTATGAGAAGTGCTGATACTGATACTAAAATTTTTAGAGAAAATCTTAATGAAATAGCTAAGCTAATGACTTATGAAGCGACTAAAAATTTAAAGTTACAAGATAAAGAGGTTACAACACCATTAATGACTACAATAGGAAAAGAACTTCAAGATAGATTAGCAATAATTCCTATACTAAGAGCAGGTCTTGGAATGACTGATGGAATTCTTGATCTTATGCCTACAGCAAAAGTTGGACATATTGGAGTTTACAGAGATGAAGAAACTCTAGAACCTGTTTACTATTATTGTAAGCTTCCTGTAGACATCACATCAAGAAAAGTTATAGTTGTAGACCCTATGTTAGCAACAGGTGGATCAGCAGTTTATGCTATAGATTATTTAAAAAGAGAGGGTGTAAAAGATATAATTTTTATGTGCCTAGTAGCTGCTCCTGAAGGAATAGCAAAATTATTAAATAAACATCCAGATGTAGCTATATATACAGCTAAAATAGACCAAGGATTAACAAATGAAGGGTATATTTATCCAGGTCTTGGAGATTGTGGAGACAGAATATTCGGAACAAAATAGTTAAATAAACAAAGACAGAGCGACATATGGTGATTTTTTGCTATTATAGTTGCTCTTTTTTTGAAATAATAATCTTTAATGAGGTATTTCATGGAAACAAACTTATCAAAGGTTTTAAAAAATGGAGAAAAAAGAGTTATTGGTAAATACAAACAAATAGTTTCAGCTGTAATGATCTGTATAGCAAAAATTGAAAATAAAGATTATATAATTTTTGAAAAACGATCTTTAAATATAAGACAAGGTGGAGAGATTTCTCTTCCTGGTGGAAAATATGAAGCAAAAGATTTAAATACAAAAAATACAGCAATTAGAGAAACAGTAGAAGAATTAGGTATTACATCTGATAAAATACATATGCTTGGCAAATTTGGAACACTTGTAAATCCTTCTGGTATGATATTAGATACATATATATCAAAAATAGATATTGCACATTATGATGAACTGAAATATAATAAAGCCGAAGTTGAAAGGATTATTTTTGTTCCACTTGATTTTTTTCTGAAACATTCACCAAAAGTTGAAAAAATTGGGTTAGAAAATATTCCACTTTTTTCAACAGGAAAGTTCAATCTGCCAAAAAAGTATGAAAAACCTTGGCCAGGACGGGCTAGGGAAGTATATTTTTACAACTTTGAAGGTGAGGTTATCTGGGGTATGACAGCTGAGATAATCTATGAATTTATAAAAGTGTTTAAAAGAAGCTAAAATTATGGTTGGAGGGATAGAAGATATGATACTAAGTAAAGAAACAGCAGCAAAACTTGTGCAAGAATTAAAATTACAAGGAAAGAAAGTTGTTTTTACCAATGGATGTTTTGATATTTTACATGTTGGACATCTAAGATATTTAAATGAAGCTAAAAAACAAGGAGATGTGTTAATCGTTGGGGTAAACTCAGACAATTCTGTTAAAAAATTAAAAGGTCCTACTAGACCAATTAATAATGAAATAGATAGAGCAGAAATGCTATCTGGGCTAAAAGCTGTTGATTTTACCCTTATTTTTGATGAACTGACTCCGATTGAAACTCTTGAAAAAATAAAACCGTCAATTCATGTAAAAGGTGGAGATTATAAAAAAGAGGAATTACCTGAAACAACTACTGTTGAAAAAAATGGTGGAGAAGTTAGGATATTAGCTTTTGTTGAAGGAAAATCAACTACTAATATAGTAAATAAGATACAATTTAAAAACAACGACAATGGAGGAAATAATGAATAGAATACTCAATTTTAATGAGTTGGATATTCTGGCGGAAAAACTGGCAGACTATGCTCATGAAAATATAGTTATAGCTCTAATTGGTGATTTAGGAACTGGAAAAACTACATTTACACAGAAATTCGCAAAATCTCTTGGTGTAACTGATGTAATAAAGAGTCCAACATTTAATTATGTATTAGAATATTTTACAGGTAGACTTCCTTTATATCACTTAGATGTATATCGTCTATCAGAGCCTGAAGAAATATATGAAATAGGTTATGAAGATTATTTAAATAATGATGGAGTTGTACTTATTGAATGGGCAAATATAATAGAGAGTGAACTACCTAAAGAATACATAAAACTAGAACTGAAACATTATGATGACAGATCCAGAGAAGTTGAATTAACTTATATTGGTAATGAAGCAAAAGAAAAGGAGATGTTAGATTATGTTGGTTTTAGCAATTGATACAGCAACTAAAATAGCTGGAATAGCTTTATATGATGATAAAATAGGAATTTTAGGAGAATTAAATCTTTATGTAAAGACAAATCACTCAAACATTATTATGACAGCAATAGATAATTTATTTAAAATGACAGGACTTTCTATAGCTGATGTAGATAGAGTAGCTGTAACTATTGGCCCTGGATCTTTTACAGGTATACGTATAGGTGTTGCTATAGCTAAAGGACTTGTATATGGAACAGACAAAAAAATTGTTGGAATAAATGAGCTAGATGTGATAGCATATAATGCAGAGAGTAGAGATGAGATAATTGTACCTCTTATAGATGCAAGAAAACAAAGAGTATATTATTCAACTTACAAATATGATAATGATAAACTAGTTAGAATTTCTGATTATAAAGATGGAGATTTAGATATAGTTTTAGAGGAATTAAAAGACGAGAAATGTATCTTCAATGGAGATGGTACAATAGCTTACGGTGATTATATTAAAGAAAAAACAAATAATCAAGGGATCGTTTTTTCAAAAACCGCATCAATACCAAGAGCAGCTGTAGCTGCTAGACTAGCATTAGAAAAAGAAGCAGATAATCTATATGTGTTGGAACCTTTTTATGTAAACAAATCCCAAGCTGAAAGAGAAAAAGAAAAAAGGGATAAAGTTAAGTAAATGATTGATTAGAATAAAAAAATAACGAGGTGGAAATGATGAAGGTAAAAAAATGGAGATGTACTGTATGTGACGAAATGTTTGATTTTGATAAGAAACCAGCAACTTGCCCAGTATGTGGTGTTGGACAAGAAATGTTTGAACTTGTTGAAGTTGAAGTTTCAGAAAAGTCAATTGAAAGAGAAATAGATGTAGTAATAATAGGTGGAGGAGTTGCTGCACTTAATGCTGCAACTGCTATTAATAGTAGAAATAGCAAAGCTAAAATTACAATGGTATGTAAAGAAAATTATCTACCATATTACAGACCTAGATTAACTGATTTGATAGATACAGATATTCCTGTAGAGAGATTATTAATAAAAAAAGATAATTGGTATTCTGAGAGAAATATTCAAGTATTGCTTGGAGAAAGTGCAAAACAAATAGATGCAAAATCTAAAAAAGTTGTATTAGATAGTGGAAAAACTCTTGGTTATGATTATTTAGTAATCGCCTCTGGTGCCGGATGTTTTGTACCTCCTTTTGAAAATAAGGATTTAAAAAATGTAAGAGTTATTAGAGAATTAGCAGAAACATTAGAAATAAAATCTGAGCTTTCTTCTATAAAAAAAGTTGTTGTTATTGGTGGAGGAGTTTTAGGACTTGAGGCTGCTTGGGGATTTAAACAAGTAGGAATAGATGTAACAGTATTAGAAGTTATGCCTAAAATATTGCCAAGACAATTAGATGATAAAGGAAGTGCTCTTTTAGAAAGAATAATTTTAGATACTGGTATAAAAGTTGAAAAAGGAGTTCAAGTAAAAGGGTTTGAAGGACATGACCATGTAGAAAAAGTTGTATTGGCAGATGGTAGAACTTTTGATGCAGATTTAGTAATAGTCAGTGCTGGAATTGTTCCAAATAAAAACTTTGCACTATCTTGTGATTTAAAAGTTGATAAAGGAATTACTGTAAATGAAAAGATGGAAACATGTCTTCCAGATGTATATGCATGTGGTGATATTGCAGAATTTAATGGAAAAATTATTGGATTGTGGCAAGTAGCAATGGAGCAAGGTAAAATAGCTGGAGCAAATATTTGTGGAGATGAAGTTGTTTATAAAGAACAAGTTCAACCTTTAAGCTTTGAAGGAATGCATACAGGACTTCTTTCAATAGGAGATGTGCATGCTGATAACAGCTTAACTGATTATGTAGAAGAATATGATGAAATTAAAAAAATATACAAAAAATTGATATTTAAGAATGGAATATTGATAGGTGCAATTTTGATTGGGGACACATCAAAATCTGTAGCTGTAATGAAGGGTGTAAAAGAAGGAATGAGAAAAGCTGATATTTTAGCTAGACTATATAATTAAAAAGACCTTGATAAAAAATGGAAATTAATTTACATAAGGAAGCAAAAAAACTAGGAGGAGTAATTGAACAATTTAATTAATTTGGATGATATAACCTTTGAGGAAAAAATAAAAAATGAAAACGAATTAGTTATTATAAATTTTAGTGCCGAGTGGTGTGGCCCTTGTAAAATCATGAATCCTATTTTGGAAGCGGTATCAAGGGAAGAAAATATAAAAGTCTTTAAAGTTAATGTGGATGATAATCCTAATTTAGCTTGTGAATTCGGAGTAGATAACATACCTGCTACTATTTTTTTCAGATCGGGAAATAAACTTTATCAGGTAGATGGGTTAAAATCCAAAGAGGAAATAAGAGAAAAACTTAACGAGTTAAAATAAAAATTACGGTCGGATAGTCTATGTATCTGACCGTTTTTTTATAGAAAATATTTATGAATTTATTGTGTATTATTTATAAAAAAAATATTTTTATACTTTTTTGTATTTGTTCGTGTATAAAATACATGTGTAAACACAATAAAAACAAGTGTTTAATATAAAAAGTCAAAATAGCTTAAATTTTTGGAGAAATACTTAAATTTTTCCAAATAAAAATCTTTAGGCAAAAAATATCTATTTGTGGTATAATTGTCTATAAATATATCGGGAGAAAGAGGTCTACACATATGAAAGATAAATTAAGATTAATAGTAGCATTTATAATTGTTTCATTGACAACATATAGCGTGGATAAGAAACCTTTGATATCAAATATCGCCTCTCCAAGAGTGGGAATTCCAAAAGGGAATGACGCAATATTAGGTGGAGCAGATGAAGTTGAAATAGATCTAAATAATAACACTTTGAAATCAAAAAGTGGCGTAAATATAAAACAGGGAAATATGGAATTAAAAGCTTTCGATATAAAAAGAGATGTTGAAAGTGATAAAGTATATGTAAATGGAGAATTACAAACTCTGTTTATAAGTCCAGTTGGAAACTTAGGTTTACAGTCGCTTAATGGTGGAAATGTGTCTCTAAAAGGTAATACAGGCACGTTTTATAATAACTTTGGTTACTTAGAAGTTGGAAAAGTTACTGGAGCTATAAAGCCAAATGATAGAATTTATTTTGGTGGAGATGTTATAGAATATAAAAATGATAAGATTTCTATAAATGATGGTTGGTTTACTACAGATTTTAAAGTAGCTAACACTAGAAATCCTAATAATGCGGGATATCATTTGTTATCTAAAAATATAGTAATTGAACCTGATAAGCAAGTTACATTTAAAGGAACTAATTTTTATAATGGAAGTAAAAAGAGAACACCTTTTGCTTTTCCATGGTATAGAATGAATATAAGACAAGGATCGCAAGTTCCTTTATTCCCAGAATGGGGAACAGATACTTATTATGGTTGGAATACATCTGTAGGAGTTTTATATGGAAATAAAGGAGATAAATTTGTAGGTGGATTTGCTCCAAAATTTGCAGATAGAATGGGACTATTAGTAGGAAGATGGGAAAACTGGTATAAAACAGATAATTTTGGTACTGCTAAATTAGATATAGATGACTGGCTTATTTGGGCAAAAGATAAAAAAGATGATAAAAATATAAAAAATGATGGAGATCGTTTAAAAAATGAAGAGCGATCAAAAAGACATAGAGTGACGTATACTCATGAATATAATGGTGATAAAGGAAATTTATATTTAAATGTGGTAAATGGAACCTACAATATGATTCCTAAGTTAGATGACATAATAGTAGAATATGCTAATAATAGTAGATTTGCAAATGGACAGCGACCAGATTTAACAAATACTATTACATTTTACAGTATGGATAGTGATTTAAAAGACTTAGGTCCAAATAAAGATATTAGTATAAAAAGTAAATTAAAATTAACAAGTGATAAAAAGGCATATGCACTGATGGTATATGATGATATATCTGATATTGCATATGGAAGTCAAGTTGATAATGATTTATTTGCACAAGTTGAAGCCTATAAAGATAATAAAAACTATAAAATAGGTGGATATTATAATTATTTATATGATGTAGATCCAGGATCTACTTTTAATGACACTCAGTCAAGAGCGGAAGATTTTGGATTTGAATTTTTAGATAAAGATACAAAAATGGGATTTACTTATGATGAGAAAAATGGAGATAAATTTAGAAGATTAGGTCTTTGGGAAAGAGATCCTAATAACGAAAGTAAAGTATCTTATGATGGATACGATGCTAATTTTAAATTTGACTATGTTCCTTCTACAGTTAAAGAATACAGTACATATGATTCTAGAGATTTAAGAGTATCACTAGGGGAATATGAATTAGGAAATGGATATAAAGTAAAGCCTGGATATGATTTTTATGCTGAAAAGAAAATCTTAGATTTAACAAATGATAAGAGTAGATCATATGTAACAGATGCTAGAAGTAGACAATATAATAGATTTGAAAATATTGTATATAAAGACTATAAAGAAAATAAAGCATATATAGATATTTATGATAATACTACTAAATTTACTATAGCAGGTGGAACAACTAAAGATGAATTTTGGGATAGACAAGGGATATATACAGCAGATGGATATCTAAAGTATATAAATAATTCTGAGTTTTATGAAGTTGGAGCAGAACAAAATGAAATATCTTTAGGACGTTTTGGAGAACTAGCTCTATTTGGTGGATTAAGATACGATAGATATAAAGATGGATATAACCCATATACCCAAACTTATGCAACAGGACATGATTCTACTATAAGATCACAATTTAAATTAAATCATACAATAAAACTTTTTGATAACATGGATAATCCAGATAGAAATATTGATTTTGCTATGACAAATGATTTGAAATTTTTCTATCAAAGATATGATTATGATTCAGGAAGTGTGAATTTTGGTAAAAATAAATTTGATAGATCTGATAAAGAGATAAGATTTGTTGGAAAAGAAAATATATATCAAGTAACAGATAGTATAAAAACAACAATAGGAAATACGGAAACAACATATACAATAGACTACAAAAGAGGCGAAAATCCCGGAACTAAAAATTTAAGTAGTCAGTTAGTTGATAATAAATTAGATTTAAAAATTGATGATAAACAATCTGTAGTTTTAAAATATGGTGAAGATAAAAAATATACTGATATGACAAAAGATCATGAAAATTATAATAACTTTACTTTTAGAAACTATGGAATAGATTATTATATAGATAATCACAAGTTATCTTATAGTGTAAATAGTATAGATTCTAAGATTTGGGATATAGATTCTAGACTAAATTATGGACAAAATATAGATAATACTAAGGAAAAAATCAGACTTCATACTTATGCATATGAGTATAAATTTGGTGATAATAGATTAGGCCTTGATTATAGTGAAGGTACAGATAAAAGACATAACTATACATTGCTAAAAGAAGAGTTAAATGTTAAAAATAGAATATACGGAGTTTCTTTCTTAGATGGAGGAGACGAAGTTGAAAACCATTATCGTGTAACTTATGAAACTTACGCTCACAGAGAACCAAGTTCATATACATTAAAACTAGATGATAAAATGTATAATGGTAAAAACTCAGATATTATTTCATTTAGTTATGAATATAAAGATAGAAGATTTTCACAAGAAGAGCTTCAAAAATATGCTGAGTTAGAGTATAATAAAGATTCAACATCACTAACTCCACAAGAAATATACAGAATTAGAGATATTTTAAGAAATAGAGAGAGAAACAGTATAGATTTTAAGTTAAATGATAATATTTATAGTCAATTTGATAATATAGGAGATTATAAACGTAATATTAGATTTAACTTTATGCTACAAAAAAATGATGCTAGATATAAGAAAACTGGTAATTATTGGGATTCACTTGAAAAAATTCAAGTTGGGGCATTTTACTCTCAAAATAGATTTGGTTTTGGATATCAAGTTGAAGAAAATGCAGGTTGGAGTGGATCGAATTGGAGAAAAACAGATAGAGAGCATAAAATTAGCTTAGTTACAAGAATAGGACAACCAAGTGAAGGATGGACATTAAAGACCTATGCTAAGTTCTATGAAAATTTATCTGAACGTGTAAAAGAAAGCGAAGGAAGAGGAAAATCAGCCTTAGATGGAATTGGAGTAGAAGTAGGAAAAGAAATGGGATACTATCAGTGGTCAGTAGCTTTTGAAAAGCAATATGTTTTAAGTGCTAGAGATTATGAATGGAGAACAGCTCTACAATTTACATTACTTACATTCCCAGAAAATCCATTATTTGGTATTGGAGCAAAAACAAATACTTCAAATCAAACAAGACCAGATACTTATTTGTTTGATGGAATAAAGGTTGATAAAGTATTGGATTAATAAATTTTTTATATAGAGGAGGCAAATTATGAAGGTTATATTACCAAGCGGAGACGTAAAAGAATTCGAAGGAGAGGTAAATTTATTTACAGTAGCTAAAAGTATAAGTAATTCACTAGCTAAGAAATCTGTAGCTGCAAAAGTTGACGGCGAGTTAATGGATATGTCTACAGTTTTAGATAGAGATGCAAAAATAGAGTTTATAACTGCTGATACAGAAGAAGGTGAAGAAATAATCAGACACTCAACAGCCCATCTTATGGCTCAAGCAGTAGTTAGATTATTCCCAGGAACAAAAGTAGCAATAGGACCAGCTATAGAAAATGGATTCTATTATGATTTTGATCCAAATGTTCAATTTACAGAAGAAGATCTTCCAAAAATAGAAGAAGAAATGAGAAGACTTGTAAAAGAAAATATAAAAATTGAAAGAATAATGATGACAAGAGAAGAAGCAATAAAACACTTTGAAGCTCTTGGAGAAATTTATAAAGTAGAAATTATAAAAGATATTGCACAAGGAGAAATGCTTTCTTTCTATAGACAAGGAGAATTTATGGACCTTTGTAGAGGACCACATGTACCATCTACAGGATACTTAAAAGCATTTAAACTAAAATCTGTTGCAGGAGCATATTGGAGAGGAGACTCTAAAAACAAAATGCTTCAAAGAATATATGGATTTGCATTTTCAGATGAGAAAAAATTAAAAGATTTCTTAACACTTCTTGAAGAAGCTGAAAAAAGAGATCATAGAAAATTAGGAAAAGAATTAGATCTTTTCTTTGTAAGTGACTATGGACCAGGATTCCCATTTTTCTTACCAAAAGGAATGGCAATAAGAAATACATTAATTGACCTATGGAGAAGAGAACATACACTTGCAGGATATACTGAAATTATGACTCCAATAATGCTAAATAAAGAACTATGGGAAACTTCAGGACACTGGTTTAACTATAGAGAAAATATGTATACATCTGAAATAGATGAAACAGAATTCGCTATAAAACCAATGAACTGCCCAGGTGGAGTATTAGCTTATAAATCTCAATTACATTCTTATAAAGATTTACCAATAAGATGTGGAGAATTAGGAACAGTACACAGACATGAATTTTCAGGAGCATTACATGGATTAATGAGAGTTAGATGTTTTACTCAAGATGATGCTCACATATTTATGACTCCAGAACAAATAGAGAGTGAAATTATAGGAGTAGTTAATTTAATTGACAAATTCTATAGTAGATTATTTGGATTTGAATATACTATTGAACTTTCAACAAAACCAGATAAAGCTATTGGATCAGATGAAATATGGGAAAAAGCTGAGTCAGCTTTAGCAAGTGCATTAGACAAAATAGGAAAACCATACAAATTAAATCCAGGAGATGGAGCATTCTATGGTCCTAAACTAGACTTTAAAATTAAAGATGCAATTGGAAGAACTTGGCAATGTGGAACTATACAATTAGACTTTAACCTTCCTGAAAGATTTGATATGAACTATATCGGAGAAGATGGAGAAAAACATAGACCAGTAATGATTCATAGAGTTGTTTATGGTTCTATAGAAAGATTTATAGGAATTTTAATTGAGCACTATGCAGGTGCCTTCCCATTATGGCTAGCACCAACACAAGTAAAAATTCTTACTATAAATGATGAAACAGTTCCTTATGCAAAAGAAGTATTTAAGAAACTTCAAGAAAAAGGAATTAGAACAGAATTAGATAGCAGAGCAGAATCTATTGGTTATAAGATAAGAGAAGCTAATGGAAAATATAAAGTTCCAGTTCAATTAATTATTGGTAAAAACGAAGTTGAAAATGGAGAAGTTAATATAAGAAGAAGAGGGTCTCAAGAACAAGTATCTATGAAATTAGATGAATTTGTAGATATGATAGTTGAAGAGGCAAAAGTAAAGTTTGACAAGTAGTCAAGTTGACTTTTAGGGCCCTGGTTGTACCAGGGTCTTTAATTTTCGCAAAATCCAAATTAGATAAAAAATATATAGTGATTATTTTTATTTTAAATACTATTCTATTTTATTAAATTTTTTTTTACAATAATGTTAATTTATATCAAACTAAGAGGTATCATATTAAAATTTTCCTTGAGATAAAAACAACGGTACTCATAATACAAACAAACAAAATATTCGGATAATAAAATTATTAAAATGATATATTTTTAATAAATGTTATATTTTAAAAAAATATATTTAAGTCATAAAAAAACAATACAAAATTTGACTTTTACTAAAGTGTTTGACGAATAGATAAAAAAACAATATAATTATAATGAGCGAAACGTATGTAAATTAAACTTTAAACTTAAAATTAGAATACGTTTATGTAAAAGTGTATTTTTAAGGAGGGAGTATTATGGTAACGTTGGAAACAATTAACAAAGCAAGGGAAAATATTCGGGATTCTATTAAGAAGACACCTCTGGTTGAGTGTCCTACACTTGAAAAACAAATTGGTGGACAAGTATTCTTTAAGCTTGAAAATTTACAAAAAACAGGATCTTTTAAGATAAGAGGAGCATTAAATAGAATAGCTAATCTTACTGAAGAAGAGAAAAAAAGAGGAGTAATTGCCTCTTCAGCAGGAAATCATGCTCAAGGAATAGCTCTTGGAGCAACAGCTCAAGGGATAAAATCAACAATAGTTATGCCAGAAACTGCACCAATAGCTAAAGTTACAGCAACAAAAAATTATGGGGCAGAAGTTGTATTACATGGTCAAGTATATGATGATGCTTATGCAAAAGCTAAAGAAATTGAAAAAGAAACAGGAGCAGTATTTTTACATCCTTTTGATGACGAGTACGTTATCTCTGGACAAGGAACAATAGGAATAGAAATATTAGAAGATGAACATGATATTGACGTTGTTCTTGTGCCAATAGGTGGCGGAGGAATACTAGCTGGAATTGCAACAGCAGTTAAATCTCTAAAACCTAATATAAAAGTAATTGGAGTAGAAGCAGCAAATGCTCCATCAATGACAGAGGCATTAAAAAGAGGCGAATGTTGTGATATATGTGGTTGTGGAACTACAATAGCTGATGGAATAGCTGTTAGAAAAGTAGGTTGTAAAACACTTGAACTAGCTAAGAAATATGTTGATGAAGTTGTTACAGTGACAGAACAAGAAATTGCTGATGCTATATTATTTTTAATGGAAAAATCAAAAGTAGTAGCGGAAGGGGCTGGAGCTGCTCCACTTGCAGCAATATTAGCTGGAAAAGTGGATTGTAAAGGCAAAAAAGTCTGTGCTGTTGTTTCAGGTGGAAACATAGATGTAAATTTAATAGAAAGAGTTTTAAATAGAGCTCTTATCCATAATGGAAGAAGATATGAATTTAAAGTAGATTTAAATGATAAAATAGGAGAAGCAGAAAAAGTATTACGTATTTTAAGTGCAAATAGAGCAAATGTTTTATATTTAACTCAAAGCGTATATAGAGCAAGATTAGGTATAGCAATGCAAGAATTAACTATAGTAATAGAATGTAGTGATATGGATCATAGAAACGAAGTAATTCGTAATATGAAAGCGGCAGGTTATAGTATTTATGAGTAAGTGATCACCAAATAACATTAAAAGGGGAAGTGAGCACAATGAGAAAATTAGGATTATTACCCAAGTTAATACTAGGGATTGTATTAGGTATTTTAGTAGGAATGTCAGGTTTTGAGTTTTTAATAAGAGCGTTAGGAACTTTTAATAATATTTTTGGAAATTTCTTAGGATTTGTAATTCCACTTATTATAATAGGATTTGTAGCAGCTGGAATAGCAGATTTAGGAAAAGCAGCAGGAAAATTATTAGTTGTTACAGTATTAATAGCTTATTTATCAACAATTTTAGCAGGAAGCTTGGCATATTTTGTAGATAGTACACTATTTCAAAAATTACATTTAGAAAATGCAGCAGAAAAAATAATGATGGCTGAAGCTAATTCACGTTCTTTAGCACCATTTTTCACTGTAGATATGCCTCCAATTATGGGAGTTATGACAGCTTTATTAATGGCATTTACTCTAGGTATAGGAGCTGCAGTAATAGATGGAGAAATACTAAAAAGAGCAATGAAAGAGTTTCAAGCTATAGTTGAAAAAATAATAGTTAATATTATTATTCCGTTATTACCTTTACATATTTGTGGAATATTTGCAAATATGACATTTGAAGGTAAAACAGCAGCTATAATGTCAGTATTTGTAAAAGTATTTATAATAATAATTGCATTACACTTTGTAATTCTTATATTCCAATATGCAATTGCTGGTGGAATAGCAGGAGCTAATCCTTTTAGACTTTTAAAGACTATGATGTCTGCTTATTTAACAGCAGTAGGAACTCAATCATCAGCTGCAACAATTCCAGTTACATTAGAACAAACTAAGAAAAATGGTGTATCAGATGGAGTTGCAGACTTTGTTGTGCCTTTATGTGCTACTATTCATTTATCAGGAAGTACAATTACTTTAACAAGTTGTTCACTAGCACTTATGACAATTTATGGAATGCCACATGACTTTAGCTTAATGTTTGGATTCATATTAATGCTAGGAATTACAATGGTAGCTGCTCCTGGAGTACCTGGTGGAGCTGTTATGGCAGCACTTGGACTATTAGGATCAATGCTTGGATTCTCTCCAGAATTACAATCTCTAATGATTGCACTATATCTAACTCAAGATAGTTTCGGAACTGCTTGTAACGTAACAGGAGATGGAGCTATAGCAATAATAGTAAATAGAATAGCTGGATTTAAATTAGGAGAAAAGAAAGCAGCTACAGCAAATAATAATTAAAATGATTTGCACTTAGATTAAGGTTTTTACAAATTTAGCTAAGTATATTTCATTAATATAAAATGATTAAAATACCCATCTATGAGGCAAATATTTATTGACCCTGATAGGTGGGTATGATATAATCTAATAGATTATTTAATGAATGTAGGGAGGACTAGAATGGAAACTTTATTTACAGTTCTGCTTTTTATTTTTGCGATTACCTTGATAGTGTTAGTACTTATACAACCTGACAGAAGCCATGGGACATCTGCAAGTATGGGATTAGGAGCGTCAAATACTGTATTTGGAATATCAAAAGATGGAGGGCCTTTAGCAAAAGCCACTGAGGTTGTAGCAACATTATTTATTCTTAGTGCACTTTTATTATATTTAGTAAAATAATAGAAGAAAAGGCGTATTGTATACAATACGCTTTTTTTGTCAATAAGTGGTTGTGATGTGATGAACAGTTTATTTAAAAATAATTTTGAAGAAGTAAAGCCCTTAGCCGTAAGACTAAGACCTACTACTTTTGAGGAATTTATAGGTCAAGAAAAACTTTTGGGAAAACATGGTATTTTGAAAAAATTAATCGAAAATCAAAGTCTTTCAAACTGTATTTTTTATGGTCCACCAGGTTGTGGAAAAACAACATTAGGTGAAATCATTTCAAAAAATATAAATAGTAATTTTGAAACTTTAAATGCAACTACAGCAACATTAGAAGATTTAAGAGCTGTAGTTGAAAGAGCAAAACAAAATATTGAGTTTTATGGAAAAAAGACAATTTTATTTCTCGATGAAATACATAGATTTAATAAAAAACAACAAGATGCCCTGCTTTCATATTGTGAAAATGGTGTTGTAATTTTAATAGGAGCTACTACAGAAAATCCCTATTACACTCTTAATAATGCCTTGTTATCAAGAGTTATGATATTTGAATTTAAATCGTTGAGTAGAGAGGATATTCATTTAATACTACAAAATGCAGTAAAAAAAATAGGGATTAAAGAATTACCTTATGAAATCCTTGAATGTATAAAAGATATATCTCAAGGAGATAGCAGAATTGCATTAAATTATTTAGAATTATATCAGAATAGCTGCATGACTCTTGACGATAACGATATTCTTCAAATTTTTAGAGAAAGAAAGGCATCTTATCATAAAGATGAAGATAAATATAATTTGATATCAGCTATGATAAAAAGTATAAGAGGTAGTGATCCTAATTCAGCTATTTATTGGTTAGGAAGACTTTTATCTGGTGGAGAAGATCCAAGATATATAGCTAGAAGAATTGTTATATCTGCAAGCGAAGATATAGGAATGGCAAATCCAGAAGCAATGCTTATTGCAAATAGTGCAATGGAAGCAAGCGAGAAAATAGGTATGCCTGAAATTAGAATAATTCTTGCTCAAGCAGTTATTTATCTTGCTATTTCAACAAAAAGTAACTCTTCTTATGTTGCAATAAATAAAGCTTTAGAAGATATTGAAAAAGGCGACCTTGAAACTGTACCACTACATATATCAAATAGTGCAGTAGGATATAAATATCCACATGATTATCAAGATAATTTTATTAAACAAAAATATTCAGCTATAAAGCGGGAATATTATATTCCTGGGGACAATAGAAATGAAAGAATGATAAGTGAGAAACTAAAAAAATTATGGGGTATGAAATAACAAAACGAGGTGAGATATTTGAAGTTAATTAAAGCGGCAAGAGGAACAAAAGATATCTGGGGAGAAGATGCAGTTAAATACAGCTATATTTCAAAAGTGGCTCAGGAAATATTTGAAAGCTACGGATATACATACATAAAAACTCCTATTTTTGAAGAAACAGATCTTTTTAAAAGAGGAATTGGTGAAGGAACAGATGTAGTTGAAAAAGAAATGTATACTTTCTTAGATAGAGGTGGAAGAAGTCTTACTTTAAGACCTGAAAATACAGCATCTATAGTAAGAGCTTACCTTGAAAATAGTATGTATGGCAAAGAAGATGTTACAAAAGTTTATTATAATGGGTCTATGTTTAGATATGAAAGACCACAAGCAGGAAGACAAAGAGAATTTAATCAAATAGGTGTTGAAGTTTTAGGAGAAGCTTCTCCAATACTTGATGCTGAAGTAATTGCTATGAGCTATTCTCTTTTAGAAAAATTAGGAATAGAAGATCTAGAAGTACATATAAATTCTGTTGGAACAAATGCAAGTCGTTCAAAATATAGAGAAAAATTATTAAACTTTTTAAATCCATTAAAAGAAGAATTATGTGAAGATTGTAGAATGAGAATGGAAAAAAATCCATTGAGAGTTTTAGATTGTAAAGTAGATAGATGTAAAGAGCTAACAGCAAATGCACCTAGTATAATAGATTCTCTTTCTGATGATGAAAGAAATCACTATGAAACATTAAAAAAATATTTAACAATTTTTGGAGTAAAATTTGTGGAAGATCCAAAACTTGTTAGAGGACTTGATTATTATTCAAGTACTGTATATGAAATAGTTACAAATAAATTAGGAGCACAAGGAACTGTTTTAGGTGGTGGAAGATATGATAATCTTTTAAAACAACTTGGAGACAAGGATATTCCAGCAGTTGGATTTGCAGCTGGAGTAGAAAGAATGATGCTTCTTTTAGAAAATTATCCTAAAAATAATCCAGATGTATATGTAGCTTGGCTTGGAGATAATGTGCAGGAAACAGCCTTAAAAGTAACTAATATATTGAGATCAAATAAAATTAAAACTCATGTTGATTTTAATTCTAAAGGAATGAAATCACATATGAAAAAAGCTGGAAAGTTAGATGTCAATTATTGTATTATAATTGGAGAGGAAGAAATGGCAAAAGATGTTGTCATTTTAAAAGATTTTAATGCAAGAACACAAGAAGAAATGACTCTAGAAAAAGCAATTGAGAAAATAAATAATGTAAAATAAATTTCTAAAGGTAATAATTAAGGAGAGGGTAAAATGATTTACAGGACACATAACCTTGGTGAACTAAGAAAAGAAAATATAGGTCAAACAGTTACACTTTCAGGTTGGGTTGATACAACAAGAGACTTTGGAGGACTTACATTTGTTGACTTAAGAGATAGAGAAGGTAAAACACAAGTTGTATTTGATGTTGATGTAGCTCCAAAAGAAGTTATAGAGACAGCTCAAAAGTTAAAAAATGAAACTGTAATAAGAGTAGTTGGAAAAGTAAAAGAAAGATCAAGTAAAAATTTAAATATTCCAACAGGAGAAATAGAAGTTTTTGCTACTGAATTGACAGTTTTAAATAATTGTGATGTATTACCATTTCAAATAACAGGAACAGAAGATAATCTTAATGAAAATATTAGATTAAAATACAGATATCTTGATATAAGAAGACCTAAGATGTTAAATAATCTTAGAATGAGACATAAAATGATTATGGCTATTAGAAACTACATGGATGAACAAGGATTTATAGATGTGGATACTCCATTATTAAATAAATCAACTCCAGAAGGAGCAAGAGACTTTTTAGTTCCTTGTAGAATAAATCCAGGAACATTTTATGCACTACCACAATCACCTCAATTATTTAAACAATTACTTATGATAGGTGGAGTGGAAAAATATTTCCAAATAGCAAAATGTTTTAGAGATGAAGATTTAAGAGCAGATAGACAATTTGAATTTACACAGCTAGATGTGGAAATGTCATTTGTTGAGATGGAAGATGTTATGAATACTATAGAAGGTCTTGCAAAGAGTGTATTTACAACTATAACTGGTGAAAAAGTAGACTATAAATTCCCAATTATGCCTTATGCAGAAGCAATGTCAAGATTTGGTTCTGACAAACCAGATGTAAGATTTGGAGTAGAACTAAAAGATTTAACAGATATAGCAAGAAATTGTGGATTTAAAGCTTTTAAATCAGTTGTAGAAGCAGGAGGAATAGTTAAGGCTATAGTTGTTCCAAATGCTTTTGAAAAATTCTCTAGAAAGGTTTTAGGAGAATATGAAGAGTATGCAAAGAGATATTTTGGTGCTAAAGGAATGGCATATATCAAAATAGCAGAAGATGGAACTATAACTTCACCAATTGCTAAATTCTTTTCCGAAGATGAAATGAAAGAAATTATTGCTAAAACAGAAGCAAATAATGGAGATGTAGTATTAATTATTGCTGATAAAGCAAAAGTTGTATACGGTGCATTAGGTGGAATGAGACTTAGAATAGGAAAAGAATTAAATCTTATAAATAATGATGAGTTTAAATTCTTATGGGTAGTTGATTTCCCTATGTTTACTTATGATGAAGATGAACAAAGATACAAAGCTGAACACCACCCATTTACTTCAATAAAAGCTGAAGATATGGACGCTTTCCTTGGAGGACAAACTGAAAATATAAGAACTAACACATATGATATGGTTTTAAATGGATTTGAAATTGGTGGAGGTTCTATAAGAATATTCAATCCTGAAATACAAACAAAAGTATTTGATAGACTTGGACTTTCTTATGAAGAAGCAAGAGAAAAATTTGGTTTCTTTGTAGATGCATTTAAATATGGAGCACCACCTCATGGAGGGCTAGCATTCGGAATTGACAGATGGCTTATGGTAATGTTGAAGGAAAATTCAATAAGAGAAGTTATCCCATTCCCAAAAACAAATAAAGGACAATGTTTAATGTCGGAAGCACCTAATTTTGTTGACAAAGAACAATTAGATGAACTATATTTAAAAACAACTTACGAAGAAGACAAAAAAACTGAAGAAAATTAATTGATAAGATAGAATATTGGACTTGAAAAAAAGGTAAATAAGTGATATAATTTCCTTAATAAGAATAGTTATCTGACCTACTCGTTATTTCTTGAGGTTTTGGGCCTAATGTCGTCATGGGGTTGGCGCTGCTCTCAGTAGCTCAGCAAAGTCACGAATAGCTTAGAGCTTAAGTTGATTACGGACTCTGTATACTGTTAGTATCTGACTACCACTTTTGGTTTTGGCGACTAAAACTGTATTGAAGACGGTAGGTTGGAGCATTCTTTTAGGGACAATGTCCCTTTTTTTTATTTATAGTGAAAATGTAACAGAATTAAAATATAAAGAGGTGAAACAGTGCTTATAATAGATAAAGAGATATCCAGTTTATTTGAACAAACGATAAAAAATCTATATGGAGACAAAGAATTAAAACAAATAGAAATAACAATTGCCACTAACGAAAAATTTGGAGATTTCCAAACTAACTTTGCAATGATGAATTCTAAATTAATAGGGAATAATCCAAGAGCAATAGCTCAAGCAATAGTAAATAACTTTGTTGAAAATGATGTTATTGAAAAACTAGAAATAGCAGGACCAGGATTTATAAATATATTTTTAAAAAATGATTATTTAGGAAATTTGCTAAAAAAATCAAGACAAGAGGCATATGATTATTCATTTTTAAATAGAAAAGGAGATGTAATAATAGATTTTTCTTCTCCTAATATAGCGAAAAGAATGCATATAGGACATTTGCGTTCAACAATTATAGGTGATGCAATAGCTAGAGTTTATAGATTTTTAGGATATCATGTAGTAGCAGATAATCATATAGGAGATTGGGGAACACAATTTGGAAAATTGATAATAGGATATAGAAAATGGTTAGATAAAGAAGCCTATAACGAAAATCCTATAGAAGAATTGGAAAGAGTATATGTTCAGTTTAGCAAAGAGTCAGAAGAACACCCAGAACTTGAAGAAGAAGCAAGACAAGAGCTTAAAAAACTTCAAGATGGAGATGCAGAAAATTTTGCTCTTTGGAAGGAATTTATAAAAGTTTCAATGGATGAGTATGCAAAATTATATGGTAGATTAGATGTTCATTTTGATACTTTCTATGGTGAATCATTTTATCACAATATGATGCAAAGTGTAGTAGAAGAATTAGTTGAAAAAAATATTGCAGTAGAAGATGATGGAGCAAAAGTTGTATTTTTCCCAGAAGAAGATAATTTATTCCCATGTATTGTACAAAAGAAAGATGGAGCTTTTTTATATTCAACATCTGATATTGCAACAGTTAAATTTAGAAAAGATAATTATGATATAAATAAAATAATATATTTAACAGACGAAAGACAGCAAGATCACTTCAAACAATTTTTCAAAATAACAGATATGTTAGGATGGAATGTGCCTAAATATCATATTTGGTTTGGAATAATGAGATTTGAAGATGGAGTATTTTCAACTAGAAAAGGAAATGTAATAAGACTTGAACAACTTCTTGATGAAGGAAAGAAAAGAGCTTATGATATTGTAAATGAAAAAAATCCTAATCTTTCAGAGGAAGAAAAGCAAAATATTTCAGAAGTTGTAGGAGTAGGAGCAATAAAATATGCTGATCTATCTCAAAACAGACAAAGTCCTATTATATTTGAATGGAATAAGATTTTAAGTTTTGAAGGAAATACAGCTCCATACTTACAATACTCATATGCAAGAATACAATCAATTTTAAGAAAAGCTGATGAAGAAGGAAAAGTTATTGATTACTCAAAAGAATTAGTTATAGAAGACAAGTTAGAAAAAGCTTTAGCTAATCATATAGCAACTTTCCCTATGGCTGTTATTAAAGCTGCAGATACATTTAAACCAAATATCATTGCAGACTATTTATTTGAATTAGCAAAAAAATTCAATAGTTTCTACAACAATTGTCCAATATTAAATCAAGATGATGAAACTCTTGTATCAAGAGCTTTACTTGCTAAAATTGCTGGAGATACTATTAAAGATGGATTATCTTTATTAGGAATAGAAACATTAGATAGAATGTAGCAAAAAAGAGGTGAAATTTCACCTCTTTTTTTGCTTTGATTATTTATTTTTATTTTGGAGTTTATTCATAACTATTGGTGAAAATAATGATAATATAGTCAAAATAATAAGAACTTTTGAAACTGTACTATGGAATAGTATATCCATATTTCCATGGTTTAAAATAATGGCTCTTCTTAAACCAGATTCTCCTATAGGTCCTAAAATAAGAGCAAGCACTATAGACGCAGAGTTAAGTTCAAATTTATTTATAACATATCCAATAATTCCAAAGACAAACATAATCATAACATCTGCCATTTGATTGTGTATAGCGTAAGATCCAATTACACTTAGAGAAAATATAAGTGGAATTAAATAATTATCTGGAACTCTAGAGATTTTTGCAAATAATTTTGATCCAGTAAGTCCTAATATTAACATAAATATATTAACTACTATAAATCCAGCAAAGAAAGTATAAGTTATTTTTCCGTGTATAGTAAATAGATCAGGTCCTGGTTGAAGTCCTTGAATTAAAAGACCACCTAGTAATACAGCAGTAACACTTTCTCCAGGAATACCAAGAGTGAATGTAGGAATTAAAGAACCACCAGTAACAGCATTGTTAGCAGCTTCAGCACCAGCAATTCCTTCTATACTTCCATGTCCAAATTCTTCTTTATGTTTTGAAAATCTTTTAGCCTCATTGTATCCTAAAAAAGATGCAATACTAGCTCCTGCTCCAGGTAGAATTCCAATAATATTTCCTATAACAGTAGATCTCAAAGTAGTAGGTAATATTTGTTTGATTTCTTTTTTACTTAGTAAAACAGTATCATCAAATTCTATTAATTTACCAGATTCTTTAATTTTCTTTTCTGCAAGCATAAGAACTTGTGACATTGAAAATAAACCTATAAGTGAAGCTGTAAAAGGAACTCCAGATAAAAGGCTTGGAATTCCAAAAGTAAATCTTGGATTTCCTAACATTGGGTCCATTCCAATAGTAGAAATCATAAGTCCTAATGCCCCAGAAATTAGACCTTTTGTAATTGATTTAGTACTAGCTCCTGCTATAATAGTTAGTCCAAATATAGATAACCAGAAATATTCTGATGGTCCAAATTTAAGAGCTAAAGTAGCTAATGTTGGAGCAAAAAGATATAATGATATAGAACTTAGTATTCCACCTATAAAAGATGCAATAACTGCAGTTCCTAATGCTTTACCGGCTTTTCCTTTTAATGTTAGTTCATATCCATCTATTGCAGTAGCAGCAGCAGCAGGTGTTCCAGGTGTACGAATTAATATAGCGGAAATAGATCCTCCAAATATTGCACCACAATATACTCCAGCTAAAACAATTAAACCAGTTGATGCTGGCATTCCAAATGTAATAGGAATTAAAAGAGCAACTCCCATAGCAGCTGAAAGACCTGGTAAAGCTCCAATTGTAATTCCAATACCAACACTTACACAAGCGGCAATTAAGTTTATTGGTGATACAGCAGTTAAAAATCCGAATAATACATCTGACATATTATTCCCTCCCTATATTAAAAATCCACTAGGTACAGGAACTTTTAAGAATATTACAAAGACTAAATATATTAATACACAAAAACAAATGCTTGTTAATATACTATATAAAAGTTTTGCTTTAAGTCCTACCATAGTTACAATAAGATATACAAGTGTTGTGATAAAGAATCCTATCCAATCAATTAATAAGATATAGATTGCTGATACAACAACAATAAAGAAAAATTGCGATGGTTTAAAACCTTCAAATAATTTTTTATCATAAGGTTTTTTATTTAAAAATGTTTCTATTGCTAGTATGATAGTTAGTACTAAAAGCAATAGGCAAACAAACATAGGATATCTACCTGCTTTTGCAGGTAGTCCTTTGATTAAAGCGTAATAGATAGCATCCAAAATTAAGAGTCCTAGTGTTAAAATTTTATCGTATTTTCCCATTGTAAGTCCCCCTAAATTCCTAATTTAGGAACAATTTCTTTGATATATGTTTCTTGTTCATTAATGTAGTTAGTTAATTCTTCAGGAGACATATATTGTAGCGGTAAATTAGCATTTTTAGATTTTTCAATATTATCTTGAGATTCAAGAGCTTCTTTAAAAGTATCATGTAATTTTTGGATAACTTCTTGAGGTGTTCCAGTAGGAGCAACAATAGCACGTGCAGATCCAAATAATACATTATATCCATTTTCTTTTAATGTAGGAACATCAGGAAAATTTTCTAATTTATTTTCAGTAAATGAAGCTAAGATACGAAGTTCATTATTTTTCACAAGATTTCCAACTTCACTAATTTTAGCAACAGTTGCATCAACATGATTTCCACGAAGAGCAGCGATCATATCAGTACTTCCTCCAAAAGGAACATGAGTAACTTTTATTCCAGCTTCATATGCAAAGTGAGCAGCACCTATATGATTTGATGCTCCAGTACCATTATTTGAAATAGTTAGTGTATCTGGATTATTTCTAGCATCTTCAACAAATTCTTGTAAATTTTTCCATTTGCTATCATTTTTTACTACAAGTACTCCTGGATCATATACATGATTCATTATTGCAGTAGCATCTTCTTTTTTAAAGTTTGTTTTTCTTTGTAGTGGAATACTAACAAATGTAGGTAGATTTATAAAACCTATAGTATAACCATCTGGTTTTGATTTTAAAAGTTCAGTATATCCAATTTCTCCATCTGCTCCTGGTTTATTAACAATTACAAATGGTTGTTGGAAGTTTTTCTGAGCTTCAGATATAAGTATACGAGCACCAACGTCAGTACCTCCACCAGCTTTATAAGCAACAATTACATTTACAGGTTTTGAAGGATAAGCTTCAATTGGTTCATTTTTTTGTCCTTTATCACATGCAACGAATAAAGCAACTAAAGTAAGTAGTGAGCCTAATAATTTCACAAATTTTTTCATAGATAAGTTTCCTCCTAATATAATTTAAATTAATTTTTTATTAAAAATCTCTGATTTCAGAGACTTGTTCCAATGAAGTAAGTTCTGATATAAATTCAATTTGATTTAGAAGTTTTGGTAAAACAACAGTATAAGTTATTTTGTTTTCATCTATATCTTTTTTTAAATTTTTAACTTTAATATGATGATTTTTAAAAATGTCATATGTGCTCATTATATCTTGAGATATAGGAGAGCTATTTTTATAAAAAATAGTAATTGTTTCAGTAATTTTTTGATTGATTAAAACAGATTCTATTTTTTTAAATGTAACTAAAACGATTAATACAGCAATTCCGCTTATGATAGTTAGAGAATAAAATCCCCAACCAATTCCAAGTCCTATACAACCAGTTACCCATATAGATGCAGCAGTAGTAAGTCCAGCAATACTTCTTTTTTCTCTTATAATAGTTCCTGCACCTAAAAATCCAATACCACTAACTACTTGTGCTCCTATTCTCCCTAAATCAGTTTTTAAAACTTGTGAAACAATAGGATTTTGAGTAGCATAGTTAAGTAAATTTATTCTGAGATGATCTTGTAACAGGGAGACAATAGCAGCACCTAAACATACAAGTATATGAGTTCTAAAACCTGCAGGTCTATTGTTAGTTCCTCTTTCATAACCAATCATACCACCAATAAAAATAGCTAATAGTATTCTGAGGGATATACTTTGTAGAGAAAGTTCTGATATAAAGCCTACCATAAATTCACCTCTTTTAATTTGTTAAATAAATTAATTATGTTAATTATGTTAATTTTTGGTTCTATTATAACACAAAGAATAATAAAAAGATATCTTTATTTTAATAAAGATATCTTTTTATAAAAAATAATTATAAAGTTAAATATTCTAGTTTAAAAAGAGATAGTTCCACCAATATAATAATTTCTTTCAGGAGCAGGAATTGCGTAATTTTTTGTTTCAGAAAAATTATATTTATTGTTAAATATATTATTTATTCCAGCATTTATAATAAAGTTTTCATTAAATTTATATTGAATAGTTAAATCTGTAAAGTGATACGATGAAATATTAGTAACAAATGATTTATCATTTTTGTTATATTCTCTAATAGTAGATTTCCCAACGTAGTTAAATGATAGTCCGGCATTTATATTATCATTAAATTGATAAAGTGCCTTTAATGTTATTTTACTTTCAGGAGCAAGAGGGACTTTATCACCTTTATATTCTCCTTTTGTAATTTTAGTATTTATAAGTGTAATACCTTGAGTTAAAGTTAAGTTTCCTAGATATTGTTCTGCTAATATTTCAGTTCCTAATCTTCTAGTTTTACCAAGATTTTTATAACTCCACCATTTAGTTGCTGGGTTATGAGTATTTCCTTGAATTAATGTTATTTCATCTTCTGTAAATGAAGTAAATATTGTCCATGATAAATATGTGTTTCCAACAAAATCTCTTACTCCAACTTCAAAATTATCTGAAGTTTCAGATTTTAAATTATTTGGTACATATATTCCATTTTGAGTTTTATCTGTAATTTGTGCTGGCATAGGAGAAATAAAACCTCTTTCATATCTAGTAAAGACAGTTCCAGTATCACTATAAGAATATGATAATCCAATTTCACCAGCAAAATTATTTTCAGTATCTGTAGAATTGATATTTTTATTTGATTTTATAGTAGGCATAAAAGAAGTATCTACATATGTATTACTAACTCTATTTCCTCCTAATTTTGAATGTTCATATCTTAATCCAGTGATTAAACTTAAATTATCAGAAAGATTATATTTATTTAATCCAAATAAACTATTATTTTCTTTATATACATCGTTAAGTATATCAATATGAATATCTGTATTTATTCCCATTAATTTGTTATTAACTTTTGAAATAGCAGGGAAGAATTTACCGTTAGTAAAAATATCACTAGTCCGTTTTAAATTAGTTTTTGAATATTCATATCCTAAAATTAAATTTCCTTTATCATAACTATACTTACTTTTTAATTTTATACCTTTAGTATCTTCATCAAAAGATCCTAACATTTTAACAGGTAAGTTATATCCAACTAATGAAAAAGGCATTTTACCAATTTTATCCATTTTATATTCGTCCATTTTAGAATGCTCGGTAAAGTTTCTTTTGAACTTTTGAGTGTATAAAGTTGTTAGAAATACTAAGTTATCTGTAGCTTTTAGTTCATATTCTAAGGAATAACTTTTTCTACTAGAATTACTTTCAACTAAGTATCCAGCTTTTTTTCTTTCTTTTGCAAGTTCAGTTTTTAGAATAGAAGTTGATGTATCATTATTTTCTTTAAAATTACTTCCTTGAAATCTAATTTTTTGATTAGATGTTAGTTGATATTCAAATCCACCATTAAAACTATTATTTTCTTTACTATCTTTTTGTCTATATCCTTTTCCATTTAGATGAGAAAATCCTCCATATACATATAGTTTATCAGTAACATTATATCCAGTACTAAGAGAAGTTTGATTTGTTTGATATGAAGAGTTTCCATAATTTAGTGAAAAATAGTCTTTTTTCTCAGTTGATTTTGTTATGATATTGACAACACCACCAGCAGTTCCAGATCCATTTAACACAGCACCTCCCCCAGGAATAACTTCTATTCGTTCGATATTGTTTAAAGGGATAGTATTTATAGGCAGTGTTCCCATTGAATCATCAATTGGATTTATTGCAATTCCATCTACTAATACTTTAACTCTTGATATGGCACGTTCACCATTTCCTCTTAGATCGACGATAGGACCAAAATATGTTTGTTGTACCATAACATTTGGAGTATTATTTAATACTTCTTCAAGATTATGATATTCTTTTTTTGAAATATCTTCTTTGCCAATTATAATTACATTTTTATTTTCTTTAGAGATATTTTCTGTAAATCCTGTAGTTGAAGTAATAGTACTTTTATCTAAAGAGATTTCATTTGCAACTACTAAGGTATTTAAAATTCCTAAAAGTAATATTATTTTTTTCATAAAAAAATCCTCCACTAAATTAACATGTGCTAATATGTAGAGGATTATACCAATTATTAATTTGTATTTCAAATTATTGTTATGACTAAATTATAATAGTTTATTTAGAAAAAATATTAACTTAATGTAAATATTATATAATTTTATGTCAATTTTTAAGTTATTAAAATTTTATAGGAATTGAAATAGTAAAAGTAGTTCCTTTGTTTAATTGACTTTCAACTTTTATTTTTCCATTTACATTTGTAATCATATTTTTAACTATAGCAAGTCCTAAACCTGTACCACCAGTTTTACTATTTCTTGATTTATCAACTCTGTAAAACCGTCTAAATATATTTTGAAGATCTTTTTTATCAATTCCAATTCCATGATCTTTAACAGAAATTATTAATTTAGAATTTAAAATAAAAGAGTTAATATAGATTTTGGATTCCTCAGTACTATATTTAATGGCATTATCTAATATATTTCCAAAAACTGTTCGTATCCATTCGTGTGAAATAGGAGCAGTTATTTCTTTGTTTTCTATAGTTTGGATTATTGTAATTTTCTGTTTTTTAGCAATATTTTCATATAAACTAATAATACTATTTAACTCATCTTGGAGATTAAAAGTATATTCTTTTTTGTTATTAGTAAGAGTATTTTCAGAGTTAGATAATGTCAACAAACTTGTTGTTAATAGATTTAATCTTTTAACTTCATTTTCAATAATATCTATAAAGTGGCTTAATTGTTTTGGATCTTTAACATGTCCAAGTTTAATAGTTTCTATAAAACCGCTTATTATTGTAATAGGAGTTTTTAATTCATGAGATGCATTAGATACAAATTCACGTCTCATTTTTTCTGTGTTTTCTATTTTGCTGATATCTTGGACTGTTATTATGATTTGATTGCTTGTATCTTTGATATAATTAAGTTTTATTTTATATACCTTATTTTCAACAGACTTTTTTATATTAATTGTTTTATTATTTATAATAGCTTCCTTTACATCATTAATAAAAAATTGTAATTGTGGATAATCAAAAATTGATTTATATTCTTTTTCAAAAGAGAACTCTTTAATAGCTTGATTATTAACAAGAATGATTTCTCCATTTTTAGAGATAACAAAAATAGAGGTTTGAAGATTATTTAAGATCAGTTGAAGATTATTTGCTTTTGACTTAATAGTTTGAAGTAGATTATTAATTTTATCTTGCATAAAAATAAAATTATTGCTTAGTTCTTGAATTTCATCATTTGTATGTAATTTTATTAATGAGGTATTAAAATTTCCTAATGCAACATTTTTTAATGCTTTTGTTAGATTTAAAATAGGGTTAACTATTTTATTAACTACTATTACAGACAGAATAATTGATATGATTCCAGAAAAAAGAATGCTAAAAATAATAGTTCCAGCTATTTTTTTTTGAAAATCATTAAAAAATGTCAATTTTTTAGAAAGCATAAGAATAACATTTTTATTATTAATAGTAACTTTATTTGAAAAAACTTCTAGAATTTTATATTTTTTGTCACTACTTGAAGTAATTCTATAAGTAGGTAAATTTAAATTATTAGCTTTAAATAAAGGAGTATTTTCATATGATGTAAAAATAATACTATTATCATGGGAATCAGCAATAGGTGTTCCTTTTTCATCTAAAAAAGTAACTCTATATTCAGACTTATTTGAGAAAAATTGTGCTAACCTAAATACTGGCAAGTAATGATTTTTATTTTCTGACAAGAATATGCTTATTATATTTCCTTGTGAAAGAGCAGCTAAATAGGCCGTTTCAATATAATTATCCTTCATCATTTTATTAAAAATTAATCCTGAAGTTAGTGAAGTGATAAAAATTAGAAAAAAGCAGATAGATAAAAATTTCTTTTTCATTTTAAGATTACTCCTTTGGGATAATATATCCAATACCACGTACTGTTTCTATATATGAATTATTTTTATCCTCTAACTTAATACGTATTTTTCTTATGTGAACATCTAAAGACCGAGATTGATTATTTTCATAGTTCCATACATGTTCAAAAATTTTTTCTCTGGTTATAACAGTACCTTTATTTTGTAATAGATATAAAAATAATTTAAACTCTTTTGATGTAAAATCTAAAGCATTGTTATTTTTATAGATTATATTATTTTTGGTATCTATTTTTAGATCTTTATAAAATATAAGATCATCACTATTATGTTCATTAGAATCCTCTATTTTTTCAGTACAATAACTAGGATCCATTCTTCTAAATACAGCTCCTACTCTAGCTATAAGTTCTCTTAAACTAAAAGGTTTAGTTATGTAATCGTCAGCCCCAATTTCTAAACACACAATTTTATCTATTTCTTCAGACTTTGCACTTAAAATGACAATTCTTATTCTATTTAAATCTGGATTATTACGTATTTGTTTGCAAATATCTATTCCATTTAGTCCAGGGAGCATAAGATCTAGTAAGATAAGATCGGGATTTACATCTTTTATTAAATCCATAACTTTTTCTCCCGATTCAGAAGTAACAACTTCATATCCATAAATTTCTAAATTTAGTTTTAGTAGTTCTAAAATATGAACTTCATCATCGATAATTAAGATTTTTTTATCCATTATATCCTCCAAAATAAACAACAGTTTAGTTTTATTATATCATAGTTTTGTATAAAAAAATAAATTTTAGTATAGTAACTAATATTTTTTAAAATATATAAAAAATAATAAGAAATTATAAACTTAATATAGAGATATATTTTTAATTTAAATATTATAACTAAATTATGTGATAACTATTTAATTTTATAAAAAAATAGATATCAATTTATTTGCGATATCTATTTTTAGATAATATTGATATGAATTTAGAAATCCTTAATTTCAAGGACATTTTTTAGTGCAGTTAATTCAGCAGTAAGTTCAATTTGATTTAAAGTTTTAGGCATTATTACTGTATATTCAATTTTATTTTCATTGGGATATTTTTTTAAATTTTTAACTTTTATATTGTGATTTTTTAGAATTTCATAAGTTTTTGATAGATCATCACTTAGATAAAAATTATCTTTATAATAAATACTAAAATTTTTAGTGATTTTTCTATCTATTAAAACAACCTCTACACGTTTAAAAGTTACAAGTATTATAAGAACAGAAATTCCACCAATAATACTCATAGTATAAAATCCCCAACCAATTCCAAGTCCTATACAACCAGTTACCCATATAGATGCAGCAGTAGTAAGTCCAGCAATACTTCTTTTTTCTCTTATAATAGTTCCTGCACCTAAAAATCCAATACCACTAACTACTTGTGCTCCTATTCTTCCTAAATCTGTTTTTATAACTTTTGCAGCTTCTGGATGATTCATTGCATAATCTAAAATATTTATACGGAGATGATCTTGTATAAGAGAAACAATAGTAGCTCCTAGACACACTAATATATGCGTTCTAAACCCAGCAGGTCTATTGTTAGCTCCTCTTTCATATCCAATTATACCACCAATTACAATAGCTAATAATACTCTAGTTGCAATACTTTGCATAGAAAGTTCTGAAACAAAACCGACCATTGATCCACCTCTTTTTTAAATATTTTGTATAATAAAAAATATGCTATACTTTTATTATAGCATATTTATCACAAGTTTAATTTAAATAGGTTATTTTTCTTTGTTTACACTGTCTAATTGAATATACAACTCCTCTAAAGCTTGAAATATTCTTGGAGATCCTCTCAAAGTTTTAGTTGAATCAATAAGGAATACATTTTTATTTTTTCCTGCTTTTGTTTGAATTAAAACAGGGTTATCTTTTAAAATATTATTTGCATTTTTAATCATCATAGCACCAGCTAAAAAATCTGGATTTTCTTGTAGTACAAATTCTTGAGAAAGAATTGGTTTTTCTCCTTTTAAACCTTCAGTAATATTTTTTATTTCTAAAAAATTTAGAATTTCACCAGGGAGGGAGTCACTTTTAAATCCCATTAAAGGAGAAGTAGAATAAAGTATAGTTCCTTTTAAATTAAGAGGTTTATTTTTGATTTTATCTTTTAGTAATGCTAATCTATTTTGAGTTTCATTTATGAGTAAACTAGCATTTTTTTCACATCCAGTCAATTTTCCATAAATTTCAATATTATTAATTATATCTGAAAAACTACGTGCACTATTTACAAGCACAGGAATTTTAAACTCTTGTAATTTAGCTTGTGTTTTAGTTCCCATAGGATTTAATATAACAAGGTCAGGATTACAAGCAAGTACATTTTCAAAATCTAAATTTACCATATGACCTATATTTTTTAAATGTGATGTTTTATCTTCTGGATAAATTTTAGTTCTAGTACCTGTGCCAATAGCAGCAATTTTAGATTCTGCTCCTATCATATAAAATGTTTCAACTACACCAGGATCTAAAATAACAATTCTATTATATGATTTAATTGGAACAGTGTTTCCTAATTCATCTTTTATTTTATTACCTTCAATAGTAAGAGCATTAGTAACACAAGAAATTAGTAAAAAAATAAACCAAATTATTTTTTTCATATATTTTTGCCTCCTTTTAATTTAGGAATTATATATGGAGTATTTTCACTAGTATACAAAATTTCACAATCTAGATTATAGATTTTTTTTAGGTTATCTTTTGTAAGAGTTTCAATAGGCGTTCCTGTAGTAAAAACTTTTCCATCTTTTATCATAATAACTTCATCACAAAACATTCCAGCAAGATTTAAATCGTGTAAAACTACTATAGCAGTAAGATTTTTTTTATCCATATTTTCTTTTAATTTTGCCATTAAATCAAGAGCATGATTTAAGTCAAGAGCTGATGTAGGTTCGTCAAGTAAGATAATATCAGTATGTTGAACCAGTGCTCTTGCTAATAAAACTCTTTGAAATTCTCCTCCAGAAAGAGTAGGAGCTTTTCTATTAATAAATTTATCTAGATCAAGTTCTTGTAAATATTGTGTAACTAGTTCATGATCTTTTTTAGAGTATCCGTCCCAACTATTATTAAGATGAGGTAATCTTCCCATCAATACAAAATCATGCACAGTCATATCTGACATAAGTTGTGATTTTTGTGGAACAAAAGATATCCGTTTTGCTTTTTCTTTTTGAGTTAGTTTTTTAATATCTATATTATCGAGTTCTATTTGCCCAGAAGTATATTTTAAATAGCCTAATATATTTTTAAGTAGAGTTGATTTTCCACAGCCATTAGGACCTAAAATACCAGTTATTTTATTTTTTTTAAACCCCACAGAAATTCCATTTAATATATTTTTATCTCCATAAGAAAAATAAAGATCATGTATATTTATAATGTTCATTAGAATTCACCTTTCTTATTTTTTAAAGCTAAATACAAAAAGAATGGAGCTCCAAAAAATGCGGTAATAACTCCTAGAGGAATTTCAACAGGGGCTAGAGCTACTCTTCCTATTGTATCGCAAATCATTAAGAATAAACCTCCTGCTAGAATCGTACTTGGAAGCATTTTACTATTTGAAGGGCCTACAATCATTCTAATAGTATGAGGAATAATAAGACCAACAAAACCTATCATTCCAGAAAAAGCTACTGAAAAAGCTACAATTAAAGCTGTTACAGCAAGCATTTTAATTTTCAATTTATTTACATCAACTCCTAATGAATGAGCTTCTTCATCACCTGATAGTAAAGCGTCTAATTGATGTCTTTTAAAATAAAAATATGTTATAGACAAAATAAGTGGAATAGTTATAAATTTTATATGTGACCAAGTGGCATTACCAAGATATCCCATCATCCACATTGTTATTTTAAATGAATCTTCTCCAATAAGGTACATTGAAAAAGAGGTGAAAGCCCCTAAAAAAGAAGAAACAGCTACACCTATTATAAGAAGGGTTGTTACATTTATTTTATTTCCTTTTTTAGCCATTTTAAAAATAAAAAATGTACTTGCAAGACACATAAAAAAAGCAATTACACCGTACATAAAATCAGGCAATCCCAATACGAAAGCTATAACAGCTCCAAATGTAGCACTAGCTGATATTCCAATAATATATGGATCTGCAAGTGGATTTTGAAATACTGTTTGTACAACAGCACCACTAGATGCAAGCATCATTCCTATTAAAAGTGACATAATAATTCTAGGAAGTCTTAAATTAAAAATAATAAGTTTCATGTATTCTGGTGCATTTTGTGGATGAAATATGTATTCTATAGGTACATGAACACTTCCTAAAGGAATAGCTATTAATATAAATATAGCAATCCCTATAATAAGAAAAATAGGTAAAAGTTTATTCATTTGTTTTCCTCACAATATATGTTATTTTAAAGTAATTACTCCTTGATATTACCACAATATCATCGAATAGACAAGGTCAATATATTATATTTATTAATATATTTATCCAAAATATAATATCTAGTTAAGTTGTAGATCTAATCAAGTATTTGTAAAAAATATTTTTGAGCTTTTTCTAAATCGTCATGATTAGGATGTTTACTAGCTTCTTCAATTCTAGCAAGTCTTTCAGGAGTTAAAGGATGTACAAGATTTAGAGGAAATTTTCCCATTTTTTCCACTAATTTTGGATCAACTTTACCTTGGCATAGAAAACTTCCAATACAGTTATTATTTTCAGAACAAAGTTTATTAACTTTAGCTTGAACATTTTTTCCATGGTCTGAGTTTGGATCTGCTCCTAATGTTCCAAAGAGAGCAATGTTTTTATTTTTTAAGTTTTTAAGAAATTTTTTAGATACATTATCCATATGTCCCTTATCTACCCAATATCCTATAATAATAGTATCAAAATTATTAGTATCAATATTTTTATTTTCATTAAGACAGATAATTTGTTTGTTATCTTTAACAATATCGTAGATACTTTGAGCAACTTTTTTAGTATTTCCAGTTAAAGTTGCATACGTAATAAGAGTATTCATTAATTTTCCCCCTTATATTCTTCTATCATTTTAGTAATAATAGCTGCAGCAATAGTATTTCCCCAAAATATTCCGTCAACAGTATATTTAAAAGAGTTTTCAAAAAATTCTAAGAAGTCCTCTCTTTCGCATTCTTGTAGAATACCTAGAATGCTAGGATAGATATCATCACCAGTGAGTTCTCTAATTTCAGTTAAATTAACTTTTGGATATTGTAATAATCCAGAGAGTTTTTTCGCTTTATATGAAAAATCACTATCTTGAGAATAAAAAGAAATTAGTTTATTCATATTATAATATTCAATATTATCTACTCTTCCTCCTGCCCCAACTCCAATAGCTATTAGATCTTTACATGAGTTAATATTTTGAATATATCCATAAGTATCTTTTCCATTTGTTATCTTTGTCAATTCAAGAAGAGAAAAACCATTATTTAATGTTACTTCTAAAAATTTATTATGAAGTTCTTTATCTCTTCTTATGTGATAATCAAAAGATAATTTATTATTTTCTAGATCTTTTGATATTTTAGAACCTTTGTGTATCATTAATGAGTAAAAACTGATGCTATCTATACCTAACTCAATTGCAATTTCTGCATCTTTTGTAACTTCTTCAATTGTCTCATCAAGATAGTTATAAATTATATCAATACAGATAAGACCACTATAAGATTTTTTTATATCTTTTAATCTATTGATAACTTCTTTTTGATCAAAAGTTCTATTTAATAATTTACGTCCTCTATCTGAAAATGTTTGAACTCCAATACTGATTCTATTTACACCATATTTTTCCATTATACAAAGTTTTTCTGGAGTTAAATTATGAAGAGTAGATTCAAAAGTAAATTCACAATTTTTTGATATATTAAAATTGTTTTTAAGTGAAGAAAGAATAGTTTCGAGTTGAGATGCACTATATATAGTAGGAGTTCCTCCACCAAAGAATATTGTATCGATAGTTTTTTCTTGGACATATTTTCTATTTTTATATTTCTCAAATTCTTTACATAGATATTGTACATAGCTATCTAAATTGTTATCTACTTTTTTTCTGTTCATATTACAAAAAGAACAAATAGTGTCACAGTATGGAGTATGTACATAAATATCAGCTGTAGAGTCCTTAGGTTTTTGTTTCATTACACGATTAAAATAAAATGGAGTTACCATTTTATTTGGAATAAGTTTTGTAATAATGTTTTTTACATCATGATGAGATTTATATCTAATTTCGAACATTTATATGATTTCCCCCTTTAATAATATTTATTGATTATATAGTTAAATATATCTATTAAATTATAGGTATAAAAAATCAATATTTTACATCATACACTAGTAATCATACTATACAAAATATATTTAAGTCAAACATAATTTATGAAAATAAAATTAAAAATTTGAAAATAAAAAAAGAGCACACTTTTATGTGCTCTTTCGTAACAAATAATTATTAATCTAGTTCTTGTATTCCTCCACCGTTGATATACATAACTTGTCCATTTGTCCATCCTGATGCAGGACTTGCAAAATAAAGTACTCCCATAGCTATATCATCAGGAGCTCCAAGTCTATCAAGTGGAGTTTTTGCTAACATTTTCTTTTCAATTTCAGGAGTTAAAACAGTTGCTAGAGCGTGAGTTTTAATAGCTCCTGGCCCTATTGCATTAACTCTAATTTCAGGTCCTAAGTCAAATGCTGCATATTTAGTCATTTGGTTAACACTAGCTTTTGAACTTCCATAGATAATCATATCATGACTTACCATGTCAGCAGCCATAGAACTAATGTTGATTATAGAACCATATTTAGCAGCTTTCATATGAGGTGCACATAATTTAATAAGCATTATCATACTAAATACATTTAAAGTAAATGTTTTAACGATATATTCTAGAGTCAGAGTTGAGATTTCTTCTCTTCCTGCTCCACCTCCACCAGCTACGTTTACAAGAATATTAATTTTTCCAAAAGTTTTAACAGTAGTGTCTACTAAGTTGATAAGATCTTGTTCAACAGTAACATTACATTTAACAACTAATCCTCTTTTCCCAAGAGCTTCAATTTCTTTTACAGTTTCAAGAGCGTTTTTTTCATCTAGATCTGCACAGACTACATCTGCTCCAGCTTCAGCAAGTTTTAATGCACTAGCTTTTCCAATACCACTTCCAGCACCAGTAACAATTGCTACTTTCCCAGTTAAATCATACATTTCTTTAATTGACATATAATCATCTCCTTTTAGATAAAAAAAGATAAAATAAACTATTCTTCATACAACTCAAGTGGTAAATTGTCGGGATCTCTAAAAAAAGTAAATTTCTTTCCAGTAATCTCATCAATTCGCACAGGTTCAACAGAAATTCCTTTTGAAGTAAGATAACTTACACTCTTTTCTATATCTTCAACCTGAAAAGCTAGATGTCTAAGTCCTGTTGCTTCAGGATTTGTTAGACGTTCAGGAGGATTTGGAAAAGAGAAAAGTTCAATTTGTATTCCCCCTTCAGTAAGAAGATCAAGCTTATATGAATTCCTATTACTTCGATATGTTTCTTTTAAAATTTTAAATCCAAGTATTTCACTATAAAATAGTTTAGAACTATTATAGTCTGATGTGATAATCGCAATATGATGAATTTTTTTGATGTTGATCATATTTCACCTCAAAACAAGCTCTCTTTCATTATTATACCACATTTTATTTTTTTGTGAATAAAATCTATAAAAATTGCCACTTTTATTTACATATGTTAGAATAAAAAAAATAAATAAAATAAGGTGGAGACATTATGAAAATTCAAAATGAGTTAAAAAAAAGAATATTTATATTAGATGGAGCTATGGGAACAGAAATAAAAAGAAATATTCAACTAAAAGACAAGCAGTTAAATGAAGAATTAAATATAATAAATCCTGAAATAATAAAAAAAATACATAGAGAATATATAAAGGCAGGGGCAGATATAATAGAAAGCAATACATTTAACTCAAATGAAATGGCGTTACAAAATTCTAAATTTAAGGGGAAATCTTACGAGTTATCTTTTGAAGGTGTGATGTTAGCTAAAGAGGCAGCAAAAGAATATAAGAATATATATGTAGCAGCTTCTATAGGACCTACTAATAAAAGTTTATTTTTAGAGAAAAATGATTGTACTTTTGATGTGAAAAAGAATGAGTTTATAAAAGATATAAAAGGACAAATAGCGGGAGTAATAGATGCAGATCCAGATTTAATACTATTAGAAACTGTTTATGATAGTTTAAATTTAGAAATTATGCTTGAAGTAATAAAATATAATTTTAATAAAAAAAATAAACAAATACCCATTATTGTATCATTGACAGTTGGAGAAAATAGAAAAATTTTTAGTGGAGAAAGCTTTGATGAAATTATCGAAAAAGTAGATACAGAGGATATAATAGGATATGGAATTAATTGTTCTTATGGAAGTGAAAAATTAATAAATTTAATAGAACAAATAGCACTAAATAATAGAAAATTAATGATTGTATATCCTAATGCTGGGTTACCAGATAGCAATGGAAATTACAAAGAAACACCAGAAATTTTTAGTAAATATATGGAAAAAATTATGAGAAATAATAAAGTAAATATTGTAGGTGGTTGCTGTGGGACTACTTCTGAATATATAAAAATATTATCAAATTCTTCTAAAAATTATTTGCCAAAAGATTTTGAGATATAAAAAAAGGTACTGCAATAGCAGCACCTAAAATACTAATTTTTAAAACTATGAATAGGAGCAGGAATTCTTCCACCTCTATTGATAAAATCTTCACATTTAAATTTATTTACAGCCATTACAGGTGCATAACCTAATAGACCACCAAATTCAACCATATCTCCTACATCTTTTCCAATAGCTGGGATTATTCTAACAGCAGTAGTTTTACTATTTATCATTCCAATAGCAGCTTCATCAGCAATAATTCCAGAAATAGTAGCTGCAGATGTTGAACCAGGAATAGGTATCATATCAAGTCCAACAGAACATACACAAGTCATAGCTTCAAGTTTTTCTAGTGTTAAAGCTCCACATTTTGCAGCCTCAATCATAGCGTGATCCTCACTAACTGGAATAAATGCTCCACTTAGTCCTCCAACATAAGAAGAAGCCATAACTCCACCTTTTTTTACATTGTCATTTAACATAGCAAGAGCAGCAGTTGTTCCCGGAGCTCCAGCTTGCTCAAGTCCCATTTCTTGAAATATTTCAGCAATACTATCTCCAATAGCAGGAGTTGGTGCTAAAGATAAGTCTATAATTCCAAAAGGGACGTTTAATCTTCTTGCAGCTTCTTGGGCTACTATTTGTCCAGCTCTTGTAATTTTAAAAGCTGTTTTTTTAACAACTTCGCAAAGAGTTTCAAAATCAACACCTCTTGCTCTTTCTAGAGCTTTTTTAACAACTCCTGGGCCACTTACACCTACATTGATTACACACTCAGCTTCACCAACACCATGAAAAGCACCGGCCATAAATGGATTATCTTCTACTGCATTACAAAAGATAACTAATTTAGCACAACCTAAACCATCAATTTCCTTTGTAAGATTTGCTGTTTCTACAATAATTTCACCCATTTTTTTAACAGCATCCATATTTATACCATTTCTTGATGTACCCACATTAACAGATGAGCAAACTCTTTCTGTAACTTTCATAGCTTCTGGAATAGAGTTAATAAGAATTTTATCTGAATTGGTATATCCTTTGTGTACAAGAGCAGAGAATCCACCTATAAAGTTAACTCCACATTCTTTAGCAGCTCTATCTAAAGTTTTAGCAATACTTACATATGAATTTGTTTTACATGCAGCTGCAGCAATTGCAATAGGTGTAACTGATATTCTTTTATTTACAACAGGTATCCCAAATTGTTTAGAAATATCGTTACCAACTTTTACTAAATCTTTAGCATAAGTTGTTATTTTTTTATATATTTTTTCATTAAATTTATCTATATCAGGATCTGCACAATCTAAAAGGCTTATACCCATTGTGATTGTACGCACATCTAGATTTGATTCGGCAATCATTTTATTAGTTTCTTCAATTTCAACTCTAGAAATCATAAGATTCCTCCTTATTTGTTATATACGATGCATACAATTAAAAATGTCTTCATGTTGAACTGTGATAGTAACTCCAAGTTCTTTACCTATTGTTTCTAATTTATCAGAAAAAATTTCAAGTGGTTGAGTTGAATTTGTAGCATCAACTATCATCATCATATTGAAATACCCTCCAACAATTGTTTGAGAAATATCAAGAATATTGATATTTACTTCAGCTAGGTAATTGCAAACTTTAGCAATGATTCCTACTTTGTCTGTTCCAAGAACAGTAATAATACATTTCATAATTTCCTCCCTAGTAAATTTTTTATAGTAGTTATTGAATAACTAAATAGTATATCAATTGGAAAAAATTGTCAATTGTTAACAGAAAATAACTTTACTTAAATTGTTTCTCATATTAAAATAGAAGTCAAAGGGAGGGATGTATATGATAAAAACAAATAGAAACTTTTTAGTAATGCAATCTGTTGGAGGAAAAATCCACAGTCCTATGGTATCATCACCATATAGAATTTCAAGAGATGGAGAGCCTATGATAGTACCAGCAACTGGAGGAATTTCTTATAATGTAAAAGTAGGAGATTCTTGTATGAAATGGGTAGGAGATCATGTAGAACCTGGTGTTAGTATCAGAAATGAAAATGTACCAGAAAATACAGCACTTATGGTTTTGGGGTGTATAGGGAACACTGCAAAAGTTATAAGTGGAGATGCAAAAGGAGCAAAAGGATTTGTTACTGGTGGACACGGTGGAATAGAACATACTCTTATCTATTTTGACGATGATGTATTAGAAAAACTTGCTCTAGATGATAGAATTATGGTAAAAGCATTTGGACAAGGACTTAAAATAGATGGCTTTGATGATGTAACTTGTATGAATATCGATCCAGATTTATTAGAAAAAATGGATATAAAAGTTACTGATGATGGAATGTTAGAAGTTCCTGTTGTTACAGAGATACCACCATACCTTATGGGGTCTGGTGTAGGATCATCAACAGCTTTTTCAGGTGATTATGATATAATGACTGGAGATAAAGAAGCAAATGAAAAATATGGAATCAATGATCTAAGATTTGGAGATATCGTATTATTAAGAGATTGTAATAACTGCTATGGAAGAGACTATTTAAAAGGGTCAGTAACAATTGGAGTAGTTGTTCATAGTGATTGCATAAAGGCTGGACACGGACCAGGAGTTACAGCTATAATGAGTTGTGCAACTACTAAGATAAAAGGCAGAATAGACAAAAATGCAAATATTGCCCATTATATGGGAGTTATAAAAAAATAAAAATGGGGAGCTAAAAGCTCCCCATTAACTTATATTTTACCAGTTTTTCTATACATATAAAGTGGACGTCCTACATTTCCGTAGACAGAAAATGCAATGATATGTCTTGTAGATTCAAGATAATCAAGATATTTTTTAACAGTGACATTACTTAAGTTTGCAAGTTCGCATACATCTTTTATTCCAAACTCAGGTTCGTTAATATTTTTAATAATGTTGATTACTTTTTTAAGAGTATTTTCATTTAATCCTTTTGGTAAATCATCACATTGAATATTTTCATTTGTATTTAAACTATCTAATGTACATTGATCAAGTTTTTCCTCTTTTAAAAGTTGATCTCTTTGAAAAATCTTTTCAATACTTATTTTAAAACGATCAAAGTCAAAGGGTTTTATTAAATAATCGATACAACCTAAAGCAAATGCTTTTTTGATATCTTGACTCCCATTTGCTGAAGTTATCATTATAACATCAGTTGTATATCCAAGGCTGCGTATTTTTTGAAGAATATCAATACCATTTTCAGCACCTAAATACACATCTAAAAGAATAATATCAATGGGATATTTTTTAAGATAATATAGTGTTTCTTTTTCATTTGTGCCATTTCCAATAACTTGAATCTCTTCAAATTGGGATAGATATTCAGAGTTAATCATAGCTACCATTGGATCATCTTCAATTACTAGTACCTTCTTCATATTTCACCTCAACTTTAAAAGTTTTATTATCATTTTCAATTATTAGTTGTATACTACCATCATAAAGTTTTAATTTTTGTTGGATAAGATGCAATCCTACACCTCGGTGTTTACCTTTTGTAGAAAATCCATAGTCATATATTTTATCAATTATATTTTCAGGAATTTTTTTCCCATTATCACATACAGAAATTCTGATTATATTCTCATCTTCTTCAATTTTTATTTTTATATATTTGTAGTGTTTAGTTTCTTCTTTAAATGAGTCTATTGAGTTTTCAATTAAATTACCTAAAATAGTACCAATATCATTAGTAAATTGATTGTTTTCATTAATTGCTAAATTTGAATCTGGCTCTAAAATAAATTCAATTTTTTTTTCTTTACACAAAGCTTCTTTACCTAAAAGCATAGCTTTTAAAAAAGAATTTTGTATATTATTGTACTTTCTAAAATCGTATTCATTTAATTCTTGAAATTCTTTGATATAGTTTTTAACCATGTCAATTTTTCCTAAGTTAATAAGTCCTAAAATCACATGTAATCGATTTTTAAATTCATGAATACTAGCTCTCATTCCTTCGATTAATTGATCAATACCTGTAATTTCGCGAGCATAATTGTCTACGTCATCTCGAGTTTTAATAGTCAATATATTACCATAATATTTTTTTTGATCATAGATTGGTAAAATTTTTATATGATATATTTTTTTATTAATGGTTATATCAAATCTTACGATTTTCTTACCTCCTAAAAAAGACTTAGTATGATCTAATACTATTTGAGGAGTTAAAGGAGAAAATTTGTTAATAAATACCTTGTTGACATCTAGTATTTTATTATTTTCATCTAGAATGATAAGTCCAGATTCAAGGTTATCGAGTATAATTTTTTCTTTTATATGGAGTTTACCAATGTCTTCTGGCTCAAGCCCAAACATTGATTTTTTTACACCTCCTGCAAAAAATATAGACATAATAAATGCTAGAGTAAGAGAGACGAAAAACAAAAGAACTAAAATAATAATTGTATTATAAGTCATATCTTTTATTAAGTAATTATATTTTCCTACCATGACAAAGCCAATTACTTTTTTATTAGTTAGATTAAAAATAGGTTCAAATCTTCTAGTAGTTATTCCTACAGACCCTCGCATTGTTGAAAAATAACCTTTACCTTGGTTTATAAGGTTCCAGTTTACCGGATTTACAAAATGTGTTCCAATTTGCTCCTTTACTAAATGAGAATATTTTAATCCAGAATTGTCAGCAATAACTATAATATCAGCATCTTTAAAAATAGAAATATAGTAGTCCATAGTTTTATCAATTTCTTTATTTAAATTTTTATTTTCAATATCAGATTTGATAGTAGGATTTTGACTAACTAATTTTGCAACTTCTAATAGATTTGTTTTTATATATTCAGTGTCATCTTTTACTTTAGTGTCTATAAAAATTAAATAGGATAAAAATAATGTAAGAAAGTTAATAAGTGTTACACATAAAATAAGTTTAGTTTTAAAAGTCATTTTATTCATAATATACATATTAACATTTTTAATAAATAAATTCTATATATTAAAATAAGTCATTTTTTATAAAAATAAAGACAAATGATAAAATTTTAACAATAAATGGGCAAAAAAATTACTTTTATAACAGTTAATATTTTAAATTTCACTTAAAAAACTTAAAAAACTCTTTATAAATTTAAAAAAATTGAATTTAATATGAAAAAAATATATGATTTAAACAAAGAGAAACAAATAATAATTTATATGGAGGCAATCATGAACTTTAATGAAATTTTATTAGGTATTCTGAGAAATAACAATATCATTGGTGCTATTTCGTCAGCAGTTTTAATAATTTTATTTGGTTTTTATCTTAGAAAGAAAAATGTTTTTAAAGATAACACAGCAAAAATTTTAACAGATGTAATCTTATCAGCATCACTTCCAGCACTAGCTTTCAAATCATTTATGCAAGATATAAATAAAAATAGTATGATGGAAGGGATAAATCTATTAATTTGGGGATTTATCATTTATATTCTACTAATTTTTCTTACAAAAGTTATATATATGAAGTATAATGGAGACAAGAAAGCAGTTTTAGAAGTACTTACTACATTTGGTTCAACTACATTTTTTGGTATTCCAATAATTGCAGCTGTATATGGAAATGTAGGAGTAATGTATGCATCAATATTTAATATAGCTTATAGAGTATTTTTGTATTCTTACGCTTATATTAAAATGTCAGGAATAAAAGCTGATAAAAACAATGTAAAACAGATGTTTTTAAACTCAATTGTTTTAGCTACATTTATTGGTATGTTTATTTGGTTATTTCAAGGATCATTACCTCAAGTAACAATAGGTGATACAAGTTATGCATTTTTAAGAATAGACAAAACAGCATTTTGGCTATTTAAACCAATGACATATCTAGCAGCATTAGCTTCACCACTTGCTTGGCTTGCTATAGGGGCTAAACTTGCAGATATCTCTTTAGGAGAAGCACTTTCATCAAGAGATTCGTGGATCTATAGCTTCATTAAAGTTGTAATAGTTCCATTAATTAATATAGTAGCTCTATACATTTTAACAGTTACAAAAATACTTCCAGTATCATTTGTAGGACTTGCATCAGTTATCATTATGATGGCAACACCTACAGCAACTGTTGCAGCAGCTTATGCTATCAAATTTGATAAAGAATCAGTACTTACTTCAAACTGTTCATTACTTTCAACAATATTTAGTGTAATTTGTATGCCACTTTGGATTGTTGTTTTAGAAGTAATAAAATCAATGAATATATTTATGTAGTTTACACTAGGAGGTAAAAAATGAAACTAATATGTTTTGGTGTTAGAAAAGTTGAGAGAGCTTATTTTGAAAAATTAAATAAATTTGGATATGATTTAACTTTAGTAGAGGAATTATTAAATGATTCAAATATCGAAATGATAAAAGGACACGAAGCTGTAATGCTAAGAGCAAATTGTCCTGCAAATAGAGTAAATCTTGAGAAAATGAAATCATATGGAGTTAAATATTTATTGACAAGAACAGTAGGATATAACCATATTGATTTAGAAGCTGCTTATGAAATGGGATTTAAAATGGCAAGAGTACCAAGATATTCACCAAATGCAATAGCAGAGTTAGCTGTGACATTTGCTATGAACCTTGTTAGAAAAGGTGCCTATATGGTAGATAGAACTCGTAATAAGAATTTTGTAGTTGATGAGTATATGTTTAGTCCAGAAATTAGAAATCTAACAGTAGGTGTAATAGGAACAGGAAAAATAGGATATACATCTGCAAAATTATTTAAAGGACTAGGAGCAAAAGTAATTGCATACGATCTTTATCCAAGTGAACAAGCTAAAGAATTTGTTGAATATGTAACATTAGAAGAACTAAATAAACAAGCTGATATCATAACTTTACATTGCCCATACTGTAAAGGTGAAAATGATAAAATGATTAATGATAACTTTATTTCTAATTTAAAAGATGGAGCTATTATTATCAATACAGCTAGAGGAGAACTTCAAGATGTTGATGCTATCATAAGAGGAATAGAAAATGGAAAAATTGGTGGATTTGGAACAGATGTATTTTCAAATGAAAAAGAATTTTTCTTTAAAGATATGACAGGAAAAGAAATAGATAAAACAGTTGAAAAATTAATCTCTTTATATCCAAGAGCATTAGTAACACCACATATTGGATCATACACTGATGAAGCTTTAACAAATATGATTGAAATTTCTTACGAAAATTTAGATGAATTTTTAAGAACTGGAGATTGTGCAAATAAATTATAATTAAGTAATATTTAAATAAGTGTATCTATCATTGAAAACAAGTAGAAATGATAGATACATTTTTATTTTATCATATTTATTTTGACAAAAAACACAATAAAAAATCAATAAATAGACATAAAATTTACATAAAGGTATTGAAATTTATGTAATAAAATAGTATGCTAGTAGTAAGTGATAAAAATATAATTAGGGGTAAACACCGTTGATTTGCTAGAAAGCTACCTTCAAAATGAGGTAGCTTTCTTGTATAATAATGGATTAAAATGATACATATTTAAGTTAGATAATATGTGTATTTTAAGGTTATAAATGATCATTGTAAATTAAAAATACTCAAGAGAGAAGGAGGAGTTCAGATGGGTTATCAAATTAAAATGAATGAATTTGACAAGATTGTACAAGAGTTAAGCAAGGATTATAGAGTATATGCACCTAAATGTTTTCCTAAACAAGGAAGATATTCAGATACTGATGTAATTAGATATGATAAAATACAATCTGCAAATGACATTGTTTTTGACAAAAAATCTACATATGCTGCTAAAGAGGTATATCATCCACTTACGGAAACTGTATTGTATTTTACAGATGGTGATTATAAAGAGAAAAAAGTAGTTGACGATAGACCAATAATTATTTTTGGAAGATCTTGTGATATCAATGCAATTAAAAGATTTGATGATATTTATTTGAAAAATGGATACGAAGATTATTACTTTAAAAGAGTTAGAGAAAAAGTAAAATTTGTATTAATGGAATGTCCTTCAAAAGGTTGGGATACTTGTTTTTGTGTATCTATGGGAAGTAACGAAACAGATAATTATGTATTTGGAATAAAAGTCGAAGGAGAAGATGTATCTATAGAAATAAAAGAGCAAAATTTTGATAAATACTTTGTAGGACAACAACCTTTAGATTATAAAGTAGCTTTTGTCAAAGAAAATGATAGAGTAGTTAAAATTCCAGATATTCCAAATAGAGAGATTAAAAATAAAATAAAAACTCTAGATATGTGGAAAGAATTTGACACACGTTGTTTAATGTGTGGTAGTTGTACTGTAGCATGTTCAACTTGTACTTGTTTTACTACTTATGATGTAAACTACACTCCTGATACTGACGCAGGAGAGAGAAGAAGAATAAATGCTTCTTGTCATGTAGATGGATTTACTGATTTAGCTGGAGGTTTTTCTTTTAGAAAAAAAGGTGGAGAAAGAATGAGATTTAAGGTTATGCATAAAGTTCATGATCATAAAGCTCGTTTTAAAGAGTATGAAATGTGTGTAGGGTGTGGAAGATGTGATGATAGATGTCCAGTATTTATATCTTTTTCAACAACTGTAAATAGATTAGCTCAAGAAGTTGAAAAATTAAAGAAAGGGGAGGAATAGTATTATGGAAAATATATTTATGCCAAAACCTCATAAGATAATAAGTGTAAAAAAAATGACAGATATTGAATATCTATTTAGGGTAGAATGTCCAGAAGCAAAAGATATAAAGTTTGGTCAATTTATGCAACTATCACTTCCAAAAGTTGGAGAATGTCCAATCTCAGTAACTGATTTTTCGGCAGAAGAGCAATGGGCTGAATTTTTAATAAGAAAAGTTGGAGTAGTAACTGATGAGATATTAGAACTTAAAGCAGGAGATATTATTCCAATGAGAGGACCTTATGGTAAAGGGTTTGATCAAATAGATATAACAGGAAAGAGAGTTGTTATTGTAACTGGTGGATCTGGAATAGCACCTGTTAGATCTTTAATTCATTATATAGATAGAAATCCTGACAAGGTAAAGTCATTAGAACTATTATTTGGATTTAAAGATGAAGAAGCTATTTTATTTAAAGATGAGATAATAGAGTGGAGAAAAAGAAACCCTATGATTTTAACAGTTGATAAAGGTTGTGGAATAGATGGTGAGTGTGTAGGTCTTGTTACTGAATATGTTCCACATTTAAAACTTGTATCAGAAGGTTTTGATGATGTAGAAGTTATAATAGTAGGACCACCAAATATGATGAAATATACAGCTTTATCTTTTGAGGAAATAGGTGTTCCTAAAGAAAGAATTTGGCTTTCTTTTGAAAGAAAAATGTCTTGTGCAGTAGGAAAATGTGGACATTGTAGAATAGATGAAGTCTATGTATGTCTAGATGGACCTGTTTTTAATTATACTCAAGCTAAATATATGGTTGATTAGTAGGAGGTAGAGATGAATCACGATATTAATATTGGTGCGTTGAAGAAAAACTGTTTCCGTCAATCAAAAGTTCCAGGGGAATTCATGCTACAAATGCGTGTTCCAGGTGGTTTGATAGATGCAAAATATCTAAAAGTAATTGAAGAAATAGCACAAAAATGGGGAAATGGAACTTTCCACCTTGGTCTTAGACAAACATTAAATGCTCCTGGTATAAAATATGAAAATATAGAAGCAGTTAACGCATATATTCAAGAATATATAAAAGAAATAGAAATAGAAATGTGTAATACTAATATGGAATCAAATAGTGCTGGATATCCTAATATAGGACCTAGAAATATAATGGCATGTATTGGGAATTCACATTGTATAAAAGCTAATATTAATACATGGGAACTTGCTAGAAAGCTAGAAAAAGAAATTTTTCCAAGTCCTTATCATATAAAATTATCAATTTCTGGTTGTCCAAATGATTGTGGAAAAGGACATTTTAATGACTTTGGAATTATAGGTGTTACGAAACCTATTTATTTGAAAGATAGATGTATTGGTTGTGGAAGATGTGCTAAAGTTTGTAAAAAAGCTGCAACTAGAGTTTTAAAATTAGTAAATCATAGAATAGAAAAAGATACATGTTGTTGTGTAGGTTGTGGAGAATGTGTAGAAGCTTGTCCAGCATCTGCATGGGTAAGACCAGAAAAAAAATTGTATAGAGTAATGGTTGGAGGTAGAACAGGAAAACAATATCCTAGAATGGGAAAAATGTTTTTAAACTGGGTTACTGAAGATGTAATAGTAGCTGTTATTAAAAATTGGCAAACTTTCTGTGCAAACGTTTTAGATAATAAACCATTCTATATTCATGGAGGACACCTAATAGATAGAGCTGGATACCAAAAGTTTAAGGAAATAATGTTAGATGGAGTAAAATTAAATCCAGAAGCTATGGTAGCTCAAAGAATTTTATGGGCTGAAACAGAATATAGATCAAATATAAATGTAAAACCTTTGTGTGATCATCCAAGTCCTGGAGGACCATACACTCCCAAATCAAAAGTGGACTAATAAATGATAAAAGAGCAGGAAATCCTGCTCTTTTATTCGTCTTTAACCATTGGTTTATCATTTAATAATTCTACAGTAATTTTAGTTACAGCAACACAAGTTACAAGTGGAGCTATAAATATTCCAAAAAATGGAATGAAAAAAAGTAATGTAAAAATAATACCAGATACTGCAGAACACACTCTTTGTTTTTTTAAAAACATTAAACTTGCAGATGTAGAAAGTTTATATCTTTCAAGGGTATAATCCATAAATGAAAATCCAGTAAAATATCCTTGAAGTATAAAAATTAAAAGTGGAATAGAAAGATTTATAGGAAATATAAATCCTAGTAACATAATGAGGCAACTGCCTATCATTTGTTTAATAAAACTCCTAAATCCAATATCAATACTTCTACCGATAAAGGCGATATTATCTTTTATAGTAAAATTATATTTTTTACCTGTTAAATGATATTCAACTCTTTCTGATACATAACTTAAAATAGGTGATAAAATCATAAGCAGTAAAGATTTATATATCAAGTAGTAAAATAGTATTGAGCATACCCAAACTAACACTCTAATTAGAATAAAAACTATAGAATGATATTTTTGAATATGAAAGAAATTTTCAAGAAATTGAGCTAAACTTCCAGATAACATATTTCCTATTCCAACAAATATTAAAAATAATCCAATTCCTATGAGTCCAGGTAAGAAATAAAATTTTCTAAGTCCAGCTTCTCTTATAATTCTAAAAGAATCTAAAAATGCTCTGATAATAGATAAAACACTCATTTTTACTCACTTCCACCTAAATGAGATGTGTCAGAAAAAAGTTCAACAGTAAATTTCCCATTTGTATAATCAACTATAGAAAGACTTGTGTTTTTAGGAACTGGAAATTCACCAACTTCTTTAAGAGAAAGATTTTTTATAATTTTAAAAATAGCTTTTAAAGTGACACCATGTGAAACTACAGCTATAGTAGCATTAGGAGAATTTTCATTTATTATTTTATTAATTCCTCTTTGAACTCTTTCTAAAAGTTGGTAATAATCTTCACCACCATATGCAGCTGGAGAATATTCTTCAGGATTAAAAAATAAGTTATTAAATTGTTTTGGAAATTTTTCTTCAAATATCTCTCTTTTAACACCTTCCATTTCTCCCATAGATATTTCTTTAAATTCATCTAAATAATGAATTTCTATATCTCGTCCATTTAAAACAAGATTAGATGTTTCAATAGTTCTTCCCATTGGTGATGAGTAAAATTTATCAAAATGCGTATTACTAAGTTTTTGTCCTAATTTTCTAGCTTGAGATTTTCCTTTTTCAGTAAGTGGTGAATTAGATGCACCTTGAAATAATTTAAGAGTATTCCAAACTGTTTCACCATGTCTTATAAAATATATTTTCATTGTTTAGGTTATTCCTCCATTAGTTTGTAATATTTTTAAATTTATCACTTTGTAAATATTTCTTTATATTTTCTATTCTTGTTGCGTCATTTGGATGTGTACTTAAAAACTCTGGTTGTCCAGTTCCACTACTTTGTCTCATTTTGTTCCAAAATGTGATAGCATAGTTAGGGTCATATCCGGCTAGTTTCATAAATATTAGTCCAAGTTGGTCTGCTTCTGTTTCATGTTCTCTACTATATTTTAGCATAACTAGATTTGTAGCACCGTTATACACATCAGGATAAAGACCTAGAGAAGAAAATATACTTCCACCAAGATTTTGAATAACAGAGTAACTAGCTTGTTCACGACTATGTTGTGCTATTGCATGAGCGATTTCATGAGACATTACAACTGCAAGTCCTTGTTCATTTTGTGTATATGGTAAAATACCAGTATACACAGCAACTTTTCCCCCAGGCATACACCAAGCATTTGGAGTATTGTCTTGTATAAGATTAAATTCCCATTGATATTGAATATTAGAATTTAATTGTCCTGGATGTGTAGAAAAATATCTTTGAACAGCATTTGCTATATTATTCCCAACTTTTTTTACCATTTGAGCATCTTTATTATTTAAAACTTTACTTTGTGCCATAACTTGACGATATTGAGCATAGCTTTGTTGTATCATTTCACCTTCAGATACTAATAAAACTTGTTTTCTACCTGAAATTGGTGCTTTACTACATGCAGCTATAAGTAATGTTGCTGCTAGTGCGAAGATCAATCTTTTTGCTTTCAAAATAATCCCCCTTTTAAATTTGTATTCCTTTATATATTAATATTTGCTATAATTATAACTATATTGTACCTAATTTTGAGGAGGATGTAAAATGAAATTTTTAGGAGTCATACCATCTAGATATGCATCAACAAGACTTGAAGGAAAACCTTTAAAAGATATATGTGGACATACAATGATAGAGTGGGTATACAAAAGAACTAAACTTTCAAATTTAGATGATGTAGTAGTAGCTACTGATGATGAAAGAATTTTTAAAGAAGTAGAAAAATTTGGTGGAAAAGCTATTTTAACAAGAAAAGATCATGAAAACGGAACAAGTAGAATAGCAGAGGTTTGCCAACATTTTGATAATTATGATGTAATTGTCAATGTACAAGGAGATGAGCCATTGATAGAGCCAGAAATGATTAATTCTATTATTAATTCATTTAAAGAAGATAGCACAATTTCAATGAGTACATTAAAATATAAGATTGATACTATGGAAGAGATAGAAAATCCAAATTATGTTAAAGTTGTTACTGATAAAAAAGGGTATGCTCTTTATTTTTCTAGAAGTGTTATACCTTATCCTAGAAATTTAGAAATAAAAAACTATTATAAACATGTAGGAATATATGGATATAAAAGAGATTTTGTCATAGAGTATGCAAAGATGGAGTCAACACCATTAGAAAAATCAGAATCTTTAGAGCAATTAAGAGCTCTTGAAAATGGATATAGGATAAAAGTTATGGAAACTCCATATAAGATTATTGGTGTAGATACAGCAGAAGAATTAGAAAAGGTAAAAAAATATATAATTGAGAATAATGTCAAATTAGATTAAAAAAGATAAAGGAAGGATAATATGAAAATACTTGGAAAAATATCAATGGGAATAATGGTAGCCTTTTTATTAGGTGCTTGTAGTTCTCTTGATACAGGAGGATTTGATCACAAAAAAGAGGTAGAACAAAGCAAGGTTGTAAATGGGGGTTACACTCTTGACTATTCATTTTTTAAAAGAAATGGACTTCCAATTCCAGACAATTATGGAAGTAGGGGAGCAGCTTATTTAACTGCTAGAAATGATACATTAAGAAAACATGGTTATGATTTTTTTGAAGTGTATAATGAAGATAGGGCTTTAAAATTTTATAAAGATTTAGAAGTAGAAGGCTATGGAGATAACTCACCTTATTGGAGATGGAAAATTCAATTATCAAAAGATGATTTTTTTAAGGGAATAAAAAATAATTTACCTAAAGTATATAAAGGACGTCCAAGAGATGTGATGACTTTATCTGATGGGAAATGGAAGTCTTTAAATATTACTCCAAGTTCAATTGGTGAAATAAAAAATGTTGAAATTGCTGCTAGAGGAAAATCTGGTATTGCTACATATGTATTAATTACAACTAATAAAAATAAATATCTTGTAGCTAAAGAGTTAAATATTAGAAAATTATTTGCTTTTAATAAAGTGAGCACAGGAAGTGATGGAGATATACATCTTTACGGTGCTAAAGGTGGAAATAATAAGTATATTCAAAATCCTATTAGAAAAAATTTAACTTTGTTACCATCTGGTTATTTTGCTTTAGAATATTCAATGGGTAAAGTTACTATTTATGGTGGAGGAAATGGTCATGGAGTAGGAATGTCTCAATTTGCTGCTTATGACCTTGCTGTAAATCACGGATATAGATATGATAAAATTTTAGCAAGAAATTATCCTAATAGTAAATTGCATAATATGTATTCTTTAAAAGGGGTGGGAAAAACTATAAATGTAGGAATAACTACTCCTGGAGGTTGGTTAGATCATAATAATGTAATTTTGGTAAGTAATGGAAAAATGAAAATAAAAGGAGCTGGTTTTTCTATAGATGTTCCAGTTAGGCAAAAGGTTGTTATTGTAAATAAAGGAAATCAACTTTGGGTTAGTGTCAATGGAAAACATCGTGTAAAAACAGTAAATCCTTTAGATATAACAGCTCACGGATATTATATAACATTAGAAGGACTAAGAAGAATGCATACCATGTCGCCACAATATAGAGGAGATATGGTTATAAAACCATCAAATACTAATTCTACAAGAATTAGAGTTATAAATAGAGTTAAAATAGAGGATTATTTAAAACAAGTTGTACCAAGTGAAATGCCACAGTCTTTTGGATTAGAGGCTTTAAAAGCTCAAGCAGTAGCAGCAAGAACATATGCACTTAGTGACTATTTAAAAGATAGATATAGAAAAGATGGATTTCATGTAAAGGATACTACTGAAAGTCAAGTTTATAATAATCAGAGAGAAAATGAAGATGCAAGTAAAGCTGTAGAACTAACAGTTGGAAAAGTTCTTCTGCACAATGGTAAACCAATAGATGCGAAGTATTTTTCTACTTCATCAGGATTTACAGAAGCATCTAATTATGTTTGGTAATAAAAAATATGATTAATATATATAGAATATATTTTACAGAAAGAGTTTAATGATATATAATCACTTTTAACAAAATAGAGGCGCAGAAAAGATTAGTAGTTTTGAGGAGTCTGACAGATAGTGATCCAAAATGAAAGGTGATTCTGCCGAAATGAAAAAGCATGTCAAAGCTTTTTTGTTGGTAATTCAGAGAATATCTGTATTACTGTCATTGAATCGATTCAATGGAGTGCTATTTGTGAATATCTCTTACGTAGACTATTTTATATTTTATTAATTATTATATGAAATTTTATGATATCACAGTTTAGTACTCTAAACTGTGATTTTTTTATTTACAACTTTAGAGGAGGCAACATGATAGAATTAATTAAATTATTACCGATGTTTATATTAGCAGCACTTATGGTAGGAGGATATGATGCGTTAATAGCAGCACCTTTGGCAACAGTTGTAGCAGCTTTGATTGCAATTATTTTAGATAAAAAAAGTTTTGATGAAGTATTAGAATCAGCTTTATCAAATGTAAAATCAATAATTGTGGCGCTTTTTATTTTAATGATGGCATATGCAATGGCAGAAGTGTTTATGTCTACAGGAGTGGGAGCGTCAATTATTAATATAGCGTTAAAAATAGGAATTACAGGAAGAACAGTAGCAGTAGTAGGAGTTGTAGTTACTTCTCTTTTATCAATAGCTACAGGAACTAGTTGGGGAACATTTGCAGCGTGTGCTCCAATATTTTTATGGCTTAATCATTTAGTAGATGGAAATATTTATTTAACAATTGGTGCAATAGCTGGAGGAGCATGTTTTGGAGATAATATTGGTTTGATATCAGATACAACAATTGTTAGTTCGGGGATACAAGGAGTAGAAGTTATAAAAAGGGTAAGACACCAGGGAGTATGGTCGGCATTGGTATTATTAAGTGGAATTATAGCTTTTGCTGTTGCTGGATTTATGATGAAGTTACCATCAGTTACAGGTAATGGAAGCGAAGCTATAGCTAAAATCCCTGCTGATGTTTGGGAGAAATTAGCTGAAAAAGGTGATTCAGCTATGATTTTACTAAATCAAGTAAAAACAGGTGTTCCTTATTATATGGTAATTCCATTAATATTGGTTTTAATTGCAGCTTTTAGAGGATATCAAACATTTATTTGTCTTTTTATTGGAATAATATCTTCTTTTATCTTTGGTAAAATTGCAGGAACAGTTGGAAATACTACTAGCTTTTTAAATGATCTTATAATGAAAGGATTTTCAGGAGCTGGAAGTTGGGTTATTGTTATGATGATGTGGGTATCTGCATTTGGTGGGATTATGAAATCAATGGATGCCTTTAAACCTCTATCAAAACTATTAATTAAAATTTCTCAAAATGTACGTCAACTTATGTTTTGGAATGGAATTTTATCAATAGTTGGAAATATGGCTTTAGCAGATGAAATGGCTCAAATAGTAACTGTTGGTCCTATTATAAAAACTCTTGTAGAGAAAAATATAGAAGGAAAAGATGAAGATATAGAGAGATTAAAACTTAGAAATGCAACATTTAGTGATGCTATGGGAGTATTTGGTTCACAATTAATACCGTGGCACGTGTATATAGGGTTTTATCTAGGAATAGCAACAACAGTATATCCATTGATAGATTTTACAGCAGGAGATATTATAAAATATAATTTTGTAGCGTATATTGCTGTTATAAGTATATTATTACTTACTTTAACCGGATTTGATAGATTTATTCCAAATTTTTCATTACCTTCAGAGCCAACTGTAAAATTAAAAAAATAAAAAAGCCAGAGGAAAAACCTCTGACTTTTTTTGTTAAACAAAAGACAGTTTTAAAGGATCGATTTTCTTACCAACTTGTTTATAGTTTTCTTTTAAATATTCAATTTCTTGCATAAGTGATACAGACGCATTTGAGATATAAATAAGTCCTTTTATCTCTTTTATATTTTTTTGACATTCTTTAATTAAGTTACTAAATACAATATATAAAAAGGCTATCGTTGTTGCTTGAATGCCTAGAAAATCCAAATTAACAGTTTTTCCATTCTTAACTCTCAAAGATAAAATTTTATAAAGTCTCATTGCTTTAGCTGGTGAAGCAAGAACAGAAGTATTAAAAAGTTTTTTGAGTATAAGCCTCATAAAATAAACCCTCCTTTAAAAAAAGAAATGATAAAGTTAGTATTGAGCTTTTCCAGTTAGTTTACCTTTATCATTATAGTATTTCCAAGTCCCTTTAGGGACACCATTTAAAAATCTTCCTTGAACTTGTACTTTTCCATTATTGTGGTATAAATAATAATCACCATTATCTTTTCCGTTTAGATAGGTAGTTTCAAATATTTTTGAACCATCATTTTGATAAAGTACAAATTTTCCAACCAATTCTCCCTCTTTCCAATTTTCAATTGATTTTAAATTACCATTTGGATAGAAAGTAAGCCATTTACCATGTGGTTTGCCATTTTTATAATAACTTCTATCCTTATGGAATTTCAATCTTCCAGTAAAAGGAGTGAGGTCAGATTTATAATACATAATTCCGTTTATATCTATTCCCTCATTATCATTTATTGTTTTTGATGCAGCATTGCTAACAGTTGATAAAGCAGTAAGCAATAAAAAAATTGAGATTAGTTTCTTCATTTCATCACCTAAAAATCGAATAGTTTGTATATGATATTCTACCATATTTAAAAAAAACTATTCAAGTAAATTTATAACTGTGGTATAATATAAAACAAAATGAATCTGTATAATATTTAGACTTGATTTTTGTGAAAATAGTTTAAAAGTTTTTACAATTTTTTAGGAGGATGAAGTGGAAAATTATTCGTTACAGGCATTGTTAATTATAACTCTTATGATTGCTTATAAAGTATTAGTTTTACATTAATATTTATAGAAATTTGACAGATAAATTCCTTAAATAAATTAAGTTTATATACTTGGTATTAGTTACAACATTAGCAATGAAAAAGTATTAGTTATACAAAATATGGCTGAGTGGGAGGAGAGCTATTAAACTCTGATTTTTAGATCAGATTTTTTAGCTTTTTTTATTTTATGGAGTAGAGGTGAGGTTATGCATAGTTTTACGTTACATATTTCTTTACAAGAGATTATACTAAGAATTACAATGGCAATAATAATTGGAGGTGCTATTGGATATGAAAGAGGACATAGTAATAGGCCAGCTGGTTTTCGTACACATATTTTAGTGTGTTTAGGTGCTGCTATTGTATCTTTAGTTCAAGATAATTTAAGAGTAAGTATATCTTTGTATGCACTTTTACATCCAGAAGTTTCTAAAGTAATGAAAACAGATCTTGGACGTATTGGAGCTAAGGTTGTAAGTGGAATTGGTTTTTTAGGTGCTGGAACTATTATGCGTGGAAAAGGGGTGATAGGAGGATTAACTACAGCAGCATCTATTTGGGTTACAGGATGTATTGGCCTTGGAGTTGGATGGGGCTTTTATTATTTGAGTATCTTAGGAGGACTAGCAGTTCTTATAACTTTAGTGACATTGAAAGTTGTAGAACGATTTTTAATAGATAATAGAATGATAAGTAGAGTTTCAATAGAATTTAATCCAGAAAACAATTATGAAGAAAATATTTCAGAAACTTATAAAGTTTTAAAAGATATGCAGATAAAAGTAAAATCTATGAAAAAAGATGAAGCTGAAGAAAGTGTTACTTATACATTATTACTTTTCTTTGTTGCTTGTGGAGAAAAAGATAAAAGTGCCACAAAACAAAACAGTGATAAGAAAGTTATTAAAGTAAGTATGAAATTTGTTGATGATGAACAAACTGCGAAATCATTTAAAAAAGTTGTAGACAAAATCAATGAAAGAAGTAAAGGGTCATTAGAATTACAATTATTTACAAGTGGAACTTTACCTATAGGAAAAGACAGTATGGAACAAGTTGCAAATGGTTCTGACTGGATTTCTGTTGATGGAGTTAACTTCTTAGGAGATTACGTGCCTGATTACAATGCTGTTACAGGTCCTTTATTATATCAAAGCTTTGATGAATACTTAAGAATGGTAAAAACACCTTTAGTTCAAGAGCTTAATAAATTAGCTGAAGATAAAGGAATTAAAGTTTTATCACTTGATTGGGTATTTGGATTTAGAAGTATGATGACAAATAAAGTTATTAAAACTCCTGATGATATGAAAGGATTAAATATCAGAGTTCCAACCAGCCAATTATATACTTATACAATTAAAGCACTTGGAGGAAACCCAGTTGCAATGCCTTATCCAGACACATATGCAGCTATTCAACAAGGTGTTATAGATGGTGTTGAAGGTTCTATCATGACATATTATGGTACTAAACAATATGAAAATGTAAAAAAATACTCTTTGACAAGACATTTATTAGGAGTATCTGCTGTATGTATTTCTAAAAAAACATGGGATAGTTTAACAGATGAACAAAGAACTATAATTCAAGAAGAAGTAGATGCAGGAGCATTAGATAACTTAGCAGCTACAGTGGTTCTAGAAAATGAATATACTCAAAAATTAAAAGAATACGGAGTTGAATTTAATGAAGTAGATGCAGAAGCATTTAATAAAGCAGCAGCTCCAGTATTTAATGAATTCCCTCAATGGACCCCTGGAATTCATGATAGAATAATGGAAGAGTTAACAAAAATTAGACAAGATATAAAAGAAGGAAAATAACAATATTTTGTTTTAAACATAAGGAGCAGGGGATGTAAAAAAACATCCCCTCTTTTAGAATAATACACAGGAAGGGCTACATCGTAGCAAGGTGATCTGATGAAAAAATTAAAAGAATTTTTCCAGGATTTTGAACTATATCTTGGAAGTGTATTTATATCAATTACTATATTAGTAGTTATAATGAATGTTTTTACAAGATATGTATTGAAATTTACATATTTTTGGGCAGAGGAAGTTGCAGTAGGTTGTTTTGTATGGACAATATTTCTAGGAACAGCAGCTGCTTATAGGAAAAAAGCTCTAATTGGTGTTGAAGCTATAGTTGTACTTTTGCCACAAAAAGTAAGAAAGTTTGTACAATTTATAGTTTATATTTTAATGACTGTTATAAGTGGGGTTATGTGTTATTTTGGATTCCAATACGTATATTCATCTTCAAAAATAACAGCAGCTCTTGAAATTTCATATTCATATATAAATTCAGCAATCGTTCTTTCATTTGGACTTATGACATTCTATTCTATAATCTATACAATTCAAAGTCTAAAAGAGCTATTTTTTACAACAGAAGAGAATTAAAGTTTAGGAGGAATAACAATGCATCCATTAATGCCCGTAGCTATCTTGTTTGTGCTATTTTTCTTGGATATTCCAATAGGATTTGCACTTATGGGGTCAGCTTTGTTTTATTTTATATTTATAAACACAACAATGGCTATGAATATGGTAATTCAGCAGTTTGTAACATCTATTGAATCTTTTCCATATTTAGCTGTACCGTTCTTTATAATGGTAGGTTCTGTAATGAACTATTCTGGAATTAGTGAGCAACTTATGAATATGGCTGAAGTTTTAGCAGGTCATATGAAAGGTGGACTTGCTCAAGTAAACTGCCTTTTAAGTGCTATGATGGGAGGGATTTCTGGTTCTGCAAATGCTGATGCTGCTATGGAATCTAAAATATTAGTCCCACAAATGGTAAAAAAAGGATTTTCACCAGCATTTTCAGCTGCAGTAACAGCGGCTTCGTCTGCAGTTAGTCCAGTTATACCGCCAGGAACAAATTTGATTATATACGCATTGATAGCAAATGTTCCAGTAGGAGATATGTTTTTAGCAGGATATACTCCAGGTATACTTATGACATTATCTTTTATGATTACCGTAAACATTATCTCAAGAAAAAGAAATTATAAACCATCAAGGGATAAAATGGCAACACCAGCTGAAATAGGCAGACAAGCTTTAAAGTCTATATGGGCTCTTGCAATTCCATTTGGAATAATTTTGGGAATGCGTATGGGAATGTTTACACCTACAGAAGCTGGAGGAGTAGCAGTATTATTTTGTTTTTTAGTTGGTTTCTTTGTATATAAAAAATTAAAAATTTCTCATATTCCGCTTATTTTAAAAGAAACAGTACAAAGTACAGGAGCAGTTATTATAATTATTGCTTCTGCTAAGGTTTTTGGTTATTATATGACATTAGAAAGAATACCTCAAATGATAACACAAGGACTTATGGATTTTACTAATAACAAATTTGTATTACTTATGGTTATAAATCTTCTTTTATTATTTGTAGGAATGTTTATAGAAGGAGGAGCAGCACTAGTTATATTAGCACCACTTCTTGTTCCAGCTGTTAAAGCTCTAGGAGTAGATCCGCTACATTTTGGAGTAATATTTATTGTAAATATAATGATTGGTGGATTAACACCTCCATTTGGATCAATGATGTTTACAGTTTGTTCAATAGTACGAGTAAAATTAGAAGATTTTATTCGAGAAGTTTGGCCTTTTATAATCGCCTTGCTTATTGTGTTATTGATAGTTACATATTCAGCAGATATAGCTTTATTTATACCTAATTTATTTAAATAGTATTAAAAAATTACGCTTCCTATCTATGGTAGGAAGTATTTTTATTATTATTAATAATTACTCCTAAAATTCATATATAATATATATTTAAATTAGTATACTTTGAATTTACAATTAAATAAAAATTCGCTATAATACAGAAGATATTTTTGCTGTTTTATTTTATGAACTAAATAAAAACTTTTCTTTTTTTTATTGAATAAGACAGTTGCTATTAATCTATTTAATATTATGTTTTTAGGAGGATTTGTAATGAAAAAACTAACTTCATTGGTTACTTCTGTTATTCTTGGAATGTTCCTTGTAGTTTTAAATTGTTTTGGTGCACAAAAAACTACTACTGAAGCTAGAACGTCAGGGTTTGGTGGAGAAATGAAACTTGAGATTGTAACAGAGGGAGAAAAAATTGAGGATATCAAAGTTATATCTCATAAAGAAACTTCACATTTAATGGACAGAGCTTTCCCTATTATTAAGGAAAGAATTTTAAAGGCACAGTCACCTATAGTAGATAGTGTGTCTGGAGCATCTTATACATCATTTGCTGTAAAAAGAGCAGTTGCTGATGTAATGAAAAAAAATGGTGTAGATTATGGAAGAATTACTTTTAAAACTAAAGCACCTGAGCAACCAGCTGTAGTTTTAGAAGATGTAAATACTGAAGTTGTAATCGTAGGTGGAGGTCCTGCTGGACTTGCTGCTGCTATTTCTGCTAAAGAAGCAGGAGTAAAAGATGTAATTGTTATTGAGAAATTGGATATTCTTAGTGGAAACGGAAAGTTTGATATGAACTTTTTTGATATGATTAATTCAAAAGCTCAAAAAGCTAATGGAATTAATGATACAGTAGAAGCTTTTATTAAAGATAAAGCTAACCCAAGAGATACAATAGAACGTACAAAAGCGCAAGCTGAAGGAGCTTATGTATTAGACGAATGGTTAAGGAGTTTTGGGGTAAATTTAAATTATAACTATGGATTGAGAAATCATATGGCAGAATCTAATGCTTATGCTGGGGCTCACATTCAAGATGGAATGGAGAAAAAAGTAAAAGAATTAGGTGTTGATGTTCGTACTGGGACAAAAGGTTTAGACCTTATAATGAAAGATGGAAATGCTGTAGGAGTAAAAGTACAGCAAAAAAATAATACATATAATATAAATGCAAAAGCTGTTATTATAGCTACTGGTGGATTTGCAGCAAATAAAGATTATCTTGCAAAATATGCTCCAGGATCAGAAAGAGTTCAAACTTCAAATCAATTAGGAGCTACTGGAGATTTTATACCTGTATTTGAAAAGAATAATTTAAAGATGGAAAATATGGAAGTATTAAGTGTATTTAAGACAATAATTAGCTCAACTAGAGATCTTACTGGTGCTGGAGAAGGATTTATATTTGTTAACAAAAATGGAGAAAGATTTGTTGATGAAAATCAAAGTGGACTTCCAACAGCTTATGCTATATTAGATCAACCAGAAAGTAAAGTTTATTATATTTATGATCAAGATTTATATGATTCTAGCTATCGTTTACAAAAACATACAGCTCAAGGATTACATGTAAAAGCAAATACTCTTGATGAATTAGCTACAAAATTAAATATTCCAGCTGATAACTTAAAGAAAACAGTTGAGGATTTTAATAAAGCTGTACGTGGAGAAATAAAAGATAAATATAGTGAAAAAATTACTGGAAAAGAATTTAAAACAGAAGGACCATATTACGGAGTACAAGTTGAATCTGCTATTCATATGACAAAAGGTGGAGTAACAGCTAATGAAAAAGCTGAAGTTTTACATAGAGATGGACACGTAGTAAAAGGACTATATGCAGCTGGAGAAGTTACTAATACAACAGGAGCTTATAGTGCTGCAGTTATATTTGGACGTATTGCAGGACAAAATGCTGCTGAATTTATAAAAAACTCAAAATAAACATATTCCCCGGGAGTAATCCCGGGGACATCTATTTTAAAAATTCTAAAGAATTTTCTCCAATTACTTTTATTCCATTTTTTTCTAAAAGTAAAGCTGTGACCCCTTGTTTAGGAATAAGTTTTTTAGAAAAAGAACCGTCATAGACCTCTTTATAACCACATGATGGACTTTTTTCTTTGAGTATTGCTATTTTACAATCAAATAATTTTGCAATTTTAAGTGCTTCAGTAGCACCTTTATTATATTCAAAAGTAACGTCTTTTCCATCTTTTCTGATAACTTTATCATTTTGCATTTCTGCAGGCAATCTAGGTGTTTCAAGTCCACCTAATTGTTCAGGACATATAGGAATTAAATTGTGTGTTTTAATAAGATTTAAAATATTATGATTAGGTTTAGATTGTCCATCATAACGGCAGCACACTCCTAAAAGACAGGCACTTACTAAAATATTCATTATTTATCACCTTGAATAATCATGGTAGCTTTCATTTTAAAGTTTTCAGGTATTTTTCTAACTTTATTTGCCTTGTAATCATAACAAACTAAAAGTGTAGATCCATTTATAACTTTAAAATTTTCTTCGTTATAAATTTCATATTTTATATTGAAACTAGATTTTGAAAATTCAATATCTGTTATGTTTATTGAAATGATATCATTTAAAAAAAGTTGTCTATTGTATTCAATAAATCCATTTTTCTGAATAACTCCAGCTCCTTCTCCTAGATCTAATTCTGTTAGACCCATAGATTCAAAAAAATTAATTCTTGCCATCTGAAAAAATAATAAAGCTCTTTCATTTCCAACATGACCACCATAGTTGATATCTTCATCTTTTATTTTATAATTAAAACAGTACATTTTTCCTCCTTGATCATTGAGTAGCTTTTTTGTTATATTTTAATTATAATATGAAAAAGGGAAAAAATAAAGAGGAGTGGTGTGATTGATATTTAGATACGGGATAGATAAAGATTTTGAAATTTCTAAAAAAATTTGGTTAGAATGTTTTACAGATTCTAAAGAGGAAGTAGAATTTTATTTTTCAAATCTTTATAGTAAAGAAAATTATTTGATATTAGAAGAAGATAATAAAATAAAAGCATCATTACATGAAAATAAATATAATCTCATTATAAATAAAGAAGAAGTAAATTCTTTTTATATAGTTGCTGTAGCAGTGTCACCAGAGTATAGAGGACGTGGATATATGGATAAATTATTACGTAAATCTTTAGAGCAAAGTAGAAAAAATGGTTATGAAATAGTTTATTTGTCCCCTATAAATGCAGCAATATATAGAAAATATGGATTTGATTATATTTGTAATTATGAAAAAGTAATTTTTTCTACTGAAGAGATATCCACTACTGGATTTGATGGTGAAGATAGTATTGAAAAAATTGAATTGAACTTGATTGATAAATATATTTGTGATTTAATGGATATATATAATAATCAAATGAAAGATTTTTTTATATATGTAAAAAGAGATAGAAAAGCCTTTAAAAATTTATTAAAAGAAGTAATTAGTGATGGTGGAGAGATTTATATTTTTTATAGAGATAATATTCCATTGGGTTATATTATTTTTTATAAAAATGAAAAAATTGAAGTGAGAGAGTTATTTAGTAAAAATATCGAAGTTAAAAAGAAATTTTTATCTTTTCTTAAAACATTTAAAGAATATTATCCTACTGTAGAAATTAACACTCCTGTTAGAGATCAAATTAATTTTTGCTTTAAAAATCAAGAAAAAATAGAAAAAAAAGATATTCCATTTATTATGGGAAGAATAGTAAATCCTCAACAAATTTTAAAACGAATAGATTTTAACGGGTTAAATTTTAATATATGGATAGAGGATAAATATTTACCAATTAATGATGGCATTTATAAAATTATGGGAAACGATATTCAAAGAACAGATAAAAAATGGGATATAAAAATTGATATAGGAAGCTTATCACAATTATTGTTTGGATATTTTACTCTAGATGAATTAATATTTCAAAATAAACTTTCAGTAAATAATATAGGTATCATAGAAGCATTAAAAAAAGAGCATATTTTTGACTTAAAAAAAAGTTATATTCAAGATTATCAATAATATTTTGAGTCTATTATGGAATTATTCATATATAGAATTTTAATTGTTTTACAGAAAAATTTTTATTTAAAAATATGATTGTTTTAACTGTTTATTTATTTAAAGCTATGTAGTATACTGTATTAAGGAAGCTTGAATTAAAAAGGAGGAGGGTAAATATGGTCAATCAATATAATAAGGAAGGTAAAAAAGAAGGTTTATGGGTTAAAAATTACGACAATGGAGTTGTGCAAGAAGAAAAAAGATATGTAAATGGTATTAGAGAGGGTGAATACAGATCTTACTATTTAAACGGACAACTAGAGACAAAAAAGACTTATAAAAATGGAAATATTGATGGAGTCTATGAAACTTACTATATTGATGGCAAATTAAACTCTATAAGACACTTGGTAAATGGAGAAAACAAAGGACTTGCAGAAGAATTTTATCCAAATGGTGTTTTAAAAAGAAGAGCAATATACACTGGAATGTCTACAACTAGTGAAAATATTAAATATTACCCAAATGGACAAGTTAAAGTTGAAGTAAATCTAAAAGATGGTATGATGTATGGTCCTTATAAAGAGTATTATTCAAATGGAGCTCTATATATTGAGTGTAATTATGGAGAAAATGGAAAATTAAATGGAGAATATAAAGAGTACGATACTTCTGGCCATCTTATAAAAAAATCTATTTATGTTAATGGGAAGTGCTAAGAGGACCAAAATATGTTCTTAAAGTATTTAAAAGGGTAATTCTAGGTTGGGAATTACCCTTTTATCCTATTTGTTAAAAGATTAGTGCATATTTGTAGTAATATTTTAAGAAAAAGGATGGAAAGTATGGAAAATAGTTTAATAGAAAGCTTGAGAACAAGTGCAATAAATAGTAGCTATGAATCAAAGATTGAATTTCAACAAAAGCTTCTATCAAATAAACAAGAGAAAATGATAACAATTCTTAGAAAAGAGTTAGAAAAGTGTGATGAATTTATAATTTCAGTGGCTTTTATTACAGAAAGTGGATTAACTTTAATTTTAGAGCAACTAAGAGAGTTAGAAATAAAAGGTGTAAAAGGAAAAATAATGACGGGAGATTATTTGAATTTTACTCAGCCTAAAGCCTTAAAAAGACTTTTAAAATTTAAAAATATTGAACTAAAACTTCTTTCAAATGAAAAATTTCATGCGAAAGGATATTTTTTTAAAAGAGATAAAATGTGGAGTATATACATAGGAAGTTCTAATTTAACTCAAACAGCTTTAACCACAAATTTTGAATGGAATTTAAAAGTAAATTCTTTAGAAGATGGAAAAATAGCTAAAAATGTTATTGGCGAATTTGACTCGATATTTAATAGTATTAAAAATATAGATTTAATTATTTTAGAACAATATGAAGAAGTTTATAAGTTAAATAGAGACTTTATAAAAAAGCAAAAAACTCAATTGCAAATTAATGAGGTTATTGTTCCAAATCAAATGCAGAAAAATGCATTGGAAAAATTAGAAAAATTAAGGAAAAATGAGGATAGAGGATTACTTATAAGTGCCACAGGAACTGGAAAAACATATATAAGTGCATTTGATGTGAAAAATGCAAATCCTAAGAAAATTCTATTTATAGCTCATAGAAAATTGATTTTGCAAAAGGCTATAGAAAGTTATCAAAAAATAATACGTGAAAAAGAGATGGCATTATATGAAAAAAATCCAGATGCTGACTATGTTTTTGCAATGGTACAAACATTGAGTAAAGATGAAAATTTAAAACAATATGCAAAGGATAGATTTGATTATATTGTTGTGGATGAGGTTCATCACAGTGGAGCTAAAAGTTATCAAAATATAATTGACTATTTCAAACCAAAATTTTTACTTGGAATGACGGCAACTCCAGAGAGAACTGATAATTTTAATATCTATGATATTTTTAATCATAATATAGCATATGAAATTAGGCTTTACGATGCATTAGCTGAAAATCTTTTAACACCGTTTCATTATTTCGGAATATCAGACATTGAAATAGATGGTGAGGTTATAAATGAAAAAACATCGATAAATAATTTGTCGGCTGATGTACGTGTGGATTATATTATTGAAAAAAGTAAATTTTATGGGTATAGTGGAGATAAATTACATGGACTTATATTTGTTTCTAGAAAAGATGAAGCAAAAAACATAGCACAAAAGTTAAGTGAACGTGGAATAAACTCTAAAGCTTTAGTAGGAGAACATAGTGATAAAGAAAGAGAACATGTAGTTAGGCAATTACAGAATGGTGAAATTAGCTATATAGTAACAGTAGATATTTTCAATGAAGGAATAGACATCCCTTGTGTAAATCAAATTATTTTACTTAGACCTACTCAATCTTCTATAGTTTATATTCAACAATTAGGAAGAGGACTTAGAAAATATAAAGATAAAGATTATGTTGTGGTTTTAGATTTTATTGGAAACTATGAGAAGAACTTTTTAATCCCTGTAGCTGTATCACAGGATAATACTTATGATAAAGATTATTTAAAAAGATTTATTATACATGGGACAGAAATAATACCTGGAGAAAGTACAATTACTTTTGAAAGAATAGCTAAAGAACGTATATTTGAAAATATTAATAGAAGTGTTTTTTCAAATAGAAAAAACATAGAAAAAGACTTTAAGATTTTAGAGATGCAGTTAGGACGAGTACCTATGTTATATGATTTTTTTGAAAAAAATATGATAGATCCTAGTGTTATTTTAAAATATAAGAAAACTTATGATGAGATACTAAATACTTTAAAACCTAGTCATAATTTAGGAACTTTATCTAGTATAGAACAAAATTATTTGAAATTTTTATCTTCCTTTTTTACACCAGCTAAAAGAATTCATGAAATGGAAATAATAAACTATCTTATAAGAAATAAATTTGTTGATTTAGAGCAAATAACAGAGTATATTGAAGATAAATATAAACTTAAAGATCAAACATTAAATACTAAAAATGCTTTAGATCATTTAGTTAAACAAATATTTACAAGTTTATCAACAATAAAGGAGTTTTTGCCTATAATTGAAAATAATATAGGAATTTATAAACTTTCAACAATGTTTAAGGATAGTTATGAGAAAAATAAATACTTCAAACTTTTAATAGATGATTTGATAAATTATAATTTATCTTATTGTCTAAAACATTATTTTAATAGTGATGAAATATGTATAGTTAAATATAGAGAATATACAAAACAGGAAGCATTTTGGTGTTTGAACTTAGATTATAATAATGGATATCAAGTAAGTGGATATACAGTCTTTGAGGAAGAAAGAAAAGTCGTATTATTTGTAACTCTAAAAGATGGAGCTTATGACAATAAATTTTTTGATAACAAGACTTTTACATGGTATTCAAAAAATAATCGTTGTTTAAAAAGATCTGGTAAGCTAACAATAGAAGGAAAAATAGCCGAAAATTTTTATAAATTAGAAGTATTTGTAAAAAAAGAATTAAGTGAAAATTTTTATTATTTAGGTCAAGTAAAAGAAGTAGTTGAATTTAAGGAAACATTAAGTAATAAAGGAAATAAATTAGTTGAATATAAATTAAAATTAGAAAATGAAATCGAAGATAGCCTGTATGAATACTTAATAGGCTAGAGGAGTGAGTTTATGAAAAAAGAAATACAGGTAGTAGCTGGTATAATTGAAAATGAAAAAAAAGAAATTTTATGTACTTTACGTTCTATGGGTAAAAATTTTGAAAATATGTGGGAATTTCCAGGGGGAAAAATAGAAGTAGGAGAAAATTCTGTAGAAGCTCTAAAAAGAGAGGTTAAAGAAGAATTAAATTTAGATATAGAAGTTGGGGATATTTTTATTTGGGTTAAAAAAGAATATAAAGAATTTATTATAAGTCTTAGATGTTATATGTGTAAAATAAAAGATATAAATCAATTTAGATTAAATGAACATGCAGCTTTTTTATGGTTAAAAAGAGAAAATTTAGATTCATTAGTATGGGTTCCTACAGATAGTATTATTATAAAAAAATTAAGAGAAGACTAGTAAAAACAAGACTTCAAGAATAAAAATTGAAGTCTTGTTTTATAAATTATAAAAAAACTTGACATATTCTAAAAAATAGAGTAACATATATAACACATGCGGGTGATACCGCTAAAGGACATTAGCAACAGAATAGAGAAAGATAAAAATGCAAACACAACAATAAA
>Michael_p1__coassemble_4374_pt1 | contig 4224 bp, 4 predicted proteins | sample Michael_p1__metabat2_high_PE_015 | metagenome-assembled genome bin Michael_p1
AAATCTATTTTAGGGAAAGTCCTTAATCACAATCTTGTTAGCATTCTCTTTTGATAGTTTTAAATTATTATGATACAGCATACTCTTTCCCCTTCTCCTACACTCTTTTAACTCTTATTTCTTTTTACTTTGTTTTTTCTTTTCTTTTAAAGCAAGTTCAGTTTCTCTTTCAGCAACAAGTTTTTCATAATTGGCTGTTAATTCGGCAATAGGGACATAAGGAGTAGCTTCACATTCATCAATAATTGTTTTATTTTTAGTTGTTTTAATAGAGAATTGATGAATTTCTCCGTTGTTATCCATAGTCTCAATACGAATAGCTCCTTCATAAATACCAAGAACTTGATTACCGAAACATTCAACAATCTTATCCATTACACTTCCTCGTTGTTCACATGGTTTAATTAATTTTTTTCCCATAAAAGAAAAACTCCCTTCCGTTTATTATAAATTTATTATATTATTTTCACTAGATTTTATATTTTCTACATTAGTTTTAATGAATAATTTCCCAAAATTAAATTAAATGATATTTTTATTGACAAAAAGTAGAAAAAGATATACAATCTAGAAAAAATACTGTATACAACATATGGAAATACTGTATACAAAAACAGGAGGACACTTATGAGTACCATGAGTAAAAAAAAGGAAAAGAAAAAATTAAATTTTCCACACACATACGTTATAATTTTTCTATTAATTATTTTAGCAACACTTTTAACTTGGATAATTCCAGCTGGTCATTTTCCAAGAGTTAAAGATGCAGTAACACACAAAGATATAATTGTTGCTGATCAGTTTTCTTTTATCCCTAATACACCAGTTAATCCAATTTATATACCTTTAAAAATAGTATATGGATTAATTAAATCAAGTGATATAATATTCCTTGTGTTAATTGTTGGCGGAGCATTTAATGTTATCATTAAAACTGGTATGTTCCAAGCATTAGCTGGAAAAGTTACTAGTTTCTTTGCGAGTAAAGAAGAATTACTTATACCTGCATTTACAACAATATTTGCACTTGCATGTATGAGTATGGGAGTAAATACATTTATTGGTTTTGCACCAGTAGCAGTTATTTTAGCTAGATCTATGGGATATGATGCTATAGTTGGAGTATCTATGGTTGCTCTTGGAGGAGCTATTGGATTTAGTACTGGAGCATTTAATCCTTTTACAACTGGAGTTGCTCAAGCATTAGCTGGATTACCTATGTTTTCAGGAGCAGGATATAGATTTTTCTGTCTAGTAGTTTTCTTAATTGTAACTAATATTTATATAATCTCTTATGCTAAAAAAATCAAAAAAAATCCTGAATTAAGTATTGTTCGTGATTTAGAAAAACAAGAAAATAATATTGAGGCTGGAGAAGCTAGTCCAGAATTAAACTTCAAACATTATGTTGTTTTTATCGTAGTATTAGCTTTCTTTGCACTTCTAGTTTATGGTGGAGCTAATTGGGGATGGAATCTAAAACACAGTGCTGCTTTATTTATATGGATGGCAATTGTTGGTGGTTTAGCTTATGGATTTGGTCCAAGTGCTATCGCTAAAGAATTTGTTGATGGAGCTAAAAAATTAGTTTTTGGTGCTCTTATCATCGGTATTGCTAGAGCAATTTCTATTATTCTTGATGATGGAAAAATACTTGATACTGCTGTATTTTATTTAGGTCATATGCTTGCTTCTATGCCTCATGTATTACAAGGTGCTGGAATGTTCTTAATGCAATTAATAATCAATGGATTAATAACTTCAGGAAGTGGACAAGCTGCTGTTACTATGCCAGTTATGTTACCAGTTGCTGATATTATCCATATGACAAGACAAACTAGTGTACTAGCATTTAACTTTGGAGATGGATTAAGTAACTATGTTTTACCTACTTCATCTGCACTTATGGGATTCTTAGCAATTACTAATATTTCTTATGAACAATGGATGAGATATATGGGTAAACTATTCTTAATCTGGATTGTAGTTGGTTGTGGTCTTGTAATGTTAGCAAACACAATAGGATATGGACCTTTTTAATGAGACTTTAAGGAGTTAAAATGAATATTTTAAAAACAAATACTTTTGCATATATCGATAAGATATCTGACAAATTATTAAATATGGCTGATTGTATTTTTGATAATCCAGAAATTGGATTACAAGAATATAAAAGCTCTGAACTTTTAATTAATACTTTAAAAGAAAATGGTTTTAACATAGAACAAAATATTGGTGGATTTGAAACTGCCTTTAGAGCTACATATACTTTAGGAAATGGTGGACCTGCAATTGGTTTACTTTGCGAATACGATGCTATTGAAAATTTAGGACACGCATGTGGACATCATATGCAAGGTCCTTCTATAATAGGAGCAGCTATTGCTCTTAAAGAAACTCTTCAAAATGAAAATTGTAAAATTGTAGTTTATGGAACACCTGCTGAAGAAACTATTGGTGGAAAGTTACAAATGTTAAATGAAGGATGTTTTCAAGACATCGATGTAGCTCTTATGATGCATGGATCTACTACTACTACCACTGATATTAAATCACTTGCACTTTCTAATTTTACAATAAAATTTCATGGAACAAGTGCTCATGCTGCACTAGCTCCAGAAAAAGGACGTAGTGCATTAGATGGAATACTTTTATTGTTCCAAGGAATTGAATTTATGAGAGAACATGTAAAAGAAGATACTAGAATTCATTATACTATTACTAATGCAGGAGGACCTGCTAATGTTGTTCCTAAATATGCTGAAGCAAAGTTTAGTTTACGTTCTTATAATAGAGTTTATCTAGATTCAGTTATTGAAAGATTTAAAAAAATAGTTCATGGTGCATCACTAATGACTGAAACAACTTATGAAATTATTGAAACAAAATCTTTAAATAATAAAATCCCAGTTCTTAAACTTAACGACATCTTAATGGATAATGCAAAATTAGTAGGAGCTCCTAGAATATCTCCACCAAGAGAAAAAACAGGATCAACTGATTTTGGAAATCTTATGTATGTTATTCCTGGTTCTTGTATAAGAATTGCATTTGTTCCAGAAGGAACATCATCACATTCTGATGAATTTTTAAATGCTGGTAAAACAACTGATGCACATAATGCTATAATATATGCTTCTAAAATAGTTGCTGGAACTGCAATTGATCTTATTACTTGTCCTGATAATTTAAAAGCTGTAAAAGATGAATTTTTAAATAATAAAAATAAAATATAGTCAAGTAAGCAGATTGTTTTAAGCAATCTGCTTTTATATTTATAACCTAATTTGTGTTATAATATTATAAAAAAGGAGATTTCTATGAGAATTTTTAAATTTGATAAAATTGATTCTACTAACCATTACTTAAAACAAATGGAAAATAAATTAGATTATGACTGTGTTATTTCTAAAATACAAACATCTGGAGTAGGACGTAGAGGTAATACATGGGTGTCTAATGAAGGTATGGCATTATTTTCTTTTGCTATTAATGAAAAACTTATCTCCCAAGAAAACTTTTTAAAACTTCCTCTTATAATGGGGTGTTCTCTTTTACATACCTTAAAAAAATTAGATGATTTAGATTTTAAATTTAAATGGACAAATGATATTTATCTAAACGAAAAAAAATTAAGTGGTATTTTAATTGAAAAAGTGGGTGACTGGTTTATTATTGGAATTGGTATAAATATTAATAACAAAGATTTTGGTTATGCATCTGATATTGCCATTTCACTTTCTACTGTTACAAAAAAATATTATGATATAGATAATCTTATCTACTCTATAATTAACGACTTCAAAAATTCACTTGCAATTAATAGTTGGGAATATACTTTAAAGGAAATCAATAAATATAATTTTTTATATAATAAAACTGTAAAAGTTATGAAAGGAGATACTTGTATTGGGTTAGGCACTTGCAAAAATATAGCATATGATGGTACCCTTGAAATTGAGTGTAATAATAAAATACACTATTTCAATATTGGAGAAATACACATTATAAAATAATTGTTCACAACTAGTTACGAACAATTATTTACATATTTTCAATAAAAAAAGAACTTAGATAATATGTGAACTAAGTTCTTTTTTTATTGCCTCTAAGTATCCTAAAATCTAACTTATGACTTTTTTATGTATTATATATTTACAAGTTTAAAAAATATAAATTATTTTTTAAGCTCTTTTTTTAAACGTTTTTAGATTATTTTTTAAT
>Michael_p1__coassemble_10431_pt1 | contig 1855 bp, 1 predicted proteins | sample Michael_p1__metabat2_high_PE_015 | metagenome-assembled genome bin Michael_p1
GTAAGGGCCGTGTCTCAGTCCCCTTGTGGCCGTTCACCCTCTCAGGCCGGCTACCTATCATCGCCTTGGTGAGCCGTTACCTCACCAACAAGCTAATAGGACGCAAAGCTCTCCTGCAGCGCATATAGCTTTCATACAAAAGTCATGCGACTAAAGTATAATACCCGGTATTAGCATCCGTTTCCAGATGTTGTCCCGAACTGCAGGGCAAGTTCTTTACGCGTTACTCACCCGTCCGCCACCATCACCCGAAGGATCAAGTAGACTTGCATGTGTTAAGCATTCTGTCAGCGTTCATCCTGAGCCAGGATCAAACTCTTCGTTCAATCTATTAACTCAGTAAAATATTACTGATTGTTTACACCAATTTATTGTTGTGTTTGCATTTTTATCTTTCTCTATTCTGTTGCTAATGTCCTTTGTTGCCGCTTTCTCGCGGACAAGATATATATTACCACATATACAGAATTACGTCAACTCTTTTTTGTACTTTTTTTTAAAAAATATATTCAAAAAATAAGAAGTCAATAATTTTAACACTTTATCACTATATGTCAAGGCGTTTTTCTTTACTAAAAAAAGAGGGGTAATTCCCTCCTTTTTATATATTTTCTATTTTTTTTATTTTAATAAAATATAATCTTCATCTTTAACTAAATTTCTTTTTTTCATAATATTTACAACTATTAAAGAAATAATAGCTGGTAAGATAAAATGTAAAAGTACAATTTTTATTAGTAATTCTCTATGATCAGTAGTTGGTGCCATTGTCTGCCATGTCATAAGTTGACCTACTAATCCAGATGTTCCCATGCCTCCACCAGCTGGATTATTTTCCATTTTAAAAATAATAGTTGATAGTGGTCCTAATATTGCACTAGCTATAATTGGTGGCAACCACATTATTGGCTTTTTCATAATATTAGGAACTTGAAGCATAGAAGTTCCAAGTCCTTGAGCTAAAAGTCCATTCCAACCATTTACTTTAAAACTAATTACTGCAAATCCAATCATTTGAGCCGAACAACCTACTGTAGCTGCTCCTGATGCTATTCCTGATAATCCTAAAATAATAGATAGAGCTGCTGAACTTATTGGAAGTGTAAGTGCCATTCCCATAATTACTGAAACTATTGCTCCCATAATAAATGGCTGCATCAATGTAGCAATCTGAATAAATTTTCCCAACTGTTGCATTGATAGTAAAAGATATGGTCCCGCTACTAATGCTGTTAAAGCTCCAATGACTACTGTCACTAACGGAGTTATAATTATATCTAGTTTTGTTTTTCCAGATACTAATGCTCCTATTTCAGCTCCTACAACAACTGCTATAAATGCACCTAAGGGATCTCCTGCTCCTGAAACAATAATTTTTCCTGTTTCATCTATTAATTTCCCCTGTGCTAAAGCTGCTCCAAAAGCTCCTAAAAATCCATTAGCTGCTGATGCTAAAATAACAAGTTTTGGTTCTTGAAGTGCATGTGCTACTCCCATTCCAATAACTGGACCGGTAAGAGACATTGCTACAGCTGAAATAGCTATTAAAAAGAATTTTATATCCCCTGTCATACTTATTGATATCTGCTTTATAATAAGTCCTAAAATCAACGTACAAAAGAGTCCTAGTGCCATTCCATTAAGTCCAATAATAAAATAACGATTAAAAAAATTGTAAAGTTTTGAATTGCCTTTTTTGTCCACTTAAATCTCTCCCCTTAACTTAATATAATTTTTTTTAATATTATTTAAATAATATAGTTATTAGAAATTAAAGTCAACAAAATAAATAACTCTCATTATACATTATATTTGATAAAAATATTTAATAAACTTAAAGCAAAAAATAAAAAAA